>Ga0315553_10000007_pt1 | contig 158902 bp, 133 predicted proteins | sample SalMarSW160140MG_FD_203099 | JGI IMG/M metagenome (GOLD analysis project Ga0315553, IMG submission 203099) | Salt marsh sediment microbial communities from the Plum Island Ecosystem LTER, Massachusetts, United States - Salt Marsh Sediment SW1601-40 ... | reverse complement strand
AGGAGCTGGCGCAGCGACTGGAAGCCGTCGGCGGTCACGTGACCGCCGGCCACCAGCTCCCACAGCGCCGACTCCACCGCCTCGGGTGCCAGCTCGGCGTGGACCGCCAGGTCGCTCGCGAACAGCGCACCGCCGCGCTCGAGGGCGGCGAGCAGTGCGCGCGCCGCGGCGCTCGCGGGCGGCGGAGGCGGCGCGCCGCCGCGCACCACGTCGAGCAGACGCGGGAGATCGGCGCGCAGCGCCAGGGTGATCGGCGTCGCCCGCGAGGGCTTTCGGCCGGGAGCGGGCGCCGCGGCCCCGCACCCGGTCGCCCGACCGGCCTGGCTCGCGACCCGGCCCCAGGCGACGTCGCCCGCCAGGCACAGGTCGTCGAGCCAGGCCGGTCGATAGCCGGCGACGCGCGCCGGGAGCACGGCCGCCTCCCAGGCGCCGGCGGCCAGCTCGAAGCCCTGGAGCTGGGCGATCGCCGCGAGCGTGCCCGCACGGCCCTCGCGCCGGGTTCCCGGAGCCGCGTGCTGCCAGCGCAGCAGGAAGCGCACGAAGTCGCGCGCGCACACCGGCTCGATCTCGCGGCGCAGGCGCGTCTGGGTGTAGGCGTGGATGCGCGCGAGCAGGTGGCGCGCGCAGAACTCGGGCTCGGATTGGCTCGGGTCGAAGAAGCCGCGCAGCGCGTAGCCGGCGGCCTCGAGCCGGGCCAGGCCGCGCAGGACGGCGGACTCGCGCAGCCCGGTCCGCGCGATCGCCTCGGCGACGGTGAGCGGTCCGGTGACGGCGAGATGTCCGCGCAGCGCGTCGGCGAGCGCCGTGTCCTCGTCGCGCGCGGCGGCCCCGTCTACACGACCAGATGTCGATGTGAAGCCCGGATGGAGCGCGGCCGCGTCGCCGGCGCGCTCCGCGGCCGCCCAGAGCTCGCCGTCCGCGGTCGCGAGCGACGCGACGCGGCCCTGGGTGGCGAGGGCCTCGAAGTGCGGGCGCCAGCGCTCCTCGGCGCGCAACACGACCAGGGACAGCAGCGCATCGTGCAGCTCCTCGGCGTCGCGCGGGGCGAGCGCCGCCTCCTCGCGCACCCGCGCCACCGCCGCGGCGTCGAGCAGCCCGAGGTCGCGCGCCGTCTCGGGCAGGCCGCGCCGCAGGCGCACCGCGCGCGTGCGGCGCTCCTCGAGCGGGGCGTCGTCGAGGAAGGTGTAGGGCCGGCCGTTCACGATCTCGTGGGCCAGCGGCGAGGGCTCGCTGGTGTCGCGGAACAGCACCTGGAGCTCGCCGCTCTCCAGGGCGCGCGCGAGGTCGCTCGCCGCGTCCACGTCCATCGCCTCGTGCAGGCAGTCGTGCATCGTCTGGCGGACGAGCGGGTGGTCGGGCAGCTCGATCGGTCCGGTCTGGTTCTCCTGACACTGGGCCAGACCCGGGAACACCGCGGCCATCACGTCGTCCGCTTCCATGCGCTGGATCGCCGGCGGATTGCGGCGGCCTCCGCGGAAGCGAAGCACCACCAGCGCCCGGCACAGGTTCCAGCGCCAGCGCGCCGTGAACATCGGCGAGGCGAGCGCCGCCTGGGCCAGCGACTCGGCCAGATCCCGCGAGCGCAGCATGCCGAGGAAGCTCTCGAGTGGGAAGCTGTGCTGGGGCCCGAGGGAGAGCACGAAGGCGTCGTCGTTCGCCGCGGCCTGGAGCTCGAAGTCGAAGGCGCGGCAGATGCGCTTGCGCACGACCAGGCCCAACGCGCGGTTGGTGCGTCCGCCGAAGGGTGCGTGCACCACCACCTGCATTCCGCCCGACTCGTCGAAGAAGCGCTCGATCACGATCCGGTGTCGGGTGGGGAGCGCGCCGAGGGCGGTGAGCGCGACGTCGAGGTAGCCGACCAGCTGGGCCGCGCCGGCGGCGTCGAGTCCGGACTCGCGCACGAGCTGTGCGTGGGCGCCCGCCCCGTCGCCCGCGGCGAGCCGCTCCTCCATCTGCTCGCGCAGCGCCGACACCTCGATGGAGAGCTCGGCGCTGCGCGCCGGCGCCTCACCGAGCCAGAAGGGGATCGTCGGCGGCGCGCCCGCGGCGTCGCGCACGCGCACCACCCCCGCCTCGACGCGCCGGATCTGCCACGAGGTGCTGCCGAGCAGGAACACGTCGCCGGCCATGCTCTCGATCGCCCAGTCCTCGTTCACGGTGCCGACGAAGGTGTCGTCCGGATCGGCAACCACGCGGTAGTCGGCGGTGTCCGGGATCGCTCCGCCCGAGGTGAGCGCGGCCAGGCGCGCACCGCGGCGGCCGCGCAGGACGCCGTTCACGCGGTCGCGGTGCACGTAGGCGGCGCGCCGCCCGCGCCCGGTCTCGATGCCCGCGGAGACCAGATCGAGGACCTCCTCGAAATCCTGGCGCGAGAGCCCGGCGTAGGGTGCCGCGCGGCGCACCAGCGCGAACAGCGACTCCTCGGACCACGGCTCCGCGGCGCAGGCGGCCACGATCTGCTGGGCGAGGATGTCGAGCGGCGCGGTCGGCGGGTGCACGAGATCGAGCTCGCCCGAGCGCACGCCGCGCACCGCCGCCGCGCACTCGACCAGCTCGTCGCGCGTCGTCGGAAACAGGCGTCCCTTCGGCAGCGCGCCGCGCGCGTGTCCCGAGCGGCCGACGCGCTGGAGCAGCGTGGCCAGGGCACGCGGCGAGCCGAGCTGGCACACCAGCTCCACGGGCCCGACGTCGATGCCGAGCTCGAGGGAGGCGGTCGCCACCAGGGCCGCCAGCTCTCCGTCGCGCAGGCGCTGCTCGACGGCCAGGCGGCGCTCCTTCGACAGGCTGCCGTGATGGGCCGCCACGCGCTCGGCGCCGAGGCGTTCGGCCAGCAGGTGGGCCGCGCGCTCGGCGAGGCGGCGGGTGTTCGCGAACACGAGCGTGGTGCGGTGCTCCGATACCAGCGCGGCGATCCGATCGAGGATCTCGCCCCACTGCTCCATCGACGCCACGGCGCCGAGCTCGCTCCCGGGCACGCAGACGGCCAGGTCGAGGGCGCGGCGGTGCCCGGTGTCGACGATCTCGCAGCGCGGCGCGCCTTCGGGCCCGCGATCGCCGACACCCACCAGCAGCCGCGCCACGCGATCGATCGGCCGCTGGGTCGCCGACAGGCCGATCCGCGCTGGCCGCTGGCCGCACAGGGCCTCCAGACGCTCGAGGGAGAGCGCGAGGTGGGAGCCGCGCTTGTCGCGCGCCGTGGCGTGGATCTCGTCCACGATCACCGTGCGCGCGGTGCGCAGCGTCTCGCGACTGCCCTCGGCGGTGAGCATCAGGTAGAGCGACTCGGGCGTGGTGATCAGGATGTGGGGCGGGCGCTTGCGCATCGCGGCGCGGCGCGACGCGGGCGTGTCGCCCGAGCGCGTCTCGACGCGGATCTCGGGCAGCGCCAGGCCGCGGTCGGCGGCGAGCGCGCGGATCTCCGCGAGCGGCGCGAGCAGGTTCTCGCGCACGTCCACGGCCAACGCCTTCAGCGGCGAGACGTAGACGACGTCGGTGCCCTCGGGCAGCGGGCCGCGCGCGGCGTCGCGCAGCAGACGATCGATGCACACCAGGAAGGCGGCCAGCGTCTTCCCGGTTCCCGTCGGCGCGGCGATCAGCGTGTCGCGACCGCTCGCGATCGCAGGCCAGCCGCGCTCCTGGGGCTCGCTGGGTCCGAGCGGGAAGCGGCGCTCGAACCAGGCGCGCACGACGGGGTGGAAGGGAGCCAGCGCGTCCATCGGCGCGCGGGATCGTAGCCGAAGCGATCGTGTCCTACCGTCGGCGGGACCTCCGGGAGGCCGCCACGCTGCGCATCGTCTCGCTCCTGCCCAGCGCGACCGAGATCGCCTGCGCGCTCGGCTTCCGCGACGCGCTGGTGGGCCGCAGCCACGAGTGCGACTTCCCGGCCGGCGTCGGGGCCCTGCCCGCGCTCACCGCGCCGAAGCTCGACGTCCGGGCCGCCAGCCGCGCGATCGACGATCGCGTGAAGCAGCTCGTGCGCGACGGCCTGTCGGTCTACCGCGTGGACGCGGAGCGCCTGCGCGCCCTCGCCCCCGACGTGATCCTCACCCAGAGCCAGTGCGCGGTGTGCGCGGCCAGCCCCGCCGACCTGGAGGCCGCCCTCGGCGACTGGACCGGCGCGCCTCCCGTCGTCGTCTCCCTCGAGCCCGCCACCCTCGCCGACGTGTGGGAGGACTTCGAGCGCGTGGCCCTCGCGCTCGGCGCGGGGGGTCGCGGCCGCGCGCTCGCCGCCGGGCTCTCCTCGCGCGTCGCCGACCTCGGCGAGCGCGCCGGCCGCGCCGCCGCGCGCCCGCGCACCGCCTGCCTCGAGTGGCTCGACCCGCCGATGGCGGCGGGCAACTGGGTGCCCGAGCTGGTGGCGATCGCGCAGGGGGACCCGATCTTCGGCGCGACGGGCGCCCACTCGCCGTGGATCTCCGTGGCCGAGCTCGCCGCCGGCGACCCGGACGCGATCGTCGCCCTGCCCTGCGGCTTCGACCTGGAGCGCACCCACGAAGAGCTCGCGCCGCTGCTGGCGCGACCGGACTTCGCCGCCCTGCGCGCCGTGCGCGAGGGCCGCCTCTACGTCGCCGACGGCAACGCCTACTTCAACCGACCCGGCCCGCGGCTGGTCGACTCCCTCGCGATCCTGTGCGAGATGCTGCACCCGGAGCTGTTCGCGCCGCGGCGGCGGGGGGTGGGCTGGAAGCGGCTCTCCGCGCACCCGGGGCCCACGCTCGCTCGCTGAGGGCTCCACGCCCGCACCGACGCACGGTCGGCCCCTCCGGCCGAGCCCCCTCCTCCCGAGGAGGCCCACGCGCCCCGGGATGGAGGAGCGCCAGCGATCACCCGATGCCGTGGGCGAGAGGACCGCAGACGCGCAGTGCTTCGAGCAGCTGGAGTGTCGCCGCCGTCGTCGCCGAACGGTGAGAGGGTGTGGCGCTCGCCGATCAGCTCGGCGCGGGTCGCCAACTCGATGGGCCGCATGCGCCAGCCGAGCTCACCCATCAGCTCGAACACCGAGCCCTTGCGCGCCGCCAGGATCCAGCCGTCTGCGAAGGCGAAGGCCTGATCGGTCGCCGCGACCACGTGCTCCTCGCCGATGGCCATGCGCAGCTGCGCCAGCGTGGTCTCGTCGGGCACCAGCACGACGCGCACCGGGCGCTCGACGCGCCTGCGTCGCCACGACGAGGGCGCCAGATCGTTGGCGCCACGTGCCGCGGCGTCCTCGGCCGAGTGACGGGGGTCGTCACCGGGGTGACGCGTTCGGGCGGCGATTTTCGAGCGCGCCGCGGCGGCGGGCGGCTGGCAGCGGCTCCAGGAGCCGCCCCGGAGACTCGATGCCTCCGATCCTCGCCGAGACCTCGGAGGCCACCGTTCGACTCCGCGCGGCTTCGCCGCGCTCCATCTAGAGCAGCGCCTCCACGTCGGCGCGGATCTCCGCCGGGTCGTGGTCGAGGCCGAGGTAGCGCTTGGCGATCCGGCCGTCGGCGTCGACCAGGAAGGTGGCGACGGTGTGCTCGATCCCGCCGTCGGGGCCGCGGACGCGGCCTACGCCCCAGGCGCGCACCACGGCGTCGACCTCGTCGACCGGGCCGGTGACGAAGGTCCAGCCCTCGGTGTCGAGGTGCCTCGCCTCGGCGTAGGCGCGCAGCACCTCGGGCGTGTCGTAGGCCGGGTCGAGCGTGATCGACACCGAGTGCACCCGCGCCCGTGCGTCCTCGGACAGGCCCGCGAGCACGTCGCGGTGGAGGCCGGTGAGGATCGGACACGGACCGGGGCAGCGGGTGAAGACGAAGTCGACGAGCACGGGGCCGCCGCGCAGCGAGGACAGTGTGAAGGGCTCGCCGCGCTGGTCGACGAGCGAGAAGTCGGGCGCGAGATCGCGCGCGGCGGCGAGCGCGTCCGGGGCGGCGGTACCGCTTGCGCCTGCGCTTCCCGATTCCGACTCCGGCGCCTCGAGCCGGTCGATCTCGAAGCTCCCGTCGCGCCGGCGCAGGCGGAACTCCACGTACTGGCCGGGCTCGAGCCCCTCGAGCAGGGTCGGGTCGGCGACGTCGAAGCTCATCGTCATCGCGGGCATCAGTCCCTCGATGTCCCCGTGCTCGATCGTCACCTGCCCCTCGGCGGCGCGCACGCCGCGCACCACGCCCGAGGCCTCGAAGGTGTCGGAGCGCTGGCAGGCGAGCGATGCGAGCAGCGCGGCGAGCGCGAGCGGAGCGGCAACCCGGCGCATCAGTTCAAGGACTCCAGCAGCTGCCGCTCGAGGGTCGCGGCGTCGAGGCGGTAGACGCGGCGCAGGCTGCGGTCGAGGTTGCGGCTGTCGATCAGGTCGCCGAGGAAGCGCGCCAGGTCCTGATCGCCGTCGGCGCGCGCGAGGTAGTCGATCAGGGCATAGGACTGGAGATAGGCGATCTGTGCCGCGCGCGGTCCCATGCCGGCGAAGCTCGGCACCGACAGCGCCGCCAGTCCGTGCAGCTCGCCGGCGCGGTTCAGGCGCGCCAGCACCGCGCGTTGGCCCTCGGAAAGCCCGCGCTGGCCGAGCGTGCGCACCTCGAACCACTCGGCGGTGCCCTCGTTCACCCAGCCCGGGAGCACGACGGAGGGAGCCGCCGCGTCGAGGGCGGCGTGGACGAGCTCGTGGTGGAGCACCCGCGACAGGTCCTCGGTGAGACGCGTGTCGCCGCGGATCCGGATCACGCCCTGGTAGAAGCCGGCGGCCGGAAAACGGAAGGCGCCGCCGAAGTGGGTGTCGAAGACCTGCGGGTCGTAGACGACCACGTCGATCCGCCGTCGGGGCCGGAGGGCGAGCCAGTGGTCGAGGTCGTCGTAGGCGCGCTCGAGCTCCCCGAGCACCTGCTGCTCGAAGCGCCGGGAGCCGCGGAAGCCGCCCGTCTCGTCGATCGCGACGTCCTGGTAGAGCACGAAGTGGGAGGAGGTGCGCTGGTCGAAGTCGCCGTCGGCGCCGCGGCCGCCGGCGCAGGCGGGCGTCGGGGCGAGCGCCGTCCACGCCGCCGCCGCCGCGACGGCGCTAGCCCATCGGGTAGCGGATCTCACGGGAGAGCCGGTCGCATTCGGCGATCGCTTCGGCGGGCAACGCGGTCTCGGCGGCCGCCAGGTGAACGTCGAGCTGGTCCTCGCTCGTCACGCCGACCAGCGTCGAGCCGACGAAGTCCTTCGAGAGCGTCCAGGCCACGGCGAAGGTGACGGGGTGGATCCCGCATTCGGCGGCGAGCGCGTGGACGCTCGCGGCCATCGTCCGGGTGGCATCGTTGAGGAAGCGCTCGGTCATCGTCTGGGTGCGGGGGTCGTGGTCGCGGTAGCGCGTGAAGCGGGCGCCCTCGGGCCACGCGTCCCGGCCGTACTTCCCCGACAGCACGCCGCCGCCGATCGGGCTGTAGGGCAGCAGGCTCACCTGCTGGTCGCGGCAGAGGGCGGCGAGCTCGTCCTCGAAGCGGCGGTTGAGCAGGCCGTAGTTGTTCTGGATCGTCTCGTAGCGCACGGTGCCGTGGGCGTCGGCCATCCACAGGCTGCGCGCAAGCCCCCAGGCCGACTGGTTCGAGCAGCCGACGGCGCGCACCTTGCCGTCCTCGACGAGTCGGTCGAGCGCCTCGAGCGTCACCTCGATCGGCACGTCCGGGTCGGGCCAGTGGGTCTGGTACAGGTCGATGTAGTCTGTGCCCAGGCGGCGCAGGCTCGCCTCGACGGCGCGCTCGATGTGATGGCGGTCGAGGGCGGTCTTCCCCTCGCGCACCGGTCCGCGGAACCAGCCGCCGCCGGGGCCGGCCACCTTGGTGGCGACGATCACCGCGTCGCGCGGGCGGCCGGCGAGCCACTTGCCGCAGATCGTCTCGCTGACGCCGGCATGGGAGCGATCCGGCGGCACCGGGTAGACCTCGGCGATGTCGACGAAGTCGACCCCGGCGTCGAAGGCGCGGTCGAGGCAACGGTGCGCCGTCGCCTCGTCGGCCATGCTGCCGAAGGTCATCGTGCCGAGGCCGATCTCGGAGACGCGGATCCCGGTGCGACCGAGCGTGCGCTGCTTCACCGCGCGTCAGGCCGACGCGCTGGGACGCGACGACACCGCCTCGTGCCAACGCTGGAGGTTCTTCTGCTCGGGAGCGATCCGGATCCCGCTCACGCGACCGAAGTCGACGGCGACCAGGGCCGTGATGTCGGCGATCGTGTAGCGCTCCCCGGCAACGAAGGGCCGTGAGGCCAGCTCGCCGTCGAGCCATCCGAGGCGCGCGATCGCGTTATTCCGACACACCTCTCCGTAGGCCGGCACCTGCTCGATGCGTCCCTTGAAGAACTCGTGGGTGTTCTGGAAACAGCCGGCCACCTGCGAGAGCAGGTAGAGCTCCATGCGCCGCTGCCACATCTCCACGAACGCCTGGTCGGTGGCGTCGACCCCGAACAACGGCGGCTCGGGGTGGATGCCCTCGAAGTAGCGGCAGATCGCCACCGACTCGGCGAGGTGACGCCCGTCGTCGAGCTCGAGCACGGGCACGCCGCCGAGCGGGTTGCGCGCCAGGAAGGGCGGCTGGCGATTCTCGCGGGCGCCGATGTCGACCTGGACGGTCGGGACCTCGATGCCCTTCTCGGCGAGGAAGATGCGCACGCGGCGCGGATTGGGTGCCAGCTTCGAGTCGTAGAGCTTCATCGGACACTCCCGGGCGCGCGACGTGGATCGTCGTCGGCGACCGAGTGTATCCGAAGAGGTCCCCGATCAGTATGCGCCCATGGTGAAGAAGGAGAGCGCGGCGCGGCCGGCGGTCTTCAGGATCTCCGCGAGCTGCTGGAGCGTCTTCTCCTGCGCGGCCTGCTCGGGACACGAGAGCTCGAACTCCTGCTCGAGCTCGGCGATCTTGCCCTTGAAGCGCGCGACCCACACGGCGTTGCCCTCGCTCGCAGCCCGGGCCTTCAACGAGTCGTAGTGCACGAGCTGGTTGGCGATCTGCGCGCAGACCATCGGGTTGTTGCGGCGCTGGGCGGCGAGGCCGGCGGAGGGCGCGAGGCACAGCGTGACCGCGAGAGCGGCGATCGGGGCGAGGCGCATCGGGCTCCCTTCCTCCATCGGGGTGCCCTCCTATCGTCCTCCCGCGCCCGCGGGTGTAGCCCCGAGTCGGCCGGCGCCGGCGGCGCCCGGAGGGGAGAACCCGTGCGCGCCCGGGGACCTTCCCGCCTGGTCTGCGATCGCGTGAGCCGTCCGGTGAGCCAGGGCCATCACCGTCCACATCGGATTGACCGAGGGGCAGCGCGGGAACACCCCCGAGTCGGCCACGTAGAGGTTGTCCAGGTGGTGGCAGCGCCCCCACTCGTCCACCACCCCCCGCGCCGGGTCGCCGTGCATGCGCGTGGTGCAGAAGGCGTGGTTGCCGCCGAGCACCAGGTCGCCGGGCCGGAGGTCGCAGCTGCGCAGGGCGCGCGCCTGAGCCAGGGAGGTCATCTCGTCGGGCAGTCCGTGCACCCCGGGCAGGATCGAGTCGGCTCCGGCGGCGAAGAAGATCTCGGCGAGCCGGTAGAGCGCCTCCTTGAGGATGGGCAGGTCGAGGGGGTGGAGCTTCCAGCGCAGCACCGGGTCGAGGCCGCGGCGGCGCGGGACCACCTCACCCAGGGAGCGATTGCAGCTGGTGATCGCGTCCCACACCGCGAGCCGGGGCAGGTCGAGCAGACGGCGCTCGAGCTCGACGCCCGATCCGGGCATGCGCACCGAGAGCACCGCCGGCGGCGCCCACAGCGTCTCGAGCTTGAAGCCCTCGGCGAGGAAGTGGTGCGACTGGTAGCCCTGGGTGGCGCCGAAGCGCGGGTCGACGTCCTCGGGGAAGATCCCCATCACCGCCACACCCGGGTGGAACTGGAGATTGCGCCCGTTGTGTCCCGAAGGGCCGGCGAGGCCGCTGCGCTCCAGCAGCACCGGGGTCGCCATGCAGCCCGCCGCCAGCACGACGCAGCGCGCGCGGACCTCGAAGCGGTGCCCCGGCCGGCCGGTGAAGGGCGCCACCACGCGGCCGGCCACTCCGACGGCGCGGCGGCCGCTGGCGAGCACCTGCTCGACGCGCGCCGAGGTGAGCACCGTCGCGCCGAGGCGCAGCGCGTCGGGCACGTAGGTGATGTCCATCGACTGCTTCGCCCGCGGGCGACAGCCGGTGAAGCACTCGCCGCTTCCCCGGCACCCGCGCACGTTGCGCGGGATCGGCTCGCAGCTGACGCCGAGCTTCTCGCAGCCATCGCGGAAGAGCAGGTTGCGCCGCCCCTGCACCGGATCGGGCGTCGGCGCGATGCCGAGGTAGGCGCCGACCGCGTCGTAGTGCGGGTCGAGGTCGGCGCGGGTGGTGTGCTCGAGGGCGTAGTCGCCGCACCAGTCGTCGAGCACGAAGGCGGGAGCCCGGTTGCAGATCGCCGAGTTGACCAGCGAGCCGCCGCCGAGCGCGATCGCCTGCATCGTCGGCATCACGGTGCCCCGGGTCGCCCGGAGCCCGCCCTCGCGCAGGGTGCGCGCCATCGCGAAGCCGCCGTCCTGGACGTAGTCGGGCGGGGTGAAGGGCGGCCCCTCCTCGACCAGCACCACGCGCAGGCCGCGCGCCGCCAGCTCGCGCGCGGCCACGGCGCCGCCGGGTCCCGAGCCGACCACGACGACGTCGGCCTCCTCGCGGAAGTCGCGCTCGTAGTCCGCGTACGCCCGAAGGTCCACGTCGGGGGCGCTCATCGGGCGGCTCCAGGCGCGGATGCGTGCAGCGGGGTCCCGTCGCTGGGGGGCGTCAGGTCGCCGAGACCGAAGGCGATGGTCGCGCGGGACGCCCCGACGCGCGGATAGAGCAGGTCCGCCTCGCAGATCGGGCTCTCGATCGCGAAGGGGTCGAGGGCGAGCCGGCGCTGCACCTCCCGGTCGGCGAAGTAGCCGAGGGTGACGATCGCGCGCAGACTCGCGAACACGAGCCGGCGCGAGAAGAGCGAGCTGGTGCGCCAACCCTCCAGCACTGCGATGCGCGCGGCGAGGGGCTGGGCCGACAGCCGCCGCCGGCCGCGCCAGAGGCCGGGGCCCGGGAACACCAGCGTCGCGTGCTCGACGGCGGCGAACAGCAGCCGCATCAGGCGTCGCTGGCGCGGCGCCGAGGCGGCGACCAGACGATCGACGTAGGCGGGCACGCCGGCCTCGCCGCCCGAGCGGGGAAGCGGTCCGCCGGGCGGGAACACCGCCTCGGCGACGGCGGCGAGCAGCGCGAGCTCCCGCGGGCACAGGACGGCGCCCGGCGGCGCGGGGGGATGGCCGCCCCACACGCGCCGGGTGATCCACGCCGCGAGGGCGGCGCCGACGACCAGGGCGGCAAACCTCATCCGAGCCGCTCCCAGAACCTCCGCTCGCGCTCTCGGAACCCCTCCACCACCGGACAGTCCACGTCGAGCAGCTGGGTCGCCCGCTCGGGCAGCCGGTGGGGGCGCCAGTCGGGGAGCGCCGCGGTGCGCGGGTCGCCCTGCCGCGCAAAGGCGAGCCAGGCATCCTGCATGCGCCGCGACAGATCCCGGGCACCCGGGTCCTCGCCCGCGATGACGCGCGCCAGCTCGCTCTCGAGGGAGAACAGGAACGGCACCTCCAGGGAATGGCAGGCGCCGGCGAGCCCGCCCAGCGCGCCCGTGCGCCAGGTGAACACGTAGCTCCAGACCGATCCGCGGTGGGTGGCGGCGAGCTCCGCGGCCGGCGCCCCGAACCAGCGGTCGGTCTCGATCGCGAACCACAGCTCCGGCGGCTCGGTCGACTCGCCGCGCTCGCGACGCGCGGCGGTGTAGACCTCGATCGCGCGGTCGGCGAGGCGACCGCCCTCGGGATGCTCGCCCGGCAGCGCGCGACCGCAGCGCTCGCGCAGCGCGGCGAGATCGAGCTCGCGCGCCGTCGGATCGGCCAGGCCGTAGAACTTCCACTCCTCCAGATTGGTGCCCACCACGAGCGGCACTGGCGCCGCGCGCCCGGCGCGGATCGCCACGCGCGGCAGCTCCGACAGCACGCCGCCGTCGACGCAGGGCTGGAAGGGCAGCGCGTCGATCGCGACCCGCAGCGCCTGGGAGGTGCGCGTCTGCGCCTCCAGGACGTCCTTCGCCGCGAACCGGCGCAGCGCGGCGAGGTCGCCGGGGCGCACGCCCAGCTCGCCGGCAAAGGTCTCGGCGACGCGCCGGGCGGCCTCGGGCCGATGCGCGTTGTGGGCGGCGCCGCTCTGGAGGATCGCGCGCGCGAACAGGCCGCGCGCCGCCGGCGCCGCGAGCAGCGCCGCGAGGCTCATCGCGCCGGCCGAGCTGCCAAAGACGGTCACCGCGTCGGGATCGCCGCCGAAACGGTCCGCGTGCTCGCGCACCCACTCGAGGGCGGCGATCTGGTCGAGCAGCCCGAAGTTCGCGCTGGGCCCCTCCCCGGCGTCGGGGAGCGCCAGGTAGCCCAGCGCGCCGAGCCGGTAGTTGATGCCGATCACCACGGCGTCGCCGCGTCGAGCGAGCGCCGCGCCGTCGTACACCGACCAGGAGCTCGCTCCCACGGTGAAGCCGCCGCCGTGGATCCACACCAGCACCGGTCGACGGGCGCCGTCGCAGCCCGGAGTCCAGACCGAGAGCGAGAGACAGTCCTCGTCCCAGCGCTCCTCGTGGGATCCGAGCAGGCGCGCCACCAGGCCCGCTCCCTGGGGCGCGGCGGGGCCGAAGCGGGTCGCGTCGCGCTCGCCGACCCAGGGCGTCTCGCGCTCGGGGGCGCGCCAGCGCCGGGGGCCGGTCGGGGGGGCCGCGTAGGGGATGCCGCGGAACACGAGCGTGCCGTCGGACAGCCGCTCGCCGCGGATCCGGCCCGATCGCGTCTCGACGCACGGCTGCATCGAGCGGCACCGTAACACGCCGGAGCGCGCGCGCTCGGAGTGGCGCCCAGGCCGGCCGTGGCCGCGCGCCGGGCTCCGCGCCCACCCAATTTCACCGGCAACTGGGGCGTCAACCCGGAGGCGGGTCCTGCCGATATGGGAACCGCCGCGCACGCCGCGCGGGCACAGGGGAGACCCCGCCGATGACCGCGATCCCTCCGCGAAGCGCGCCGCGCGATCCGTCCGGGGCGGAAGAGTCCAGCGCGATGGCCGCCGCGATCATCCCGGTGCGCGGGGGCTCGGTGGGCATCCCGCGCAAGAACGCGCGGCTGCTGCTCGGCGTGCCGCTGCTCGCCTACGCGATCGAGGCGGCGCAGCGCAGCGCGCTGGTCGACGCGGTGTTCGTCTCGACCGACGACCCCGAGCTCGCCGAGCTGGCGCGCCGCTTCGGCGCCGAGGTGATCGAGCGGCCCGGGGCGCTGGCCGGTCCGGCGGTGACGCTCGATGCGGTCGTCCTCGACGCGGTCGTCCAGCTCGAGGCCGCGGGACGCCACTTCGACGACGTGGTGACGATCCAGGCCACCTCCCCGCTCGTGCGCCCGGCGACGATCGACCGCGTGCTGCGCCAGCGCCGCGAGCGCGGCGACGACACCGTGCTGACGGTGGTGAACGCGCCACACCTCGCCTGGGGCGAAGACGGGAGCGGCGCGCTGGTGCCGCTCTACGCAGCGCGCCGCAACCGCCAGGAGCTGCCGCCCCACTACCGCGAGACGGGCGGTGTGGTGGCCTGCCGGTACGACGTGCTGGCGCACGGCACCCGCTTCGGTGAGCGCGTCTCGGCGGTGGAGGTGGAGAAGGCCGAGGCCCTCGACATCGACGACCACTTCGACTGGTGGCTGGTGGAGAAGTCGCTGCGCCGCCGGCGCATCTGCTTCCGTGTGGCGGGCAACCGCGAGACCGGACTGGGCCACGCCTACCGCGCCCTGACCCTCGCCGACCGGCTGATCGACCACGACGTGCGCTTCGTGGTGCGCGAGGAGCACGCGCTGGCGGCGGAGCTGATCCGCGCGCGCTTCCACCGGGTGCAGGTCGTGCCCGCCGGCGGCGAGCTGGACGCGCTCCGGGACGCTGAGCCCGACCTGGTGGTGAGCGACGTGCTCGACACGGAGAAGTCGGAGATGGAGGCGCTGCGCGAGCTGGGCGCGGCCCTGGTGAACTTCGAGGACCTGGGTCCCGGCGCGGGGCTCGCCGACCACGTCGTGAACGCGCTCTACGACGCCCCCGCCAGCGCACTCGCGCCCAACGCCTACCACGGATCCACCTACTGCGTGCTGCGCGACGAGTTCTATTCGGTGGCGCCGATCGCGGTGCACGCCGAGGTGCGCGAGCTGCTGCTGCTGTTCGGTGGAACCGATCCGGGCGACCTCACCGCACGCTGCCTGGGCTGGCTCGAGTCGCTTCCCGGCGACTGGCGCGTGACCGCCGTCCTCGGCCCCGGCTACCCGAACTGCGAGCGCCTCGAGGCGCTCGCCGCGCGCTCCCGGCGACCGGTGGAGATCGTCTCCGACACCCGCATCGTGAGCCGCTACATGGCCCGGGCGGACGTCGCGATCACCAGCGCCGGCCGCACCGTCTTCGAGCTGGCGAGCCTCGGCGTCCCGATGCTCGTGATCCCGCAGAACGACCGCGAGTGCCGGCACTCCTTCGCGAACCAGTCGCGCGGGGTGATCGCCCTGCCCCGCGCCTCGGAGCTCGACGAGCTCGAGTTCCTGGGCGCGGCCCACGACCTGCTCTCCCGGGAGGAGCTGCGCCGACACCTGCACCGGAGCCTGCTGGCGGCCGACCTGCGCAGCGGCGTGGATCGGGCGCTCGACGTGCTCGCGCGCGCCCTGGGGGCGCAGGAGGAGCGATGAGGATCGCCGCGATCGACGGGGTCGCCCTGCGCCCCGGCCGCCCCTACCTGATCGCCGAGGCCGGGGTGAACCACGAGGGCTCCCTCTCCCAGGCGATCGAGATGGTGGATGCCGCCGCCGCCGCCGGCGCGGACATGATCAAGTTCCAGAGCTACAAGGCGGGGACGCTGGCCAGCCGACACAGCCCCGCCTACTGGGACCGCCGCCACGAGCCGGCGGGCAGCCAGTTCGAGCTCTTCTCCCGCTACGACGCCCTCGACGTCGCCGACTACCGCAAGCTCGCCGAGCGCTGCCAGGCGAAGGGCATCGCCTTCTGCACCACGCCCTTCGACCTGCACTTCGCCGATGCGCTGGAGCCGCTGCTGCCCTGCTACAAGATCGCCTCGGCGGACATCACCAACGGTCCGCTCCTGCGCCGCGTCGCCGGCAAGGGCAAGCCGGTGCTGCTCTCGACGGGGGCCTCCACCCTCGGCGAGATCGCCGCGGCGGCGCACCTGCTCGAGGAGCACGGCGCGCCGGCGCTGGCGGTGCTCCACTGCGTGCTCGAGTACCCGACCCAGGCGCGCAACGCCCACCTGCGCGCGATCCGCCACCTCGCAGCGGTGTTCCCCGAGGCGACGATCGGCTGGTCCGACCACGTTCCGCCCGAGGACGGCTGCCTGTCGCTGCTGCTCGCCTGGCTCGAGGGCGCGGCGATCCTCGAGAAGCACTTCACGCTCGACAAGACGCTGCCCGGCAACGACCACTACCACGCCATGGATCCCGACGACCTGGTAGCGTTCCGCCGCCGCTGCGAGCGCGCCGAGCTGCTGCGCGGACGCGCCGTGAAGGAGGTGCTCGCCTGCGAGCGGACGGCGCGCGTGCAGGCGCGGCGCAGCCTGGTGGCGGCGACCGCGATCGCGCGCGGCACGCCGCTCCGCGAAGACCTGCTGGTGGCGAAGCGACCGGGCCACGGCATCTCGCCCGAGCACCTGGACCTGCTGATCGGCCGCGCGGCGCCCTGCGACATCGCCGCCGACACGGTCCTCACCTGGGAGCTCTTCCTCGGCCCCGCGCGCGACGCGGCCGGCGACTGAGGTCCGCCGTGCGGCGGGAGGAGCTCACCTCGGAGCTCGCCGAGTTCGAGAACAAGCAGCCGGTGGACACCTTCGCCTGGAACGGGTGGCGCGCCTGGCCGGTCGTGCGCGCACACCTCGCGCTGGCGCTGCACGCGGAGCGCCCCGCCCTGCCGCGGCGCGGCGCGGATCGGATCGCGGCGGCGCTGCGCTGGCGGGGCCAGCGTCTCCGGCGTCGTCTCGCGCACTGGCGTCCCGGCTGGCGCCCCGACCGCCCCGCCGACCTGGTCTTCGTAACCCACACCGATCGGTGTCAACGCCTGGGCGGCGTCCACTACAACACGGTCGTCGACCCCTGGGTCGAGGCGCTGCGGCGCGAGGGCGGCCGCGCGAGCGTGTGGGACCTCGGCGACCCGCGCCGGGCGACACTCCCGGAGCACCACCCGGTGCAGCACGTGGTGGACGCGGCGGGTCGGCACGCGGCGGCGGCGATCGGCCCGCCGCCGGCCTGGTTCGCGGGCGTCGCCGAGTGGATCGCGAGCCGCCTCGAGGGCGACGTCGGCTGGCGCGAGATCGGCGCGGACCTCGCCCTCGTGGAGCGGTACGCCGCCGCCTTCGAGCCGTGGCTGCGGCGCGCCGCGCCCCGGGCGCTGGTGCTCGACGGCTGGTATCTGCGCGACCGGATGGGCGCCGCCTTGGCGGCCCACCGGCTGGGCATCCCGACGGTGGATCTCCAGCACGGCATCCAGGGGCGCGCACACCCCGCCTACGCGGGCTGGCACGCGCGGCCCGCCGGGGGCTACGAGGTGTTCCCCGGCGGCTTCTGGGTGTGGGGCGAGTGGGACGCCGAGTCGCTGCGCGCGAGCAACGCCGGCGCCGTCGACAGCGCGCGCGTGCAAGCCGTCGGCCACCGTTGGCTCGAGGCCTGGCGCGCGGCCGGAGACCCGCGCCTGGCCGACGCCCGGCGTGGGGCGCAGCGGCTGGTCGGTGCGCGGCGCGCCGTGCTGGTGACGCTCCAGAAGGGTGTCGACCACCGCGAGAGCCTGGTGCCGCTCGTGCGCGCTGCGCCGGCGGACTGGTCGTGGCTCGTGCGCGCCCACCGCAGCTCCGGGGAGAGCGCTGCGCGGCTCGAGCGGGAGCTGCGGCGGGAGACCGGGAGCGCCGTCGAGGTCGTCCGCGCCACGCGCCTGCCCCTGTACGCGCTGCTGGGGGTGTGCGCCTGGCACGCGACCGGCTTCTCCACCTGCGCCCTCGAGGCGCTCCCCTTCGGCGTGCCCACCCTGCTGCTCCACCCGAGCGGCGCCCACGCCTACGCCGCCTTCGTCGCCGAGGGAGCGATGGTGGCGACCGAGGGAGTCTCCTCGCGCGTCGCGCGACTCGCCGAGAGCGGGAGCGAGCGGGACGCGCGCGCCGAGGCCTGTCGCGGCGCGGCAGCGCGCGTGTTCGCGCCGCCCGCCCCGCACCCGTGGCGAGACCTCCTCCCGTGAGTCGGCCCGACACGACGCTCGCCACCCGGGTGCTGCGCCACGGCGGCGCCTACGCCGGTTTCGGTCTGGTCGAGCGCGTGCTCGCGGTGGCGATGGTGCCGGTCTACGCCCACTACCTGGGCGCCGCGGGCTACGGGATCGTGGCCGTGCTAGGCGGAATCGCGCCGCTGCTCGCGATCGCCTTCTCCCAGGGCCTGCTCCCGGCCTGGGTGCGCCTGCGCGTGGACTACGAGGTGGGCGTCGAGCGCCGTCGTTTCGAGAGCACGCTGGTGTGGTACCTCGTCGTGTCGACGCCCGCGCTGCTCGCCGCGATCGCGCTCTTCGGCGACGGCCTGGCGGCGCTGCTCGCGCCCGGGATCCCCTTCTATCCGCTCGTGGCGCTGGCGTGCGCCTCGGCGGCGGCGCAGCTCTTCTCGGACCTGTACCTGCGGCACCTCCAGGCCGACCAGGATCCGCGCGCCTACGTGCTCTGGAGCGCGCTGCGCCTGATCGTCGGCCTCTGCGCCGTGCTCGCCCTCGTCGTCGCGTTCGGGCTCGGCCCCCTGGGCAAGCTGTCGGCCGACGCCGCGGTCGCGCTCGTGTTCGGCGCCGTCGCGATCGCGCGCCTGCGACCGCTGCCGCCGGCGCGCAGCGACCGCGCGCTCCTCCGCCGCAGTCTCGCGTACGGGTTCCCGCTGATCCCCCACATGCTGCTGGCCCACCTGAACCAGGCGGCGAGCCGGATCCTGGTCGCCCACGGCCTCGGACTCGCGGCGGCGGGCGTGTTCTCGATGGGGCTCGCGATCGCCCAGTTCGGTGGCGCCGTCGCCACCGCCCTCAACCAGGCCTATCAGCCCGTGTTCTTCGACGCCGTCAAGCGCGCCGAGCAGATCGAGGCGACGGGCGGCTCGGGCCGCGAGCTGCGCGAGAGCGCGGCGCGCGCGGGCCTGTGGATCGTGTGCACGGTGGCCGGTCTCGGCCTGCTGCTCTCGGCCGGGGCCCGCGAGCTGCTGGCCGTCGTGGCCACCGGCGAGTTCGCGGACTCCTGGCGCGTGGTGGCGCCGGTGTCGGCGGCGATGGTCGCGATCGCCTGCAACCACGTGTTCAGCCAGGCCGTCTTCTACGCGCCCGAGGGCACGCGCCGCATCGCGTGGATCACGGCGCTCACGGCGGCCCTGCACGTCGCCGGCAACCTGCTGCTCCTGCCCCGGGTCGGGATCGTCGGCGCGGGCCTCGCCCTGCTGGTCGCCCATACCGTCCAGGCGCTGGCCGTCGCGTGGCTGGGTCGCCGGCTGCTGCCGATGCCCCACGCGCTCTCGCGTTGGCTCGGCGTGCTGATCGCCACCGGCCTCGGGCTGGCGACGCTCTACGCGATCGATGCGGCCTCGGCCGACGCGCCGCTGCGCGTGGCGGCGAAGGGGATGGCGGTGATCGCCTCGGGCGCCGCGGCGCTGCTCGCCACCGGCGTACCCCCGCGGCGCTGGCTCGGCGCGCTGCGCGGCGTGCTGCGCCCAGCGGCCTAGCCCAGCGGGAGCCCGCCTTCGCCTCGCTGCGCGTCGGGCCGACGCAGACCGCGTCAGCGGCGGACCGCCGACACGAAGATGCTGTCGTCGCCGCAGTAGGCCGCGACCTCGATCGCGAAGCGCTCCCCGATCGCGGTGTCGACGTCGCGGTAGCCGATCAGGCCCTCGGGCTTGGCGTCCTCCGACAGGCCGAAGGTCCAGCGGTGGTCGCCGTAGCGCTCGTTGGCGTGGTGGCCGGCCCGCCAACGCACACAGGTGTAGGAAGGCAGATGGGCGATCAGGCGACCGCCCGGGCGCAGCGCGCGCTCGATCGCCTCGAGGGCGCGGTCGAGATCGTCGAAGTGCTCGAGGGCGTGGGAGGTGAACACGCCGTCGACGGGGGCGGGGAGCCGGGAGAGATCCGCGTAGGGGACCGGCCGCCCCCAACCGTCGCACGGGAGCCGGTCCACCACGACGGCGCCCGCGTGGACGGGGCAGGCGGCGCCGCCGAGGTCGGCGATCGTCGCACCGGGCGCCTCGACCAGCGCCAGCACCTCGTCGAGGTGCTCCTGGAGGCCGCGCCAGCGGAAGGCGCCGAGGCGGTGGCGCATCTCGTGGTGGCGGAAGCGGAAGCTCGGCGTCTCGTTCTGCGCCTCGTGACGGTCGTAGCCGCGCGGATCGGGCAGGTGCTCGGCCATCAGGCGCCGGTACTCCGCCGAGCGCAGGAACGCGGGCTCGACCGGCGCGAGCGGCGGGATCGCAGTGCCCGCGGACGCTCCCGAGAGCCGCGCGCGCGCCGCCCGCCACGCCTGGGCGACGGAGCTCCCGAACAGGCGTCGCGCGATCCCCCCCATGAGCGGGAGGAATAGCCCCTGGAATCGGGCGCTTCCATCGCGTCGGCAGGGGGCCCCGCGGATCCGCCGCTCAGGGGCGGGTCCGGGGCGGCCGATCCAGTGCCCGGGAAACCCGCGTGCGAGTCGACGTCTGCGTCATCACCTGCCTGCGCCCGCGCGGGCTCTACCGGCTGCTCGGCGGGATCGCGGCGCTGCGCCTGCCGGAGCCCGCCCCCGAGCTGCGCGTGGTGGTGGTGGACAACGACGCCGAGGGGTCGGCGCGCGAGGTGTGCGAGGACGCGGCGCTTTGGCTGCCCTTCCCGCTCGTCTATCGCACCGAGAAGCGGCGCGGCATTCCCCAGGCGCGCAACGCGGCTCTGGCGGAGAGCCTCCCCTACGCCGACTTCGTGGCCTTCGTGGACGACGACGAGGTGCCCGACTCGCGCTGGCTGCTCGAGCTGCTGCGCACTCAGCGCGAGACCGGCGCACAGGCGGTGACCGGCCCCGCCCTGCCCGCCTTCGAGTCGGCGCCGCCGCGCTGGATCGAGGAGAGCGGCCTGTTCGAGCATCCGCGCCACGCCACCGGCGCGGCGCTGGCTGTCGCCTACACCCACAACGTGCTGGTCGGTGTGCGCGCCCTCGCCGCGATGGACGCGCTCTTCGACGAGACGCTGGCGCTGGCTGGCTCGAGCGACAGCGAGTTCTTCGCGCGCTTCGCCGCGCGCGGACATCGGATCGTGTGGTGCGACGAGGCGCGCACGAGCGAGTGGGTGCCGCCGTCGCGCGCCCGGCTCGGCTGGCTCCTGCGGCGGGCGCTGCGCGTCGGCGCGTCCCAGTCGCGGATCGAGCGGCGCGGCGACGCTCGCGTCGCGCGCTGGCGGATCGCCGGCCACGGCGGCTGGTGCCTCCTGCGCGGACTCGGCGAGGCGGCCTGGCGCGCGCCGCGCGGCCGGGGACCCGCCGCGCGCGGGCTCTTCCTCGCCGCCGTCGGAATCGGACGACTGGCCGGCCTCACGGGCTGGAGCTACCGCGAGTACCGCACGATCCACGGCCGCTAGCAGCGACACCCCTCAACTGCGCGCCGCGCCGGGCCGATCCAGCGGGGATGGGGCTGCGCTGGAGACGCTGGGCGCTGGCGGCCGCGCTGGCCGCCTTCGCGGCGCTGCGCGTGCACAGCGCCTACCACACCGCCTTCAACTGGGACGAGTTCGCGCTGTTCCACGACGTCGCGCGCAGTGCCGCCGAGGGGACCCTGGTCAGCAGCGGCCACGCGGGCCTCCCCCAGGCGGCGCTCCTGCCCCTGGTGCGCGACTGCACCGACGAGATCGCCGTGGGACGCGCCGCTCGCCTGGTATGGCTCGCCTTCACCGCCGGCTACCTCGCCGGCGTGTTCGCGCTGCTGCGCGAGCTCCTTCCCGACGATCGCCATCGCCTGCACGACGCGGCGCTCGGCACCGCCCTGCTCGGCCTGCTGCCCGCCTTCCTCGAGTGGTCGCTCCAGGTGCGCACCGATCAGGTGGCGCTGTGCGCGGGGACCTGGGGAGCGGTGGCGCTGGTCGCCTCGCGCCGGCGAGCCTGGCTCGCCCTGCCCGCGGGTCTGGCCTTCGGCGTCGGCTGGCTCGCGACCCAGAAGCTCGCCTACGTGGTCGGGCTCGGCGTGCTGCTCGCCGCCGGCGACCTGTTCGTGCGCGGCGCGTGGCGGACGCGGCGCGAGCTGGCGCGCGGCGCCGCCGCGCTGCTCGGAGCCGGGTCGGTCGTGCTCGCCTGGCGCGCCTGGGTGACCGCGACCTTCCGCGTGGCCAGCGCGCACGCGGCCGTCGCCGGGGTCTCGCCCGAGGCGGTCCACAACTACCTCGACGTGTTCGCCTTCTACCGCACCACGATCGGCTACTCCCAGTACCTCGCCACCTGGCCCACCCTGGCTCCCCACGCGCTGCTGCTCGCCGCCGCGCTGGCGGCCGCGGCGCTGTGTCGGGTCTGCCGCACGCGACGCTTCGCCCTCGCCGGGGCGGTGCTCGCCGCGGGTGTGGCGGTGGGCGCCTTCCACGGCGCGGCCTTCGCCTACTTCCTGATGACGCTCGGCCTGTTCGCCGCCGTCGGCCTCGCCCTGACGCTGCCCTCGCTGCGCACGGCCCTGGCGGAGCGCTGGCCCGAGGCGGCGAAGCTCGCCACCCCGGTGGTGTGGGCGGCGCTCGCGTTGGCGGCGGGTCTGCACCAGATCGCGGCGCTCGAGGACAGTCAGAGCGTGCAGCGGGAGAGTCTGGGCTTCGTGCACCGGAACTTCGCGCCCGAGCGCGCCGGCTTCCAGCCCGAGACGGCGCTGTTCTGCGGTGTGCGCCAGCCGCTCGGACTGTGGTTCTCCCAGCGCATCTACCAGACCTTCGAGGGACCGGGGCGCGAGAAGGCGATCGAGAAGCTGCTCCGCCGCTTCCGCAACGAGCCGGTGCACTATCTCGTGCAGTCGTTCCGACTGAACCAGTTCCCGACGCCCGTGCGCCGCTTCTGGGACGCCCACTACCAGCCCTACCGCGACTCGGTGTTCGTGGCGGGCAGCCGGCTGGCGGGCGACGCGGGCGATCGGGTCGAGCTCGATCTGCTGGTGGAGGCACCCTACCGCTGGCTGCCCGTCGGCCCGCATCCCCAGCCGATCCGGCTCGAGGGTCGGAGCGTCGCGCCCGGGGAGGTGGTCTTCCTCACCGCCGGACGACACGAGGCGGTGTTGGAGGCGGACGGCGTGCGCGGCGTCCTGGTGCTGGCAGTCGACGAGCCGCCGGGAACGGCGCCGCTCTCCTTCTACAAGCGCTACTGAGCGGCGCGCGGCCGGGCCAGGCCCACGCAGCGTCCCAGGCCGAGCGCGGCGAGCCTGAGCGCGCGCGCGCGGGCGGCGCGATCGCGGGGCGTGGGCAGCGCCGCCAGGCCCAGGCCCTGGAGCAGACGCCCGACGCCGCGCAGCGCGATGCCCGCGCCGCCGTGCAGACCGTGGCGGCGCTCGATGCGCGCCCGGGCGATCCCGTCCAGGTAGCTGCGCCGCAGGATCCACGCGAGCCGCGCGCGCTCGAGCGGCACCACCTCGGTCACCGGCGCGTCCTCCGCCCACACGATCCGGTGTCCGCGGCGGGCCAGACGCACGAACAGCTCGGTGTCCTCTCCCCGCTCCAGGCTCTCGTCGAAGAGCGACTCCAGGCCGGCCAGCAGCGACCCGCGAACCAGCGCGTTGTTCGTGCACGCCGTGTCCAGCGCCGCGCCGTGGGCGAAGCGCGGATAGGCGAGCAGCCCGCCCTCGACGATCCACCGCGGAGGGTCGACGGCGAAGCGCGTCCGCACGGGGCCCGCGACCACGTCGGCGCCCGTGGCGCGCTGGGTCCGCAGCAGGGCGTCGAGCCAGTCCGGGTCGGCGATCTCGTCGTCGTCCACGAAGGCGATCCAGTCGGCGCGCCCCAGCGCGGGCGCGAGCGAGGCGTTGCGCGCTGCCGCGATGCCGCGCCGCTTCTCCACGACGTAGGTGAGCGGGTGGCGCAGCCAGTCGGCCGCGCTCTCGCACACCGCACGGGCCGACTCCCCGGCGTCGTTGTCGGCGACGACGATGCGCAGCTCGGGCGCGTCGCCTTCGAAGACGAGCGCGTCCAGGGACTGGAGCAGCGCCAGCAGGCCCGCTGGGCGGCGGAAGCTGGCGACGCACACCGCCACGCGGGTCGCGATCCCGGTCACTCGCCGCCCCGGGTCGCCGGCGGTGGATCCGGGCACGCGAAGACCAGCAGGTCGCCGTCCAGGCGCAGCGCCCGCAGCCCGCGCTGGAGACCGCGGCGCAGGCGTCCATGATGGGGATACACCGAGGGCACCCGCGGTCGGTCGACGACGGACCAGCCGCTCTCGGCGAGCAGCCTCCCGAGCGAGCGCTCGGTGAAGTAGTAGAGATGGGTCGGGTTCGCGGCGTTCTCCCAGCGCGCGCCCAGCAGTCGCGCCCGGAGACCGCTCGCGTTCGGCGTCGCAAGGATCAGGAACCCGTCCGCAGCGATCAGCCGGCGCAGGGCGGCCAGATCGAGCCAGGGCCGCCGCAGGTGCTCGACCACCTGCCACAGCGCGATCGCGTCGAAGCGCGCGCCGGGCGCCTGGGCCGAGAGCTCCTCGGCGCTCGCGTAGACCGTGAGACCCGACTCCCGGGCGCACGCGCGCGCGCGCTCGTCGGGCTCGATGCCCACCGCGGCGATCCCCTGCTCGGCGGCGACGCGCGCGAGCGGGCCGCGTCCGCAGCCGACGTCGAGCAGCCGCAGGCCCTCGGCGGCACCCCGGTGCCGCCCGATCACGGCCGAGACGAGCTCCTCGAGGATCGCGCGCGGCGTGTCCTCGTGGGCGAGCGGCCCCGCGCGGCCGGGCTCCGGGTAGTAGAGGGAGCGATAGGCGCGTCCGAGCTCCGCGTCGTCGGGCTGGGGCGCGGCGAAGCGCAGTCCGCAGCGCGGTGAGACGCACCGCCAGGCGCTCGTGTGGGGCAGGCGACGCCAGCGCACCGCGGCGCCGCGACACAGCGGACAGGCCAACCCGCCGGCGGCGCGCGACGCCGCAAAGTCGATCGCGCGGGTCATGCGCGCCGCGGCGTCCTCCGCCGTGACGGAGCGGATGCGCTCGCGACAGCGGCCGCGCATCCGCTCGAGCTCGCCGACCGGTGTGGAAAGGGCCCGCTCCAGGGCGGCGCTCATCTCGCCGGCGTCGTCGGGCCGGAAGGTCCAGCCCATCTCTCCCTCCTCGACCAGCTCCTCCACCGCCTGGCTGTAGAGGCTCCCCAGCACGGGCAGGCCCGCGCCCAGCGCCTCGTTCACGACCACGCCCCACTCGTCGGCGAGCGTAGGGAAGACGAGGATGCCGGCCGCGGCGTAGTAGGCGCGCAGCTCGGTGTAGGAGCGGTTGCCGAAGAAGCAGACGGAGACGTTCGCCGGAACGGGAAGCCGCTCGAGGTCGGACCGCGCCAGACCGTCGCCGACGATCCAGAACTCGAGCGCGTCCTCGGGATGCGAGTGCGCCCAGCCCGCGAGCGCAGCCAGGAAGGCGTCGAGGCCCTTGCGCTCGACCAGCTGACCCACGTAGAGCAGTCGGCGGCTCTCGCGCTCCGCCCGGGGCGCGGGCGCTTCGGCCGGTGAGGCGATCGGCGCGGTGTAGGGCATGCGGAAGATCGCGGGCTCCGGAAAGCCGAGACCCGCGACGTAGCGCGCGCCGCTCTCGCCGTTGACCATCACGGCGTCGACGCGGCGCAGGATCCGGCGCCGCAGCGCCTCGCGCAGCCAGCCGCGCCCGCGCTCGGAGGCCTCGGACACCAGGGCCCAGAGCACGATCCCGACGTCGGGATGCAGCGCGCGGTAGGCGACGGCCTGGAGCGTGCGCATGCCGAACTCCGTGGTCACGACGACCTCGGGCCGGTGGCGGCGCAGCCGACCGAGCGTGTCGAGCGGGAGGTACAGCGCCAGCTGCTCGGAGAAGCCGTGGGGATGGCGCCAGGTCTGGCGCAGCGTCAGCGTGCGCTGCACCTCGACGGGCAGCCCTTCGCCCCCGAAGGCCCAGGGGCGGTTCGCCTCCATCGGCGTCGACACCAGCAGCCGCAGCCCGGGCCACCGCCCGGCGAGTGCCCGGAAGAAGGGCGCGAGATAGGGCGGGAGGAAGTTGGTGAGCAGGGTGACCGCCCTCGGACTCATCGGCGCGATCTCCCGCGCCGCTCGGCGATCGCGTCGGCGTAGAGCTGCTCGCGCAGCGCGAGCGCGATGTCGGGCGCGTGGCGCTCGAGGTAGACCTCGCGCGCGCCTCCGGCGAGCTGCACCCCCAGCGCCGCGTCGCTCAGCAGGCGCCGACACGCGCCCGCGACGCTTCCGGCCTCGAGGGCCTCGAAGTGGAGGCCCGCGCGGCCTTCCGGAACCAGCTCGGCGAGAGCGCCGCCGCGCCAGCCCACCACCGGACGCCCGCAGGCCATCGCCTCGATCGCGGCAAAGGGCGAGATCTCGTACCAGCGCGAGGGCACGACGGCGAAGGCCGCCTCGCGCAGCGCGCGCAGCACCCCGTGCCGGTCGCACGCGCCCAGGAAGCGCACACCGGCGACGCCGCGGGCGCGGGCGCGCAGCGGCTCCGCCGCGGGTCCATCGCCCACGATCGCGAGCGGCGCGCCCTCCATCTCGCGCCACGCGTCGATCAGCAGATCCACACCCTTCTCCGGGGACAGACGGCCGACGAACACGGCGCCGCTTCCGGGCGGCGCCGGCTCGCCCGGATCCTCGAGCACGAGGGGCAGCACCGCGATCCGCTCGCTCGGCAGTCCGGCCGCGACCAGCGCGCGCGCGGCGAAGGCCGTGGGCGCCGCGAAGCGGTCCACGTGACGCCGCCAGGTGTCGCGCGCGCGGTGGTGGGCGACGAGATCCGCCCAGACCAGCGTCTGGGCGCGCGAGCCGCGGTAGCAGCCGTGGCGCACCGCGTTCCACGGGCCGCGGACCACGCAGTCCTCGCACACGCGGCCCTCGCGCAGCAGCAGGCCGTTGGCGCACACCAGGCGGTAGTTGTGCAGGGTCTGTACCACCGGCACGCCGCGCCGGGAGAGCTCTTCGTGCAGCGCCGGCGAGAGGACCGGGAAGAAGTTGTGCACGTGGGCGACGTCGAGGGGCGCCTCGCGCAGCAGCTCGCGGACGCGCCGGGCGGTGGCGGGATTGCGGCGCGCCCGCAGCGCGGTGCGCAGCGCCCCCAGCGGCCGGCCCGCCACCATCTCGCGGTTGTCGACGATGCAGCGCTCGACGCGGTGTCCGCCCTTCTCCAGCAGCTGGGCCTCGCCATCGACGGCGACGTCTTCGCCGCCGCGCTGGAGATAGCGGTTATGGAAGAATCCGATCCGCACCTAGTCCCGGTACTCCGCGCAGATCCCGCCGAGGTGGGCCCAGCCCTGGCCGGCCTGGGCCACCGCGCGCAGCAGCCCGCGCGCCGCGCGCCCGCGACCTCCGGACAGCGACGCCAGCGCGGCGGCGAGCAGCAGCGCCGTGTCCGCCGCGGCGCGCGCCGTCGCCGCCGGTCGCGCCGGCGCGCGGCGCAGACGCCGCTGCACCCGCGCCTCGACGCACCCGCTGCGGAAGGCGCGCCGCACCAGCCAGCCGAGGCGATGGCACGCGACGGGCACGACCTGGTGGACGATCGCCTCGTCGCACCACTCGAAGTGGGCGCCGCGTGCGACGCGACCGCGGAAGAAGGCGACGTCCTCGCCGCCGCCGTGGGCGAACTCGGGATCGAAGCCCCCGTCGCGGAACAGCGCGCGGCGCACCAGGGCATTGCCGGCGCGCAGCCCCTGGTCGGTCACGCGCCGGCCCGTCCGGTAGCGGCGCCCGGCGTAGCGGATCAACGGGTCGAGCCACGGGTCGACCGGCGCCTGCAGCCGCGGCAGCACCGGGCCGAACAGGCCGTCGCACTCGCGCTCGCCCAGGCAGTCCCAGTGAGCGGCGAGCCAGCTCTCGTCGACGATGCCGTCGTCGTCCAACAGGGCGATCCAGTGCCCGCGAGCGGCCGCCACCGCGCGGTTGCGTGCGTGGGCCACGCCGCGGCGCGGCTCGCGCAGAACGCGCAGCGGCCAGCCGGGCAGCTCGATCCCGGAGGCGGGCGGCGCGGCGGGGTCGCTGGCGGGATCGTTGTCCACCACGATCGCCTCCACCCGCACGCCCTCGGGCACCTTCAGCGCCGCGAGGCTGTGCAGCAGCCGCACCAGGCCGTCGGGACGGCGGTAGCTGGCGACGCACAGCGAGACGTCGACGGCGCCCATCCTCAGAAGGCTCCCCGCCGCGACCACACCGCACCGACCGTCCGCAGCAGGATCGACGCGTCGAGCGCGAGCGAGCGGTTGCGGATGTAGTAGAAGTCGTACTGGAGGTTCTCGTGCATCGGCAGGTCCTTGCGGCCGAGGATCTGCCACAGGCCGGTGATGCCCGGCTTCACGGTGAGCCGCCGCCGCTGCCAGTCGTCGTAGGAGTCGACGATGAAGGGCATCTCCGGTCGCGGTCCGACCAGTGACATGTCGCCGCGCAGGACGTTCCACAGTTGGGGCAGCTCGTCGATGCTGGTGGCGCGCAGCCAGCGCCCGTAGTCGGTGATGCGCGCGTCCTCGGGCGAGCGCGGCGCCTCCTCGTAGGGCAAGACGTCGTCGGCGAGCGTGCGCAGCTTCACCATCTGGAAGCATCGGCCGGCCCGGCCCACCCGCTCGTGGACGAACAGGGGCGACACTCCGCTCCAGCGCAGGCGCAGGGACACCCAGGCGAGCAGCGGCGCCGCCAGCGCGAGCCCGATGCCCGCCAGCACCACGTCGAACAGACGCTTGCACGGCTCGTAGAGCGGGTGCACGCGCTCGCGGCCGAGACGCACCAGCGGCAGGTCGTCGATCAGGTCGAGCGGGCTGCCGGCCGTCAGCACCTCGAACAGGTTGGTGACGACGCGGAAGGTGACGCCGAGGTCCTCGCAGGCCAGCACCAGCGACAGCATGCGCGTGTGACCGAGCGAGGGCATCGCGACGAAGATCTCCTCGACCCGGTGGCGGGCGGCGATCTCGCGCAGGTCGTCGACGCGGCCCAGCACCGGGATGCCGGCGACGTCCTTCTCGGGCAGCTCCTCGGCGTCGTCGATCATGCCGATCACGCGGAAGCCGTCCTCCGGGTGGTCCTGGAGCTTCTGCAGCAGACGGATCGCAGGGACGCCGGTGCCGACGATCAGCACGCGCAGGTCCTGGCTGCCCGAGCGCCGCAGCGACCTCTCGAGGCGGTGGAAGAACACGCGGCTCGCACCCTGGAGGCCCAGGTTGATCGCCGCGCTCGCCAGCACTACGGTGCGGCCGATCTGCAGCTCCTTCACGAAGAAGGCCGCGGCCGAGAGCACGAGCAGTCCCAGCGTCGCACCGCGGAAGAGCTTGCTCAGCTCGTCGACAGCGGTGTGGGTGCGGCGGCTGCGGTAGATGCCGAAGCCCCAGCAGGTCGCGATCCACGGCACCACCACCACCGGCAACGCGCGCAGATACCAGTCGAAGGAGTTGATCGACCGGCCCAGGGTGTCGGCGGCGGCGGCGCGCACGGCGTAGGCGGCGAGCCAGCCGAGGGAGACGAGCAGCGCGTCGGTCGCGACGTGCAGCGCGCGCAGCGTGCCCAGCTTCATCGTCCCTCCCGGAACACAGGTGCCGTCTCGGAGATCGGCTGGCCCGGGCCCGGCCTTGAGGCGCAGCTCATCGGGGCACAGGCCCGTGGCCGCGGGGGAATCAAGCCCTTCGGGCGCGCGCGATCTGGGCCAGCATCCGCCAGGCGAAACGCGGATTGTTCCAGGCGTAGCGGCGCCACAGTCGGCGCGGCTCGCAGGCGAGCCGGAACAGCCACTCGAGGCCAAAGCGCTGCATCCAGGCCGGCGCCTGGGGCTTCGCGCCGGCCAGGAAGTCGAAGGCGGCGCCCACGCCCACCAGGGCACACGGGAGCGCCTCGCGGTGCACGGCCATCCAGCGCTCCTGCTTTGGGCAGCCGAGCCCGACGAAGAGCACGCGCACGCCCGAGTCCTCGATCGCCTGGACGACGCGCTCGTCGGGGCGTGGCGGCGCCGGGCCGACGGGCGGACAGTGGCGGAAGGCGATGCGCAGCGCGGGGTCGCGCGCGAGCAGGTACTGGCAGAGCGCCTCCATCACCGGCGGCGTGCCGCCGTAGAATCCGACCGGCACGCCGCGCCGCGCCGCCTGTTCGCACACGAAGGGCGTCAGGTCGGGTCCGTAGACGCGGCTCGCGTCGCTGATCCCGAGCGCTCGCAGCGACCACACGAGAGGGACACCATCGGGTGTCACCAGGTCGGCACCGTTCAGGATCCGCCGGAAGCCGGGATCGTCGTGGGCCTCCATCAGCGAGTGCACCGAGGCGACACAGGTGACCCCGCCCCCGGACGAGGCCATCGCGAGGATCGCCTCGGTCGCTTCTCGGTAGTCGGTGGCGTCGACGCGCACGCCGAGCAGCGAGCGGGAGCCGCGCCGGACCGGTCGCGGCCCGCGCTCGGGCTTGCGCGTCGCCTCCGAGGGCGCGGGCGGATCTCCCGGGTCCATGCTCCCCGCCTATCGGCCGCGGCCGCCCGGCGCTGAATGCGCGCGCAACAGGCCACCCTAAAGCCCCACCCCGCGAGGCCGATGAGGAGATGGGAGGCCCGGCCCTTGCGAGAGCGATACGGCTGGCGGTGCGCGCGCCGCGCGGCGGCAGTGGCGACGGCGGCGGCCGCGCTCGCGGGCTGCGGGCCGCGCGAGCAGGAGGAGCCCCCGGGAGCCTGGTGGGCCGGACGCGCGGAGGTCGCCTCGGCCCTGCTGGGTCAACTCGCCCAGCTGGAGGGGACGCCGCTCGCCCGCGTCGCGCACGAGATCGCCGGCCGGCTGCCCGACTGCGACCGGATCGGCGCCCACGCGCCCGAGGGCGATCTCGCCCGCCTCGTCGAGGGCGTCCGCTGCCTCGAGCCCGCAGACCCGCTCGAGCAGCTGCGAGCGCGGGAGGACGCGGACCTGGTCTTCGCGCTGCCCAACGAGTGGGGCGGGCCGGTGCGCGGCGCGCTGCACGGAGAGCCGGACCACCTCGCCCTCGACCTGCGCTGGCAGGATCCGCCCCGGGACGGGGCCCTGGGCCTGCTGGTTCCCGGCCGCGAGCCGGTCGGGCCGGATCGGCTGGCGGCCACCGGGCGCCTGATCCACGTGCGACTGCGGCCGCGCGGGGGGATCGATCTCGCGTCCCTGATCCCTGCCGGCAGCCAGGCCGACCGCCTGTTCCAGCTGCGCAGCGGGCTGTTCGCGAGCACCGTGCTCGACGGAACCTGGGAGATCGCCGCGTACCTTCCCGAGACGGCGGGCGGGGCGCCCGGCGTCGCTCTCGCCCTCGGCTTCCGCGTGAAGAGCGCCGCGGTCGCCGCCACCGAGGGCTTCCTCGCCGACCTGGAGCGCACCTGGCCGGTGCGCCGCAGCCCGCTGACGCTGCCCTCCGGCGACGGCGCGTGTCTGCTGGACCTGAACGTGCTGCCCGAGCTGGCTCCCTGCTATGTCGCCACCCGCGACGCCCTGGTGCTGGGCTGGAACCGCACCAGTCTCGAGCGGGCCCTGGGAGGCGCGCTCGCGGCGGCCCCCGAGGCGGCCGGCCGGCTCGACGTCGACCTGGCGCTGATCGGACGGGCGGACACCCTGCTCGCCCGTCACTTCTCGGCGTCGGAGATGCCCGTGCACTGGCCCTGGACGCGCCTGCTCGCGGCGGGGAGCGTGCGGGGCGACGACCTCGAGCTGCACCTCACCCTCGTGGAAGGCACCCGGGACGCCTCGTGAAGCGCGCACTCCTGCTCTGCACCGTGGTGCTGGCCGCCGCCGGCGCGGGCGTGGTCTCGATCGGCCGCGCGCGCAACCAGCTGGCCGTGATCGACGCCTGCGAAGCGGCCCGCGCGGGAGACACCACCCGGGCGCTCGCGCTCACCGAGGGCCGCACCGGCGCCAGCGCCACCGGGCGGGCGGCAGCCGAGTGCCGCTGCAACGCCCTGCTGGCCCAGGGCGACGCGGACGCCTGCGTGGCGCTGCTCGAGCCGCTCGCCGATTCCGGCGAGTGGACGCCGGAGCCACCGCTCGCGGCGCTGTTGATCGAGCACCGCCGGGCCGGGGGCGATCCGGCCGGGGCCGCCGCCCTCGCGCGCGCCGCGGGACGCGATCACCCGGCGGACGCCTCCCTGTTCCGACTCGAGCTGGAGACGCGCTCCGCCATCGAGCCCGAGGCCGACGTGCTGCGGGAGCTGGAGGAGCGGGTGCCCGAGCGCGGCGAGAACGCCGCGCGGATGCGCGTGGCGCTCGGACAGCGCCACCTGCTGCGCGGCGACGCACCGGGCGCGCTGCGAGTGCTGGGCGAAGCGCTGCCCGAGGGCGCCGAGGCCGTGCGCAGTCTGTGGTTCGACACGGTCGGGATCGCCCACGCGATGGACGACGACCTGCCCGCGACCCGCGCCACCTACGCGCGCTGGGAGGCCGCCGGGGGGCGTCCCGAAGAGGTGCGCGCGCGCTATGCGCTCGCGCTGAGCGTGAGTCACCTGCGCGACCCCGAGCGCGACACGCTCGCGGCCCTGCGCGCGGCGCGCGTGGACGCCGAGGCGATCGGCGACGCGAAGCTCGAGCAGGCGATCGCGATCCGGCTGATCTTCACGCTGGTGTCCTCGGGACGTGCGGAGGAGGCGCTGGCGCTGTTCGACGCCCTGTCGCCGCGTCTCGACCTGGCGGGCGTGTCGCGCGACGAGCTCGAGCGGGCGCGTGTCGGCGACACGCTCGCGCGCGACCCGTCCTCGGTGCCGGCCGGCCGGCTCCGCTTCACGCTCGCGCCGCGCGCGGCCGGGGCGACGCTGTGGCTCTCGCCGGACGCCGGCGCCGAGCCCGACGCCGACTACGAGCCCCACGCGATCGCCCCGGGTGCAGCGGTGGAGGTGACGCGGACGGCGGGCACCGCCCCCCAGCGCTGGGTGCTGCGCGACGCGCAGGGCGCCGCACTCGCCTCGGGCACGGTCACCCCGCGTCCGGGCGAGACGCGCGAGATCGCGATCCGCGTCGCAGGGCGCGAGGACCGCCGCGGCACGGTCGCGCCCTCCGCCGGAAGTGCCGAGCGCGCTGCCGGCGACGGACGGCGCCGCGTGGCGATGGTGCTGCTCGACTGCGGCGACTGGCACCTCGCCCAGTACCTGCGCACCCGCGGCGAGCTGCCGACGCTCGACGCGCTGCTCCGCTCCGGCTACCGCGCCGTGCTCGACAGCGACCCGCCGCTCACCGCCGCCGCGCTCGAGGCGCTGGTCTGGCCCGAGCGGCGCACGGACGTGTCGCTCCTGGGCACCTTCTACCGCTTCGGCGTCGAGATGTCCGGTCTCGAGTCGATCGGCGAGAACCCCTTCGAGCTGCTCTCCTGGGTGCTGCCCGAGACGCCCAGCCTGTTCTCGCAGGTGGGCGCGGGACGGCGCGTCGCCGCCAATCTGCTGCTCGCCCATGGTGGCGTGCGCGCCGGGCGCCATGGCGAGGTGACGGGGCCCGACGGCGCGGTGCGCCGCCTGGCCCTCGGAAGCACCGTGCGCGAGCTCGACTCCGCGGAGCGCGCGCGCTTCCCCGAGCTCGCAGCGGCCCAGGGCACCGACGCCCACTACGTGCAGACGATCGCCGCCGAGTTCGACGCCACGGAGCAGGTGCTGCGCGAGGGCGAGGTGGACCTGCTCGCCGTCCGCATCGAGCCCCTCGACATCCTCACCCATGCCCACTTCGCCGACGCGGTGCGCGACGGGCAGGACGACGGGCGCGGGCTGCTCTTCGACACCTATCGCTATGCAGACGCGCGGATCGCCGCACTGCGCCCGCTGCTCGACGCGGACGACGTCCTGATCGTGCTCTCGGACCACGGCATCCGCACCGCCATGGAGCACGACCGACCGGCCCTGTTCGTGGCCACCGGCGCCGGCGTCCCCAGCGGGCGCGCGCCGGGCCGCCCTGCCCTGCGCGGCGTGTCCCGCGTCGTCGCCGAGCTGCTGGGCGTCGAGACCGACTGGCCCCGCACCGGCGTCGCGCCCTGGGCCCACGCCTTCGCGGAGGCGCCACCCGGCTCCTGAGGCGGCGGCTCGCCCGAGCGAGGCCGAGTCTGGCATAATGCCCGCCGCGGAGAGATGGACCGATGCGGCGCAAAGCGCACCCGACAGCGCTCCGGCGGACCCGCGGGTCGAGAAGCGGGGCGAGAGTCCGGTCGAGGCTTCGGCGGGGCTGCCCGATCGGGCTGGCCGCGCTCCTGCTCGCGGGCTGCGCCACCCCCAACCCGGACATCGGGGCGCTTCCCGCGCGGAAGCTCGACGAGTGCCAGCTCACCCGACTCGAAGACCTGAACCGCCTGGACGTGGCGATCGCGATCGACACCTCGACGAACAGTGCAGACCCCAGCGGCTTCGACATCGACGAGGACGGGGTGATCGGGGTGTTCCGAGACAGCGTGATGACGGATCGCGGCGACTCGGTTCTCGCCGCCCAGGTGGCCGGTATCAAGTCGCTGTTCGAGGACGAGCGGCTGCGGGACCTGCGCCTCTCGATCGTCGCCTACTCCGGGAGGATCCGGTACAACACGGAAGCCTCCCCCGCGGCCTACGTGTCCCCGAGCGTGGCCGCCGTGCGGACGGAGCTCACTTCGGACCCCCGACAGCTCGAGGCCGCCCTGAACCGCGTCCTCGCGCGGGGGAGCTGGGGCACCGTCGACTACGCGCCCGCGCTGCGCCAGTCGCTCAAGACGCTGCGTCGCGGCAACGAGGGAGATGCCAGCGAGCCCCGCCGTCAGCTGGTGCTGTTCATGTCGAACACTCCGACGACCGTCCGGCCCGGTGCGAGCGTGCTGCTCTACCAGATGAACAGCGGCAACCCGAACGGGCCCTTCGTCACCAGCGATCCCGACCTCCAGGTCGCGGCGAAGGAGGCGATCCGCCGCCAGATCCGGATCGACACGATCGGGGTCGGCAGCGCGGCAACCGTCGCTCCGCCGCACCTGCTCTCCATCGTGGCCGGCGCCACCGGGGGCAGCTACTACGCGGTCCCGGACCCCACGCGCGTTCACTGCGCGCTGCTCGCCGCGCTCGCCACCCCGTCTTCCCCGGCGCTCGCCGAGCCCCGCTGAACGCCGCGGGAGCGGCGCGGCAGGACGAGCGGCGATAGCCTGCCCCGGTGCGGATCGGCGTCGTCAGCGACACCCACAACCATCTGGGCAACGTGGCGACGATCGTGGCGCTGCTGAACCGGGCGCGCGTCGACCGCGTGGTGCACACCGGCGACATCACCCAGGCGAAGACGCTGCGCGCGCTGGCGGCCCTCGACGCGCCGCTGGTCGGGGTGTTCGGCAACAACGACGTCGAGCGCGACGCGCTGGGCGCGGCATGCGCCGAGCTGGGCCACCACTTCGTCGACCCGCCCCTGCGCCTCGGCTGGCACGGACGGCGCATCGTCGTCGTGCACGACCCGCGCGAGCTCGAGTGCCTGGAGCTCGCCGAGGTGGACGTCGCCCTCTACGGCCACGACCACCGTCATGCCCTCGAGCACCGCGCCGGCACCCTCCACTTCAATCCGGGCGAGTGCGCCGGCCACGTTCCCGGCTACAACCGCGTCGGCGTCCTCGACCTGGCCACCCTGGAGGCCGAGGTGCTGCGCTTCTGACCACCGATCCCGACCGCGACGACGCCCCGCGCGGATGCTGCGGCTATGCTCGCGGCCCCATGCAGCTCGCGCGGCCGACGTGTCCTCGCGTAGACCGCCCGGCGTGAAGCGCGGTCTCGCCGTCGCCGCCGTGGTCGTCGTGCTCCTGACCGGGCTCTACCTGGTCGGCCGCCGCCTCCTCTGGCCCGCTCCGAATCCCTCGCAGCTGCGCGTGGTCGGCATGATCGAGGCCAAGGAGGTGAACCTCACCAGTCGGATCGCAGGGCGCATCGTGGAGCTCGACCCGCGCGAGGGAGACCGGGTGACGAAGGGGCAGGTGGTGTGTCGGATCGACTCGACGGACCTCTCCAACCAGCTCGCCATGGCCACGGCCGACCTGGCGCAGTCCCGTGCGGATCTCGCCAACGCCGAGCGCGATCTGGCGCGCGCCCGACGCCTGTTCGCCGACGACGTCGTCTCGGCCGAGGCGCGCGACGACGCGGCCACCCGGGTGGACGTGAGCCGGGCGGCGGTCGCCAGCGCCCAGGCCCGGGTGCGCTACTACGAGGACCAGGTCCGCGACACGGAGATCCGCTCGCCGATCGACGGCCTGGTGGTGTACAAGGCGCTCGAAGTGGGAGAGTGGGCGACGCCGGACACGACGATCCTCACGGTCGACGACCTCTCCGACGTCTGGGCGCGCGTCGACGTGCAGGAGACCGAGATCGCGGGCCTGCGCATCGGAGCCCCGGCCCGGATCTCGCTGTCCGGAAGGCCGCCGGTCGATCTGCCGGGTCGGATCATGGCGATCGGACAGGAGGGGGAGTTCGCCACCGAGCGCGACGTACGCCGCGGACGCCAGGACATCCGCACCTTCGCCGTGAAGGTCCGCATCGAGGGCGCCACGGCGGCGGCCAAACCCGGGATGACGGCCGAGGTCACCTTCGACACCGGCGACGGAGGCGTCGCAGTCGAGCATGGCTCCTGAGTCAGCGGCCATCCGGGTCGACGGCCTCAGCAAGCGCTTCGGCGACTTCACCGCCGTGGATTCGGTCAGCTTCGAGGTGCCGAGGGGGGAGGTCTTCGGCCTGCTCGGGCCCAACGGTGCCGGCAAGACGACGCTGGTGCGGATGCTGACCACGCTGCTCGCCCCGAGCCAGGGCCGGGCGTGGGTCGCCGGCCACGAGGTACGCGGCGCTCAGCGCCGGGTGCGGGAGAGCATCGGCGTGATCCCGCAGGCGCTCACCTCCGATCTCGATCTCACGGGCTGGGAGAACATCGACATCTACGGGGAGTTCTACGGTGTGCGGCGCCGGGAGCGGCACGCGCGCGCCCGGCGACTGCTCGAGATGGTGGGTCTCGCCCAGCGCGCCGGCGACCTCGTGGCCACCTACTCGGGAGGCATGCGACGGCGCCTCGAGATCGCCCGGGGCCTGATCCACTCTCCGGAAGTGCTGTTCCTGGACGAGCCCACGAGCGGCCTCGACCCCCAGAGCCGCCGTGCCGTGTGGGATCTCCTGGCGCAGCTCCGCGCGGAGAACGAGATCACGATCTCACTCACCACCCACTACATGGACGAGGCCGAACACCTGTGCGACCGGATCGCCATCGTGGACGACGGCCGCATCATCGCTCTCGACACGCCCGACGGGCTCAAGTCGCAGATCGCCGGTGCGGACCGGATCGATCTCGACGTGGAAGGCGACGTCGACGCCGTAGTGGCGATGATCGAAGCGCGGCCGGGCGTGCACGGGGTCCAGCGTACGAACGCGGCGTCGCTGACCGTCGCCATCGACGACGGGGCTCGCGAGATCCCTCGTCTCGTCGACGCCGTGGAGACCCTCGGCGCCCAGGTCGTGGCGGTCAGCGTGCATCGCCTCTCGCTCGAGGACGTGTTCATTCACTTCACGGGCCGCACCCTGCGCGAGGAGCGCGCGCGCAAGGTCGGGTTCTTCGTGGGGCCGGGGATGCCCCAGGCGCGATGAGGGCGACGCGATGAGGATCTGGGCAGTCATGCGGCGCGACCTGCTGAAGCTCGCGCGCAACCCGCTCACCCTGATCACGGTCGTGCTGATGCCGATCGTCTACCTCGTGATCATCGGGAACTCCTTCGCGGGTCAGCTGCGGAACCTGCCCGTCGCCCTGGTGAACGGGGACTCGGGCGTCTACGGGCGACGCGTCGTCGAGCGCCTCCAGGCGCTCCAGGCGGGGCCGAAGACGATCGTGCTCACCTATTTCGAGGACGCCGAGCGCGCCGTCGCGGCCACGCGCAACGGGCTCTACAAGGCCGCCGTCGTGGTCCCTCCCGACTTCAGCCGCGACGTGACCACCGGGCACGAGGCCGACATCGGTCTGTTCCTCGACAACGTCGACGTCGTCAGCGCTCGCACCCTGGAGGGGGCCCTCGACGCCGCGATCGCCTCGATCCGCCAGGAGTTCGTCTCCGCGCGCCGCCCCCAGCTCGGCGTGGTGATGATGCGCCCGGTCGAGCTCTTCCGGACGGTCGACTACGACGCCTCGCTGATCCCGGGCGTGATCGTGATGGCGCTGTTCATGGGCTCGCTCACGTCGGGTGTGTTCAACTGGGTGATGGACCGGTTCCTCGGCGTCACGGAGGGCTACCTGGTGACGCCCCTGGCGCGCTGGGAGATCGCCGGCGGCATGCTCGCGAGCGGTGTCGCCGTCACGACCATCGCCGCGACGATCGTGCTGTTCCTGGGTCTCTTGCTGACGGGCACCACGTTCACCGGGGGAGTGCCCGCGCTGGCGACGATCGTCGCGGTCATGCTGCTGTCGGCGACCGGCCTGCTCGCGATGACCTTCCTGCTCCTCGGGCGCGCCACGCACCCGCGGCTGGTCGGCGTGTTTGCCGGGTTCCTGAACGTGGTGCTGTTCTTCCCGAGCGGCGCCATCTACCCGGTGGAGAGCTTTCCGTCCTGGCTGGGCGCCTTCGCGGCCTATAATCCCGAGACCCACGCCGTCTACGCGCTGAAGCAGATCCTGTTCAAGGGCGCGAACTTCGCCGCCGTCGCAGGCGACCTGGCGTTCCTCGCCGTCTTCACCGGCGTGATGCTGGTGCTGGCGAGCGTCACGTTCAAGCGGACCCTCTAGCGACAGCCGCCTCGCGTTCCTCGCGGCGAGCGCCGGCGCGACTCGCCCGGCGCTCGCGCGATGGGGCATCCGGCCACGGGAGAAGACGAGCCTTGGCCCACGCTCGCCGGCGAGTCTGGCGTAGACTCGCGCGATGCGTGTCGGGAAGAAGTAGTGCCGGAGGAGGCGACCGCGCGATGGCTCCAGCGAGAGGACCTTCCGCGGCTCCTGGATGGGTTGCGAGAGCGCGGGTACCGCGTGCTCGGCCCAGTGCTGCGAGACGGAGCGTTGGTCCTCGACGAAGTGCGCTCCGTCTCCGATCTGCCGGCGGGCTGGCGGGACGTCCAGCAGCCGGCCCACTACCGGCTGGAGCAGAGCGGCGGAGCGCGCCTGTTCGACGTGGTGAACGGGCCGACCAGTCCGAAGTCCCTCGTCTTTGCGCCTCGCGAGCCTCTGCTGCAGATCGCGTTCGGAGACGGCGAGCTGGACGCACGGCCCACGATTCCCGAGCCCCAGCGCATCGCCGTGCTCGGCGTGCGCGCCTGCGACCTCGCGGCGCTGGCGATGCAGGACCGGATCTTCCTCGAGGACCGCTACCCCGACCCGTACTACGCGGCGAGGCGATCGGGCCTGCTGCTGATCGGGGTGAGCTGCACGCGTTCGGTCTCGACCTGCTTCTGCACGTCGATGGGGACCGGTCCCGAGGTCACGGCCGGTCACGACCTCGCGCTCACCGAGCTCGAGGACGGCTTCGTGGTGCGGGCGGGCACCCCGGCCGGCCAGGAGATCCTCCAGGAGCTCCCGACCGCGGCGGTCGACCCGCGCGCGTTCGCGGAGGAGCGGCGGGCCCTCGAGGAGTGCGCGCGCGGAATCGAGCGGCGCCTCGAGCCCCAGGATCCACGCGAGCTGCTCTACGCGAACCTGGAGCACCCGAGGTGGGACGACGTGGCGGAGCGCTGCCTGTCCTGCGGAAACTGCACCATGGTGTGTCCGACCTGCTTCTGCCACGACCAGCGCGACGAGCCGAGCCTCGACGGGCGCCATTCGCTCCGCGTGCGGGAGTGGGACTCGTGCTTCAATCGCGACCACGGCCAGATCCGCGGCTACAACTTCCGGCCCGGCATCCGCGACCGCTACCGCCAGTGGCTGGTCCACAAGCTGGCGAGCTGGATCGACCAGTTCGGCAGCTCGGGCTGCGTGGGCTGCGGGCGCTGCATCACCTGGTGTCCGGTGGGAATCGACCTGACCGAGGAGCTCGCCGCCATCCGGGGCGGGCCGGATTCCGGAGGCGGCGCATGAATCACGCCGCGACCCGCCTGCTGGTGCCCGAGCCGGCCGAGATCGTCGAGAAGCGGAGCTTCGGGCCGCACATCCACAGCTACCGGCTGCGCCTGCGCGATCCGACCGCTCGCGAGCGCTTCGACTTCGTGCCGGGACAGTTCAACATGGTCTACGTGCCGGGAGTCGGCGAGGTCGCGATCTCGATCTCCTCGGATCCCTGGGAGAACGACCTCGAGCACACGATCCGCATCGTCGGCCGCACCACCGAGGTGATCGACCGCCTCGAGGTGGGGGACGTGCTCGGTCTGCGCGGCCCCTACGGCAACGGCTGGCCCCTCCACCCGACGCGCTGGAAGGACGTGCTCGTGATCACCGGCGGCCTCGGCTGCGCGCCGGTCACCGGCGCCGTCAACTACATGGTGCGGCGGCGCGCGAGCTACGGCCGGATCACCGTGCTGCACGGCGTGAAGCGCGCCGAGGACCTGACCCACCAGGAGCGTTTCGAGGCCTGGCGTCGACAGCCCGACGTCCGGGTGCTGCTCGCGAGCGACCGGCCCGAGCGGCACTGGCGCGACCACGTCGGCGTGGTGACCGAGCTCTTCGAGGAGATCGAGGTCGACCCCGAGCGCACCGTGGTCTTCATGTGCGGACCCGAGGTGATGCTGCGCCACGGGCTGCGCTTCGCGCACCAGCAGGGCATTCCCGGGGCGCGCGTGTTCCTCTCGCTCGAGCGCAACATGAAGTGTGCGGTCGGTCTGTGCGGCCGCTGCCAGCTCGGCCCGCTGTTCCTGTGCAAGGACGGTCCCATCTTCTGCTCCACCGACCTGGCCCCCTTCTTCGGAGTGCACGGAGTATGAGCGGGGAGCGGCCCCGCCTCGCCGTGCACAAGTTGGCGTCCTGCGACGGATGCCAGGTCGCGATCCTGAATCTCGAGCAGCGTCTGCTGGAGCTGGCAGACCGGTTCGAGGTCGCCTTCTTCCTCGAAGCCACGAGCCGGGCGCAGTCCGGGCCCTACGACGTCGCGCTCGTCGAAGGGAGCGTCACCACCCCCAGCGACCTCGAACGGATCCACCGCATCCGGGAGCAGAGCCGAACCCTCGTGACCATCGGCGCGTGCGCCACCAGCGGCGGGATCCAGGCACTGCGCAACCAGGCCGAGGTCGAGAGCTGGAAGCAGCAGATCTATCCGCACCCCGAGTGGATCGAGGTGCTCGCCACCTCGACTCCCGTCTCCGACCACGTGCACGTCGACGCGCAGATCGAGGGCTGTCCGGTGAACGCCGAGCAGGTGCTGCGCGTCCTCACCCGCGCACTGCTCGGTGCGCGCTCGGACCTGCCCGGGGCGAGCGTCTGCCTGGAGTGCAAGCGCCGCGGGAACGTCTGCGTCGTGGTGGCGCGAGGTCTGCCGTGCCTGGGCCCGGTGACGCGCGGGGGCTGTGGGGCGCTCTGCCCTTCGCTCGGCCGCGACTGCTACGCGTGTTTCGGTCCGTCGGAGGACCCCAACGTCGACTCGCTCGCCCGACACCTGCGCGCCGCGGGCCTCTCCGCGCGCGACGTGGCGCGGCGCCTGCGCGGCGTGGCCGGCTGGCGGCCGGAGCTGCGGGAGGCCGCCCTGCGGCTCGAGCGCGGCGATGGTTGAGCGGCGCCGGATCGAGGTCCGCGCCCTGGCTCGGGTCGAGGGGCACGGGGCGCTCCACGTCGCACTCGAGGGGGGTCGCGTCGCGGAGCTGCGACTCGAGATCTTCGAGCCGCCGCGCTTCTTCGAGGCGTTCCTGCGCGGCCGGGCGGCCGCGGAGCTGCCCGACCTGGTCGCGCGCATCTGCGGCATCTGTCCGGTGGCCTATCAGATGAGCGCCGTGCAGGCGCTCGAATCCCTGCTCGGCGTCGAGGTGGAACCGCAGGTGCGCGCTCTGCGCCGGCTCTACTACGCGGGAGAGTGGATCGAGAGCCACCTGCTGCACATGATCTTCCTGGCGGCGCCCGACTACCTCGGGCTCGACGACGCGATGGAGATCGCGCGCCGCGAGCCGCGGCAGGTCGAGCGCGCGCTGGCGCTGCGCGCTCTGGGCAACCGCATCCTGGTGCTGCTCGGCGCGCGGCCGGTGAACCCCGTCGGCGTTCGCATCGGAGGGTTCCACCAGGCGCCGTCCCGGACGGAGCTGGAGGATCTGGGCGACGCGCTGCGCCCGGCGCGCGGGGAGGCGGAGGCGCTGCTGCAATGGTTCGCCTCGCTGCCCGTACCACGTCGGCCCCAGGAGATCGAGCTGGTCGCCCTGCATCATCCCGACGAGTACCCGATGAGCGAGGGCCGCATCGTCTCCACGCGAGGTCTCTCCGTCGAGCCCGACGCGTTCGACGAGGCCTTCGAGGAATCGCAGGTCCCTCACTCCACCGCGCTGCACTGTCGCTTGCGGGAGCGGGGCGCCTACCAGGTGGGCCCGCTGGCGCGCCTGCTCCTCAACCGCGACCACCTGTCGCCGGCCGCGCGCGCGGCCTGCGACGGGCTCCGGGATCGCTTCGCCCAGCCGGACCCGGCCGCGTCGGTGTTCGCGCGCGGCATCGAGGTGATCCAGGCGATCGACGAGGCGCTGAGCGTGATCGAGCGTTACGAGCCGCCCGCCGCGCCCGCGGCGCCGTGGACGCCGCGCGCCGGCGTGGGGTACGGAGCTACCGAAGCTCCGCGCGGCCTCCTGTACATGCGGGTCGAGACCGACCCGGCGGGCGACATCGCGCAGCTCCGCATCGTGCCGCCCACCGCGCAGAACCAGGCCCGCATCGAGGACGATCTGCGGGGGCTGCTGCCCGCCGCGCTGGCCCTCTCGGAAGAAGAGGCGCGGCGGCGATGCGAGGCGGCGATCCGCGACTACGATCCGTGCATCTCGTGCGCGACGCACTTCCTGCGGCTCGTGGTGGACCGACGAGGAGACCCGTGCCTCGCGTCCTCGTGATCGGCATCGGCACGCGGCAGGGAGAGGACGCGGTGGGTCTCCGGGTCGTCGAGCGGCTCGCGCGCTCCGCGCTGCCCGCCGGCGCGAGGCTGGCGACCTGCGAGCGCCCCCTCGACCTGGTCGAGCTCCTCGACGCCGGGGCCGTCGTGCTGGTGGACGCGGTCTGCTCCGGGGCCGCCCCCGGAACGCTCCACGAGCTGCGAAGCGGCGACCTGGCGCGAGAGCCCGGGCTGTCGACGCACGCCCTCGGCGTGGCGGAGGCGCTCGCGCTCGCGGAGGCGCTCGGGCGCGCGCCCGCCCACCTCGAGCTGGTGGGAATCGAGGTGACGCCGCCCGCCACGGTGCGGATCGACGGCGGAATCTCGCCCGCCGTCGAGCGCGCGGTCGCCGCGGCGACGGGTCGGATCCGCGAGCGCATCGAGGCGCTCGCGGATCCGGTCCGTGCCGCCCAGGCCTCCGCCACCCGGTCCGTCGGCCCTGCCTGAAGGCGCCGAGATCCTCGGGCGCGGACGGGCGAGTCGAAGCGGCGGCCCTTCCTGGCTTACCCTCCCGTCATGAACGACGACGCGCGCGAGGGCTGGGCGGAAGAGGTCGAGGGGATACGCGCGCGGCGACGGCTGGCGCGGGAGCACGGTGGGGCGGAGGCGGTCGAGCGGCAGCACGCCTACGGGCGTCTCACGATCCGCGAGCGGGTGGACGCGCTGCTCGACGCCGGGAGCTTCCGCGAGCAGGGCCCGATCGCAGGCCACGCGGAGGAGGACGAGGACGGCTCGCTGCGCGCCTTCACCCCCGCGAACTACGTGCTCGGAAGCGGGAAGATCGACGGCCGCCCCTGCGTGGTGGGCGGCGAGGACGCCACCCAGCGCGGCGGCTCGCCCTCCCCTGCCGGGCTGCGCAAGAGCGTATTCGCCGAGGATCTGTGCCTGCGTCTGCGCGTTCCGCTGGTGCGCCTGCTCCAGGGCGGAGGGGGCAGCGTCGCGGGAACGCAGAAGAAGGGGCCGCAGCGCGGCGGCGCCAGCGCCTCCGTCGGCATGGGACCGCACCGCTTCGCCTCGATCGCCGAGGCGATGGCGACCGTGCCGGTGGCGTCGGCGGCGCTGGGCGCGGTGGCGGGCCTGCCCGCCGCGAGGCTCGTGTCCAGCCACTACGCGGTGATGACGCGCGACACTGCCCAGGTGCTGGTGGCGGGCCCGGCGCTGGTCGAGCGCGCGCTCGGCGAGCGCCTCACCAAGGAGGAGCTGGGCGGCGCCGCGGTTCACGAGCGCAGCGGCGTGGTGGACGCGGTGGCGCGCGACGAGCGCGACGCCTTCGAGCACATCCGCCGCTTCCTCTCCTACCTGCCGACGAACGTGTGGCAGCCGGCGCCGCGCACGCCCTGCGCCGACGACCGCGAGCGGGCCGAAGAGGTGCTGCTCGGGATCGTGCCGCGCGACCGCCGCAAGATCTACGACGCGCGCAAGCTGGTGCGCCACGTCGTCGACGGCGACTCGCTCTTCGAGCTCGGCCGCGGCTACGGCCGCTCCCAGATCACCGCGCTGGCGCGCGTGAACGGCCAGCCCGTCGGCGTGTGGGCGAACGACCCGCGCTTCTACGCCGGCGCCATGACGGCCGACGCAGCCCGCAAGGTGCGCCGCTTCGTGGAGATGTGCGACACCTTCCACCTGCCCATCGTCGCCTTCGTCGACGAGCCGGGCTTCATGATCGGACGCGAGGCCGAGCGCGCCGCGACGATCCGCTTCGGCAGCGAGGTCATGTTCGCGGTGGTCCAGGCGACCGTGCCCTGGGTGTCGGTGATCGTGCGCAAGACCTACGGCGTGGCCGCCGCGGTGCACCTGGCGCCCGAGGCGACCGTCTTCGCCTGGCCCTCGGCCGAGACCGGCGCCCTGCCGATCGAGGGCGGCGTCGCCGTCGCCTTCCGGCGCGAGATCGAGAGCGCACCGGACCCCGACGCCCGCCGCCGCGAGCTGGAGGAGGAGTTCGCCCGCGCGCGCTCCCCCTTCCCGCGCGCCGAGTCCTTCGCCGTCCAGGACCTGCTCGATCCGCGAGAGACCCGCCCCCGCCTTTGCGACTGGGTCGACGAGATCCAGCACCAGCTCGCCCAGCGCAGCGGGCCGCGCGGGTATGGGCTGCGACCCTAGTCCGACTCCGCCAGCAGCACCGCGCGCTGGTACAGCGCCAGCTCCTCGAAGGACGCGAAGGGCCGGCCCAGGGCGCTCTGCTGATCCGGCAGCGGCACCGCGCCGGAGCGTTCGAGGACGTGGGTCACGAAGGAGCGCAGCGCCTCGACGGCGGAGGTCTGGCCGGGGAACAGGGTCTTGGGGTCGAAGCGGTCGCCGCGCATGCGGATCAGGCGCAGGGTCTCGTGGACGGGGGCCTTCCAGTTGAGGATCAGGTCGACGAGGATCACGGGCTTCGGCGCGATGCCGTGCACCGCCGCGACGGCGACGCCGTCGATGCGCTCGTAGCGGACGATCTTCTTGGCGCCGCCTTCGGTCTGGATGGCGAGGCCGTCCTCGAGCAGCTCGAGGGGCACTGCGAGCACGCTCTCCATGCCGCGCTGGCGGGTCTCGATCGCGATCGGGGCGGGGCGTGGTGCGGAGGCAGTGCCCGCTGCGGCTTCGACACTGCCGCGCGCGCGCGACCCGACGCCGCGACCGCCGCCGGACTCGATCGCCTCGCCGATCAGCTGCTCGAGACTCTGGCGCTCGCCGATCTCCAGCTCGACGCTGCCCAGCGCGCGCCAGGCCGCCTCCTCCACCACGCCGGGGTCGAGGCCGCGCGCCGCGCGCGCGATGCGCGACGCGATCACGTGGCTCTCGTGGCTGTGCGAGCGCTCGAGGGCAAAGCGCAGCGCCGCCACGGCCGGATCGCGGTAGCCCTGCTCGCGCAGGAGCAGCGCCATGTGCACCAGCAGCGGCAGGTCGGCGGCCTCGGGGATGTGTCGCTCGGTGAGGACCAGCCAGTGGTCCACGGCGGCGGCGACGAGCTTGCGCCGGTGCTCGATGCGGATCACGCGCAGGAGCGCCGTCTCCGCCTCCACCTCGCGGCCGAGCTCGACCGCCAGCTCCCACATCGCGAGCGCTGCCTCGTAGGCGTCGGGATCGGCGGCGAGCTGCTCGGCGAAGAGCTCCAGCGCCTCGCGCGGGCGGCCCGCCTCCCGGGCGCGCGCCGCGCGCTTGTAGCGCGGATCGCGCGTGACGGCGGAGCCGCCGGCGGTCTTGCGCGCGCCGTCCAGGCCGAGCAGCCAGGCGAGAGCGACGGCCAGGGCGCCGGCCCCGGCCGCCCCGAGGTAGCCCCAGTACACGCTCGTGGCCGCCGGCGGGAGATCGCTCACCAGCGGATCGACCTCGGCGAAGAACCACGTCGCGGAGAGCCAGGGCGGCAGTGCGAGCCAGAGCGCGCCCAGCACCATCGCCACCAGGTAGAAGCCCTCGTCGCGCTGAGGCCAGAAGCGGATCGCGAAGGCGGTGTAGAGGCCGGCCAGGAGCGGCGCCGCGCTCGCCAGACCGAAGCTCGCCTGGGCGGGCGTCGCCGCCACCCAGGCGCCGGCGCCGGCTAGAGCCGCTAGCGAGGCGAGGAGGGCGAGGCCGACGCGTCCGAGGGAGCGCTCCAGATAGACGCCTAGCAAGAGCAGCAGCAGACCGTTGCCGATCAGCTGCCAGGGGCTCCCGTGCAGCGCCGGGTGGAGCCACCAGGAGAGAGCGAAGCCCTGCGTGGGGACGACGGCGACGCCGCGCGCCGGAAGCGAGCCGAGCTGCGCCCGGGCCGCCGCCAGGCGTTTGGCCAGCTCGTCCTGCTGGCGCCGCACGACGCCCGGGGGCGTGCGCGTCCAGCCGTTCGCGCTGCGCTGCTTCTCGAACTCGCGGCGCGCCGCCTTCACGCCGTCGGCGGTGATGCGCGCGGTGAGCGCCTCGCCCGGCTCGAGATAGGGATGGTCGACGAAGTAGCTGCGCGCCTGCTCCAGCGCGCCGTCGATCTGGCGCGACGCGGCCTCGCTGGCCAGGCGCGCCTGGACCGAGAACACCACGAACACCGCGAGCAGGCCCGCGGAGAGCCACGGAATCGGGGCGGCGGGACGGCCGGTGGTGGATCGGGACATGGAATGGGGCAGGCGGGTCCGGTGGAAGTGCGCGCAGGAGAGCGGCACTCCGGGATAGCGGCCGTCCGGAGCCCGGACTTGAAGGCGGCGCGCGGGGCTCGGCCGCGCGGCTGCCGGTCCCCTGCGCAGTCCCGGCCAGCCGCGAACGGCCGCTATGCTCGCCCCCCTGCATGGGAAACGCGCCCCGAATCCGGCGGCTCGCGTCCGTCGCGGCCCTCGCCCTGGCGTGGCTGGCGGTCGGCTGCGGCGCTCCCGAAGAGCGCAGCGCGCCGCCGCTTCCCGAGGCCGACGTGGAGCCGACGCGGCCGGGGCCGGCGACCGCCCGCTGGGACATCGTTCATCTCCTGCGCGAGGCCGACGCGATCCCGCTCCACCCCTCGGACGGCGGCGGACGCGCGTGGCTGGTGCGCGATCCCGACCAGCCCGGCTACACCACCCGCGACAGCCTCGACCGCTTCCGGATCGTCTACGAGGTGGGTCCCGAGGGCGTCGCGACCGGCGGCTCGATCCAGCTCCAGGTGTCGCCCTTCTGGGACTGGACCACGCCCCAGGTGACCGACCCCGAGGCGCCCGGGTACACGGAGATCCACCCCTCCGCCCCCGACATCGCGCTGCACGCAAAGACCCTCGACCGCCAGCTGCTCGGGCTCGAGGTCACCGGGCGACCGCTGGTCGCCGGCGAGCGGATCGAGATCGTCTACGGCGCCGGCCCGGCCCTCGCCGCCACCGACCGCTATGCGGAGCGCGCCTCGCGCTTCTGGATCGCCGTGGACGGCGACGGCGACGGCCGGCGCGCGTTCCTGACCGCCTCGCCCGCGATCGACGTGCGCCCCAGCCCGCCCGCGGTGCTGGAGATGACGCTTCCGAGTGTCGCTCGCCCCGGAGAGACGGTGCGGGTCGTGCTGGCCGTGCTCGACGCGGCGCTCGACACGGGCATCCCCTTCGTCGGGGAGGTGACCTTCGTCGATCCCCCGGCCGGCCTCGAGCTGCCCGCCTCGGTCGTGTTCGCGCCCGAGGATCTGGGGCGGCGCAGCGTGACGGCGGTGGCGCGCGAGCCCGGCGTCTACCGCCTGGAGGCGGCGTTCGGCTCGGTGCACGCCCAGAGCAACCCGCTGGTGGTGAGCGCCGAGGGACCGCGCATCCTGTGGGGTGACCTGCACGGCCACTCGAACTTCTCCGACGGCACCGGCGTGCCCGAGGACTACTTCGTCTACGCACGCGACGTCAGCGCTCTCGACGTGGTCGCGCTCACCGACCACGACCACTGGGGGGTGCTGCCGCTCGTGGACACCCCGGAGCTGTGGCGGGAGATCCGCACCCAGACCGCGCGCTTCTACGAGCCCGGGCGCTTCGTCACGCTGCTTGGCTTCGAGTGGACGAACTGGATCTACGGCCACCGCCACGTGCTCTACTTCGGCGACGACGGCCCAGTGGTGGACTCGGTGAACGTCGCCACCGACGAGCCCCAGGAGCTGTGGGCGGCCCTCGGCGAGCTGCCGGCGCTCACGATCGCCCACCATCCGGCGGGCGGTCCGATCGCCACCGACTGGGACATCCCGCCGGACCCGCGCTTCGAGCCGGTGACCGAGGTGATCTCGATCCACGGCAGCAGCGAGGCCCTCGACTCGCCCGACGTGGTCCACGACGCGGTTCCCGGCCACTTCGCGCGGGACGCCCTCGACCGCGGCTACCGGCTCGGCTTCGTCGGCAGCGGCGACCGCCACGACGGACACCCCGGCGCCTATCGCAGCGATCCGGCGGTGGGCGGGCTGGCAGCGATCCTCAGCGAGGAGCGCACGCGGGAGGGCGTGTACGCCGCGCTGCGTGCGCGGCGCGTGTACGCCACCAACGGCGCGCGCATCGTGCTGCGCGTGGCCCTGGGTGGGACGCCGATGGGCGGCGTGATCCCGGTGACCCCGGGCGAGGAGCGCAGCGAGGTGCTGTTCGTGTCCGCGATCGGCACCGGCCCCCTCGAGCGCATCGACCTGGTGCGCAGCGGCGCCGTCGTCGACGGCCTGCTGCTCGAGGGCCGGCTCGAGGCCACGCTCCAGCGCGAGGTCGCAGGGCTGCACGCGGGGGAGTACGTCTACGTGCGCGTCGTGCAGCAGGACGGAGGGCTCGCGTGGTCGAGCCCGATCTTCGTGGGATCCGAGTAGGTCGGTGGAACCCCTCGTCTCGGTCCTGATCCCCGTGCGCGACGCGGCGGCCACGCTAGGCGCCTGCCTGCGCAGCGTGGCGCGCCAGGGCGAGCGCCGGCTCGAGTGCGTGGTGGTGGACGACGGGTCGCGCGACGGGAGCGCCGAGATCGCGCGGCGCCAGGCGGCGGCGGACCCGCGCTTCCGGGTGATCGCCGCTCCGGCCGAGGGCCTGGTGCCGGCGCTCCAGCGCGGCCTCGCCGCGTGCCGCGCGCCGGCCGTCGCGCGTCTGGACGCGGACGACTGGATGCACCGCGACCGCCTGGCGCTCCAGCTGCACACACTGGCGTCGTCCCCTGGACTGGCGGGCGTCGGCTGCCACGCCCGGCTCTTCCCGCGCAGCGCGCTCGGCCCTGGCATGCGCGCCTACGAGCGCTGGCTGGCGGGGATCCGCTCGGCCGCCGACGTGCGGCGCGAGGCGTACGTCGAGTGCCCGCTCGCGCACCCGACGCTGCTGCTGCGCCGCGAGGTGCTGGCCGACCACGGCTACCGCGACGCCGGCTGGCCCGAGGACTACGACCTGGTACTGCGTCTGCTCGCCGCGGGCTGCGAGCTCGGCGTGGTGCCGCGGAGGCTGCTCGCCTGGCGGCGCAGCGAGACCAGCCTGTCGCGACGCAGTCCCGTGTACGATGACGAGCGTTTCACCGACTGCAAGGCGCACTTCCTGGCGCGCGGATTCCTGGCGCGCCGCGAGCGCTACCTGCTCTGGGGCTACGGCGGCACCGGCCGCGCGCTGGCGAAGGCGCTGCGCGCCCACGGCCGCCACCCCGAGGCGATCGTCGAGCTCCACCCGGGCCGCCTCGGCCAGCACATCCAGGGCGCGCGCGTGATCGCCCCCGAAGCCCTGGGTACCCCGGGCGCCCTGCCGCTGGTGGTCTCCGTCGCCGGTGACGAGTCGCGCGGCCGGATCCGCGCGGCGCTCGGGCGCCAGGGCTGGTGCGAGGGCCGCGACTACCTGTGCGCGGCGTGAGACGGTGGGGCCGGAGGGGCGCGTCCGCACGCTTTTCCTTGACGCCTCGGCAGCTTCGGCTCAGACTCTACACGCATCGGCTCCCAGCAGGTTCGTCCGTCGACGGACCCGCCTCTGTGAGGCACCCGATGCCGATGATTCGTCCCGATGTCGCACATGGGCCGATCGGCGCGTCACGCATCGCAGTCTGGTGCCTCGCCCACGCCACGGCGACCGACGCTGGCTAGGTCTCCTCTCGAGGTCCTCGAGCGGCTTCGGTGGCGCGGCGCCCCGCACCACAAGCCGTGTGAAGGGTGTTCGCGAGCGGTCATCCGCGCGGCCTCGATCCGAACGCGCGAGAGAGGGAATCGGTACATGGGACGGTCGATGAACGCTGCTCTGGGACGGATGGCCGGCTCGCTCATAGCGCTCGCGCTCGGGACGCTCCCGGGAGCGGCAGCGGCGGACGTCGTCTTCGACAACTTCGACGGACCCGGCGGCGGGTTCCACCCGACCGACAACCTGATCGCGGCGGAGATCGTCTCCGATCCCCCGTCCTTCTCCTACTCCTCCCTGCGCTCGGCGGCGCGCTTCACGGTCCCGGGCACCTCGTACAGGCTGGACTCGGTCACCCTTCCGATTTCCCGCGAGAGCGACGTGCCCGAGGCGCTGCGCGTTCGTCTGACGGAGGATGCGGGCGGCGCTCCGGGCGCGACGATCGAGACTCTGATCGACGGAGGGGGCGCCTGGCCCGCCTTCGCGATTCCCTTCACGGCGACCTTCACGCTCGCCTCCAGCCTGCATCCGGCTCTCGACGCCGGCACCAGCTACTGGATCGTCGTGGAGCCGGGCGACTTCCCGATGCTCCGCGATCCCTACGTCGAGGACTACCGCTGGTTCCAGAACACGACCGGAACCACCGTGGAGGTTCTCCAGCAGTCGGAGTCCACGCCCACCCTGCCGACCGACCCGTGGCCGGGGCCTCCCTTCGACGCACCCCTGGCCTTCCGGATCGAGGGCACGCCCTCGGACGGGGTCGACTGCCTCACCGTGACGGATCCCGGCAACGCCTGCGATCCCCAGAACGAGGGATGCTTCGGCGCCGTGGCCTACGTGTACGGGATCGCGAAGTACGAGGTGACCCACGGCCAGTACGCGGATTTCCTCAATGACGTGGCCGCGGCGGACCCCAACGGCCTGTACGACTCCGACTGGATGTACGGCATCACGCGCATGGGCAGCGCGGGAAGCTACAGCTACCAGGCGACCGACCCGGACGACCCCGTGCCCGCGCGCTTCTACGACGCCCTGCGCTACGTGAACTGGCTGCACAACGGCAGGCCCGTCGGGCCCCAGGATGCGACGACGACCGAGGACGGCGCCTACACCTTCAGCGGACCCGCGACGGTCGGCGCGCGCAACCCGGGCGCTGCGTTCGCGCTGCCGACCGAGGACGAGTGGTACAAGGCGGCCTACTACGATCCGGGCCTCGGAATCTACTTCGATTTCCCGGCGGGCTCGGACACCCTCACGTCGTGCTCCATGCCGACGGCGGCGCCGAACAGCGCGAACTGCGACTTGGCCAATGGCTTCGTCGCGGCGGTCGGCAGCTACCCCGGCTCGCCGAGCCCCAACGGCACGTTCGATCAGGGCGGCAATCTCTGGGAGTGGAACGAGACCGTCGTCGGGTCCGATCGCGTCGTGCGGGGCGGTGCCTGGCACATTCCGGCCTCGTTCCTCTCCGTGTTCGCTCGCCACAGCATCGATCCGGCTACGCCGTTGGCCGATACCAACGCCGTCGGCTTCCGCGTCGCGTGCCTGCCCGAGCCGGGCACGGCAGTGTCGCTGCTCGCCGGCAGCGCCGCCCTGCTCGGCCTCGCCGCGGCGAACGGGGGCCGCCGCAGGCGATAGAGAGGGCAGCGAAATGTCCGGTCTCGGCTGCCACACAGCGCCGCCAGGAACCACTCCATCCTGTGCCCCGTGCGCCCCTGTGCGTGGTGCCCCTTCGAAGCGACACCCATCGGGAGCGAGCCCATGCGAACTCGTCGCCGGAAGCGGAACCGGACTCTCCTGGCAGCCGGGTGCGCCGCGGCATCGATCGCTCTGGCGCTCGGCGCCCGCGGCGCCCCGCTCGTGTACGAGCCCTTCGACTACGCCGAGGACACCGTGCTCGACGGCACACCGACCACCGGCGCGAACCTGACGGGGAGCTACGCGCCGCTCGGCACCGCCCCGCAGCAGAAGCTGACCGCGACGGCCCCGGGGCTCGACTACGGCAACCTGCAAGGGGTGCCCACGGCGTCGGGGCTGCGCGCGAGCGACGTGCTGGGCGTCACACCCGCCGGCGCCACGGTGGGCCTCGCGCAGCCCGTCGTCGTGGGACCCGGTGAGGCGCTCTACTGGAGCGCGCTCTTCACGCTCGACGACTCGCAGAACGGCAATCATCTCGCCAACGTCACGCTGACCGACGACGCCACCGGCGACCTGCTCTTCTTCGGCGAGCCCGGCGTCGGGGTCGGCGGCCTGCGGGTCGCCGCGAGCACGCTCGCCCTCGGCGAGCTCCGGGCCGAGGGCTCGGACGGCGCCTTCGCCGATGGCTCGACCGTGCTCCTGGTGGGTCGCTACCTCGAGAGCTCCGCGCCGGGTGGCGATCTCCTCCAGCTGCTCAGCTACGACACTTCCGCCGCGACACGCCTGCCCGCGAGCTTCGACCCGAGCGATCCGAACGCCGCCGTCTCCTACACCCTGAGCGGGCTCGACATCGACTTCGCCCAGATCACCTCCGTCACCTTCACGATCCGGGGTCTCGACAACAACTTCATCGACGAGCTGCGGATCGGCCCCACCTATCGATCGGTGATCCCGGAGCCCGAGACGGGAGCCTTGCTCGCCCTCGGACTCGCGGCGCTCGCCTGGGCTGCGCCCTCCGCGGGGCGGAGAGAGCTAGCCTCACGCGTCCCGTGACGACCGCGAACCTCGAGATCCTCGCCTACGAAGAGAGCCCGCTCGGCATGATCTGCCTGCGGCGCCGCGAGCTGCTGGCCGCCCCGGGGACGATCATCACCGAGATCACCCTCGATCACACCCTGCTGATGAGCAGCCACCACACGGACTCCGAGCGCGCGCTCTCCGCCCGGGCGCTGGAACGGCACGATGGGAGTGAGCTCCGGGTGCTGATCGGGGGACTCGGCCTCGGCTACACGGCCGACGAGATCCTGAGCTCGCCGCGAGTGGCGAGCGTCGAGGTCGTCGAGCTCCTGCCCCAGGTGATCGGCTGGATGCGCGACGGGCTCGTTCCGAAGTCCGAAGCACTGAACCGTGATGCGCGCCTGCGCGTGGTCGAGGCGGACATCTTCGCTCTCCTCGCGGCCGCTCCCGAGCGCCAGTTCGATCTGATCCTGATCGACGTCGACCATTCTCCCGAGGAGCCGCTGGGCGCGCACAGCGCCGACTTCTACACCGAGGCCGGACTGCGGCTCGCCTGGCACCACCTCGCTCCCGGTGGAGTGCTCGCGGTGTGGTCCTACGCGGAGAGCTCCCCGTTCGTCGCCGCCTTGCGCTCGGTCTTCGGCCGAGTCGACGTCGAGGTCGTGACCTTCGAGAATCACGTGGTCGAGGAGACCGAGACGAACTGGCTGTTCCTGGTCCGAGCCTGACGGTCGAGCTCAGCAGCTCGTGGCGAGCTCCTCGGTGGTCTGGAGCAGCAGCTCCGGATTCTCGATGCGATCCTTGATGCCCGAGAGGCTCACGTAGGAGTGGATCCCGTCCTCGATCCGCTCGTCGAAGGTCCAGCAGATGGTGACCCGGCGCCGTCCGTCGGGACCCGGCTTGATCCTCCCCATCACGCCGAAGATCGAGCACGTTCCGCGCTCCCAGAGGTGGTGCCAGCCGGCGTCGTGGCCGACGGAGCCCAGGTTCGCGAAGAAGATCGAGCAGTAGAGCGGGTCCGCTTCGATCATGACGCGCGGCAGCAGCCCGAAGTGGTCGAGCACGTCGCCGGCGCGCACGAGCAGGGCGGTCAGGAACGTCGGCAGCCGCAGCAGCAGCTTCGTCTCCCGGTCGCTGGTGCTCTGGACCCCGGCGCGAGCCGGCCGGAGCTTCGCATAGATCGCGTCCGCCATCTCGTCGAGGGATTCTCTCTCCGGCGCGAAGCGGCGCTTGATCGTCAGCATGCGGGCGCCGTCGGCGATCTCCCGCAGCGCGCTGAACGTGAAGCGGATCCCGTCGTGCTGCCAGAGACGCCCCCCCTTCACGAAACGGTTCACGCCCGGGCGCAGCGCCAGGCACTGGGCGGTGGAGCGCAGCAGCAGATGGAAGAGCGTGATCGGACGACCCTCCGGGCGCTGCTGGTTGCGCTTCTCGAGGAACTCGAGGGCGGCCTCCACATCGATGTCGATGGCCAGGTGGAAGACCGAGTCGTTCCTCCGCGGCGAGATGAAGGGCATGATCCGCCGCATCGGTGCGATGTCCTGCACCAGTGTGGCGTCGGGTCGACGACCGAACATTCGCGTCCTCCGGGTCATTCGTTGCGAGCAGTCTAGGACACCGATGGCGCCGATCGCGCAATCCCTCGCAAAGGGGGATCGCCGATGGGCCGATCCGGGGCCGTTTCGGCGCAGCCCTGCTCTCCGACCGGGATCGGTGGTACGCTCCCGCCTCCCCGGATCGGGCTCCGGCCTCGAGTCCGCCCCCCTTCCACCCCTGGGCCTCCGCCGTCGGGCCCCACGCCAGAACGAGCCCCCGACGTGCGCAGCCACCACCCGACGTATCGGGTCGGCGCCGACCCCTGCCCCCGAGCCCACGGACCAACACGATGACCGATTCCGCCGATCCGCAGCATCCCGAGGGCGTCGCCCCCGACTCCGAGCTGGCCGCCGTGCGCCTGCCCGGCGTTCCCCGGACCCTCGCCGATGCGATGCACCGGCGCGGCATCGCGGCCCTGACCTCCGTGCAGAGCGCCGTGGTGGCCGCCGAAGCGGAGGGACGGGATCTGCGGATCTCGTCGCAGACGGGCTCGGGGAAGACGATTGCGATCGGCCTGGCCCTGGCTCGTCACCTGTCGGACCGCGAGGGCGATGGGCAGCGAGTCGGCCCGAGTGTGCTGGTCCTGGTACCGACGCGGGAGCTCGCCGCGCAGGTGCGCGAGGAGCTGAGCTGGCTGTTCGCGGACGTCCCCGGGGTCGCTGTCGAGGTCGTCACCGGGGGCACGTCGCTCGGCCTCGAGCGCCGCAGCCTGGCGCGCCGTCCCCGGCTGGTCGTCGGCACGCCGGGACGGGTGCTCGACCACCTGCGGACCGGTGCCCTGCGCAGCGACGCGATCGAGCACGTGGTGCTCGACGAGTCGGACCGCATGTTCGACATGGGCTTCCGCGAGGAGCTCGAGGCGATCCTCGAGCAGCTTCCCGGGGAGCGGCGCACCCACCTCGTCTCGGCGACCTTTCCGGCCCCCGTCCGCAAGCTGGCCGACCGCTTCCAGCGCGACCCCCTCCACGTCGAGGGGACCCGACTCGGCGCGGCGAACCGCGACATCGGACACGTCGTCCATGTGGTGGACCCGCGCGAGTGCTACGCCGCGCTCGTGAACCTGCTGCTGCTGAACGACGGCGCGCGTTGCCTGGTCTTCGTCGAGCGCCGCGCCGACGCGAGCTCCCTCACCGCGAAGCTCTCCGGCGACGGATTCGCGGTGCAGTGCTTCAGCGGAGAGCTCCCCCAGGCCCAGCGCACGCGCACGCTGGCCGCGTTCCGCGACGGAACGATCCGCACGCTGATCTCGACCGACGTGGCCGCGCGCGGCATCGACGTTCCCGACATCGACCTGGTGATCCACGTCGATCCGCCGACGGACGGCGATTCCTACGTGCACCGCAGCGGACGAACCGGGCGCGCGGGGCGCGCGGGGCGCAGCGCGATGCTGGTTCCCGTGCGCGCGCGCCGCAAGGTCGAGTGGCTGCTCGAAGCGGCGCGGATCGAGGCGGCCTGGAAGCCGGCGCCGACCGCAGCCCAGGTGCACCGGCAGCTGCGAAAGCGCTTCCGCCAGCAGATCCACGAGACCCTGGCGGCCGATCCGGCGCCGACCCAGGCGCAGATCGACTACGCGAAGCAGCTCCTCGACGGTCGCGACCCGGTCGCCGTCGTCGCGCGGCTGCTCGAGCTGGCCCAGCCCAGGCCCGTGCGCGAGCCGATCGAGGTGCACGAGCCCGCCGCAGCCGAGGCTCCCGCAGCCCGCTCGACGGCGCCGGGCTACGTGCGCTTCACCGTCAACTGGGGCGAGCGCGACGGAGCGGCCCCCCAGAGGCTGCTCGGACACGTGTGCCGTCGCGGGCAGCTCCGCAGTCACCGGATCGGCGCGATCGAGATCGGGTCCGAGGAGTCGAGCTTCGAGGTCCATGCCAGCGTGGCGGACCGTTTCGAGAGCCTCGTGCGGCGCCCCGATGCGCGCGATCCGGGGCTGCGCATCGTGCGCGCGAGAGCCCAGGGCGGTCCCGCCGGGCGGCCGGGGAAGCGCCGCGGGGCGCCCCGGAACGCACCGCGCCACCCGGCGAAGCGCGGATCCCGCGACGGCCGCTGAGGAGCCGCCGCGCCGGGAAGAGTCAGCCGGCGGCGAGGGCCGCGAACACGCGCTTCATCGCGTTCACGCGCGCGAGATAGGCGCGCGCGTCGTGGTCGCCGCAGCGCATGCCGGGTGTGCGCAGGCCGCCGCGCGCATAGCGGCTGGCCGCACCCGCGCCGCACAGGTGGATCAGGGCGGCCAGGTCCTGCTTCTGCGCGCGGGTGGCCGTGCGGATCCGGTGGCGCGCCAGGATCCGCTCCACCTCCCGGTGCAGGTAGGCGGAGGTGAGCTCGACCGCGTGGCTGGGAACGATGCGGAAGTAGAGGCCATTGAACCAGCACGAGCGCCATGCGTACCAGGGTCCCGTCTCCACCACGGCGTGGTCGTGGATGCACAGGCGCCGTGCCTGCTCGAAGGTGCCGTCGGTGATCTGGTACATGCCGACGGCGCTCGAGGCCGGCCGGTAGATCTCGAAGGGATCCGTGCCCCAGCGCCAGCGCCAGTAGGTGCGCGCGACCGGATCCCCCGACGCCTCGACCTGGGCCAGGGCGGCGAGGAACTCCGGGGTGATCACGCTCGTGGCGTGGCGCCGGAAGATCGGCGCGTAGGCGCCCCAGGTCTCCGTCGGCGTCTTGGCGAGCGTGCCGCTGACCGGAAAGAACAGCTCCGTCGGCTTGCGGACCACCTGGTAGATCCCGTTGACCACCAGCCACAGCGACGCCAGCCCCAGGACACCGGCCGCGAGCTGCAGCCACCAGGGAGCGCGCCGGGCCGCGCGCAGCCAGCGCCGCCGGCGCCCGGCGGCGGGCCACCAGGACCGGGCGCGACGCCGGCGACGCCGCGGGCGCCCGGCGGTCGAACGCCCAGACCGTCCCGCTGCTCGCGCCAGCCCTAGCGCTCCACCGGAACGCGCGATTGGATCTGCCTCCCGCGAGCGGTGCTACCGGCTGACCGAATAGCCTCGTCCTTGCAGGCAGGTCGCGTAGGCCTGGTCGTACTCGGCCAGCCGCGCCTGCTGCTCCTGCTTCACCGCGTCGTTGTACTGGTCCTGCTCCCGCATCTGGCGGCGGTCCCGCAGCAGGCCGCCGCCGGCGCCGACCGCGGCGCCGATCGCCGCGCCCTTGCCGGCGTCTCCGCCGATCGCGCCGCCGATCGCCCCCAGCGCGGCGCCGCCGGCGGCGCCGCCCAGGACGTTGTGGAAGCCGCCCTGGGGCTGCTGATAGGCCTGGCCCGACAGGGCCTGCTGCGCGAGGACCTGCGGATCCACGCCCGTCTGCTGCTTCGCCCACTGGTCGCAGGCTCCCTCGTCCTTGGACTGCTGCGCCGGGCTCTGCCCCTTAGCGGGGTAGACGAACGTCGCCGCCCAGACCGAGGGTGTGAGGAGAGCGACGCTCAGCGCCGCGGTCATCGCCAGTCGAAGAGTCCAGGTCATGCTTCCATCCTCGCTTGGATTGATTCGGATTCGTTTGGATCGGGAGCCGGATTCCCGACTTCGGGGACCGACCTGTGGATCGCCGGCAGCTTACACGACCGGAAGGGAGGTCGAACGAGCTCCGCCGCGTCGCGGACCGCGCGCGCCCTGTCGCGAGATGACAAGGGCGGACCGACGCCGTCGGCGCGCCTCAGAACTCGGCGTACCCCGGCACCCTCGGAAACGGGATCACGTCGCGGATGTTCTTCATCCCCGTCATGAACTGCACGGCGCGCTCGAAGCCGAGGCCGAAGCCGGCGTGGGGCGCACTGCCGTAGCGGCGCAGGTCGAGGTACCAGTCGTAGTCGGCGGGGTCGAGTCCCGAGGCGGCGATGCGCGCCCGCAGGACGTCCTCGCGGTGCTCGCGCTGGGAGCCACCGATGATCTCCCCCACCTTCGGCACCAGCACGTCCATCGCGCGCACCGTGCGCTCGTCGTCGTTGAGGTACATGTAGAACGCCTTGATCCCGGCCGGGTAGTCGGTGACGATCACCGGACGACCGACGTGCTCCTCGGCGAGATAGCGCTCGTGCTCGCTCTGGAGGTCGGCGCCCCACTTCACCGGGAACTCGAAGGGGCGCCCGCTGCGCTCCAGGATCGCGATCGCCTCGCCGTAGCTGATGCGCTCGAAGGGCGCCGCGACGATGTGCTCGAGGGTGGCGAGCACCGAGTCGTCGATGCGCTGCTGGAAGAAGGCGAGGTCGTCGGGACAGCGCTCGAGCACGGCGGCGAACAGGTGCTTCAGGAACGCCTCGGCCACGTCCATGTCGCCCGCCAGGTCGCAGAACGCCATCTCGGGCTCGACCATCCAGAACTCCGCGAGGTGGCGGCTGGTGTTCGAGTTCTCGGCGCGGAAGGTCGGTCCGAAGGTGTAGACGTTGGAGAGCGCCAGCGCGCCGATCTCCGCCTCGAGCTGCCCCGAGACGGTGAGGAAGGCCTGGCGGCCGAAGAAGTCGGCGCTCCAGTCGACGCGCCCTTCGGCGTCGCGCGGCGGGCGGTCGGGGTCGAGGGCCGTGACCCGGAACAGCTCGCCCGCCCCCTCGGCGTCGGAGGCGGTGATCACCGGGGTGTGCAGCCACACGAAGCCGCGCTCCTGGAAGAAGCCGTGGATCGCCGCGGCGGCGGCGTTGCGCACCCGCCACACCGCGCCGATCGTGTTGGTGCGCGGACGCAAGTGCGCGATCGTGCGCAGGAACTCGAAGGAGTGCCGCTTCTTCTGGAGCGGGTAGTCAGCGCTCACGCCGCCCACCGGCTCCACCCGCGTCGCGTGCAGCTCGTAGCGCTGTCCCTGGCCCGGAGAGTCCACCAGCTCACCCGTGACCGAGACGGCACAACCGGTGCCGAGCCCGCGCACCTCGCTGGCGAAGTTCGCGAGCGAGGGGCTCGCCACCACCTGGAGCCCGGCGAAGCAGGAGCCGTCGGAGACCTCGAGGAAGGTCACCTCCTTTGCGTGGCGCGTCGTGCGCAGCCACCCGCACACCGTGAAGACGCCCCCCGCGCTCGGGCGGGCGAGCAGCTCGCGAACCGAGATCGCCCCGCTCACCTCCATCGACCTCCCGTACCAAGCGTACGCTTGCGGAGGGCCCGCCCGCCACGCGACATTCCCGCTTCACCGATGTCCGAAACACGCCCTCGCCCCTCCATCGCGTACTTCTCCATGGAGATCGCGCTCGAGTCCGACCTCCCCACCTATTCGGGGGGGCTCGGCGTGCTCGCCGGCGACACGCTGCGCTCCTGCGCGGATCTCGCCCTGCCCGTCTGCGCCGTCACGCTCGTGCACCGCAAGGGCTACTTCCTCCAGATCCTCAGTGCGCGGGGTGAGCAGCGCGAGGAGCCCCAGCTGTGGAGTCCCGAGAAGCAGCTCGAGGCGCTCGAGCCGCGCGTTCACGTGGACTGGCGCGGCAAGAAGCTGGCGCTGCGCGCCTGGCTCTACCGGATCCGGGGCAGCGGCGGCGCGGAGGTGCCGGTCTACCTGCTCGACGCCGACCTGCCCGAGAACGACGCCGAGCACCGCCATCTCACCGACCGCCTCTACGGCGGCGACGAGGGCTACCGCCTCGGCCAGGAGCTGCTGCTCGGCGTCGGCGGCGTGAGGATGCTGCGCGCCCTCGGCCACACCCGGCTCGAGCGCTTCCACCTGAACGAGGGCCACGCCTCCCTGGCGATTCCCGAGCTGTGCGCGGAGCTCGAGCCGAGCCCCGATGGCGACCTCGACGCAGCGCTCGCCGCGGTACGCGAGCGCTGCGTGTTCACCACCCACACTCCGGTGCCCGCCGGGCACGACCGCTTCCCTCCGGTGGTGTGGAAGCGCGCGCTCTCCAAGGGGACCGTCACGCGCCTCGCGCGACTCGGCGCCCGCGAGGAGCTCGACATGACGCAGATCGCGCTCGCCGGCTCGGGCTTCGTGAACGGCGTGGCCCTGCGCCACGCGGAGGTGTCGCGCGAGATGTTCCCGGACCATCCGATCCGGGCGATCACCAACGGCGTTCATCTCGCCACCTGGGCGGCGCCGTCCTTCCGCGAGCTCTTCGACCGGCGCATCCCCCACTGGCGCAACGACGCCTACTCGCTCCGTCATGCCGTCGGAATCCCCGCGGAGGAGCTCGAAGCCGCCCACGCGTCCGCGAAGCGGCGCCTGATCCAGACCGTCGCCGAGCGCACCGGGCGCGCCCTCGACCCGGAGGCGCTCACGCTCGGCTTCGGTCGTCGCGTCACCGCCTACAAGCGCGCCACCCTGGTCCTTCGCGACCCGTCCGCACTGCGGCGCATCGCCGAGCGGGCGGGTCCACTCCAGCTCGTCTACGGCGGAAAGGCACATCCCCACGACCAGCAGGGTCGCCGCCTGATCCGCGAGATCTACGAGGTCGCGCGCGAGGCCCGGGGCGCGCTCCAGATCGTCTTCGTTCCCGGCTACGACATGGACGTGTGCGGAACACTGGTCGCCGGCTGCGACGTCTGGCTCAACACGCCCGTTCCGCCGCTCGAGGCCTCGGGGACCAGCGGAATGAAGGCGGCACTGAACGGTGTCCCCAGCCTGAGCATGCTCGACGGCTGGTGGGTGGAGGGATGCGTCGAGGGAGTCACGGGCTGGGCGATCGGCGGCGACCGCGAGGGCGAGAAGCTCCCCGCCGAACGCCGAGACGCGCTGCACGCGCGCGCCCTGTACGCGGCGCTCGAGGAGACGGTTGCGCCGTGCTTCTATCGCAATCGCGAGCGCTTCGTCGCGATCATGCGCCAGGCGATCGCGCTCAACGCCTCGCACTTCAACACCCAGCGCATGGTCCAGGAGTACTTCTTCGAGGCCTGGGGCCAGGGCCGGCCCGGCGCGAGCGCGGGCGGCAGGTCCAGCTGAGGATGCGCGCCTGGCCCGGCAGCCCGTACCCGCTCGGCGCGCGCTGGGACGGACGGGGCACGCAGTTCGCCCTCTGGAGCCGCCACGCCACGGCCGTGGAGCTCTGCCTGTACGACGCGCCGGGATCGGCGCCGCCCGTGGAGACCCTGACCCTGCGCGAGCGCCAGGGATGGGTGTGGCACGCCTATCTGCCCGACGTGCGACCCGGCACGCTCTACGGCTATCGCGTCGACGGACCCTGGGACCCGAAGAACGGCCACCGCTTCAACCGCGCGAAGCTGGTCCAGGACCCCTACGCAAAGGCGCTGTGCGGGCGGCTGCGCTGGAACGACGCGCTGAACGCCCAGAACAAGGACTCCACCTCCCCCGATCCGACCGACAGTTCGCCCTACGCCGTGCGCAGCGTCGTCGTGGACGAGTCCTTTCCCTGGAACGACGACACGCCGCCGCGGACGCCGTGGGATCAGACCGTCGTCTACGAGTGCCACGTGAAGGGCATGACCCGCCTGCATCCCGACGTGCCGGAGTCCCTGCGCGGAACCTACCTCGGGCTCGCCAGCGAGCCGGTGATCGAGCACCTGCACTCGCTGGGGGTCACCGCCATCGAGCTGCTGCCCATCCACCACTGCGTGTCGGAGCGACACCTGGTGGAGCGCGGCCTCTCGAACTACTGGGGCTACAACACCGTCGGCTACTTCGCACCCGATGCGCGCTTCGCCAGCGACGACCGCGGCGTGCAGGTGAGCGAATTCAAGACGATGGTGAAGATCTTCCACCACGCGGGAATCGAGGTGATCCTCGACGTCGTCTACAACCACACCGCCGAGGGAAACCACCTCGGTCCCACCTTCCACCTGCGCGGCATCGACAACACGGCCTACTACCACCTCGACCCGCGCGATCTCTCCCAGTACCTCGACTTCACCGGCTGTGGGAACACGCTCGACGTCTGGAATCCGCGCGGTCTCCAGCTGCTGATGGACAGCCTGCGCTACTGGGTCGGCGAGATGCACGTCGACGGCTTCCGCTTCGACCTGGCGCCGGCCCTCGCGCGCCGGGGCACCGGGATGGCGCACCTCCAGCGCTTCTTCGAGATCGTGCGCCAGGACCCGGCCCTCGCGACGGCGAAGCTGCTCGTCGAGCCCTGGGACGCCGCCCCCGACGGCTACCGGCTCGGTCAGTTCCCCGACGGCTACGTGGAGTGGAACGACCGCTACCGCGACTGCGTGCGGCGCTTCTGGCGCGGCGATCCGGGTCAGCGCGGCGAGTTCGCCTCGCGCCTGGCGGGCAGCGCCGACATCTTCGGACACGGGGATCGTGGCCCGCACGCCAGCCTGAACTTCGTGACCGCCCACGACGGCTTCACCCTCGCCGACCTGGTCTCCTACGAGCGCAAGCACAACGGTCCCAACGGCGAAGGGGGCGACGACGGTCACGACGCGAACTGGAGCCGCAACTGGGGCACCGAGGGTCCGACCGAGTCCGAGTCGATCGTCGAGCTGCGCGACCGGATCGCGCGTAATCTGATCGCGACGCTCGCCTTCTCCCAGGGCGTTCCCATGCTCAGCCATGGCGACGAGCTCGGCCGGAGCCAGGGCGGCAACAACAACGCCTACTGCCACGACGACGCCATCACCTGGATCGACTGGACCTTCGACGCGCGCTCGCGCCGCATGCTCGAGTTCGCGCGCCGGGTGTTCGGCCTGCGCGCGGAGAACCCGGTCTTCCGGCGCCGTCACTTCTTCGCCGGCGCGCGTCCCGACCTCGGTCCGCGCAAGGACGTGCTGTGGCTGCGCCCGAACGGGAGCGAGCTCCAAGTGGAGGACTGGCAGGCGGCGGGCGCTCGGGCGCTGGGGATGCTGATCCCGGGCGAGGCCAGCACCGAGCAGGGGGAGCGCGGCAATCCGCTGCGCGGCGACACCGTGTTCGTCGCTTTCAATCCGCGCGCCCAGGCGGCCGTGTTCACGCTGCCGCACGTCGAGCGCGCGGGACAGTGGGAGCACACCCTGTGCACGGCCCTGCGCCCGGCGCGTCGCCTGCGCGGCCGGTCCCTGCGCCTGCCGCCCTACAGCCTGAGCCTGCTCGTGTGGCGGGCGCCCGGCGCCCCGCTCGGGGGATGAGCCGTCGACCGCGGCTGCGAGCGCTCGCCCGGCAGCTCGGCATCGAGGACGGCTACCGGTCGGCGATCGACGACCGGCGCGTGGCGACCCGCGACGGGACGCGAGAGGCCCTGGTCGCGGCAATGGGATTTGCGGGCGATAGCGAAGCGGCGGCGGTGGCGTCGCTGGCGCGTCTCGCCGAGCGGAAGCGGGAGGCGCCCGGCGCCGACCCCGGGGATGCGCGCTGCTACGAGGCCGACGCGGCGCTCGGGCCGGGCGGCCGCGCCTTCGGCATCTGGACCAATCTGTACAGCCTGCGCTCGCCGAGCAACCTGGGCTTCGGCCACCTGGGCGACCTCGATGCGCTGGTGCGACACGCCGCCGCGGAGGGCGCCGCCTTCGTGGGCCTGAATCCGCTGCACGCCGCGACGCACCGCCCGGGGCGCTTCTGTCCCTACACACCAGTGAGTCGATTGTTCCGCGATCCGCTCTACCTCGATCCGGAGCGCGTGCCGGAGCTGGCGTCCTGCCGGGAGGCCCGGGAGGTCCTGAGCTCCCCCGAGGCCTCGGCGCTGCGCGCGGCGGCCCGCCTGGACACCGCGGCGGTGGAGGCGCTGCACGACCGCGTGCTGGCGCCGCTGTGGGCGGCCTTCCGCGACGGGCGCGGCGCCGGGTCCGACGCCCGGCGCGACGCCTTCGCGGCCTACCGGGCCGCCGCCGGCTCCGACCTCGAGCGCTTCGCGACCTTCCTTGCCCTCGCCGACCAGCTCGAGCGCGAAGGCCTGGGACGCGATGCCGACCGCTGGCCCGAGGCGTACCGCAGCCCCGAGTCTCCCGCCGTGCGTGCCTTCGCCGACCGCCACGCCGACACCGTGCAGCGCCACGCCTGGGCTCAGTTCGAGCTCGACCGCCAGCTGGCCGACGTGGCAGACCGGGCGCGGGATGCCGGACTCGCGATCGGCCTGTACACCGACCTCGCGCTGGGCAGCGCCGCGGGCGGAAGCGACGTCTGGGCGCGCCCGGATCTGTTCGCGCGCGGGGTGAGCGTCGGCGCGCCCCCCGACGACTTCGCGCTCGGCGGCCAGGACTGGTGCTTCCCACCTCTCGATCCCCACGCGCTGCGCCGGGAACACTTCGCGTACTTCCGCGCGGTGGTCGACGCGAACCTGCGTCACGCGGGCGCGCTGCGCGTCGACCACGCCCTCGGGCTGCGGCGACTGTTCTGGATACCCGAGGGTCGACCGGCGAGCGAGGGCGCCTACGTGCGCTATCCGGAGCCGGAGCTGTTCGCGGTGCTGTCCGAAGCCAGTCGCCGGCACCGCGCGGTGCTGATCGCCGAGGACCTGGGCACCGTTCCGGAGGGCTTCTCCGCGTCGATCGCGCGCCGGGGCATGCTCTCCTCGCGCGTGCTGCTCTTCGAGCGCACCGCCCGCGGCTTCCGACGCGCGTCGCGCTACCCGCGCGCCTGCCTCGCGACGGCGAACACCCACGACCTGCCCCCGCTCGCCGCGCTCGCGGGCGAGGACGACCTCGTGCTGCGCCGCCGTGTCGGCCAGATCTCCGACGACGCGGCCCTGGCTGCGCTCGCCGGACAGCGGCGCGACGATCGCCGCGCTCTGCGCGAGCGGCTCGTACGCGACGGCTTCCTCGCGCGTACCGCCTCGGGGCGCGAGGCCCTGGCCGCCGGCGTCACCGCCTTCCTGTGCGACACGCCCGCCGCCCTGGTCGGACTCTCCCTCGACGACCTCGGAGGCGAGACCGAGCCGATCAACCTGCCGGGCGTTGCCGCCGACCGGCATCCGAGCTGGACCCGGCGCATGGGACTTTCCCTCGACGCGATCTTCGCCAGCGCACCGGCGCGCGCGCAGCTCGACGCGATCCCGCTCTCGCGCCGTCTTCGTCGATCGGCAGCGTCCGCGCGCGATTCGTGAAGCGAGCACACGTCTCCCCTACCATGCGCCGCATGGCGAAGCCCCCGCCGCGAGCCGTCTCCCACCCACACCGCTCCGACGCCTATCTGGTCGAGGTGTCCTGGGAGGTGTGCCACCAGGTCGGCGGCATCTACCAAGTGCTGCGCTCGAAGGCCGAGGCGATGCGGCACGTCTGGGGCGATCGCTACGTGCTCCTCGGTCCGTACCTCCCCGGTGTCGCTGAGATCGAGCTGGAGACCGAGCCGGCGAACGACTGGTGGGCGGAGGTGGTGGCCCAGGTGGCCGCGACCGGGCGCGAGGTGCGCCACGGGCGCTGGCTCGTCGCCGGTCACCCGCGCGCAGTGCTGGTCGACCCGGTGCTTCCCCCCGACCGCATCGAGGTGCTGCGCCACCGCCTCCACCGCGATCACGGGATCCCGCCGGCGCGCGGCAACGAGCTGGTGGATCGGGTGCTGGGCTTCGGCGAGGCGGTGTTCGCCGTGCTCGAGGCGGCGACCCGCCACGCCGGCGGGCATCCGCTGCTGGCGCACTTCCACGAATGGCTGGGAGCGGCCGCGCTGCCGATGCTGCGCCGGTCCGGGCTTCCGATCGCGACCGTGTTCACCACCCACGCCACCTCGGTGGGGCGCTACGTCGCGGGCAGCAGCGAGAACTTCTACGACCTGCTGCCCGGGCTCGACGGCGACACCGAGGCGCGGCGCTTCGGGATCGACGCCCAGCACACGATCGAGCGCGTCGGCGCCACGGACTGCGACGTCTTCACCACCGTCTCGCCGATCACCGGCGAGGAGTGCACGCGGCTGCTCGGCCGGACGCCCGACCTCGTCACGCCGAACGGCCTCGACCTGGAGCGCTTCGATCTCGGCCACGACTTCCAGACCCACCACGCCCAGCACAAGGAGCAGGTCCACCGCTTCGTGATGGGACACTTCTTCCCGAGCTACGGCTTCGACCTGGACAAGACCCTCTACCTGTTCAACGCGGGCCGCTTCGAGCCGCGCAACAAGGGCTTCGATCTGTCCCTCGAGGCGATGGCGCGCCTCAACGCCGAGCTGCGCGCCGAGCGTTCGGACACCACCGTGGTGTTCTTCATCGTGACCGCGCGCGAGGCGCGCTCCCTCGAGCCGCGGGCGTTGTACGCGCGCGGCGTCCTCGACGACCTCGACGAGGTGTCCCAGCGGATCGGGCACGACGTGGGAGAGCGGCTGTTCCGCACCAGCGCTGCGGGCGGTCGACCGAGCCTCGACGATCTGGTCGACGAATACTGGCGCCTGCGCCACCGACGGCTCCAGCACGCCTTCGCTTCGAAGGAGCTGCCGCTCCTCTGCACCCACGTGCTGCCCGACCACGACACGGATCCGATCCTCGCCCACCTCAAGCACTTGGGGCTGGCGAATACCGCCGAGGACCGCGTGAAGGTGGTGTACCACCCCGACTTCATCAGCCCGACCAACCCGCTCTGGGGCATGGACTACGAGCACTTCGTGCGCGGCTGCCATCTGGGCGTCTTCCCCAGCTGCTACGAGCCCTGGGGCTACACGCCGCTCGAGTGCCTGGCGATGGGCGTGCCGGCGATCACGAGCGACCTGGCGGGCTTCGGCCGCTACGTGCAGGACGCGTTCCCCGATCACGACGAGTGGGGTCTGCAGATCCTGCCGCGGCGCGGCAAGCGCTACCACGACGCGGCCGCCGAGCTCGCCGAACGCGTGCTCGCCTTCTGCCGGCTGGACCGTCCCGGGCGGATCAGCCTGCGCAACCAGGTCGCGCTCCACTCCCAGGCCTTCGACTGGTCGGTGCTCGCCCACGCCTATCACGAGGCGCACGGGCTCGCGCTGGTGAACCGCTTCGGGGCGTAGCCCACCCGGAACCATGGGACGCCTCGCCCCGCCCGTACTCGGCGCCACGGCCGGCGCGCTGCTGGCCGGTGCGCTGTGGACCGCGGCGATGCCCCTCGGCGTCGCGGGCACCCTGTGCGTCGTCGCCGTGCACGCGGTGCTGGGAGCGGGGCTGGGCGCCCTGCTCGCCCTCGCCCCCTGGCCGTGGGCGCGCCGGGCGACGAGCGGACTCGTCGCGGCTCTCCTGCTGGCCGGCGCGCTGCCCGCGTCGATCGCCTGGCTCGGGGGCGCGCAGGAGCCCCCGACGAGTCCGCGGGCGCGACACTATCCCGTGACGCCCGTCGCGCGCTCGGCCGCGCCGGCGAAGCGTCTGGCGGTGATCGGGTTGGACGGCGCCGACTGGTCGGTGATCGACCCGCTCCTGGCCGCCGGCGAGCTCCCGCACCTCGCGGATCTGGTGGCGCGCGGGCGCACCGCCGTGCTGCGCTCGATCGAGCCGATCCACTCCCCGGTGGTCTGGAGCTCGATCTTCTCGGGGCGGACGCCGACGGAGCACGGGATCACGGGCTGGTCTTCCTCCCACTCGGGGAACCGCCGGGCGGCGCTGCTGTGGGAGATGGCCGGCGCCGCCGGGCTCACCTCGGTGGTGGTCAACGTGCCGGGTACCTGGCCCCCCACGGAGGTGCGAGGCGCCCTCGTCTCGGGCTTCCCGATCCCGGGAGCGCTGGTCCACGCGGGCCGCGACCGCCGCCTCGCCCAGAGCATCGGGCTGCTCGTCACCGAGGGAGAGCACCCCGGCCCGCTGGAGACCGCGCGCGCCGAGCGCGACGCCCATGGCACCCTCCGCGCCCGCGTCCCGCTCGGGTCCTGGCTCGCGCCTCCGACCGGCGCGCTGCGCCACTTCGCCATCGACGCCGCGATCCGCCACGGCTGGCTTCCGCTGCCCGAGGTCTCGCTCGCCCTCGCGACACCGGGTGGAGACGAGGACGTGGTCTCGTGGACCGTGGACGGCAGGCCCTTCGCCCTGTCGCGCGACGCGTGGTCGCCGTGGATCGAGATCGCGTCGCCGGCCGGCCCGCTCCACGTCCGGCTGCGTCGACTCCACGACGGCAGCCTGTTCGTGACCCCTGCGTTCCAGGACCCCCGGGCACCGATCCACCCCTACACGAGCTCGGCGGCGGTGCGCGACGCCGTCGCCGCCGAGGGGCTGTACGTGGTGGAGCCGGCCGGTTGGAAGAGCGCCGACGACCCGGCGGTGCGCGACGCCGTGTTCGAGCACCTGGTCGACGTCGAGGAGATGCACCTGCGTGCGAGCCTGGCCCTGCGCGCGCAAGACCCGGAATGGAGCGTGTTCGTCCACGTCGTGACGCTTCCCGACCGCGTCTCCCACGCCTTCTGGCGCTTCCACCGGCCCGAGGACTATCCGCCCGTCCCCGCCGAGGAGCTCGCCGCGAACCGCGACAAGGTGGCGAATGCCTACCGCGAGTCCGACCGGCTGCTCGGCCGCCTGCTGGCGGCCCTCGGACCCGACACCGCGGTGATCGTGCTCAGCGATCACGGCTTCACCTCCGTGGGCGACCGGCACGGAGACCACCGCCTCGAGGGCATGCTGATCGCCGCGGGCCCGGGGATCGCGGCCGGCGACGAGCGCCTCACCCTCTCCGTGTACGACGTGACGCCGCTCGCGCTCGCGCTGCTCGGACTGCCGATCGCCGAGGACTTCGCGGGCGAGCCCCCGGGCGAGATCCTCGCCGGCGGTGCGAGCCCGCCGCGCCGGATCGCCTCCTACGAGAGCGGCGACGCGGCTCCGGTGCCCGACGTGACGATCGACTCCAGCACCGAGGAGCAGCTCCGCGGGCTGGGGTACATCGAATAGCGTCGCGCGGAGGCGAGCGAGGACCTGCGCTTGCCGCCCGAGAATCCGAGCACGGCCGCGCTAGGGCGTCGGCACCAGCTCCTCCCGCTGCCCCGCTACGACGTGTCGCATGTTGACGACGTGGTAGTCGGCGGTCAGCCAGGTGGCGAGCTGCGTCGCGTAGCCCGGGTCGTCCGGGATCCCCGACGGCCCGCCGGGAACGACGTTCACGCCGAAGATGGTGCCGAACCTCGGGCTCCCCACGTAGCGCCGCACGGGACCGCCCCCGAACATGAAGCTGTTCAGGTCGATCGACCGGGCCGAGTAGCTCGAGGCGTTCACCGCCTCGTAGCCGCCGTCGCGGGAGAGGCCGCGCAGCCCGGGCGCCAGATCCTGGAAGCCGCCCTGGGGCGGGATGTCGAAGGAGTCCTCGAAGGCGTGGTCGAAGACGATCCGGTGGAGCTTTCCCCAGCGGTAGTCGTCCTGGTCGGTCGAGTTGGCGAAGGCGGGGGCCATCGCGTTCGAGGCCAGGTGGTCGAGGGCCCCGCGCAGCGCGCCGAGCAGCGCCAGGTCGCGCCGCTGCTCGGCCGAGAGCGCCGGCGGATCCGGGATCCAGTCGATGCCGGCGGCCGCGACGCCGGTGTAGGGCGTGGCGACCAGCAGGTTGTACAGCGCCTTCAGCGCCTCCGTCGAGCCGGCGCCGAGACCGAAGTCGGCGAGCCGTGCGTCCACGATTCCGCGCACCGCGAAGCCGCGCCACACGTTGTAGATGGTGGCCGCGACGCTGTTGCGGATCTCGCGCGCGCCCTTGGGGCCGAAGAGCGGGACCCGGTAGCCGTCCACGTCGCTCGCATCCCAGCCCTCGTCGAGACCCGTCGGCGTCGAGAAGTCCCACTGCGACAGCCGCCCGATCGCCTCGGCGACCTCCGGGTCCGCCGCCAGCGCGGCCAGCTCGGGGGGGGCGCCGGGCGCCGCGGCGTTGGCGAAGGCTCCCAGCAGGTGCGGCACCAGCAGCTCCGCATCGAGCTCCTGCGTGTTCGACTGGAAGCGCCTCATGTCCGTCTCGCTGACCTGGCCGTGCTGGGCGAGCTCGTCCCGGATCAGCTGGGTGATGCGGCCCGCGCGCAGGCCGTTCGAGTAGCCCGGGTTCAGGTAGTAGATCGCGTTCGCGCTCGAGACGCGCACCTGGTTGAGCGGGTCGTTGTCCAGCGTGGTGCCGGCGGGATCGTTGTTCGCGTTCACGAAGAACCCGTTGTCCGGGTTCACCGTCTGCGGCATCTCCGCGTAGGGGAGGATCGCGAAGGGGATCACCTGGCCCTGGGTGTGAGCGTCGTCCGGAATCCAGTTGTTGGCTCCCGAGGTGCCGTCGCGCACGAAGAAGGGCGGTAGACCGACGACGGCGCCCTGCTCCAGGTCGGTGCGCAGAGGCATCTCCGCGCTGCTGAAGTAGGCGAGATTGCCGTCGAGGTCGGCGTAGGCCCAGTTCTGCGAGCCGACGTCGAAGGAGTCGAGACCGTCGCGGAAGTCGTTCAGGTTCTTGGCGCGGTTCCACAGCGAGAAGGTGACTAGCTCCTGGGTGGCATGGAACCCGGTGTACTGGAGCACGAGAGCCTGGGTCACACCGTAGGGCGGCGCCAGCACGCTCGGATCGGTGACGTCGATGATCGGACCGAAGCTGCGGAAGGGTACCGTCGCGATCGTCGTCGCCTCGGGCGGCAGCCCGCTCGCCGCGACCAGGTCGTCGTCCACGCCGTCCCCGATCACGTTGAAGCGGTAGACGACGTTCTGCTGGATTTCGACGGCGTGAAAGTCTCCGGGCGGGCTCTCGATGCAGGCCAGGGCGCCGATCGAGAGGCATTGGGGCTGCGCGACGTAGAGGGTGTCCGAGAACACGTCCGAGACGTCCATCGGGTTGGTCGTGGCGCCCCAGGTGACGCGCTCGTTCTGACCCAGGATCACGCCCGGCGTGCCGGGGAACCCGACGCCGCTCACGTTCATCGAGCCTTCGTCGGGATCGTCCTTCACGATCAGGTGCCACTCCCAGAAGGTCGAGGGCGCGTTCAGCGACAGGTGCGGGTCGTTGGCGATGATCGGGCGGCCGTTGCTCGTGGCGCTGCCGCCGACGCCCCACTCGTTGCTGCCGACGAAGCTCTGGCGGCGGTCGAGGGCGAGTGCGAGCAGCGGGTTCTCGGAGAACTTCTCGCGCACGCGCCGCGCCGCGCCGGCCGCCGCCGCGAGGTGGGACGCCTTCAAGGCGTGCCAGTCCACGGCGTAGGGCGTGGTGTCGGTGGCGTCGGGAACCGTCGAGGCCGGGTCCATCGGCGCCGAGCGGTAGACGTCCTGGGAGAACAGAGCCTGGCCGTCGAAGCTGTTCGCGGCTCCCGCCTGGATGTAGGAGAACAGCTGCTGAGTGAGATCCGTGTCGATGTCGAGGGAGAGCGAGGCGGAGATCGCCTTGCCGATCATCAGCGTGTCGACGGGCTGCCAGGGGCGCGCCGTGGTCAGCTCGAGCAGGGCGTACTCAGGCGGCAGCGGCAGCGTGGCGAGGCAGTAGTTGACGCCGTCGGCGTAGGACTCGAGCAGCGCGCGGAAGCGCGGCGGCGAGGCGTCCAGCGAGCGCTGGGCCGCGCGGTGGAGCCCGACGATGCGGGCCTGGATGTCGGCGTTCAGCCGTCCCGGCCCGAGCAGCTCGGATTCCGTGCCGTCCACCTGGCGCCGCGTATCGTCCATCTGGAAGAAGCGGTCGCGGCAGTGCACGTAGCCCTGGGCGAGGGCCAGGTCGAAGTCGTCCTGGGCGGTGATGTGCCAGACGCCGTTGGCGTCGGTGGTGACCTGCACCGGGTGGTTCAGCCCCGGGAGCTCGATCTCGTCGGGTTGGCAGCTCCCGGTTCCCAGGGAGAACACGAGAGCGAGGGCGAGGGCGAGCACGACGAGAGAGCGTCGGAGCAACATGGTCTACCTCCTGCCGGGTGGAGTAGGCGCGGCGTGCGGCATTCGACCGCCGTCGCGACGGGGCTGCGGGGCGCGTACGGCCATTCTGTGTCGGGACGAGCGCACGGAGCAAGCGGTTTCGTGCAGCGCCCGCGGGGAGGCGCAGCAGGGCGATCAGGGAGTCGGCCCCGTGGAATCGACCGCCTCGCTCTCGTCACCCGACGGACCCGCGACGCCGCGCACCAGATCGCGCACGAAGTCGCGCGCCAGGATCGCCCACAGCAGAAACGGCATCGCGTCGGAGAGCACTGCGATCCCGACGGGAAAGCTGACCGGGTGCGGCCTGCCCCACTGCGCGACGGCGTTCAGGATCAGCTGCGCGCACAGGATCGCGACCAGTCCGAGCGCGAGTCCGATCCCGCGGCGCCGCCAGCCGAGCCCCGGGGTGAGCAGCACCAGCGCGACGTAGGGCACGACGTTGATGTACCGCTCGCGCCACGGGACGTTCGCCCCGTGGTAGCCCACCCAGTCGTAGAGGACGTCGGCGGCGCTCGCGAAGGTCGCGCCGTAGAGCTCGCGACCGCCCGCCACCCACAGCCAGGTGAGCGGCACCGTCAGTGCCACGAACTTAAGCGCGAACCACGCGATCCGTCGCATCCCGCACCACGAAACGGACCCACAGCAGCCACAGGCAGGTGATCACCAGGATCAGCGTCGCCTGCCAGAAGTAGACGTGGGTGAAATCGAACAGACGCGGGGCGTGACGTCCCACGACCAGCAGCATCGCGATCCGGAGCAGGTTGAGGCCATAGATCGCCGGCACGCCGAGGCCGAGACCGACGAGTCGCTTCCGCCAGCTCGCGTCGAAGGCCAGCACCGCGGCGGCGAAGATCCCCATCTCGTACAAGCCGAAGCACTCGGAGATGATGCGCACGGCGAAGCCGTCGTAGGTCACGACGTCTCCCGCCAGGTGGATGTTGTGGGAGAAGGCGCCGCACACGGAGGCGACGACCGCGGCAGTGCCGTTCTGCAGCTCCTGGGTCCGCTCGGCGGAGAGGCTGCGGATCCCCAGCCCCGCGATCCAGAGATAGAGCAGGAAACGGATCAGGAAGCCCGCGAGCGCCGCGGAGGGATGGTTCCGCCAGGTGCGGATCCTCGAGAGCAGTCGGCTCGCCACGCGCCGATCATACCGTCCCGGATCCCCGCGCAGGGGAGACCGCGGCCGATCAAGCGCCCGGCGGCGTGCGCACCACGAGCAGCCGGATCTCGCTCATGTCCTCGATCGCGAAGCGGATGCCCTCGCGCCCGAGTCCCGAGTCCTTGACGCCGCCGTAGGGCATGTGATCGACGCGCCAGGAGGGCACGTCACCGATCACCACTCCGCCGACCTCGAGCCGGTTCCAGGCGCGCTGGGCCCGGTAGAGATCGCGGGTGAAGACTCCCGCCTGGAGACCGAAGACGCTGTCGTTCACCTCGGCGAGCGCCGCGTCGAAGTCGCGAAAGTGCGACAGCACGGCCACGGGACCGAAGGCCTCCTGGCACACGACGGCGGTGTCGCGGGGCGCGTCCTCGAGCAGCGTGGCCTCGAGCATCGCGCCCTGCCGGGCGCCGCCGCACAGCACGCGCGCTCCGGCCCGGCGCGCTTCCTCGATCCAGCCGTGCAGGCGAGCGGCCTCCTGCTCCGAGATCATCGGACCGATGAAGGTGTCCTCGCGCTTCGGGTCACCGGCGGAGAGCGCCCGGGTCGCCGCGACCAGGCGCTCGCGGAAGTCCCCGTAGACCTGCTCGTGCACCAGGATGCGCTGCACGCCGATGCAGCTCTGCCCGGACTGGTAGAACGCGCCAAACACGATCCGCTCCACGGCGTCGCCCAGGTCGGCGTCGGCGTCCACCACCACCGCCGCGTTGCCGCCCAGCTCGAGCACCACCTTTTTCTTCCCCGCGCGCGCCTTGAGATCCCAGCCGACCGCGGGCGAGCCGGTGAAAGAGAGCAGCTTCAACCGCTCGTCGCTGGTGAACCGGTCCGCGCCCTCGCGGCGCGCCGGCAGGATCGAGAAGGCTCCGCGCGGCAGGCCGGTCTCCGCCAGCACCTCGCCGATGATCAGCGCCCCCACCGGCGTCAGGCTCGCGGGCTTCAGCACGAAGGGGCAGCCCACCGCGAGCGCCGGAGCGACCTTGTGCGCCGCCAGGTTGAGCGGGAAGTTGAACGGCGAGATGAAGGAGCACGGACCGATCGGGACCCGCTTCCACATTCCGGTGTATCCCTTCGCACGCGGGCTGATGTCGAGGGGCAGCACCTCGCCCGTGATGCGCACCGACTCCTCGGCGGCCACGCGGAAGGTGTCGACGAGGCGCGACACCTCGCCGCGCGAGTCGCGGATCGGCTTGCCCGCCTCGATGCACAACGCCAGCGCGAGCTCCTCGGCGCGCTCCTCGAAGCGCCGCGCGCAGTGGGCGAGCACGCGCTGGCGCTCGTAGGCCGGGAGCTCGGCCATCGCCGGCGCCGCGGCGGCCGCGAGCCCGATCGCCCGGTCGATGGTGTCCGCGTCGGCCAGGGACACGCGGGTCGCCACCTCGCCCGTGTACTTGTCGACCACCTCGAGGTCGTGGTTCGGAGCGACGGGCTCGCCGCCCAGGTAGAGCGGGTAGGTCTTCTCGAGCATGGCTCCTCCGCGTCGCTCCCGAGGGCGACCCGCGAGAGACCGGCGCCCGCGACGAGGGAAGCGAATCCGCCGCGCCGGCGCCCCCGCGGCCGGGCGCGCTCAGGAGGGCGGGGCCGCGCCGGCGCCGACGGGCCCGCGGACGTCGAGGGGCTCGACGACCCCGGTGCGCAGCCACCAGATCTCGAAGCGCGGCGGCACCCCGTCCGGGACGGCGAGCGCCTCGCTCACCGCGTGGCAGTAGAGCGCTCCCTGGTGTGCGTGGCGCGCGCGTTGGGCGGCCGCCTCCGCGCCCTCGGCGGGGCGGCCCGTCTTGTAGTCGACCACCACCAGGCCGCCCCGCTCGTCGCGGTACAGGAGGTCGATGCTGCCCGTGACGAAGCCGGCCACCGGCGCGAGCACGGCGCCGCGATCGGGCAGCGTCTCGGGCGCGAGCAGCACGGGCAGCTCGCGCGCGACGACGCGCGCAGCGAGCACCCGCAGCCGCGCCGCCAGGGGACCCGAGGCGAGGGTGTCCCAGCACGCCAGGGCGTCGGCCTCGGCGCGCTCGCGCAGCGGCGGTACCAGCTCGCGGCGGAGGCGCGCGGCCAGCTCTTCGCGCCCGGCGCCCCACGCGCGCGCGGGATCGCCGGAGAGATCGAGACGCTCGAGCGCGGCGTGGACCGCCGTGCCGACCGCGCGCGCGAGGGGCCGCGCGAGCACCGCGTCGCCGCCGCCCCAGGCCCCCGCCCCGGGCTCCGACTCGGCCGCCGCGATCCGTTCGCTCACGCTCGCGCCGATGCGCCACCGCATGCGATCGTCGGCGGCGCGCGGCGCAGCGACGGCCAGCGGCGGGGCCGCGGGCGCGCGCGGGATCGGCGCGTCGGAGGCGGAGGCGTCGTCCGCGCGCGCAGCCGCCCGCTCGGACCACAGCGCGGGGAACAGCCACTGGGCCCGAGCGGCGACGGCGCGCCCCCCGGATGCCCCGCCCGCCAGCGCGGCGAAGGCGGGCGGCGCGGGATCGCGCTGCGCGAGCAGCGTCGCGTGGCTGTCGCCGCCGCGCTCCTGGAATGCGGGCCACAGCCCGCACAGCACCAGGCGGGAGCGAGCGCGCGTCATGCCGACGTAGAGCAGCCGCACGCGCTCCGCGTCGGCGACGCGCCGGCGACGCGCGGTGACGAGATCGTGGCCGAGCGTCGGGCAGCGACACCACTCCGCTTCGAGTGCGCCGTCTTCCCGCCCCACCTCGCCGGGCCGCCCGGCGCGCGCCTCGCCCTTGTGGAGCTGCATCAGGTACACGTGCTGCCAGTCGAGGCCCTTCGCCCCGTGCAGCGTCGCCACCGTGACGGCGTCGGCGGCGGCCGGTGCGGCGGGCTCGGCGCTGGGCGACTCCTCCTCGGCGACCGCGCGTCGGATCCGGCGCAGCAGCGGAGCCACCGGCTCACCCGAGGCGAGGCTCTCGGCGAGATCGGCGAAGAAGCGCTCGAGATTCGCCGCGCGCCAGGCGCCCAGGAAGCGCGCGGCCTCGGTCGCCTCGAAGCAAAGGCCGGCGCGCAGCTTCTCGACGAACACGTCGCCCGGGTCGTGCGCGAAGGAGCGGCGCAGGGCGGCGACCGCCTCCAGGGCCGCCGCGGCGGCGATCGGCCAGCTGTGCACCCGCGCGACGCCCGGAACGCGCTCGGTCAGACCGGCGGCCGCGCGCTCCAGCAACGGCGCGATCCCGGCGCGAGCGGCGGCATCGTCTCCCACACCCAGACGCGCCGCGAGGCCGGGCAGGCCCTCCTGCCAGAGCGGGAGCCAGGCGGCGTCGGGCACGCCGGCGGCCGAGGAGCGCAGCAGCGCAACCAGCGACAGCGCGTCGTTCGGGTCGAGCACGGCACACACGAGCCCGGCGGCGTCGAGGATCTCGCGCCGGCGGTAGTAGGTGCGATCGCCCTCCACCGCGTAGGGGATGCCCGCCTCGCGCAGCGCGCCCAGGTACACGTCCCATTCGCCGCGGCTGCGGAACAGAACGCCCACGTCGCGCCAGCCCACGCCGTGGTCGTCGTGGAGCTCGCGCAGGTCGCGAGCCAGGGCGCGCGCTTCGAGCCGGGCCGCTTCGGCCGCGCGCGTGCCCATCAGCGCGCGGTCGGCGTCGCACTCGGCCGACACCCAGAACTCGACGGGCGCGCGACCGCCCGCGTCGAAGCCGACGGCCGCCTCGTGCTCGGCGCTCGGCACCAGCGCCTCGAAGCCGGGCTGGAGTCCGGGCTCGCGTCGCATCACCGGTCGGATCACCCGCTCCACCTCCGCCAGGATCTCTGGCACCGAGCGGTGATTGACGCACAGCGATCCGACCACGCCGCCGGCCTCGCGCAGGCGCCCGAGCAGCGCCTCGTAGGCGGCGAGATCGGCGTTGCGCCAGCCGTAGATCGACTGCTTCGGGTCGCCGACGAGGAAGAGGCCCGGTCGCTCCTCGGGGGTGCCGTCGAGGGCGAGTGCGGCGACGATCGCGCACTGACGCGGATCGGTGTCCTGGAACTCGTCCACCAGGAGCTGGTCGATGCCCCGGCGCCAGCGCGCCGCCACGTCGGGGCGGTCGGCGAGCAGCGACGCACTGCGCGAGAGCAGGTCTTCGAAGCTCGTCACGCCGCGGCGGCGCAGGCGCTCCTCGGCGTCGGCGCCCAGGCGCGCCAGCAGCGGCGCGATGCGCGCCAGACGCTCCAGGTCGAGGCGCGCGCAGTGGGCGAGCACCGGCTCGAGCTCCGTCGACGCCGCGCCGACCGCCGACGCGCGGGCGCCCAGGGCCTTCCGCTCGGCGCCGGTGAAATCGCCCTTCTTCCACTTCGCGAGCGCGCCCTGGGCCGTGCCGGTCCAAGCGGTGGCGAGCGCGGCGAGCAGGCGCGCGAGGCCCTCGGCGTCGTGGGGCGGGTCGGCGAGAGCCGTCTGCGCCCGAGCGATCGCCGACGCCACGGCGGCGGCCTTGCCGCCGCGCGCCACCTCTGCGAGACGCCCTTCCGCCGCCGACGCCAGCGCGCCGTGGGCGGCGATCAGCCGGCCGCACAACGACGCGATGCGCTCGGGTGCCAGCGGATCCGCGGCCAGCTCGGCGGCGGTGACGCCGGCCTCGAGCTGGGCACACAGCTCCAGCTCCAGCTCGGCGGGACCAGTGCCCTGCTCGGCGAGGGCGAGCGCGTCGGCAGCGCCGCGCGCATAGGCGGCGCCGAGCTGCTCGGCGACCACGTCGCGCACCGTCGCGGCGCGCTGCTCCCCGTCCGCATCCACCTCGAAGAAGGGATGGAGCCCCGCCTCGATCGGGAACGCGGCGAGCAGCCGCCGGCAGTAGGCGTGGATCGTCGACACGACGAGCTGATCGAGGGCGCCGCGCAGGGCGGCGACGCGCTCGGGCGGCGCGGGTGCGTCGAAGCCGAGCGGGCGCTCGCCCCGCGCCAGCGCGGCGAGTGCCGCATCGACGCGGGTCTCCATCTCCGCCGCAGCCGCCTCGGTGAAGGTGATCGCGACGACGCAGCGCAGCACCCGCTCGGCCAGGCGCGGAGCATCGGCCTCGGGCTGCTCCTCCCGCGCGCGCTCCCAGCCGGGCCCGAGCGTCCACGCCAGCACGCGCGCCACCAGCGTCGCGGTCTTGCCCGTGCCCGCGCCGGCCTCGATCGCGATCGGCCGCGAGAACTCGGTGCGGGCGAGGTGCCGGCTCTCGGCGTCCGAGGCGCGCGCGGCCCGGTGACCGGTGCTCACGGACCCTCTGCATGCAGGCGCCACAGCGCCAGCGCGGCCCGTTCGAGCGAGGAGCCGCCCGCGACCGCCCGGTCGGCCCACTCTCCCAGGCGTCGCCGCGCACCGCTGTCCCCGCGCAGGCAGGCCTGCTTCACGTCGCAGCGGCGACAGGCGGACCCCTCCTCGTCGCGGTCGGGCTCGCGCAGCCGGGGCGGAAAGGCGCCCGCGTCGCGCGCGGCGAACAGGACCGCGACGCTCGCGTCGAAGGCAGCGCGCTGCGGGCCTTCCGGCTCGGCCTCGAGCACGCGGGCCTCGTCGTCGAGATCGGGGTGCAGGTAGACGTAGCGCCCGCGACCGCCGGCGAGTGCGTAGGCGTGGCCCTGCAGCAGCTCGCCGCGGGCGAGACGGCGGCGGTGATCCTCGCGGCGCGCCGCGGGCTGACGCTTCGGCGTCCCGCTCGTGCCGGTCTTCCAGTCGGTGAGCACGAGATCCGTTCCGTCCTCCGCCGCGTCGGCGCGGTCGGCGCGGAAGTGCAGCGCCCGCCGTACGCCCGCGGCATCGACCAGCTCCACGGCGTAGGGCACCTCGACGGAGACGCGCGTCGCCGGGCGCGCGCTCGCGATGCCCTCCAGGCGCAGCGCCACCGCCACGAAGGGTGCGGCGCGACGCGCCAGGGCCCGGGCGAAGCCGGGCAGTGCGATGCCCGCGCCCCGTACCTCGTGCTCCGCCGCGGCGAGCAGATGGGTGTCGATGCGCGCGCCGCCTGCGGCCTCCGCCTCGGTGTCGGCGGCGATCCGCTCCAGCGCTCCGTGCACCACATTGCCCACCCGCCGCGCGTCGCCGGCCGCGGGGAGCGGCCCTCCGGCGTCTGGCGGCGGGGCCAGCCGCAGCGTGCGCTCGAGGAAGGCCTGCCAGGGACAGTGCGCGATCCGCTCGAGGTGGGTGACCGAGGGCGGCGCGCGCCGCGGATCCGCCGGCCCCGCCGGCGCTCCCACCCAGCCGAGGAAGGGGCCGGGATCGGGCGGCCGCGGGCCGCGGGGATCCAGCTCGGCGAGCGCGTCGAGTCGCGCGGCGGCGAGCGCCGGCGCGGCGCCGAGCCCGAGGGCGTCCCGACCCTCGTCGAGGGCGGCCGGCAGGGCGCGTGCGAACTCGGCCCTGCCGGCGCGGAGCGCGGTGTGCAGGAGAGCGTCGGCGCGCGAGGCGAGCTCGGCCTCCGGGGCGTCGCTCCAGGGGATCGCCGCGCGCTCGAGCAGCGGCGAGGCCGGCGCCTCGCGGCCGCGGGTATCGCGCCGCGCGCAGGAGAGGTGCACGCGCGGCGCGGCGGCCAGCAGCTGGGCGAACAGGAAGCGCTCCTCCTCGTGCCCCTCCGCCTTCACCGGGAGATCGGGCAGGACGTCGCGCAGGGCGCGCCGCAGCCCGTCGGGCAGCAGCGGGTCCTCGGCGATCGGCCGCGGGAACAGGCCGCGGTTCAGTCCGATCACGCGCAGGGCGTCGAAGCTGCGCGCGCGCGCCTCCATCACGGTGAGCACCTGCACGCCGCCGCCCTGCCCTCCGAGCCGGTCGCGACCGGCCTCGGCCAGCGCGCGGCGCAGCAGGCGCACGGCGTCATCGCGCCGGACCGGGCGGTCGCCCGCGCGCTCGGGCTCGGGCAGCGCGGCGGCCAGCCCGACACGGCCCGGTGTCGATGGATCCCAGCCCAGCAGTTCGACCAGCCACTCCAGGCGGGCGGCGTGCACGGCGAGCGGCGCCCGCTCGGGCTCGCCCTCGAGATGGCGCAGCGCCGCGCGCGCCGCGTCGCGCAGCGCGGCGATCGCCGAGCGCGGGACGCGCCGCTCGGGGGCGATCGGCCGGCCGTCGCCGTCGCACGCGAGCCCGGTGCGCGCGGGAAGCACCAGCTCGGCGGGCCACGGGCGGTCGGCGGCCAGCTCACCCAGGGTGGCCGCCCCCGCCACGTGCAGGGCGTCGCGCAGGTCGGCGCGCGCAGCAGCGGGGCCCGCGCCGGGACCCAGCGCGTCGAGCCAGCGCTCGGCCGGGAGCGCCGCCCCGCGCTCGAGCAGCTCTCCGAGCGCCCCCAGCGCGCGCGACGCCGCGCCCGCAGCGCCCCGCTCGGCGTGGCCCGAGAAGGGCACCCCGTAGCGCCAGAGCTGTCGCCGCAACGCGATCCGATGTCGGCCGAGGTCGCGCGCCACGATCGCGATGCGCTCGGGGGCGTCGCCGGCGTCGAGGCGCGCGCGCGCCCAGGCGGCCGCGGCGCGCGCCTCGGCCTCGGGATCGCCGTGGCGCGTGGCCAGAACCGCGACGGAGGGCGGCGGCGCTGCGTCCTCGGCGGCACCCGGGGCGAAGCGCTCGCGCAGCCGCGCGCCAAACGTCGAAGCGGACGCGGCCGCAGGCCGGTCGAGCCACACGCGCGTCTCGAAGCGAAGCGCGAGCGTCTCCAGGAGATCGAGCTGGACACCGGTGGCGTCGGCGAAGCCGTGGATCCACAGAGTGCGCGTCGGAAGCAGCGCGTCGGCGCCGGGCGGCGGTGCGTCGCGCAGACACCCGGCCGCGCGCGTCAGCTCGGCGGAGCGATGGCCGAGCGTTCCGGCGGCGAGCTCGTGCGCCACCGCGGCAGCGACCCGCACCAGCGCCGCCGTCCTCGCGCGCAGCGCGCCCCCGGCCACCTCGTCGACGCGCTCGAGGACCGCCTCCGTGTGGTCGGCGGTGAAGCCGGCGTCGAGCAGATCGTCGACGCTCGCGAGGACCGGGGCGTAGCCGTCCTCGAGGCGGTCGAGCTCGCCGGCCAGACCGCCCTCGGCGCGCGCCGCGTCGCGCACCGCCACCGGGTGGAGCAGCGCCGACGCGGGCGTCAGCCCCGCCCGCTCGAGGATCTCCCGGGCCAAGGCGTCGAGGGTCTGGATCCGGAGGCCCACCCGAGCCCGCCCCGAGCGCTCGATCAGGGCTCGGGCCACGTGCTCGCGCAGCGACGCCGAGGGCACCACGACGCGCAGGGGCCGGGCCAGCCGGGTGGGATCGCGCTCGGCCTCGCCGCAGGCGCGCTCCACTTCGGCGAGCCAGCCGGCATCCACGGCCCGCGGACCCGCCGCGCTTCTCACCCCACCGGGCTCGATCACGGCGGCCAGGGTATCTGCCGCGTGCGACGGATGCGGTCAGAGAGCGCGCCGCCTCGGCGATTCCGAGAGCGATACCCCACGGGGAAGGCCAGCGCGAAGACTGGAATCGACATTGAAGTTCAATTTCATCGAGCTAGCCTTCCGCCTCGGTCGCCCGAGACGGGCCGCAACGGAGCGTTGGATGATCGTCTGCCACTGCAAGGCCGTCAGCGACCGCTCGATCCGGGACGCGGTCCGTCGCGGCGCCCGCTCTCCGCGGGAGGTGGTGCTCGCCTGCCAGGCCGGCCGCCACTGCGGCGGCTGCATGCCGCTGGTGCGGGAGCTGATCGAGTCCGAGACCGCCGACCTCGGCCCCGACGCGGTCGAGGCACCGGTCGTCGCCGCCGGCTGACGCTCCCCGCGACATCCACTTTCGATTTCGTTTGGAGTGGTGCGGGGAACGATGGCGGATAGGCTGTGTCGGCCGCGCGGCGGGTCCGCGCGACGCACAGAGGAGAGACGATGCGTGGCGATCCGGCCGTGATCGAGGTGTTGAACGACGTGCTGACCGCGGAGCTGACCGCGATCAACCAGTACTTCATCCACCACAAGATGTGCGAGAACTGGGGCTACGAGCGCCTGGCGAAGAAGAAGTACGAGGAATCGATCGGAGAGATGAAGGACGCGGATGCGGTGATCGCGCGCATCCTCTACCTCGACGGCGTGCCCAACATGCAGCGGCTGTTTCCCGTCCGCGTCGGCGAGGACCCGATCGAGCAGCACCGCCTCGACCTGGCGGTCGAGACCGAGGCGATCGAACGGCTCAACCAGGGCATCGCGCTGTGCCTCGAGAAGGGGGACGGCGGCACCCGCGAGCTGCTGGAGCACATCCTGAAGGGCGAGGAGGACGGCGCCGACTGGCTCGAGGCACAGCTCCACATCGTCGACGAAATCGGAAAAGAGCGGTATCTCGCCGAGCAGATCCACGACTGACCGGAGACCCTTGCACCATGTCCGACGAGTTCCTCGGCGATCGCAGGAAGGCCCTCGAAGAGGCCTTCTTCGCCAAGCAGAACGCAGCCCAGCTCGAGCAGATGCGGGCCGAACGCGAGCGGAAGGCCGCCGTCGAGGCGCTGGAGCGCCTCTCCAGCATCAGTGACCGCAAGCTCCTGGAGAAGCTGGTCGACCTGGGCCTCGATGGCGCCTCCTGGACCGCCCTGTCCCTGGTACCGCTGGTCGAGGTCGCCTGGGCCGACGGCTCGGTGATGGAGAGGGAGCGCGAGGCGATCCTCGCCGCCGCCGCCGAGGCCGGGATCACGGTGGGATCGCCCGGCCACGGGCTGCTCGAGACCTGGCTCGCCCATCGGCCCGAGCCCTCGCTGTTCGCCTCCTGGGCGGGCTACGCGGTGGAGCTGGCGTCGAAGCTGGACGCCCGCGAGCGAGTGGCGCTGCGCGACGACCTGGTCGAGCGCGCGCGCCGCGTGGCCCGCGCGGCCGGCGGACTGCTCGGCATCGGCACCGTCTCGGAGGCGGAGAAGCGCGTGATCGGAAAGGTGGCCGAGCCCTTCGTGTAGTCCGGCTCGCGGCGTCGCCGCGCCGACTACTCGACGACGACCGTCGCCTTGATGATCTCCACCTTCTCGGTGGGGCGTCCGCTGCGGGTCCCCTTCTCCTCGATCTTCTTCAGCACGTCCATGCCCTCCACCACCTCGCCGAAGATCGTGTGCTTGCCGTCGAGCCAGGGCGTCGCGACGAAGGTGAGGAAGAACTGGCTGCCGTCGGTGCCCGGGCCGGCGTTCGCCATGCTGAGCAGGCCGCCGCGGTCGTGCTTCACCTTCGCGTCGAACTCGCCCGCGTACTGGTAGCCCGGACCGCCGCGTCCGGTGCCGGTCGGGTCGCCGCCCTGAGCCATGAAGCCGGGGATGATCCGGTGGAAGGTCGTGCCGTCGTAGAAGCCGAGCGTCGTGAGATAGACGGTGCTCGCGACGTGGTGCGGCGCCACCTTGGGCATCAGCTTCACCACGATGTCGCCCAGGTTGGTCTCGAGCTTCCAGGTCACCTGGTTCTTCGAGAAGTCGACCTCGATCGGCTCGGGAAGGCTCGTCTTCCAGCCCGGCTTGCTCCTGTCGATCCCCTGCATCTGGATGAAGCTCTCGAGCGCCTGGAGCGGCTCGGGCTTCTCGGCCGCCTGGGCGGCGGAGGCCACTCCTACGGCGAGAGCCAGTAGCGCGAGGGCGAGCGGATTGCGGTGGATGCGGTGGGCGAGCACGGGGTCCTCCTGAAGCGTTGCAGCGGTTCGGGGGTCTCGGAGCCTTCAGCCGATCTCGATCGTCGCCTTCTGGATCACCAGCTTCGCGGTGGGACGCCCGCTGGGCGTGCCTTTCGCCTCGATCCCGGCCAGCGTGTCCATTCCCGAGGCGACCTCGCCGAAGATGGTGTGCTTGCCGTCGAGCCAGGGCGTCGCGACGAAGGTGAGGAAGAACTGGCTGCCGTCGGTGCCCGGGCCGGCGTTCGCCATGCTGAGCAGGCCGCCGCGGTCGTGCTTCACCTTCGCGTCGAACTCGCCCGCGTACTGGTAGCCCGGACCGCCGCGTCCGGTGCCGGTCGGGTCGCCGCCCTGGGCCATGAACTCGGGAATCACGCGGTGGAACACGACGTCGTCGTAGAATCCCACCTTCGTGAGATAGACGGTGCTGCTCACGTGCTTCGGAGCCACCTCCGGCAGCAGCCGGATCGCCAGGGCGCCGACGTTCGTGTGCAGCTGCCAGGTCACCTTCTCGCCGCGGAAGTCGGCCTCGATCGGCTCGGGCAGGCGCGACTTCCAGTCGGGACGGCTCTTGTCGATGGATGCGGTGGACGTGAAGCTCTCGATGTCGATCAGGCCCTGGGACACGCTCTCCTCCTCGTGGCTGCGCGCGGCGAGCGGCGGGGAGGGTAACTTCCTCGGCGGGCCGCGCCCCTCCCGCCGCCGCTCGCGATCGTGACTCCTCTCTACTTCGCCTACGGATCGAATCTCTGCTCGGCGCGGCTGCGCGGGCGCGTCCCCTCGGCCGAGGTCCGCGGCGTCGCGTTCGCAAGCGGCTTCACGCTCCGCCTCGACAAGCGCGGCGCCGACGGCTCGGGAAAGGCGAACCTGCACCGATCGCACGGGGGTCGCGTGTGGGGGGTCGTCTACGCCCTCGACGCCGCCGACTGGCCGCTCCTCGACGCCTGCGAGCCCGGCTACGCGCGCATCGGGATCGCGGTGTCGCTCGGCGACCGCCAGGTCGCCGTCCAGACCTACCGGTCCGACCACATCACCGCGAGCCCGGTGGGAGCGTCGTGGTACAAGCAGCTGATCCTCGACGGCGCGCGCGAGCACGGCCTGCCCCCGGAGTGGTGCGCCGCGCTCCAGGCGCTGCCGGCGCGCTAGTCGGCCGACGCGCAGCGAGACGAAGGCGGGCCCCTGCCCGGGCCGGGCGACGGAGGCGCCCTCAGCGCAGCCGCGACGCGACGCGGTCGACGGCGGAGAGCACCTGGTCCGGAGGCGCGGCCGTGTAGCACAGGCGCACCCAGGTCCCGTATTCGCGGCCGCAGGAGGGGCCCGGTGCGAGGGCCACGCCGTCGGAGACGCAGTCCTCGAGGAAGCCCCAGATGCCGCGCTCGTCGAGCCGGGAGCCGACGTCGAGGAACAGGAAGGTCGAGCCCTCGGGCGGGTCCAGTCCCAGCCGCTCGGCGGCGGCCTGGCCGACCCGCTCGTAGCATTCGCGCGCGTCGGCGATCCACCCCGCTCCCCCCTCCAGGGCCAGCCGACCCGCCACCTGCCCCGAGGTGGGCGCGGCGTAGAAGGTATGGGTGGAGATCTTGAGCGCCTGGGTGATCGCCGCCTCCGGCCCGACCAGGTAGCCGGTCCGGTTGCCCGCCATCCCGTAGGCCTTCGAGAACGAGAACACCGAGAGCGTGCGGTCGGGGGCGAAGCGCGCGGTCGAGACGTGGGGCGGGAGACCGCCGTACACGTAGTCCTCGTAGACCTCGTCCGAGAGCAGCCACAACCCCTCGCGCTCGGCCCAGCCGGCGAGCGCCGCGAGCCACTCCTCGCGCAGGACGCGCCCGGTCGGATTCGACGGGGACGACACGTAGAGCACCGCCGCCCGCGACGTGGCGCGCTCGGCGACTGCGGCGACGGCGTCGTCGGCACTCGCCACCCGGTCGTAGAACGGAACCTCGACCGGCGTGGCCCGGAACGCCTCCACGATGCCTCGGATCAGCGGCCAGTAGGGCGCCAGGATCAGCACCTCGTCGCCGGGGCTGGTGAGCGCGCCGAGCGCGGCGCCGAGCGCTCCCGTGGCCCCGGCGGTCACCAGCACGTTGCCCGGATCGCAGCGCAGGCCGTTGCGCGCGCGCACCTTCTCGACCAGCGCCTCCACCAGGGCGGGAATTCCGCGCGTCTCGCAGTAGCGGTGCAGGCCGGGGTGGTCCGCCTCGCGCAGGTCCTCCATGCGCGCGCCCGAGAAGGGCGGGAGCCAGGTGTCGCCGACGTGGAGCGGGCAGACGCCCCCGGGCACCGCGCGCAGGCGGTCGGCGATTGGCGAGAACACGGCGCCCGGCATCGCCTCGGTGTGGGGCGCGAAGCGCGGGGGCCGGGGCACTACCTCTGCTCCGACAGCACGGCGGTGTAGCCTTGGCGATAGCTCGGGTAGAGGAAGGCGTAGCCGGAGGCCACGAGGCGCGCGTTCCGGCAGCGCTTGTTCCCGCCGCGGCGCGGCGGCTGTCGTTCGTCGGATCCGGAGACCCGGGGCGCGGGCGCGCCGAGCACGCCGGCGAGCCAGCGCAGCACGACGGCTTCGTCTTCGGGCTCGTGATCGACGCCCAGATAGCACTCCTCGGGCGCTTCGAGGTCGATCAGGTGCCCCAGGGCACCGGCGCAGTCGTCGCGGTGGATGCGGTTGGTGTAGTGCGGACCTCCGGGGGCGATCGCCGCGCGCCCCTGGCGCACCTGCTCGACGAGGCGCGTGCGCCGCGGCCCGTAGATTCCGCCCAGCCGCAGCACGACCGCGGGAAGTCCGCTGCCGCTCAGCAGCGCCTCGGCCTCCAGCAGGCGCTGTCCGGTCCAGTGGGTGGGCTGGGTGGGGGACGTCTCGTCGACCCACTCGCCGCGTTTCTGGCCGTACACGGCGGTGCTGGAGATGAAGATCACGCGGCGCGGCGGCTGGACCTGTTTGCCGATCACGGCGAGCAGGTTGCGCAGGCCCTCGACATAGGTCGTGCGGTAGAAGGCGTCGTCGCGACCGCCGGGCGACGCGGCGTAGACCACCACGTCGACCTCGGGCAGCTCCGCGAGCGATCGCGCCACCGCGAGGTCGGCGGAGATCGGCTCCACTCCGGGCGGCAGGTCAACCGTGTGGCGGCGCAGACCCCAGACGGTGTCACCGCGCTCGACGCGCGCGCGAGCGAGGGCGCTTCCCACGTAGCCGCAGCCGGCGATCAGGATCCTCGTCATTCCCCACCGATCGTGGACCGGGCGGAAGGTATACTTCGCCCGATGCGGCCGCTCATCGGCATCCCGCCGTGTCTCGACGAGCGGGGCCGCTGGCGTCCCGGACGCGAGTACCACTACGCCGACGCCTCCTACGCCGAGGCCGTCGGCGAGGCGGGAGGTATTGCCGTCTATCTGCCGCTGGCGCCGGACGCGGACGCGGTGGTGGAGCGCCTCGACGGCCTCCTGCTTCCGGGAGGCGACGATTTCCTTCCCGACCGCCCCTATCCGCCCGAGGTCCGCTTCGAGGCCGCGCCCGCACGCCAGCTCGCCTTCGATCGGGCGCTGCTCGCCTGCGCCCTGTCGCGCGGAAGGCCGGTGCTGGGCATCTGCTACGGCATGCAGCTGCTCGCCCTGCACTGCGGCGGATCCCTCCACTTCGACCTCGCCACGGATCTTCCGGGCGCGGACGAGCACCGGCTCGCCGACCCCGCCGCGCGCCACCCGGTCCGGCTGGAGCCGGGCAGCCGGCTCGCCCGCTGCCTCGACGGCGCGACTCCGTCCGTGAACAGTCGCCATCACCAGGCAGTGCGCGACGCCGGGCGTGCCCGGGTCAGCGCGCGCGCCGGCGACGGCGTCGTGGAGGCGATCGAGCTCGGCGAGGCGCCCTTCGTCCTGGGCGTTCAGTGGCACCCGGAGACGCTGGAGCGCGCGCATCGCGACCGTCTGTTCGGGGCGTTCGTCGCCGCGTGCGAGTCGGCGCGCGCTGGTGGGCGCTCCGCGCCCAGGGGATACTAGGCGACCATGCGGGTGGTGTTCTCGGCCCTGTTCTGGCTGTTCCTCGCCTCCACGTCGATCGCCCTCTTCCCCGTCGCGCTCGCGATCTGGGCGGTCACCCGCCCCTTCGACCCGCGGCTGCGCGTCCTGCACCAGTTCACCTGCTTCTGGGCGTCGCTCTACACCTGGTGCAATCCGGCCTGGCGCGTGGAGGTGCTCGGGCGCGAGAAGATCCGCTCCGACGAGGCCTACGTGATGGTGGCGAACCACCTCTCGCTTCTCGACATCCTCGTCCTGTTCCGCCTGTTCACCCACTTCAAGTGGGTGTCGAAGATCGAGAACTTCCGGGTTCCCTTCATCGGCTGGAACATGCGTCTGAACGAGTACATCGCGCTGCGCCGCGGGGACCGGGCCAGCGTCGTGCAGATGATCAAGCGCTCTCTCGAGACGCTGGAGGAGGGCAGCTCGGTCATGCTGTTTCCCGAGGGCACGCGTTCGCCGAACGGGCGCATGCGCGACTTCAAGACCGGTGCCTTCGAGATCGCTCTCTCCGCTCGACGCCCGATCCTGCCGATCGCCGTCGAGGGCACGTCCCGCGCGCTGCCCAAGCGCGGCTTCGTGCTCCAGGGTCGCCACCCGATCCGCGTGACGGTGCTCGACCCGATCCCCCACTCCCAGTTCGCCGGCGAGGAGGTGGCAGGGCTCACGAGGCGCGTGCGCGCGCGGATCGCCGCGGTGGTCGAGGAGAAGGAGCCGCCGCCGCCGGCGCGCGGAGCGGGTCCGGATCGCTCCGCCTCCTGAACGCGAGCGGCGTCGCCGCGCTGCGAAGCGCCCTGCCCGATATCTGCCGGTTCCCTGCCCCGCGGCGGAGCCGCTCGGGCGACACCCCCGGTGTGCGCGCCGGCACTCCGACGGTGCAAGAGCGATGCGCCGTGGACCAGCCGGTCAGCGAGATTCCCCAGACCTTCACGATCGAGCAGGCGGTGAGCTGGCTGCGCTCCGTGGACGGGGAGCTGTACCGCACGCCGCCGAGCCGCGATGCGCGGCGCGCCTGGGTCGCGGTCGTGCGCACGCCGCGCTGGGGAAACCGCCGCGGGCAGCTGATCATCGCGATGGGCGACACCGCGCTCGAGGCCGCCACGGCCGCGGCCAGCCAGTGGTGCGCGGTGTGGAGGGCGCTCCGCGCGGCGCGTAGCGGGCCTTGGCCCGGCGGGAGCCCGCCTTCGCTCGCCTGCGGCTCGCTGCGCGTCGGCCGACTCCACGAGTCGGCCTCCTAGCCCAGCGGGAGCCCGCCTTCGCTCGCCTGCGGCTCGCTGCGCGTCGGCCGACTCCACGAGTCGGCCTCCTAGCCCAGGAAGCGCTCGCGCACGTCCGCCGGGGGCACGGGGCACGCGTCGAGCTTCCCGAACCAGCGGTAGCGGCGGCGGGCGAAGGCCTCGTAGGCGGCATCGCACAGGGCGCGCGGCAGGACCCGCAGCGCCGACAGCCAGCGCCAGGGCGCGGGCAGCTCCCGCGCGAGCCGGAACAGCGCCGCCGAGCGCAGCCACACGCGCTCCCCCCCGGCCTCGCGGGTGACGAACACGATCGTGGCCAGGGAATCCGGGAGCTCGGGATGCCGCGCGCGCAGGGCGGCCGCCGTCTCCCCCTGGAGCGGGGCGAAGGAGAGGCGCCGCGCAACGTCGCGGTCGATCAGCCAACGCACGCTGCCGTTGCAGAAGCCGCACACGCCGTCGTAGAGGACGATCCGCTCCGGGAGCGGGGCGACCGTCACTCGCCGGCGTCGCCGATGCGGAAGGCCTTGCGCGCGGCCGTCTCCCACTTCGTGAAGGGCAGCTCCTCGCGGATCGCGCGGATCCTCTCGAAGAGCTCGTTCGCCTGGGCCTGCTGCTCCGACCACTCCTTTGCGAACGCGCCGGAGCGGATCTCCTCGAGCACCGCGCCCATCTTCTCCTTGAGCGCACCGTCGAGCCCCAGGTAGCGCGCGCCGCGCGTCACGCTGCCGTACTGGCTGGTGCGCGAGTGGTAGTCCATCTGCCGCGTCATCCCCACCTGGCGGATCTTCTCGAGCGAGTAGGCGAGCTCGCCGGAGAGATAGAGCTCGACGAGTACCGCCTCGGGCGGGTAGCCGGCCTCCACCAGCAGCTCGACGGCGCTCATCATCACGCGTCCCCAGGCCGGCCCGAAGCCCTGCTCGGTGAAGAGGTCCAGGCTCGCCTCGTCGTGCATCGTCATCTCGATGCAGCCGCCGCGCGTGGCGCCGACGCCCTTGCACAGCGCGAGCATGCGCGGACGGGCGCGACCGCTGGCGTCCTGGTGCACCCCCACGAAGGCGGGGAATCCGGTCCCGGCGACGTAGGCGTCGCGCACGCCGACGCCGATCATGCGCGGCGCGACCAGTACCACGTCGAGCTCGGCGGCGGGTGCAATCAGACCGAAGGCGACGTTGTAGCCCGAGGCGAAGCACACCAGATCGCCAGGGGCGAGCTGCGGCGCGACCTGTGCGTCGTAGACCTCGGGCATCACCTCGTCGGGGATCAGGAGCATCACGGCGCTGGCCTCGGCACAGGCCTCGACGATCGGGAGCACGCGGAAACCGTCGGCGAGCGCCGCCTCGTGGGCGCCGTCGCGGATGTTCCCCACGACCACCGACACGCCCGAGTCGCGCAGGTTCAGCGCCTGGGAGCGCCCCTGGTTTCCGTAGCCGACGATGGCAATGGTCTCGCCCTCGAGCGCGGCGAGATCGGCGTCGCTGTCGTGGTAGATCGTGGCCATCGACTCTCCTGGATCGCCGGCGCCGGGCGCCGCGTCACGGGAAGGCAATCCTACCATCGTCCGCGGCCGCGGCGCGGAAGTGGTGCAGCGCGATGCCCGCCGCGGTGGCGACGTTGAGCGAGTCGACCCCCGCCGCCATCGGAATGCTCACGCGTCGCGCCGCCCCCGAGAGCGCCTGCTGGGAGAGACCCTCTCCCTCGCTTCCGACCCACAGCGCGAGGCGCTCGGGCGTCGCGTCGACTCGGCCGAGCGGCTCGGCGCCGCCGTCCGGAGTCAGCGCGACGTTCACGAAGCCCGCTCCGCGCAGGGCGTCCAGGGCGCCCCGCGCGTCCTCGGCGCGCGCGAAGGGCACGCGCAGCGAGGCGCCCATCGAGACCCGGATCGAGCGCCGGTAGAGCGGATCGACGCTGCGCCGGGTGAGCACGACGCCGTCCACACCGAAGGCGAGCGCGTTGCGGAACAGCGCGCCGGTGTTCTCGGCGTTGCAGACGTCCTCGAGCACGAGCAGCGTGCGGCGGCCCGCGCCGTCCCCGCCCATCAGGTCGGCCAGGCGCGGCTCCGGACCGCGTTCGCCGGCGGCCAGGCAGCCGCGGTGCATGCGGTAGCCGACCACCTCGTTGAGCAAGCCCTGGGAACCGACGTAGACCGGTGTCGCTTCGTCGAGGCGCTCTAGCGCCGGGCGGATCCCCGCGAGCCCCGTCTCGGTGACGAACACCGAGCGCGTGCGGAAGCGCGAGGCGGTGATCAGGCGCTCGACGTTGAGTCGTCCCTCGGTGATGAACAGGCCCTCGTGCGCACGCAGGTCGGCCTCGCGCACGTCCCGATAGGCGGCGATCCGCGGGTCGTCGAGGCGCGAGACGGCCAGCGTGAGCATCAGACCTCGAAGCCGCCGTCGGCGCGACGCCGCCAGCCGCCGGCCGCGGCATTGCCGCCGTCCACGTGCAAAGTGGTGCCGGTGACGAAGCGCGAGAGGTCCGAGGCCAGATAGACGGCCGCACCGGCGACGTCGTCGACGTGGCCGGCGCGCGCGAGCGGCGTGCGCACCGGGAAGGTCCCGGTACCGGGCGTGGGGATCACGTCGGGAGCGATGCAGTTGACGCGAATGCCTCGGTGGCCCAGCTCCAGGGCGAGGCTCTGGGTGAGATTCGTCACTGCCGCCTTCATCGCGGAGTAGATGGCGTAGCCCGGGCCGGCGCGGTGGGCCTCGATCGAGGTCAGGTTCACGATCGAGCCCGAGCCATCGCGCAGCCACGGCGCCGCGGCGCGCACGAAGTGGGTGACGCTGGTGAAGTTCTCGTGCACGAGCGCCTCCTGACCCCGGGGAGACACGTCGAGGAAGGGCGCGGCGAAGCCGCCGCCGGCGTTGTTGACGAGCACGTCGATCCGCCCCCAGTCGGCTCCCACGTCGCCGACGAAGCGGGCGACCGCATCGCCGTCGCGCACGTCGAGCACCGCGCTGCGCACTCGTCGCCTCGAGGCGGTGATCGCCGCGCAGGTGCTGGCGAGCGCGTCCCCGTCCCGGTCGCAGAGCGCCAGGTCGGCGCCGAAGCGCGCGAAGGCGCCGGCGATCGCCGCCCCGATGCCCACCGCCGCGCCCGTGACGAGCGCGACGCGGTCGCGCAGCAGGACCTGGTCGGGCCCGATCGGCATCGGGCGGCAGGGTATCCCAGCGCATCGCCGCTTGAGTCGGCGGCGAGGGGCCCCGTACACTGGAGCGGTCCCATCGACCGCCACCGGGAGAACGCCATGCCTCGCCCGCTCCGCTTCGGAGTCACGCTCCCGCAGATCAAGCGCTCCTGGCAGGAGACCTCCGCCTGCGCCCGCGAGCTCGACGCCCTGGACTTCGACTCGCTGTGGGTATGCGATCACGTCTACGGCGTCCCCCTGCCCAACCTGCCGATCCTGGAAGCCTGGACGCTGCTGGCCGCGGTCGCAGCGCAGACCGGACGCGCCAAGCTCGGCACGCTGGTGACGCCGCCCTTCTTCCGCAATCCCGCGATCCTCGCCAAGCAGATCGCCACCCTCGACCAGATCGCGCCCGGCCGCGTGATCGCCGGGCTGGGCGCCGGCTGGTTCCAGCCCGAGTTCGAGCAGACGGGCTGCGCGTTCCCGAGCACGCGCGAGCGGCTGCGCGCGCTCGAGGAGATGGTGGAGATCCTGAAGCGGATGTGGACCGAGGAGAAGGCGACCTTCTCCGGTCGACACTTTCACGTGACGGACGCGCTGTGCGAGCCGAAGCCGGCGAAGCCGCCCGAGGTGCTGATCGGCGGCGGCGGGGAGCGGGTGCTGATGGGGATCGCGGCGCGCCACGCCGACGTGTGGAACAACATGGCGGTGTTCCAGGCCCAGCTGCCCCAGAAGGTGGCCGCCCTGCGCCGGCGCTGCGAGGAGCTGGGACGCGACCCGGACTCGATCGAGATCTCCCAGCAGTGCGTGGTCGTGCTCGCCGAGGACGAGAACGCGGCGAAGACCTCGCTCGAGAAGGCGAAGAAGATCTACGGTGGCCACATGGGCGGCGCTCTCGAGGAGCACGGGATCTGGGGCTCGCCGGACGGCGTGATCGAGCGCATCGAGCGTCACCGCGCCCAGGGCGTGACCCTGTTCGTGATCGAGTTCTTCGGCCGCGACACCCGCGAGCCGGCGCGCCTGTTCGCGGAGAAGGTGGCGCCCGCCTTCGGCTAGGAGACCGACTCGAGAGTCGGTCGGCGCGCAGCGAAGCGAGGCCGAGCGAAGGCGCGCTCCTGCCGGGCTAGTCGCGCAGGAGTCCCGCGACTTCGGCGACGTGGGCGTCGGTCAGCCCCAGCTGCTCGAGCGCCTGGGCGAGGCGCAGGACGTACTCGCGGTTCGTGCCGCTGCGACCCCGGCAGCGGCGCGCCTGGGCCGCGATCTCCTCGGCGGTCGCAGGCCCGAGGAAGTTCGGGTTGCCGGGTCCGGCCACGTAGACGAGGGCGGGGACCGGCCGGCGCCGGCCGTCGAGGAACCGGACCGTCACCTCGACGCGCTCGAAGCCGCCGCTCTCCCGGAAATCGAGCTGCTCCAGGACCGCCCCCCATTGCTGCGCCGTTACGCGGTAGGCGACCCCGGCGCAGTGTCCGGCTTCGTCGCGCACCAGCGTCACGACGCGTCCCGGAGCCCGCGGCTCGCCGCGGTGGTCCGGGGATCCCTGCCAGAAGCGGCGCGCGTAGCCGCGGACCGTGCCCGGCGCGCATTCGGCGTACGAGAAGGCGGGCCGCCAGATCAGGGAGCCGTAGCCGAAGATCCAGCGATCTCCCTCGCGCACGCGCCTACTCTAGCCGTCCGGACGCCGCCGGGCCGCGAGGCGCGGTCTTTCGACGCCCCCGCCCCGCGCGTAGACTGGCCGCTCGGGAGGCGCACCGATGGTCCGATCCGCAGCGCAGTTGTCGCCGGAGCTCCCGCTCGCGGGCTGGACCGCCGTGGTGACCGGCGCGACCTCGGGGATCGGCCAGGAGACCGCGCTGGGCCTGGCCGAGCGCGGCGCCCGCGTCGTGCTCGTGGGCCGCGACCCCGCGCGCGCCGAGGCGGCGCGCAAGGACATCGCCGAACGCAGCGGGAATCCGGACGTCGACGTGCTGCTCGCCGACTTCGCGTCGCTCGACGCGGTGCGCGCGCTCGGCGCGGAGATCCGCGAGCGCTATCCGGTCCTACACCTGCTGGTCAACAACGCCGGGGTCGTGGTCACCGAGCGGTCGCTCACCGTCGACGGACACGAGACGACCCTCGCCGTGAACCACCTCGCGCCCTTCCTGCTGACCCACCTGTTGCGCGAGCCGCTCCTCGCCGGCGCTCCCGCCCGCGTGGTCAACGTGGCCTCCGACGCCCATCGCTTCGTCAGCGGCTTCGACTTCGAGGATCCGATGTCCGAGCGCAAGTTCGGGTTCCCCGCCTTCCTCACCGGCATGCGCGTCTACGGCATGTCGAAGCTCGCGAACGTGCTGTTCACCTCCGAGCTCGCGCGCCGCACCGAGGGCACCGGCCTGACGACCAACGCCGTGCATCCGGGCGGCGTCGCCACGCGTCTGGGCACCAACAACGGCCTGCTCGGAAAGGCCGCGGTGCTCGCCATGCGGCCCTTCTTCCTCACCCCGGCCCAGGGCGCGCGCACGTCCCTGCACGTCGCCACGGCCCCGGAGCTGGCGCGTACCAGCGGCCGCTACTTCGCCGACTCCCGGGAGCGCAAGCCCTCGGAGGGCGCCCGCGACCGACTGGCGGCGGAACGGCTCTGGAGCCTCAGCTGCACCTGGACGGATCTCGATCCGGAGGCGACGAAGTGGAGCACGTGACGCGATCCGAAGCGGTGACCGAGGGACTGCGCGTCTCCGTCGAGGCCCGCTATTCGGCGGAGCACTCGGATCCGGGACAGAGTCAGTTCTTCTTCCTCTACACGATCCGCCTGTCGAACGAGGGCGCCGAGACCTGCCAGCTGCTGTCGCGGCACTGGGTCATCCGCAACGGCGCCGGGAAGGTGGAGGAGGTGCGCGGACCCGGCGTCGTGGGAGAGCAGCCCGTGCTGGAGCCCGGGGACAGCTTCGAGTACACCTCGGGCTGCCCCCTCGACACACCCTTCGGCTCGATGGAAGGCCGCTACCAGATGGTGCGCGAGAACGGCTCCCACTTCGAAGCCGAGATCGAGCGCTTCGAGCTCCGCCAGCCGCGCGCGCTGCACTGATCGACGCCTGCGGACCGGCCTCAGGTCGCGAACAGCAGCACCGCGGGAATCACCAGCGCGCTGAGCAGCGTGCCGATCACGATCGCCGACGCCACCAGGCCCTCGTCGGTGCGGTAGCGCTCGGCGATCACCGAGTTGATCACCGCGGCCGGCATGACGCTCATCAGCAGCAGCACCTGGCGGTCGGTCCCGCGGATGCCGAAGAGCGCGACGAAGAGGAGCGCGCAGGCGAAGCCTCCGCCGATCCGGATCGCCACCGCGGCGACCGAGGACGCGATCTCCTGCACGCGCAGGCGGCGCAGCTGGAGGCCGAGGTTGAGCAGCATCAGCGGAATCGCCATCGCGCCGACCATCGCGATCGGCTCCATCACGATGCGGGGCAGCCGCGTACCGGTGATGGCGAGGGCGAGTCCGCCGGCGCTGCCCCAGAGCAGCGGATGGCGCAGCGCCTCTCCCAGCCCATTCTCGCCCTTCGCGATCCAGATCCCGAACAGGGAGGTGCAGGTGGCGATCGTCACGAACACCACCGCGCCCGCCTCGAGGCCCGCCGGGCCGAAGGCTAGGCGCGCGCAGGCGAGCCCCATGTTGCCGCCGTTGAAGAACACCGCCGGCAGCAGCAGCCCGCGCCCCCCGCCGAAGGCGCGGCGCCAGGTTGCGGCGAGGAGAGCGGTCCCGGCGGCGACCCAGAGCGTGCCGCCGATCAGCTCGGCGAAGCGATCGGGATCGAGCGTCGTCTCGGCGAGCAGGGAGAAGAGCAGCGCCGGCGAGGTGATCCACAGCGCGAGGTTGGCGAGGGTCGCCGAATCGATCCCGCGCCAGCCCCCGAGCAGGACGCCGAGGACCACCACGGCGGCCACCGGCACCACGGTCCCCCAGACCACCTCCATCGCGCGGGCACTCTAGTCGTTCGCGCGTCGATCCGACCGGGTCGGGAGCGCGGGGTCGGGCGATACCCGTGCCTCGCGGGTTCGTCCCCCTCGGGAAGATCCGAGATGGATTCCGTCACCTCGCGTCGACGGATGGACTCTAGTAAGCAACACTGCATCCGCATAAACGAATGAACCGCCTGGCCCCAGCGCCCTGGCCCGGAGGAGACCTGCCATGTCGACCCAAGCCCGCCCCGCCTACAAGGTGAAGGACCTGAACGACGCCGAGTCGGGGCGCAAGCAGATCCGTCTCGCCGAGCAGGAGATGCCCGGTCTGATGGCGCTGCGCGAGCGCTACGGCAAGAGCAAGCCGCTGCGCGGCGCGAAGATCATGGGCAGCCTGCACATGACGGTGCAGACCGCCGTGCTGATCGAGACGCTCACCGAGCTCGGCGCTGACGTGCGCTGGGTGTCGTGCAACATCTTCTCCACCCAGGACGACGCAGCCGCCGCCGTGGCGGTCGGGCCCAACGGGACGCCCGAGGATCCCCAGGGCATCGCCGTCTTCGCCTGGAAGGGCGAGACGCTCGAGGAGTACTGGTGGTGCACGGTCGAGGCGCTGGTGTGGCCCGACGGGTCCGGCCCCGATCTGATCGTCGACGACGGCGGCGACGCCACCCTGCTCGTGCACAAGGGCGCCGAGTTCGAGAAGGCCGGCAAGGTTCCCGACTTCGATCCCGAGACCGAGCCCGAGGAGTGGGGGATCATCCTCGACACCCTGCGCCGCGAGCTGCTCCGCAACCCGAAGCGCTGGACGGGTGTGGCCGCGAAGATCCGCGGCGTCTCCGAGGAGACGACCACCGGCGTGCACCGCCTCTACCAGATGGAGAAGGACGGCACGCTCGCCTTCCCGGCGATCAACGTCAACGACTCGGTCACGAAGAGCAAGTTCGACAACATCTACGGCTGCCGGCACTCGCTCCCCGACGGCCTGATGCGCGCCACCGACGTGATGCTCGGCGGCAAGGTGGCCGTGGTGTGCGGCTTCGGCGAGGTGGGCAAGGGCTGCGCCCAGGCGCTGCGCGGCCAGGGCTGCCGCGTGATCATCACCGAGATCGACCCGATCTGCGCGCTCCAGGCAGCGATGGAGGGCTACCAGGTGACGACGCTGGAGGACGCGGTCTCGACCGCCGACATCTTCGTCACCACCACCGGCAACAAGGACATCCTCACCGCAGACCACATGGCGCGCATGAAGGACAAAGCGATCGTCGGCAACATCGGCCACTTCGACAACGAGATCGACATGGCCGGGCTCAAGAAGATCAAGGGCATCCGGCGCGAGAACATCAAGCCCCAGTACGACGAGTGGATCTTCCCCGACGGTCACTCGGTGCTGGTGCTCGCCGAGGGACGCCTGCTCAATCTGGGCTGCGCCACCGGTCACCCGAGCTTCGTGATGAGCGCGTCGTTCACGAACCAGGTGCTGGCCCAGCTCGAGCTCTGGCAGAAGAGCGGCCAGTACGAGCGGAAGGTCTACGTGCTGCCGAAGGCGCTCGACGAGGAGGTGGCGCGGCTGCACCTGGACCAGCTCGGGGTGAAGCTGACGCGCCTGACCGCGTCGCAGGCGGAGTACATCGGGGTGCCGGTCGAGGGACCCTACAAGCCCGACCACTACCGGTACTGAGCGGCGGCGGCCGGCGCCGGGCCCGAGCGGGCTCGGAACGGCAGCCGGCCTCGGCGCAGCGGGGCGGGGCGGCGCTCGTCCCCCGGGGTAGTGGCCGTTCCAGGGCCGCCGGCCCTCCGGCGCCGCGAAGTTCTCGCTAGAGTTGGCAGAAGTATGGGACCGCGCCGTCCGATAATCGCTCCATGAACCTTCGCCGGCTGCGCTTCTCCTCCGCCCTCCTGGCGGTGCTGCTGCTCCTGGCGACGGCCGCCCCGGCCGCCGCCGAGCTCGACTGCCCCAGCATCAGCCAGCTCGCCCGAGAGTTCCTGCGCCACCACGTGAGCCAGCGGGCCCTCGGCGCGGAGATCGAGGAGCGGGCGATCGAGAGCTACATCCGCCGTCTCGACACGTCGCGCAGCCTGATGCTCGAGAGCGAGGTCGCCACCCTGCACGGCCAGCTCGCCGGCGTGTTCGAGAACCTCCAGACCGGCAACTGCTCGCAGCTCGCCGCCGTCCACGAGAGCCTGATCGCCCACCAGGAGGCCTCCGAGGAGTACGCCAAGCAGCTGGTGGCCGCACCCGAATTCCAGCTCGACGAGACCGTCGAGATCCGCATCGATCCCGACGAGCGCGGCTATCCGAAGACGGACGCCGAGCGCAAGGAGCTGTGGCGGAAGCTCGTCCACTTCCAGATGTCGAACTACCTGGGAGCGGGAGAGTCGCTGGCCGAGGCGAAGCGACTGCTCGGGCACCGCTACGAGTTGCGCACGAAGCGCCTGCGCGAGCTGCCCCAGGCGGAGATCTTCTCGATCTTCCTCGACTCCTTCGCGACCGCGCTCGACCCCCACTCGAACTACCTCTCGCCCGAGGCGGTCGAGGACTTCCGCATCTCGATGTCGCTGTCGCTCGAGGGCATCGGCGTCGCCCTCTCGGAGCGCGACGGCTACGCGGTGGTCGAGCGCGTCATTCCCGGCGGGGCGGCCGACCGCCTCCCGAACGGCCTCCAGCCCAACGACAAGATCATCGCGGTGGCGGAGGACAAGGGCGACTCGGTGACGATCGTGGACATGCCACTGCGCGAGGCGGTCAGCCTGATCCGCGGCAAGAAGGGCACGACGGTGAACCTGACCGTGCTGCGGCAGGGCGACGAGACGACGCGCTTCAAGCTGCCCATCGTGCGCGACAAGATCGATCTCGCCGAGCAGGCGGCGAGCCTGCGCTTCGTGACGCGCGAGCGCGACGGTGTACCGCTGAAGCTCGCGATCATCGATCTGCCCTCGTTCTACGGCGACGCGGATCCCGACCAGCGCCAGTGCACCGATGACGTCGAGAAGCTGCTCGGCGAGGTGGCCGAGGCCAAGGCCGACGGCCTCCTGCTCGACCTGTCGCGCAATGGCGGCGGTCTGCTCGAACACGCGGTCAAGATCTCGGGCTTCTTCATCCGGAAGGGAGAGGTGGTCGGGGTCCAGAACGCGCGCCAGCAGCTGAGCGTGCTGAGCGATCGCGACGAGCGGATCCTCTACTCCGGACCGATGGTGGTGCACGTGTCCCGCGTGTCCGCCTCCGCCTCCGAGATCCTGGCCGGCGCGCTCAAGGACTACCGCCGCGCCGTGATCACCGGGGACGATCACACCTTCGGCAAGGGCACGGTCCAGACCGTCACGCCGCTCCCACCGGGCCTCGGCGCGCTGAAGATCACCACCGCGCGCTTCTTCCGGCCCGGAGGCCGCTCCACCCAGAACGACGGCGTCGCTGCCGACGTGGTGATCCCCTCGCTGCTGGCCAACGAAGACCTGGGCGAGCGCAACCAGCCCTTCGCCCTCGAAGGCGAGCGGATCTCCCCGCTGTTCGGCAGCTTCGCGAACGCGATCGGCCCCGGGGACGTGTCGAGCATCGTGCCCGCCGCCGCGCTCCCGGAGCTCGTGCGCAGCTCGTCGGAGCGGGTCGCAAAGAACGAGAAGTTCGCGGAGGTGCGCGAGCGGCTCGCGGAAGCCAAGACCCACGACGGCGTCGTGCGCCTCGCCGACATCCTGAAGGAGCGCCAGGAGGCGAAGGCGCGGGAGCACGAGGGCGACGAGTCCGAAGCCGGCGGCATCCGCACGGCCAGCCTGACCGACGACGCGAGCGACGGCGTCGGCGGCGCGAACGGCAAGGAGATGACCCCGCAGCTGGAGGAGGCCATCGAGGTGCTGGCCGACCTGGTCTCCGTCACGCGCCGCGCGCATCCGGACCTCGGTCCCCAGACCCAGGCCGAGGGAGGAACCCGTGCCCCTTCAGATCCTGAGCTCGCCCAGCGCCAGCCGTGACACCGCCGGGGAGCTCGAGCGCGCGATCCGTGCCGCGTTTCCCGAGGCGTCCGTCGTCGAGGTAGCCGCGAACAGCCCCGGGCACTTCGCGATCCGCGTGGTCTGTGCCTCCTTTGCCGACGAGAGCCGCGTGAAGCAGCAGCAGCGGGTCTACGCGGCGATCGCCCACCTGATGAAGGGCGACGCGGCGCCGGTGCACGCGGTCGACCGCCTGCTCACCGCGGCGGGCTAGCGGCCCGGGCCCATTCGCGCCGGGAGGTCAGCCTTCCCGACCCGCCGAGCTCCGTGCAGGCGCGCGCGCCCGCCCGGGCGGCACGCGCGACGATCTCGGGCAGCGGGAGTCCGTGGGCGAGCCCGGCGGCGAAGGCGCCGTGGAAGACGTCGCCGGCGCCGGTCGTGTCGCGCACGCGCACGCGCGGACTGCGATAGCGACACACGCGCCCCCGGTGCCAGTAGAGGCCGCCGCGCGCACCGAGCGTGACGACGCCGGTGGCGCCGAACTCGCCGTGCAGGCGCCGCACCGCGTCCGCGGGATCCCCCGGCGACCAGCGCCGGGCGAAGGCCTCGGGGAGCACGGGGTGGTCGACCCGGGGAAGCAGCGCGAGGTAGTCGGGGCGCGGGTCGCTGAAGTCCGCCACCACCGGCACGCCCTGCCCGCGCGCCCGGCGCACCGCCCGCAGCGCCTGCGCCGGGAAGTGGCCGTCGATCAACAGCACGCTCCCGGGGCGGACCGCAGCGAGGTCGAAGGCGGGGGCGCGGCGCTCGAGCGGGGCGCGGTGGGCGGTGACGAAACGGCGCTCGCCGTCGCGCTCGCCGATCAGCACCACGGCGATCGTCGTCGGCAGGGTCTTCGAGAGGATCAGCCGCCGGGTGTCGACACCGGCCTCACGCAGGCGACGGCGGGCGAGCCGACCGTCGGCGTCGTTCCCCACCAGCGACAGCAGGCGTGCGCGGCAGCCGAGCCGCGCCGCCTGGGCGAGCGCGTTCGACACCATGCCCCCCACCTCGACCCGGCGTTCGGTGTAGCGCGTCCTCTCGCCCGCGAAGGCGAGGTCTTCGAGCCGGTAGAGGTGATCGATCACGCACAGACCGAGCCCGACCACGACCGGTCGACGTGCGGTCACCCCTCTCGGTACGTCGTGTGACGCGGCGCGCCGGCGAGGATGTTCTCCTTGCCCCAGCTGGTCACCTTCTTGAACGCATCCGACGCGATGAAGGCGTCGAAGGCGTCCTCGCTCTGCCAGCGCGACACGATCAGGTACACGGGCGCGTCCCCGTCGACGCGGCGGTAGACGTGGGAGTCGTCGTGGCCCGCGATGCCCTGCATCGTCTCGACGACGCGCGCACAGGCGTCCTCGAAGATCTTCTCCTTGCCGGGCCTCACGCTGTAGTTCATTCCGATCGTGACCACGCGAATCCTCCGCCTCGGGGCCGGGAAGTTAGCCCTGCACCCTCCACGCTGCCGCGTGCCGCCGATGGGCTTCCACCCGCGCCGGCACCCGGAACAGGGGGACGAGCGCGACGCCGGCGACGAAGCCACCGACGTGGGCCCAGAACGCGACCCCGCCGCCCATGCCCTGGAGCGCGGGGATCCCGCCGATCAGCTGGAGCAGGAACCAGTACCCGAGCATGAGATAAGCGGGAACGACGACGCGGGTGAAGAAGAAGCCCAGCACCACCAGCATGTGGACCGGAGCGCGCGGGAAGAGCACCGCGTAGGCCCCCATCACGCCACCGATCGCCCCCGACGCCCCCACCACCGGAACTGCGCTGTCGGGATTCGCGAAGACGTGGGTGAGCGTCGCGGCGATCCCGCACAGCAGGTAGAAGAGCGCGAAGCGGACGGGACCCATCGAGTCCTCGACGTTGTCTCCGAACACCGAGAGGAACCACAGATTGCCGACGATGTGGAACCAGCCCCCGTGCAGGAACATCGAGGTCAGCACGGTGAGCCAGTTCTCCCCGCCGATCGCGCAGGAGAGGTGCGGACCCAGCGAGACCGCGGTGCCGGGCGGCGCCGTCCCGAGCAGCGCGCCCGGAATCGCCCCCAGACGGCACACCGACACGCTCAAGGCGGGCTCGCTGCCCAGACCCTGGAGGAAGATCCACGCCGCCGCGTTCAGCCCGATCAGGGCGAAGGTCGCGATGGAGGCGTGGAGAGTGGGATTCTCGTCGCGCAGCGGGAACACGCCGCGACGCTACTCTCCGCCCCGCGCGATCCGCAATCGCAGCGCCCTCAGGGCGCGGCGTTGCCCGCGACGACGGCGCCCTGGGCGCAGCGGAATCCGACGCTCTCGTGGCGCAGCGTCGGCTGGGCTGCCTCGCGGTGGGAGGAGCGCATGGCCAGGGCGCTGTTCTGCCAGGAGCCACCGCGCAGTACGCGCGCACCGGCGATCGACTCGTGGGGGCTGCCGGTCCACTCGAGGACGTTCCCGGCCATGTCGAAGAGTCCGTAGGGGCTGCGCCCGCGATCGCGGCTGCCGACGGGCGAGGTCGATCCGCCGCCGCAGCCCATCGTGCCGTCGGCGCTCATCACGGCCACGTCGCAGCTGGCGCCCTCGTTGCCCCAGGGATAGGTGCGCCCGTCGGTCCCGCGCGCGGCCTTCTCCCACTCCTCCTCCGTCGGAAGCCGCTTCCCCACCCAGCTGCAATAGGTGGCCGCCTGGTCCCAGTCGATGCAGTTCACCGGGTGATCACCGCGCTCGGAGACGTCCCAGTTGCAGCCCGGGCCGACTCCGGGCGGCGTGCACGCGCCGGAGGCCACGCAGGAGCCGTACTCGCTGACCCGGACCTCGGTGCGGTCGATCCGGAACGCGGGCAGGTCGGCGCGGCGTCCCGGCTCCGACGCCGGACACTCCCGATCGACGATGCCGTTGCAGCCGTAGAGGAAGGATCCGGAGGGAATGGTCACCAGCTTCACCTCAGCGCGATCGCTCACCGGGATCGGAGGACCGGAGGAGACGTCGAGCGCGGCTTCGCCCGCGACCGCGGGGTCCTCCCCCCCGCGACGCTGCGACGCGACCTCCGGCTCGTGGTTCTCGCGCTCGGCCTCGAAGGCCTCGCGCCGCGCCGCCAGGACGCGGCGCCCGTCGTCGAAGGCCTGGCGGAAGCTCTGGGAGGCGCGGCGCAGCTCGGGGATCGCCGCGGCGAAGTTCCCCGCCTCGAGCAACTCGTCGGCCTCGGCGAGCCGCTGCCCGCCCAGCCGAATCGCGTCGCCGGGTTCCAGGCCGGCCGACGCCGCCAGGGCCACCCACGCGTCGCGCGCATCCACCGCCTCGTAGCGCGATCCGAGCGCCGATTCCGCGTCGTCGAGGCTGGCCAGCGTCGCCTCCAGGTGCATGCGCGCTTCGGTGTAGGCGGCCACGGCTCGATCGGTCTCGCCGTTGGCGGCCAGCTCGCCCGCGAGCTCCATGTGCCCGTAGGCCTCGGCCAGCGCGCTGCTCGAGAACACGTGCCTCTCCGTGAGATCGTGCAGGTCCCGGGCGAGCGAAGTGCGCGCCTGGGCCCGGTCGAGCGCCAGCGATGCGCGGCCGCGCTTCTCGTCCCCCTCTTCGGTCTCGGCGTCGGCCTCCGCCCGCAGTCGCGTCACCCGATCGGCGGCGACCTCGGCGCGGCGCTGGATGTCGCGACGCTCCTCGGCCACCCGGCGCCGAAGGTACTCGGCGGCGCTCTGGGCCTCGACCAGATCCGGATCGGGGGGGAGCGGCAGGTAGCGGATCAGCCACTGGACCTCCTCCGGATCGGTCCACCACACGTAGCCGAGCGAGCCGGCGGCGCCGAACAGGAGCACGGCGCTGGCGACCGCGATACGGCGGAAGGCGCGCCGGCGCGAGCGCCGGCGGGTCGGGCGCGGCTCGTCCTCTCGGATCAGCGCGATGCGCGCGGGCTCCTCGGCGCGCGGCGGCGGCTCGGGGATCTCGAAGGTCGCGGCGGCGACCTGCGTCTCGTAGCGATCGGCGCCCGAGCGGGCCGGCTCGGCGGCGAGCGGCGCCGCCGCGCAGTGCTGATAGGCGGCGTCGATCTCCGCGCGCGCCTCCAGGCAGCGCCGACGCAGGGCCTCGGTCGGCGACGACGCCAGCTCGCGGTCGAGCTCCTCGCACAGCGAGACGTAGGCCGACGCCACCTCGAGCGGTGAGGCACCCGGGCGCAGTCCGAGCACGGTCCAGGCGCGCTGGCCCGGCTCCTCGTCGGCGAACCGCTCCGGGGTCGGCAGCTCGGCGGCGTGCAGCGCGAGGGCGCGCGCGGCTTCGAGCTCGGCCCGCGCGGTGGCGTAGCGATCACGCAGGGCAAGGCTCGTCACGCGACCGATTCGCGCGTCGAAGTCGTCACACAGGCGCCGGTAGGCCGCCTCGACATCCTCGGCCGACGCTCCGGGCGCGAGGCCCAGGGTGTCGAAGGCCCGCTCGAGCTCCATCGAACGCTGCGTCCCCCAATCCCTGCGGATTGCCTCCGGGCCGATCGCGGAGGGATGCCCGGGGAGACGTGGAGTATGGGACGGCCTGCAGCGGGTCGCTAACCCCTCTGGGGAAAATCGGCGACGAGCTCCCGGTAGACCTCGAGCACCCGGGCGATGTGACGCGACCAGGGATACCGCTCGGCGGCCGCCCGGGCGAGGGCTCGGCGCTCCGCCGCCCGATCGGGATCGAGAAGGGCCGCGGCGGCGGCCGCCCACGCCCCCGGGTCGTCGCCGGCGCCCAGCACGGCGCCCGTGGCACCGGGGTCGACCAGCTCCGAGGCCCCCGCCTCGCGGCTGACCACCGCCGGCGCCCCGCAGGCCAGCGCCTCGAGCACGGCGCTGCCGAAGGCGTCGAAGCGGGTCGGGAAGAGCAGCAGATCCACGGCGGCCAGCCACCGCTCCGGCCGCGGCTGGACGCCCAGCCAGTGCACGCGATCCGCCACGCCCCCCGCGCGCGCCTCGCGGCGGAAGGCCTCGAGCCGGTCGGCGCGCTCGCCCCCGATCACGAGGGCGTGGGCCGCGGGCAAGCTTCCGAGCGCGGCCAGCAGGGTCGACAGCCCCTTGCGGCGGTAGTCGGAGCCGAGGAAGGCGACCAGCGGCGTCGCGATCCCGATGCCCTGCTCGGCGCGCACCGCCGCCCGCGCCGCGGAGTCGGGCCGGAAGCGCTCGAGATCCACGCCGGGACGAACGCAGACCACGTCCCGGTCCGGGAGCCGGTAGCGCGTCAGGATCTGCCGCCGGACCAGCTCGGAGATGGCGAGCACCCGCCGGTAGTGCCCCGGCGTGTAGCGGGAGCGCTCGATGCGCGCGACGACGCGCTGGTGCGGACTCGCGCGTCGCAGCCGGCGCCGCCAGGGCGAGGCGATGGCTCCGTCGACCGACCAGCTCTGGAAGTCGGCGAGGCAGCCGCTGCCGTCGAAGTAGACGTCCTGGCGCGAGGTCTTGCCGAAGCCCTGGACCAGGTCGAAGGGGCCCGCGCGCGCGATCGCCCGCTCGCTGGCGCGATCGAACCACCACACCTTGAACCAGCGCACCGCGCGCAGGGGGCTCGGAATCCGGTGCACCGCGATGCGCGGATCGATGCCCGCGTCGGCGCGCTGGCAGAAGAAGTGCACCTCGTGGCCGGCGTCGAGCAGGGCCCGGGCCACGCTGTAGGCCTGTCGCTCGACGCCGCCGACGTCGCTCGCGCGTGGATGGGTGAAGGCTATGCGCATCGCTCGCCCTCGACCGACGTCTCGCGCAGATCGACCGGCGTGGGGGCCAGCGGCGGCCTCGGAGCCATCGGGTAGTAGACGTGGAGCGCGCGGTCGCGGCCGCGCCAGTGCGCCAGACGACGCTCGACCCAGGCACGCACGTCCCCGACCAGGGCGCGCCGGCGCGCGCGGAGCTCGGGCGCGTGCGCGAGGTAGGCGCGCAGTACGCGCGCGCGGTCGCTGCGCGGCAGCTCCGGATAGAGATCGCTGGCGTACGCCTCGAGCTGGCCCAGGGCTCTCACCCGGGCGCGCCAGGGCAGCCGGCGCAGCGCGACGAGCGCGTCGAGATCGAGCAGCACCACCCGGTCGTCTCCGCCGACCAGCCAGTTCGAGTGCTTGAGATCGCGGTGGTCGAGGCCGGCTCCGTGCAGCGTGCCGAGGACACGGCCGATCTCGTGGGCCACGGAGCGGCGCCGGCGCGGCGATGCGAGCAGCTCCGGCATCCGCGCCGGGAGCGGCAGGGAGCCGGCGCAGTAGCCGGTGAGCAGGAAGCTCTCGAGCACCCGGCCCGGCCTGCGCCGCTCGACCACCGCCCAGATCGGCGGGTGATCCACGGCGAGTCCGGCGAGACGCTCGGCGCCCGCCCGCGCGCGGACCGCCCGCGATCCGGTCCACCCTTCGCTCAGCGCCGCCCGGAGCCCGCGCGGATGATTCCACTTCACCGCCAGATCGAGGTCGCCCTGGGCTCGGCGCAGGACGATGCGGCTCACCGACGAGGCGGGTCCCCAGTGCTCGCAGAACTCGCGGCCGCGCGCGGCGTTCGCGCGGTGCGCGTCGATCGCGCGCAGCACGTGATCCGCGGCGAGGTCCGACCGGTGCGCGATGCGGAGATCGCCGGCCCGAGACCGGGTGAAGCGACCGGTCCCACCCATGACGCGACACGGTAGCGCGGCGCCCCGCACCTCCGGCCGGCGCGGCCGGGACGAGCCGGTATGCTCGCGCGTCCGCCCGCGAGGACCCGATGACCGCCAGACCGATCCTCCCCGCGCTCGCCCCGCTGCTCGCCGCCCTCGCCTGCCACCCCGTCGAGCCGATCGCGACCTGCGATCCGGCGGGCCGCGCGCGTCCGATCTGCGGCTTCCAGAATCCCGAGGATCTCGCGCTGCTCCCCGACGAAGGGCACCTGCTCGTGAGCGAGTACGGCGGCAGCGCGGCGGGACCGGGACGGATCTCGCAGCTCGACACCGCGACCGGGGAGCGGCGGGTGCTGTTCGCCGGTGGGGAGACCGCGGAGGCCGGTCCGTGGGGCGAGACCGGCTGCCCGGGCCCGCCGACGGCCGCGTTCAGCCCGCACGGCCTGCACCTCGACCGCCGCAGCGACGGGCGCCTCCAGCTGCTCGTCGTGCAGCACGGCGGCCGCGAGTCGGTCGAGATGTTCGAGGTCCTCCACGACGGCGCACAGTGGTACCTCGCCTGGCGGGGCTGCGTGGTCGCGCCGCCGGACAGCTCGACGAACGACGTCGTGGCCCTGCCCGAGGGCGGCTTCCTGGTCACCGAGATGGCCTCGGGCGGTGCGGTCCGTCAGGCGCTCGCCTACGCGATGGCGGGGCTCTTCGGCAGCGACACCGGATGCGTGCTCGACTGGCACCCGGATCGGGGGTTCTCCCAGCTCCCCGGCTCGTGTGGCGCGCTGCCCAACGGCATCGAGCTCTCCGCCGACGGCGAGAAGGTCTTCCTGAACCAGACGCTCGGCAATCGGGTGGTCCGCATCGACCGCCGCACGGGTGCGGTCGAGGCGGAGGCCGAGGTCGAGCACCCGGACAACTCGACCTGGGCCCCCGATGGACGCCTGCTCGTCGCCTCGCTGCGCGGGAGCACGCGCGAGCGGCTCGCGTGTCGCGACCTCGCGCACGGCACGTGTCCGATCGCCTTCGCGATCGTCGCGCTCGATCCCGCCACGATGCGGACCGAGACGGTGTACGAGGGCGGATCCGGCACGCCGGCCGGCGCCGGAACCGTCGGCCTCGAGGCGGACGGCGCTCTGTGGATCGGCACCTTCGCGGGCGACCGGGTGGTGCGGATCGCGGCCGAGGAGAGCTAGCCATGTTCCGGGCGGTGATCTTCGATCTCGGCGGCGTGGTGCTCGGCTCGCCGCTGCACGCGATCGCCGCCTACGAGCGCGAGCACGGCATCCCGACCGGCTTCGTGAACCGTGTGGTCGCCGACACCGGGTCCGGCGGCGCGTGGGGTCGCCTCGAGCGGGGTCGGCTCGACCTCGAGGCCTTCGTCCCGGCCTTCGAGGCCGACTGCGCCGCGGCGGGCCAGGCGATCGACGCGCGAGCGCTGATGGAACGGATGGGCGAGGCCGCTCGTCCCCGACCCGAGATGCTCGAGGCGATCCGCCGGATCCGCGCCCGCGGCCTGCGGGCGGCGGCGCTCACCAACAACTGGGCCTCGGCCGAGCGCGACGACGGCACCCGGGCCCTGCGGCCGCACTTCGACGCCTTCTTCGAGTCGAGCGTGCTCGGCCTCCAGAAGCCCGATCCGCGCATCTACGAGCACGCCTGCGAGGCGCTCGCGATCGCGCCGGCGGAGGCGGTCTTCCTCGACGACATCGGGCGCAACCTCAAGGCGGCGCGCCGGCTCGGGATGACGACGATCCGGGTGGTGAGCCCCCACCAGGCGCTGGAGGAGCTGGAGCAGGCGGTCGGGTTCCCGCTCCGCTGACCAGGCGCCCCCTCGCCGGCTTTCCCCTCGGGGGGAGGCGCGCTGCGCTGGGTCTGGTGATCCATCAGGACATTGAGATGGATTGATATTTCACTAGACTGGCCGCGCCGCCGATCCGAGTCCACGCTGCCTTCGCGCCGGACCGGCTCGAAGCCCCACCCGGAGGCCACCGTGGAGCCCTTCGACCCCCACTCGCTGCTGGAGCGCATCTTCGCCGAGCGGATCCTCGTCCTCGATGGGGCGATGGGCACGATGATCCAGACCCACGGCCTCGGGGAGGAGGACTTCCGGGGCGACCGCTTCCGCGACCACCCCCGCGACCTGCGCGGCGACAACGAGCTGCTGGTGCTGACCCGGCCGGACGTGATCCGCGCGATCCACGACGCCTACCTCGACGCCGGCGCCGACCTGATCGAGACCAACACCTTCGGCGCCACCCGCATCGCCCAGGCCGACTACGGGATGGAGTCCGTCGTGGCGGAGCTCAACCGCGAGGCCGCGCGGCTCGCGCTCGAGGCGGCCGCCGAGTGGACGCGGCGCACACCCGATCGCCCGCGCCTGGTCGCCGGTGCCGTCGGCCCCACCAACAAGACGCTCTCGATCTCGCCGGACGTCAACGACGCGGCCTATCGCGACCTCACCTTCGCCGAGCTGCGGGACGCCTACGCGGAGCAGGTGCGCGCGCTGGTGGAGGGAGGGGTCCACGCGATCCTGATCGAGACGATCTTCGACACGCTGAACGCGAAGGCGGCGATCGTGGCGACGCGCGACGTCTTCGACGAGCTGGGGCGCGAGCTGCCGATCCTGATCTCGGTGACGATCACCGACCGCAGCGGGCGCACGCTCTCGGGCCAGACGATCGAGGCCTTCTGGGCCTCGGTGCAGCACGCGAAGCCGGTGTCGGTCGGCATCAACTGCGCCCTGGGCGCCAGCGAGATGCGGCCCTTCCTGGCGGATCTCGCGGCGGTCGCGCCGATCCCCGTCACCGCCTACCCGAACGCGGGCCTGCCCAACGCTTTCGGCGGCTACGACGAGCAGCCCGAGACCACGGCGGCGCTGCTGCGCGAGTTCGCCGAGAGCGGCCTGGTGAACGGGGTGGGCGGCTGTTGCGGGACCACCGATGCCCACATCCGCGCCATCGCGCGGGCGGTGGCGGACGTCGCGCCGCGCGTCGTTCCCGAGCCCGACCCGGAGGTCACCTGGCTCTCCGGCCTCGAGCCCCTGGCGATCCGACCCGACTCGAACTTCCTGATGATCGGGGAGCGCACCAACGTCACCGGCTCGAAGCGCTTCGCCAACCTGATCAAGAAGGACGACTACACGACCGCCGTGGAGGTGGCACTCGATCAGGTGCGCGGAGGCGCCAACATCCTCGACGTCAACATGGACGAGGGAATGCTCGACTCCGAGCAGGCGATGAAGACCTTCCTGAACCTGATCGCCACCGAGCCCGACGTCGCGCGCGTCCCGATCATGGTCGACAGCTCGAAGTGGAGCGTGATCGAGGCCGGGCTCCAGTGCGTGCAGGGCCGCGGGATCGTGAACTCGATCAGCCTGAAGGAGGGCGAGGAGGACTTCCTGGCCAAGGCGCGAAAGGTCCAGCGCTACGGCGCCGCCGTGGTGGTGATGGCCTTCGACGAGACGGGCCAGGCCGACACCACCGAGCGCAAGGTGGCGATCTGCGAGCGCGCCTACCGGCTCCTGGTGCAGGAGCTGGACTTCGACCCGAAGTCGATCATCTTCGACCCGAACATCCTGGCGATCGCGACCGGCATCGAGGAGCACGCCCGCTACGCGCTGAACTTCATCGAGGCGACGCGGATCATCAAGGAGCGTTGCCCGGGGGCGAAGATCAGCGGCGGCGTGTCGAACCTCTCCTTCTCGTTCCGGGGCAACGAGGTGGTGCGCGAGGCGATCCACACTGCCTTCCTCTACCACGCGATCGAGGCGGGCATGGACATGGGGATCGTCAACGCCGGCCAGCTCGGCGTGTACGAGGACATCCCGAAGGACCTGCTCGAGCACGCGGAGGACATCCTCTTCGACCGCCGTCCGGACGCCACCGAGCGCATGGTGGAGTTCGCCGAGACCGTCCGCGGCGCGGGCAAGAAGCGCGAGGTGGACCTCTCCTGGCGCGAGGCCGCGGTCGAGAAGCGGCTCTCCCACGCATTGGTTCACGGCATCGTCGACTTCATCGAGCAGGACACCGAGGAGGCGCGCCAGAAGCTGCCGCGGCCGCTCGACGTGATCGAGGGTCCGCTGATGGACGGGATGAAGATCGTGGGCGACCTGTTCGGCGCGGGGAAGATGTTCCTGCCCCAGGTGGTGAAGAGCGCACGCGCGATGAAGCGCGCCGTCGCCTACCTCACGCCCTTCATGGAGGAGGAGAAGCGGCTCTCGGGCGCCGAGGCGAAGAGCAACGGCAAGATCGTGCTCGCCACGGTGAAGGGCGACGTCCACGACATCGGCAAGAACATCGTCGGCGTGGTGCTCGGCTGCAACAGCTACGAGATCGTCGACCTCGGCGTGATGGTGCCGGCGGACAAGATCCTCGACACCGCAGTCGCCGAGCGCGCCGACATCGTGGGTCTGTCGGGCCTGATCACCCCGAGCCTCGACGAAATGGCCCACGTGGCGGCCGAGATGCAGCGCCGCGGGCTCGATCTTCCGCTGCTGATCGGCGGGGCGACCACCAGTCGGCAGCACACCGCGGTGAAGATCGCCCCGCGCTACGACGAGAGCGTGGTGTACGTGAACGACGCGTCGCGTGCGGTGGGAGTCGTGTCCTCGCTGCTCGACGCCGACCGCCGACGGGCGCTGGACGCCCAGAACCGCGAAAGCCAGGAGCGACTGCGCTTCGTCTACCAGGGCCGCCGCGATCGACCGCTCCTGTCCCTGGCCGACGCCCGCGCCAACCGCCTGGTGCTGCCCACCGAGCCCGGGAGCTTCGCCACCCCCGCGTTCCTCGGGCGGCGCGAGGTCGCGGACGTCACGGTCGCCGATCTCGAGCCCTACATCGACTGGACGTTCTTCTTCGCCGCCTGGGAGCTGCGCGGGAAGTTCCCGGCGATCCTCGATCACCCCGAGAAGGGCGCCGCGGCGCGCGAGCTGTACGAGAACGGACGCGCCCTGCTCGACCGCATCCTGCGCGAGCGACTGCTCACCCCGCGCGGCGTCTACGGCTTCTGGCCGGCCGAAAGCCGTGGCGACGACCTGGTGCTCTACACGGACGCCGAGCGTTCTGCCGAGCGGCTGCGCTTCCCGATGATGCGCCAGCAGGGCGTCCAGCCCCAGGGTAAGCCCAATCTCTGCCTGGCCGACTTCGTGGCGCCGGCGGGCGCGAGAATCGCCGACTTCGTGGGCGCCTTCGCCGTCACCTCGGGCGCCGAGGCGGACGACCTGGCGAAGACCTTCGAGAAGGATCTCGACGACTACAACGCGATCATGGTGAAGGCGCTCGCCGACCGCCTGGCCGAGGCCTTCGCCGAGTACCTGCACGCCCGCGTGCGGCGCGAGTGGGGCTACGGCGGGGACGAGAAGCTCACCAACGAGGACCTGATCGCGGAGCGCTACCGCGGCATCCGCCCCGCCTTCGGCTATCCCGCCTGCCCCGACCACACCCGCAAGGGGCCGCTCTTCGAGCTGCTCGACGCGCCCGCCGTCGGGATCGAGCTCACCGAGAGCTTCGCGATGGTGCCGGGCGCCAGCGTGTCCGGACTCTACTTCGGTCACTCGTCCGCCAGGTACTTCACGGTGGGCCGCGTCGACCGCGACCAGATCGAGAGCTACGCGGAGCGCACGGGAATGACACGAGAAGAGACCGAGCGCTGGCTCGCTCCCTACCTGGGCTACGACCCCGAAGCCTGATCGTCGCGGGAGAATCGCGATCGACACGCGCCGCGGGCATTGTCGCGTGCTCGACGCTGCGCCATGATGCGACGTTCTTCTCCCACCCGACGTCGCACTCATCGTCCCAGAACGGAATCCGAATGCCCCGACGCAAGACCCTCGCCCAGCGCGCGGACAAGTACCTCTGCTATCAGCGAAGCGTCCAGGAGCCCGATCTCGACGTGACCTTCGTCGATCGCGTGTTCCGCAAGTTGCGGGGACGCCCCGCGCGCAGCCTGCGCGAGGACTTCGCGGGAACCGCGGCCTTCTCCTGCGCCTGGGTGCGGCGCCACCGGGAGAACACCGCCTTCGCGATCGATCTCGACCCGGAGCCCCTGGAGTGGGGACGCCGGCACAACGTGGCCGCTCTCGGCCCGGAGCAGCAGGCCCGAGTGAAGCTGATCGAGGGCGACGTCCGCGACGTCGGCCACGAGCCGGTGGACGTCACGGTCGCCTACAACTTCTCCTATTTCCTGTTCGAGACCCGCCCCGAGCTGCTCGGCTACTTCCGCGCTGCGCGCGCCACGCTCGCGAGCGACGGGGCGCTCTTCCTCGACGTCTACGGCGGCGGCCAGGCGATGGAAGCGCTCGTCGAGGCGACCGAGTTCGACGACTTCACCTACGTCTGGGAGCAGCGGTCCTTCGATCCGATCCACAACCGCGGCGAGAACCACATCCACTTCGAGTTCCCCGACGGCAGCGAGCTGCGCCGCGCCTTCTCGTACTCCTGGCGCGTGTGGACCGTGCCGGAGATCCGGGAGCTGCTGGCCGAAGCCGGCTTCTCCGAGTGCCCGGTCTATTGGGAAGGCACCGACCGCAGGACCGGCGAGGGCAACGACGTCTTCACCCGCCGCGAACGCGCCGAGGGAGACCCGGCCTGGGTCGCGCACCTGGTGGCGCTGGCCTGAGCGGCGGCGCGCGGAGGCCCGCCGCGCGCCGTCAGCGGTCCCAGACCATCCTGGACTCGATCCGCGGGTCGAGCAGCGCCGCGGGACAGCGGCGATCGATGTGGCCGATCAGCTGGCGGTAGACGCCGTAGCCGACGAGCTCGCGCAGCCGGGGCGGGAAGCGCCGGACGGTCTCGCGCGGGATCCCGAGCTGCTGGTTCTCCTGCTGGCGGAGGAAGCCCGCGCAGTAGTTCATCGCGATGCCGACGCGGCGCTCGCCGGTGCGATTCGCGCCGCCGCCGTGCCAGAGGCTTCCGTGCCAGACGAGCACGCTGCCGCGGCGCATCTCGGCGGGCACGCTGGGAACGTCGCTCCCGTAGCTGGGAGACGGGCGTCGATGCGACCCAGGTACCACGCGCGTCGCGCCGTTCGCCTCGGTGAAGTCGGTCAGCGCCCACATGCTGTTGCAGATGATCGCCTCGTGGGGCTTCGCCAGGGGGATCACCATGTCGTCGGCGTGGATCGGCTGGGCCTTCTCGCCGGGACCGATGGCGATCGAGGAGAGCGAAGAGACCAGGCAGCCCGGGTCGAGCACGCGCTCGACGATCGGCAGGACGCTCGCGTGCACTGGAATCCGCTCGTAGAGCGCCCCGTGGGCGAGCAGGTTGTAGATGCGGACGGTGCGCGTGCCCTCGAAGTCGTTGTACGCCGCAGCGACGTCGAGCTCGCGCTCCAGGCGCAGGAGGTCCTCGGCCAGGGCGCTCACCAGGTCCGGCTCGATCGCGTCTTCGACGATCGTGAAGCCGACCCGGGCGATCTCCTCGACGTGGCGATCCAGCGGGCCGCCGGCGCAAGGACGCTCCATCACGCGTCCACGGCCGCGTTCTTCTCCTTGAGCCGCTTGAGCAGCCCTTCGGGCCCTCCCTGGTTCATGACCTCGCGGAACTGGTCGCGGAAGTTGGCGACCAGGCTGATCCCCTCGATCACCACGTCGATGATTCGCCAGCTCCCGTCCTTTCCCTTGCGCATCCGGTAGTCGACGATCGCCCCGTCGTTCTCGCCGCCGACGATCTTCGTCTTCACCAGCACGTCGCCCCGCGGCTTCGGCTCCTCGCCGATCACGATCACGTTCTCCTGCTGGTAGCGGTCCAGGCGGTTTCCGTAGTCGTTCGCCAGGTAGGTGGTGAACTGGTCGACGAACTCGTCGCGCTCGGTCGTGTCGAGGCGCTTCCAGTCGCGGCCCAGCACCAGCCGCGCCATCGTCTGGAAGTCGAAGCGCGCGTGGGCGATCTTCTCCAGCTCGACGCGCCGCTCCGCAGTGGTGCGCGACGGGTCCCTCAGGATCCCGAGCACCTGCGTGACCGTCTGCTCGATCATCTGCTGCGCCCCGGGAGCCTCGGCCAGCGCCGGGAGGGCCGCGAGCAGCGCCGCGAGCGCGACGGCCCGCCTACTCGACCGGCTCCTGGTCATCGCCTTCCTCGAAGTAGTACAAGTCCTCATCCTCTGCCTCCGGCTCCTCGGCGCGATCGCGAACCTGGTTGGCCCGGTATTGTACGTAGGCGCTGCGCACGGCAGCATAGAAGTCGAACGCCGACTCGCGCTCGGCGCGCACCGTCTCCAGGGCGAGCGAGCGCGAGTTGAGCAGCCGCGTGGCCGTCGCGGAATACGAGACGTAGAAGGGGATGTAGTACACCTCCGGCGAGAACACGAACGAATCGACGGCCAGCCCGAGGGTATCGCGCGGATCCGAGGGTCCGAGCACGGGCAGGACCAGGTAGGGTCCCGGGGGCGAGCCCCAGACGCCGAGGGTCTGGCCGAAGTCCTCGTCGCCGCTCGGGAGGCCCGCGTCGGTCGCCGGATCGAAAAAGCCGGCGATCCCGAAGGTGGTGTTGATCAGGAAGCGGCCGAAGTCGTCGCCCGCCTTCCGGGGCTTGCCTTGGAGCAGGTCGTTCGCGATCCGCCGGGGCGTGCTCACGTTGTCGAAGAAGTGCTGGATCCCGCGCTGGGCGGGATCGGGCACCACCGTGTCCCAGGCGGTCGCCAGCGGCTCGATCAGCCAGTGGTCGGCGAATTCGTTGAAGGCGAAGATGGCGCGGTTGAAGCCTTCCCACGGATCGTGGACTCCGCGGCTCCCGGAGCTGGAATCGGACGCTTCGACGCCCGCCTGCGCGGATTCTTCGGCGCGAGCGGAGCCGCTCGCAGCCAGCGCGCAGAGCAGTGGCAGCAGCGCACCGAGGGGCGCGGCGCCGTTTCGCCGGCGTCGGGTCACTCGGACTCGATCCCCGAATTGTGGACGAACTTGCCGATCAGCCGCTCGATCGAGATGGCGCTCTCGGTGTACTGGATCTCGTCGCCCCCCGCGAGCAGATCGTCCTCGCCGCCGGGCTCGAGCGCGATGAACTGGTCGCCCAGCAGGCCCTGGGTGCGGATCGCCGCGGAGGAGTCGACGGGCAGATGGAGGTCCGCGTCCACGTCGAGGGAGACCCGCGCCCGCAGCAGGTCGTCCAGGCCGATCGTGCGCACCTGCCCGACAGTCACCCCGGCCACGGCAACCGGCGCGCGCGGCTTGAGACCGCCGACCTCGTCGAAGGTGGCGTAGAGCAGGAGACCGCCGGGCGTCCCGTAGCCGACGCCGCCCACCCGGATCGAGAGGTAGGCGATCGCGGCGAGGCCCAGGGCCACGAACAGGCCGACGATCAGGTCGCGAACGGGCGAAGGCTGCATACGTTCTCCAGGGGCTCCTAGACGCCCCAAAGCGCGGTGATCACGTAGTCGAAGAGCAGGACGGCGACCGAGCCGGTGACCACGGTGCCGGTCGTCGACGCCGACACTCCCGCCGAGGTCGGCTCGCTGGTGTAGCCGCGGTAGGTGGCGATCATCCCGACCAGTGCGCCGAAGATCGCCGACTTGAGCAGCGTGCCCGCGATGTCGTCCTCGAAAGTGATCGCGTTCTCCATGCTGGATACGTAGGTACCGCCGTCGACGCCGAGCAGCCCGACGCCGACCAGGTAGCCGCCGAAGAGCGCGAAGAGGATGAAGAGCGCGTTCAGCATCGGCATCGCCAGAAGCATCGCCAGCGCCTTCGGCTTCACCACGTAGTCGATTGGGTCGATCGACATCATGCGCAGGCCGTCGATCTGCTCGGTGGTGACCATCGTGGCGATCCCGGCGGCCATCGCCGAGCCGGCGCGCCCGGTGACGAGCAGCGCCGTCAGCACCGGCCCCAGCTCGCGCACCAGGGACAGTCCGACCACGGCTCCGAGCGATCCCTCGGCCCCGAAGCGCGACAGCGTGACGTAGCCCTGGAGCCCGAGCACCGCACCGACGGTGGCGCCGGAGAGGCACACGATCACCAGCGACAGCACGCCCACGTCGAAGATCTCGTCGACCAGGCGCCGGAAGCGCCACGGCGGCCGAACGACGTTGTTGCCGATATCGCCGACGAAGACGGTCAAGCGCCCGAGGTGGGCGATCCCGTTGACGGTGCGGAATCCCAGCCGGCGCAGGGCCTTCACGGCTCGCTCTCCTCGGGGGCTTCCGCGTCGAGCTCGGCGGCGAAGAAGCGCGCGACCCGGGTGTCGGGGTGATGGCGCATGTCCTTGGGTGCCCCGCTGACCGCCTTCCCCTCCTGGAGGAAGACGATCTGGTCCGCCATCCGCAGCGAGGAGGGGATGTGGTGGGAGGTGATCAGCAGCGAGAGTCCGAGCTGCCGGTTGAGATCGACGAACAGGTTCTCGATGCGCCGCACGTTGATCGGGTCGAGACCCGAGAAGGGCTCGTCGCAGAGCACGATCTCCGGATCGGTGACGATCGCGCGGGCCAGGGCCGCGCGCCGCAGCATCCCGCCCGAGAGCTCGCGCGGGAGCAGCGCGCCGGTGTCGGGCAGCCCGACCGCCCCGAGACGGCGCTCGACCTCGGCGGCGACGTCGTGCTCGGACAGGTCGGTGTGCTCGCGCAGGGGCAGCGCGACGTTGTCGAAGACGCTCATCGAGTCGAGCAGCGCGCCGTGCTGGAAGAGCATCCCGATGCGATCGCGGACCCGGAACAGCTCGCGCTCGGACAGCCGGGTGACGTCCTCTCCGGCCACCCAGACCACTCCCCGCTGGGGCCGCACCAGGCCGCCGATCGCGCGCAGCAGGGTGCTCTTCCCCGAGCCGCTGCCGCCGAGGATCACGCTGATCCGCCCGCGCGGGAACCGGCAGTCGAGCCCGCGGAAGATCGGGTGACGACCGAAGGAGAGGTGCACGTCCTCGAGCCGGACCCGTGCCTCGGTTTCGCCCGCGCTCATCGCCCCCCTCCGTTGCCGGCCCCGTAGAGTAGCCGCAGATGGCCACTCGTCGGGCTCGACGCCGACCTGCAGGAGATCCCCCAAATCGGCGAGCCGAGAGCCTTTCTGGAGTCCGAATCGGAGGCGGGGCGGACCGGGCCGGGCCCGGGTCCGGGCCATTGAGACGGCCGTCCGGCTGGGGTACGCACCCGGTTCCGCCGCCCGGAGGGTCCATGCCCGCCTCCCGCGCGCGCGCCCTGCGCGCCGCCGCCCGCCGACTGAGCCGCGAACTCGGCCAGCTCTCCTTCGCCCCGCCCGTGAGCCACGTGTACGACCCCTTCGACTACGCGCGCCGTCCCTACGCCGCGTACCTCGATGCCTACGGCGAGTCGCTCAAACGCGTCGTGTTCCTCGGCATGAACCCGGGACCCTTCGGCATGGCCCAGACGGGCGTCCCCTTCGGCGACGTCGCCTTCGTGCGCGACTTCCTGGCCATCGAGGCGCCGGTCGCCCGCCCGGCCTCGGAGCACGCGAAGCGGCCGGTGCGCGGGTTCGCCTGCCCGCGCAGCGAGGTGAGCGGAACCCGCCTGTGGGGAGCGATCGCGGAGTCCTTCTCCGACCCGAGGCGCTTTTTCGCGCGCCACTTCGTCGCGAACTACTGTCCGCTCCTGTTCCTGGAGGCGAGTGGGCGCAACCGCACACCGGACAAGCTGCCCGCGCGCGAGCGCGAGCCGCTGTACCGGGCCTGCGACCGCCACCTGCGCCGTCTGGTCGAGGTGCTGGAGCCGAGGTGGGTGGTGGGGATCGGGGCCTTCGCCGAGGGCCGCGCGCGCGCGGTGCTGGGGGACGCGGTGCGGGTCGGCCGCGTGCTGCACCCGAGCCCCGCGAGCCCGCGCGCCCAACGCGACTGGGCGGGCCAGGCGCGGCGCGAGCTGCGGTCCCAGGGCGTCTGTCGAGGAGCGGAAGGGGGTTCGCGATGAGCACGGGTCCCGGGCGAGATCGGGTGGCGAGGGGAGCGGGGATCGGCGCCGCGCTCGCCCTCGCCGCTGCCTGCGCGGCGCCGGCGCAGGAGGCGCCCGCGGCGGCGCCCGCCGCCGACTCCGCCGCCGCCTGGCGCGAGAGCGGACGCGCGGAGCTAGCGGCGACGCGCGCGCTGACGCCGCCGGCGAAGCCGGCACGCAACGTCATCCTGTTCATCGGCGACGGCATGGGCGTCTCCACGGTGACGGCCGCCCGGATCCTCGACGGTCAGCTGCGGGGCGAGCGCGGCGAGGAGAACCGGCTCGCCTTCGAGCGCCTCCCCTACGTGGCCCTGATCAAGACCTACAACACGAACCAGCAGGTCCCCGACTCGGCGGGCACGGCGACGGCGCTGCTCACCGGCGTGAAGACGCGCGCCGGTGTGATCGACCTCGACACGACCGCCCGGCTCGGTGTGCCCAGCCGTCCCGAGCAGCGCCTGACCACGCTCTTCGAGCGTGCCGAGGCGAAGGGGCTCGCCACGGGCGTCGTGACGACCGCTCGCCTCACCCACGCCACGCCGGCCGCCGCCTACGCCCACACCCCCCAGCGCAACTGGGAGAGCGACGCCGACCTGCCGGCCGAGGCCGCCGCAGCGGGCGAGCGGGACATCGCGCTTCAGCTCGTGGAGTTCGCGGGGGGCGCCGGCCTCGACGTGGCGCTCGGCGGCGGCCGCGCCAATTTCCGACCCGCGGACGCTCCCGACCCCGAGTATCCCGATCAGCACGGAAGGCGCCGCGACGGCCGCGACCTGGTCGCCGCCTGGCGCGCCGCGGCTCCCGGGCGTACGAGCGTCTGGAACCGGGACCAGCTCCTGGCTCCGGAGACCGCGGCGGCGCGTCAGGTGCTGGGCCTGTTCGATCCCTCCCACATGCAGTTCGAGGCCCAGCGGGAACGCGATCCCGCTGGCGAGCCGTCGCTGGCGGAGATGACGACTTTCGCGATCGACCACCTGTCCCGGAACGAGAAGGGCTATGTGCTGCTCGTCGAGGGCGGCCGGATCGACCACGGCCATCACGCGGGGAGCGCGTACCTCGCGCTGCACGATGCGATCGCTCTGTCCCAGGCGGTGGAGGCGGCGCTCGTGCGCGTCGATCTGACCGACACGCTGGTGGTGGTGACCGCCGACCACAGCCACGTGTTCTCGATCGCGGGCTACCCGTCGCGCGGAAATCCGATCCTCGGGCTCGTGCGCGTCAACGACGAGCGCGGCGCGCCGAGCGGCGAGCTGGCGCGCGACGCCAGTGGGCTGCCCTACACCACCCTCGGCTACCAGAACGGACCCGGCTACACGGGCGCCTCGGACGCCCAGCCCGAGGGACCGAAGCACTTCCCGCACGAGCCGAAGCGGGTCTCGGGGATCACGCGCGGCCGCCCGGACCTGACCGCCGTCGACACGACCGACCCGGACTACCTCCAGGAGAGCGCGGTGCCCCTGCGCTCCGAGACCCATGGCGGCGAGGACGTCCCGCTCTACGCGGGCGGCCCCGGCGCCCAGCTCTTCCACGGCGTCCAGGAGCAGAGCTACGTCTACTACGCGATGGCGGCGGCGCTGGGCTGGTGAGCGGGGAGACGCCGCCGCCGACGCGATCGGATCACTTGCGCCGCTCCGCCCAGGTTCCCGTGGGTCCGCGGAAGACGAGCACGCGCTGATCGGTGTGGATGGTGGCGACGTTCGTGCGCGTCACGACGTCCTCGATCTTCTCGCGTAGCTGCAGCCTGATCGGGAAGAAGCCGCCCGCGTCGGGAGAGAGACCGAGCGCCGACCGGTTGGTGACCACCACCGCCACGTTGGCGCCGACCGACAGCGATTGCAGGTCCTCCTGCGGGCCGAGCCGCACCTCGGTGAATCGGCTCAGCGGACCCACGAAGCCCAGGGTGCGCTGGGGCAGCACGACCAGCGCGACGCGATCGCCCAGATGGGCGGTGTTCGGAGGCTTCTCGCCGGGCTGGTAGGCCACCTCCTGCCAGCTCGACGAGCGGGTGGCGATCGCGAGGACGCGCTCGTCGGTGACGATCACGCCCACCAGTCCCCGGGTCCCCGTCCAGAGCACGCGCTCGCCGATCAGACGCTCGACGGTCGACGTGCCGCCCGCCTCCGCGTCGACGGCGATGAAGACGTTCTCGAGCACGAGGATCTCGATCAGGTCACCCAGGGGAACCTGATCGGGGCGCGTGAGCTGGCCGGCGGCCATCCCCGGAGCGAGCGCGAAGAAGAGCGAGAGCGTCAACGGGAGGAGGGAGTGGCGGCGCATCCACGTGAGAGAAGCAGTTCGCACCGGCGGATGCCAAGTGGCCCGCAAAGCGGGAGCGCCGGGTGCACACGCCGGCGCCGTCGCGCAATCTCCCGGCATGTCCCGGCTCCCGCGCTGCGCGCCCCACCTCGCCGCCCTGCTCGCCATCGCGCTCGCCGTTGGCTGTGCCACCTGGAAGCGCTTCCAGTACGAGGGAGCGGGTCGGGACGACTGGCAGAAGCCCGACGAGGTGGTCGCGCTGCTGGGGATCGACCCAGACGACCGCGTGGCCGATGTCGGCGCCGGCGGGGGGTACTTCACCTTCCGTCTCGCCGACGCCGTCGGCCCCGAGGGCCGCGTGTACGCCGTCGACGTCGACTCGGATCTGCTCGCGTATCTGGAGGAACGCGTGCGGGAGGAGGGCCGGACGAACGTCGAGGTCGTGCGCGCCACCGCCGACGATCCGCGGCTGCCCGAAGGCGAGATCGATCTGGTCTTCCTGTGCAACACCTACCACCACATCGAGGACCGCCCCGCGTACTTCCGCCGGGTCCTCGCTGACCTGGCCCCGAACGGCCGCGTCGCGATTGTGGAGCTCGACGAGCGGAGCGGCGGATTCATTCACTGGATCGGTCACTTCACCACGGCCGACGCGATCGCCCGCGAGATGCGCGAGGCCGGCTACCGGCAGATCGCCGACCACCCGATCCTCGATCGCCAGAGCTTCCTGATCTTCGGTCCGGACGACGGGACCGGGGAGTAGCGGAGTGCTGGCCGCCTTCGCTCGGCTTCGCCTCGCTGCGCGTCGGCCGACTCTACGAGTCGGCCTCCTTGCGCTCCAGCGCGCGTCGGTAGCCGGAGTAGCGTGGCTGATCGACGGCGAGCCGCGCGAGTGTGGTCTCTCGCAGGTGCTCCGCGAGACCCGGAGTTCCGAGGCTCAGCTCTCCGCCGCGCAGGCGCCGACAGAGCTCGCGGTTCAGCTCCGCGAGCGAGCCGTCGCCACCGAGCAGCGCGCGCAGACGTTCGCGCTCGGCGGCGTCCTGGGCGGGACCCAGGGCGAGCTCGCGCTCGACGATCGCCAGCGCGTTCACCGCCACCCGCGCGTGGAAGGCGGCGTGCCCCTCGAGGCGGGGAAGCGCCGTCTGCTCGAGGAACTCGCGCACCGCCGTGACGAGCTGAGCGGCTACGGGGGAGTCGTGCACGGTCACTCCTGGGGTGCGAGCAGGGCGAGCAGATCGATCTCGGCCTCGGACGCCCTCCGCCCGATCGCCGCCCGCTCCACCGAGCGGTCGGCACCGCGCTCGAAGACGTCGCACATCATCATGCACATGACGCCCCACTTGAGCGAGCCCATCACCTCCCAGAAGCGCACCCGCTCCGCGTCCACGGGCGCGCCGCCGGCTTCGCGGTAGCCGGCGAAGAGATCCTCCCGGGTGCCGAAGCCGCCGACGGGCAGGTCGATGTTGCCGAAGCGCCACGAGTTGACGCAGATCCATCCCAGGTCCTCGTGGGGGTCGCCCAGGTGGGCGAGCTCCCAGTCGAGGACGCCGCGCACGCCCTCGCCGCCGACGAGCAGGTTGCCGTGGCGAAAGTCGCCGTGGACCAGCACCGCGGAGCCGGCGTCTGAAGGGGAACCGTCGGCGAGGCGATCCTGGATCCAGCGGAAGGCGAGCTCGAACACGGGACGGGGCCGATCGAAGCCGTCGTAGACGCTGCGGTACTGCCGCCACTGCGCCTCGGCGGGGGCGAGCGGGAGCGGCGGGAGCGACTCCCGCGCGATGGCGTGGATGCGGGCGAGGATCCGGCCGCACTCGCGAGCGAGCGCGGGCCGCGCCGCGGCATAGGCGTCGTCGCGCAGGATGCGGCGCGGGATCGTCTCGCCCTCGAGGCGCTCCATCAGGTAGCCCGAGCCGAGGCCGTCCTCGGCCGCGAGCACGCGCTGCACCGCGGGAACCGGCACACGAGCCTCCCGCGCCAGGCGCAGCAGCTCCGCCTCGGTCTCGAGCGGGATCGCGACGGTGGCCGCGTCCGTCGCGCCTCCGGGCCGGCGGCGGAGGATCCAGGCCCTGGACAGGCCCTCCTGCTCCGCGTCCACGGCCCAGGTCTCCTGGCTCGCGCCACCGGACAGCCGCCGGGCGCCCACGAGCGCGGCGCCCAGCGCTTGGCGGAGGAAGAGATCGAGCGCCCCCTGGAAGCCGTCGCCGGCCTCGTCCACGCGCTAGGCCACCTGGCGCAGGAACTCGGAGAGGCCGTAGCCGGTGCGGTCTCCGCAGCGCCACTCGGTCATCCCCTCGCCGATGTGCGTGAGCCGGCCGCCGTGGCGATTGCGCAGGGGGAGGAAGCTCCGGACGCGCCCCTCGATCCGCAGCGACTCCCCTTCCGCCGTCTCCAGCGCGACGTCGAGCGCGCGATGGTAGAGGCCGCCGGACTCGTACTCGGCCTCGATGCGCGCCTCCTTCACCGCGACGAGTTCGTCGCCGCGGACTATCACGCCGCCCACGCGCTCCTCGCCGGGCGCTCGTCGGATCACCGACACCATCGCGCCGAAGTCGTCGCCGAAGTTCATCGTGAGCCACTCGTAGCCGTGGATCGCCTGCCAGCTGCGCGGACCCCAGGAGTGGTCGCGCAGACCGAAGCCCGCGACCGGCTGCTCTCGCCCGCCGACGACGACCGAGCCCTCCACCCGCATGTGCTGCTCGTAGTGCGCCTTGGCGAACTGCTGCTCCACCGCGCGCTCGCTCTCGCCCGCGTCGACACGGTGGCCGTACATCGGGCCGACGGCGTCGTGCACCAGGTCGAGGCTCACCTCCAGAACGGGGCTCTCGCGGAAGGCGCGCCGGGGATCGGCCATGGCGCGCGGCTCGGCGAGCTCGAGGGCGGGCCCCCGGTAGCGGGTGCGCAGGCGCTGGGTGGGCTCCAGCACCTCGAAGCCCAGCCCTCCCGCGTCGAAGGCGTCGTTGGACTCGATGGCGGCCCGCTCGAAGTGGAAGAGCACCCGGCCGTCGGGCAGGTACAGCGCCACGGTCTTCTCCGCCCTGCCCTCGTTCGCGCGGTTGCCCAGCCGGACGAAGCCGCCGAGCGCGCGCTCGCGGTCGAAGAAGTTGAAGTACATGCTCTCGTTGAAGTTCGGGTCGGGTCCGAGCGGGTGGTTATAGTCATCCTCGGGGGTCAACGAGCCGATGATGCGTGCCATGGAGGTCCTTCGCGCGAACCGACGGTGGGCCGAGGCCGTCAGTCTACCTGCCGCCCTGGCGCTGTGCCTGATCTCGCACGGAGCCAGCGCGGCGACGATCGAGGACGTGACCTTCGCCGAGCGCGTCGACGCGGGTGGGACCGAGCTCGCGCTGAGCGGCCTCGGCCTGCTCCGCTACCGCGTGGTCTTCAAGGCCTACGTGGCCGCGCTCTACCTCGAGCCGGGCAGCGACCCGGAGCGCGTCCTCGAGGACGTGCCGAAGCGGCTCGAGATCGAGTACTTCTGGTCGATCTCGGCCGAAGACATCGCGCGCGCGGGCGACGAGCTGCTGCGCCGCAATCTCGACGACGAGACCTGGCAGAGCCTCGCCGACCGCGTCGCCCGGCTGAATGCCCTGTACCGGGACATCGAGCCCGGCGACCGCTACGCGCTCACCTACGTCCCCGGGCGTGGCACGGAGCTGGCGAAGAACGGCACGCCCCTGGGCACGGTCCCGGGCGCCGACTTCGCCGAGGCCTACTTCGGGATCTGGCTCGGGGAGCAGCCGCTCGACGCGAGCCTCGCGCGTCAGCTCCTGTCGGGCGGCTGACCCGCCGTCCGGCTGCGCGCGAGCTTCGCCGCGTGCTTCACGTTGCGCGCCTCGGCCACCAGGATCACGTCCTCGGCGATGTTGGTGGCGTGGTCGCCGACCCGCTCCAGGTGCTTCGCCACCATGATCAGGTCGACCTCCTGGGAGACGGCCGCCGGGTCGCGCTCCATCGCCCGCAACATCGTCTCCACCACCTCGTCCTGGGCGCGGTCGATCGCGTCGTCCTCGTCCATCACCGACCGGGCGAGCTCGGCGTCGGTCTTGCTGAAGGCGTCGAGGGAGCGGCGCAGCACGCGTTGGGCCGATCGGGCCAGCGAGGTGAGGGCCGCGGGAAACGGGACCTCCGCGTGGGAGGCGATGCGCGCCGCGCTCTTCGCGATGTTGCGGGAGAGGTCACCGACCCGCTCGAGGTCGATGGCGATCATCTTCACCGCCAGCACCTCGCGCAGGTCCTCCGCCACGGGCGCCTGGAGCGCCAGGGCCTTCAACACGCCCTCGTCGATCGCCACCTCGAGGCGGTCGATCTCGATGTCGTCCTCGGCGACCTCCGCCGCGAGACGCGTGTCGCGCTCCCACATGGCGCGCAGCGCCTTGTCGAGGATCGCTTCCGCGCGCCCCCCCATGCGATAGAGGTTCGCGCGCAGCCCCTCCATGACTCCGTCGAACAACCGGTTCATCCGTAACGCCCCGTGATGTAGTCGCTGGTCCGCTGCTCCCGGGGGTTCGTAAAGATCTCCTCGGTGCGTCCGCATTCGATCAGCACGCCGAGATGGAAGAACGCCGTGCGCTGGGACACGCGTGCCGCCTGCTGCATGTTGTGGGTGACGATCGCAATCGCGTAGCGGCCGCGCAGCTCGTAGATCAGCTCCTCGATGCGCGCCGTGGCGATCGGGTCGAGCGCCGAGCACGGCTCGTCCATTAGGATCACCTCGGGATCGACAGCGATCGCGCGTGCGATGCACAGGCGCTGCTGCTGCCCGCCCGAGAGCGCCGTGCCGGGCTCCTGGAGGCGGTCCTTCACCTCTTCCCACAGGCCCGCCCGGGTGAGACTGCTCTCGACGATCTCATCGAGCTGCGACCGCTTGCGCGCGAGGCCGTGGATGCGCGGACCGTAGGCCACGTTGTTGAAGATCGACTTCGGGAAGGGATTCGGCTTCTGGAACACCATGCCCACGCGCGCGCGGAGCTGCTCGACGTCGATCTCCCCGCCCTGGATCGGCTCGCCGTCCAGGCGGATGTCCCCGGTGACCCGGCAGCCGGGGATCACGTCGTTCATCCGGTTGAAGCAGCGCAGGAACGTCGACTTCCCGCAGCCCGAGGGACCGATCAGGGCAATCACCTCCTCCAGGGTGATGTCGAGGTCCACGTCCCGGAGCGCGTGGTTGTCGCCGTAGAAGACGTTCACGCCGCGGGCGCGCATCTTCACCAGAGCGTCGCCGAGCGCCGCCGCACGCTCGGGCTCGTGACGGCGTTCGGGCTCCTGCGCCACGGCCGGGTAGGGCTCCGCCATCTCGTTCACCAGCGCCTCTCGAAGCGGCGGCGCAACCAGATCGCGGTGCCGTTCATCACGATCAGGAATCCCAGCAGCACCAGGATCGCGCCGGACGTCTTCTCCACGAACGCTCGCTCCGGGCTGTCCGCCCACAGGAAGATCTGCACGGGCAGGGCAGTCGAGGCGTCCCGGAACCCGCCGGGGACGTCCGCGACGAACGCCACCATCCCGATCATCAACAGCGGCGCCGTCTCTCCCAGCGCCCGCGCCATCCCGATGATAGTGCCGGTCAGGATTCCGGGCATCGCCAGCGGGAGCACGTGGTGCAGGACCACCTGGACGGGCGAGGCGCCGAGGCCGCGCGCCGCCTCCCGGATCGAGGGCGGCACCGCCTCGATCGCCACACGGCTGGTGATGATGATGGTGGGGAGCGTCATCAGCGCGAGGGTCAGGCCGCCCACCAGCGGCGCCGAGCGCGGCAGGTGGAAGAAGTTCAGGAACACGGCGAGGCCGAGCAGGCCGAACACGATCGAGGGGACGGCGGCGAGGTTGTTGACGTTGACCTCGATCAGGTCGGTGAAGCGGTTGCGCGCCGCGAACTCCTCGAGATATGCCGCGGCGCTGACGCCGAGCGGAAACGCGATCGTCAGGGTCACGACCAGGGTGAGGAAGGACCCGACGACGGCGCCCCAGATGCCGGCGAGCTCCGGATCCCGCGAGTCGCCCGAGGTGAAGAAGCGCGTCGCGAAGGCCGTCCGCAGGCGACCACTCGCGGCCAGCCCTCCGATCCAGGACAGCTGCTCGTCGGAGAGCCGCCGCTCGCCCTCAGAGAGGTCCTCGGACACCTCGCCCTTCCAGTAGCGGTCCACCTCGTCGTCGGCCAGCACCCACAGCGCATGGGTCGTTCCGATCAGCGACGGATCCGCCGTCACCCTGTCGCGCAGCTCGTCGCGCGCGCCCGAGCTCACCAGGCCGAGCAGCGCGCGCCGGGCGCTGCGTCCCTCGACGTCGGGGAACAGCCGCTCCAGCGCGCTGCGGACCAGCGCGCCGTAGTCGGCGCGGGCGAGCAGCTGATCGCGCTCGTCGGCGGACGCCGTGTCGAGCCCGGCGAAGACCTGCGGGTCGAAGAAGACGTCGAGGCGCAGCTCGGTGGTGCGGAAGGCCTGGAAGCCGTTCGCCCCGACCGTCGCGAGCAGCACGGCGAGGCCGAGCAGCGCGAGGCCGATCGCCGCACGACCGGCGCGCTCGAAGCGCCGCTCCGCGCGATACCGACGCCGCAGGTGCTCCCGCATCTGCGGGGATGCCCAGCGCTCGCCGGGGCTCGTGCGGCCGCGCGCGCCGGTTCCACCGGCCGGCGGCCCGCTGCGCGGGGCTTCGGTCCGGCTGGGGTCAGTCATACTTCTCCCGGTACCGCTTCACGATGCTCAGCGCCGCGACGTTCAGCACCAGCGTCACCAGGAACAGGGTGAGACCCAGGGCGAACGCCGCCAGTGTCTTCGAGCTGTCGAACTCCTGGTCGCCGGTGAGCAGCGTCACGATCTGCACGGTCACCGTGGTGACCGCCTCGAGGGGATTGAGGGTCAGGTTCGCCGCCAGGCCGGCGGCCATCACCACGATCATCGTCTCGCCGATCGCCCGCGAGACCGCCAGCAGGAAGCCGCCGACGATGCCCGGCAGCGCGGCCGGCACGATCACGCTGCGGATCGTCTCCGAACGCGTGGCGCCGAGGCCGTAGGACCCGTCGCGCAGCGAGATCGGCACGGCGGTGATCGAGTCGTCCGAGAGCGACGAGATGAAGGGGATGATCATGATGCCCATGACCAGGCCCGCGGCCAGCGCGCTCTCGGACGCCACCGACAGACCCACCCACGCGCCCGCCTCGCGCACCGCCGGGGCCACCACCAGGGCCGCGAAGAAGCCGTACACCACGGTGGGCACACCGGCGAGGATCTCGAGCAGCGGCTTCGTGACGTCGCGGGTGCGCGAGGTGGCGTAGAAGGTCATGTAGATCGCCGACAGGAGCCCGATCGGGACGGCCACCACCATCGCGATGCCCGTGATCAGCAGCGTGCCGACGAAGATCGGTATCGCCCCGAAGGAGCCCGAGCTGCCCACCTGGTCCGCGCGCAGCGCAGTCTGGGGACTCCAGTGGGTGCCGAACAGGAACTCGGTGGCGGGCACCTTGTCGAAGAAGCGCCCCGTCTCGAACACCAGCGACAGCACGATGCCGATCGTGATCAGGATCGCCATCGTCGAGCACAAGAGCAGCGCCAGGCGCAGCACGCCCTCGACCCGGACGCGCGCCGCGAGCTCGGGACGGACCCGCCGCACGCCCCAGACGGCGCCGGCGACGCCCACCGCGAACACCAGCGCCAGGGTCGCCTCGAAGCCCCGGCGTCGCAGCGCCGCGTAGCGGTCCGCCGCGCGAAGGGCCACCTCGTCCGCGCTCGCCGAGGCGATGCCGCCGCTGGCGATGTTGCGGACGTCGTTGACGAAGAGCTCCAGCTTCGCCGGGTCGTGGGGCAGGCTCGCCGCGGGAACCGACGCGAGCGTCAACGACCTGATCACGGTCGGCGCCGCGCTGAGCCACACGGCCGCCACCGCGACGGCGGGGAGCGCCGACCACAGCGCCGCGTACCAGCCGTAGTAGCCGGGCAGCGAGCGCAGGCGCGCCGGCCCCGCCGCCACCGCCGCCAGCGCTCGGCGACGGGCCATCCAGAAGCCGACCCCCGCCAGGACGGAGATCGTTGCGAGGAGGAGGAGGAGGAGGGACATGGAATCGAGGGGCGACTCCTGGAGGAGGCGGCGCGGCCGGCCCGCACGGGCCGACCGCGCTTGCGATCATTGACCCGCGGCGAGCTTCATCGCGGTCAAGGCCTTGGCGTCGGCCCGGTAGCGCTCGCGCTCGGCCTTCGGCGCCGGGATCAGACCGCGGTCGGCCAGATAGCCCTCGTCGCCGATCGCCTTCTCGCTGGTGAACTCGGCGATGTACTCGCGGATGCCCGGAATCGAGTCGGCGTGGGCGTTCTTCACGTAGATGTACAGCGAACGGGAGACGGGGTACTTGCCGTCGGCGATGTTGTCGAAGGTGGGGTCGATCCCGCCGATCCGGCTGCCCTGGATCCGGTCGGTGTTCTGGTCGAGGAAGCTGAAGCCGAACACGCCGAGGGCGTTGGGATTGGCGACCAGCTTCTGCACGATCAGGTTGTCGTTCTCGCCGGCCTCGATGTAGGCGCCGTCCTCGCGCAGGGAGAGGCACACCTTGTTGAACTTGTCCGGATCGCTCTTCTCGAGCGCCGCCAGCTCCGGATAGGTCTTGCACCCTCCGGCGAGGGCCAGCTCGTCGAAGGCGTCGCGCGTCCCCGAGGTGGGCGGCGGACCGAGCACCTCGATCTTTACGTCGGGGAAGGAGGGGTCGATGTCCTTCCAGGTCTTGTGGGGATTCGCGACCAGCTTTCCGCCCGGAGCCGGGACCTCCTTGGCCAGGGCCTGGAAGATCTGCTGGAGCGAGAGCGAGAACCTCGGCGCCTTCTTCGAGTTGGCGATCACGATGCCGTCGTAGCCGATCTTGATCTCGGTGATCGCCGTGACGCCGTTCTTCTCGCACAGCGCGACCTCGGACGGCTTGATGCGACGCGAGGCGTCGGTGATGTCGGGGGTATCGACGCCGACGCCGGCGCAGAAGAGCTTCATGCCGCCGCCGGTGCCGGTGCTCTCGATGATCGGGGTCTTGTACTCGCTGCTGCGGCCGAACTCCTCGGCGACCGCGGTGGCGAAGGGATAGACCGTCGACGAGCCGACGATGCGGATCTGGTCGCGCGCGGCGGCCGGCGCGGCCACGGCGAGGGCGGCACCGAGCGCGCCGAGGGCGAAGCGATGAACGGGCTTCATGGTCATGGAAGGGTGTCTCCTGAGTGCTCTGGGGCGATCCTGATCGATCTGGCGTGTCGGGACTCTAGGGAGAGCGCGTGGCCGCTCCGGCACGATCCTGTGACGGTACGGTGAACGACCCGCCCTCCCCGAGGGTCGACGGAGCTAGAACTTGAAGTTCAGATCGGCGCGCATCCGGAACCGCTCGGAGCCCGCCACCGAGGTCGCGTAGGGCGCGCTGCCTTCGATGTAGTCCGAGAGGTACGCGGTGTAGACGAAGGTCACGCCCTCGAACAGCTGCCGCTCCAGGGACCAGGCGAACCCCTTGCGGTTGGTGAATCCGTCGAGGATGTCGCTGTCGATGTACATCGAGGGGAAGGCGTTCGCCTGGATGTAGTACCAGCCCATGCCGATCTTCACGAGCACCTTCGGATCGCCGATCGACAGGCCGACCGCGTAGGCGTCGTCGTCGCGCGGAACGCCGGGGAAGGCCCGGGAGCTGCGGGCCGAGAGGTTGTTGGCGTAGGTGCCGAAGAACTGGATCGGGAACAGCTCCCAGAAGTTCAGGTCCAGGAACGCCGAAGTCTCGAGCACCCAGATCGGGTTGTCGTTGCGGGACAGTCCATCGGCGATATTGCCGCCGCTGGCGGCCCGTGTGAAGAAGGCGTCGTCGAGCGAGAAGAAGTCGTAGACGGTGCCCCGGGCGCCGATCGAGATCGCATCGGTGATCTCGGCGACGCCGCCGAACTGCGATGCGAAGAGCCCCGGGTCCTTCGAAGTGGCGTTCTCCTGGATCGCGTAGCCGCCCGTGTGGCTGTAGAGCGTGATCGGGCCCGAGCCCCCGTGTACGCGCAGGCTTCCGCCCTCGAGGGTGATGTCGTTGTCCCAGAGCATGCTGTCCTGGGCGAGCTCCTTCCAGACGAAGGGATTGGGAACCTTGCCGAGGTCCGCCGCGAGCAGGCCCTTGTCGACGCCGGGCAGCTCCGCGTTCGGGTAGGGCGAGATCGTCGCGTAGGCGAGGTCGAGGCGGAGGTCGTCCGTGTCGAAGTCGGGCCCGTTCCCGCCCAGGGTCTGGTTGGTGCTGCGCGGGTCGTCGTCGCCGGACACGGCGCGGAAATAGACCGTCGCGCGGCTCGCCACCTCGCCCTTCACGTCCAGTCGTGCGCGGTAGCGGAAGCGCTGGCGGTCGTCCTTGTCGGCATAGGGATCCTGGTCGTAGAAGAACCCCTCGTAGCGCGCGCGGAAGTCACCCCAGATCGAGACCCGGTCGGTCCAGGAGCGCTTCGCCTGCTCCTTCGCCGCTTTCGCGGCCAGCTCGGCGTGCTGGTCGTCGTCGATCAGCCCGCGCTCGCGCAGGATCTCGACGATCTCGGTGAGCGTCGGCTCGTCCTTGGCCTTCTCCTTGTCCGCGTCCTCGCCGACGGCGGGGACGGCGATCAGGACGAGGACCAGACCGAGGGCCGAGCAGCGCGGGAGCTGGCGCGGAAACATCTTCACGAGGGGGCCTCCTTGGGTGATGTAGCTGCGTCCCCCGGGAGCGTCCGGGGCGCGCAAACCCTACTGGGGCACCGGCAAAGAAGGCGTGTCCTTCGTGTGACAGATGCGTGAAGAATGACGAGACGGCGACGGAATCGTGAAGTGAAATCGCCCCGCTCGTGACCGTCTCTCGACCGAGACGACCGGCCGACGCCCTGAGCGGCTCCTACCCTGGGCACCTCTCGCCCATGCGGCCCATCCTCGCGAGCGTCGTCGCCGTCGTGCACACGATCCGGGTCGGGTTCTTGTGCGTCGCGTGGACGTTCCCGTGGAGCTGGGCGTCTACTACGCGGGCCTGCCATCGTCAGCCGACCGCCCTGCCGTGGGTATGGCTCGCGAATTGTGTTCCCGCTTCTGCGCCGCCAGCACGTCGACCACCTCCTGCAGGTCTCCGTCCGGCGGCCAGGGGCCCTGGTGCAGCACGCGCCCGTTGGGCGTGAGCAGCCCGAGCCACGGGAGCGTCAGCTCTTCGCCCAGGTAGCCGTCGGTGGCCGCGCGGACGAAACGCTGGCGCAGGAAGGGCGTCGTCCAGCCGATCTCGTGGAGGACGCGGAGGATCTCCTCGGTGGTCGTGTCGCCCTGGGCCATGTAGATCACGCGTACGCCGTTCATCGCGTCGACCCGGGCCAGCGGCTCCGCCATCTCGCGCAGCAACGCGGCGTCCAGCGGAGCGGCCACGAGCAGGAAGTCCTGCCCGGCCACCTCCGAGCGCGGATACGGCTGCCAGACCTCGGAGCGCGGATCCCCCAGCGCCCCGCCGATCATGCGCGTCACGTTGCCGATCTTGGACCCGGGCCCCTGCTCCCGGAGCTCGTTCGCGCGCTCGACGAGGTCGGTGACGCCGATCGGGACCTCGTGAATGCCCTGATGGCCGAAGTCGATGCGGGCGAGCTCTGGGCTCTCGACCCGCACCAACACGCCAATCGGGCGAACGGCTTCCCCGCTCTCCGGAGCCCACGACTTCGTCAGGTGGACCTTCTGGGGCCAGTAGTCGTCGCGAAGCGGGAGATTCTCGGCGGTGATCGGCCCGTCGGCGGCGGTATTCCCGCTCGGGTCCGTGCAGCCCGACAGGCCGAAACCGACCGCGAGGCCGAAAAGGGCCCATCGGGCCCGGGCCGAGCGACGGCTCGATACGCTTGCGCTCCCGGGCTTCGTTCGCTGTGTCTTCATCGCGCGCGTCATACCAGAAGGGAGCGAAGGGCCGCCATCTCCGAGAGGTGACGGCCCTTCTCTGGACTCCTCGGTCTTCGGGCTCGTCCTGGAGAGCTACGACCGCCGCGTCCGCCGGCGTGCCAGGCCCCAGAGGACCAGAACACCCCCGCCGAGCGACGAGGCCGCGCTGGGCTCCGGCAGCGGCAGGACCCCGCCGACGCTCATCGCCGTCCAACCGTCGGTGAAGAGCGCACCACCATCGGTCGCACCGCGATAGGTGGCGGTCGCGTCCGGGCATCCCGCGTCCGTCGGATCGATCCCATCGTTGGCCACTGCGATCGGAGTGGGATCGATCGGCGTAGCGAGCGTCCCCACCAGCTTGCCGCGGCCGTTCGACAAGGTCCCCTGCGGATCCCAGAACGGATTCTCGTTCACGAGCTGCTCGGTCGCGGTCTCGATGTTGGCGCCCCCAGCGAATAGGGTGTCGCCGTTCGCGAAGGCCGCGAGACCGCAGGCGTTCACGGCCGGGACATCGGACACCGTGGTGGAGATGATCGAGACCACCTCATCGCCGTCGATGCTGGCGCAGCTGGCTCCGCACACGCCGTCACCATCGTTCGGGCCCGAGCAGGGCTCGACGACTCCGCCGGTGGTGATGTCCACGCCGGCGGCGCTGCCGGTGTTCACGACGATCGAGTTGGCGAGGCGGCCCTGAAACCCGTTGCGCATCGTGAAGCCGCGGTTGGAGCTCGCCGGCGATACGGCGGGGTTCACCTGTCCGTCGCCGCCGTTGCCGACGATCGTGAGGTTGCAGATCGATTCATCGGAAAACACCGCGGGATTGACGTTCGACGGCACCTCGTCCAGGTCGTCGCCGTCCCACTCGCCGCCGCGGTCTCCCGAGGCGGATCCGTAGGCCGAGCCGTCGTTCTGATTGAAGAAGGCCGACAGCACGATCACGTTCTGGACGCTGCCGGTCCAGCCCTGGTCGGTGTCGACCGAGTCGTCGCCGACGTAGGCCATGAGCAGGTGGTCGCACACCGCGTTTCCACCGAACCACTCGATGCCGTCGTCGAAGTTGGCGTAGATCTCGATGTGATCGCAGGTCGTGCCGTCGCCGACGCCGGCCAGGCTGATTCCGTTCAGCTCGTTGCCCTCGCCGATCTCGTCTCCGGCGTGACGCACCGAGAGGTACCGCAGGATGCCCGAGTCGTCGTTGGGGTCGTTGCCTCCGTAGATCTGCGCGGTGGTCCCTTCCACCTGACCGATGCCCGTGCCGAGGCCGAGCGCGTTCCCGAGATTCGTCGGGGCGAAGCCAGCCACCGTGATGCCGCCCCAGAGCGAGACGTTGGCGCCGCCAGCGGTGTTCAGCGGGGCGAGCGGGTTCGTCTTGGGCGTGTCGTCGAGGAAGTTGTTCTCGCCGTCGGCGAGCGTCCACTGGCGCGGCCTGGTGTTGCCACCCCCCACCTCATCCGGCACGCCGTCGTCGTTGGTGTCGACGGCGGCGGTGGTGAAGATGATCGGGTCGGTCGGAGTGCCTTCGGCGTCGAGGAAGCCGCCCTGGTAGATCTGGAGCGAGCCGGGCGCGCCAAGCAGGGGGGTCGCGGCACTGTAATCCAGGTCACGCGGCTGACCGCGGACGATGCAGCCGGGCTCGATGGTCAGCGTGACGCCGTTCGGCACGACCGTGGGACCCATGAGGACGATGGTGTCCTCGTCGTCGCACCAGGTCTGGTTGCCGAGGACGGTTTCTGTATCCGGTGCACCGATCACGGTCAGAACGGCCGAGGCGGCCGTCGAGAAGCCCACGGTGGCCAGTAACAGGCCCAGCGGCGCGAGAGTCTTGTGTCGCATCAGAGTTTCTCTCTTTCTGGTTGCGGTTTGGAAGGAGCGAGGCTGCGCGGGGTACGCTCGAATCGGCGTCCACCCCCCAAGCGCGGGCGGATTGTTCGCGATGCGCAAGGCATGACGGACTCGACGGGATGACCAGCCGGTATCAACTCGGTGACGTTTCAGTGAGGACGGAGGCCGTGTCCCCGGCGCCGTCCGGCGCGCCCCTCTAGGGTCTCGCTCGGCGGGCCGGTAGCGGCTCGCTCGGGCTCGCCTCCGTCGACGCAGTACGCGGCGGGGCTCACTTGGGCCCGCCGAACTCGATCTTGTAGGAGAGCGAGAGCGAGTAGTCCCGGCCGATCGTGAAGCTGCGCTCCTTGATGTCCTTGGCCGTCTGCTCGCGATCGTAGACGTAGCCGCGCGTCGAGTTGGTGAGGTTCTTCGCGCTCCCCGAGAGCGTGAACTCCCCCGGCACGTAGGGAAGCGTGAAGCCCTGGCTGGCCACGAGGTCCAGCTGGTAGTAGCTGTCGATGTAGCGGTCGAGACTGAAGGAGATCAGCTGCCCGGCCAGGTTGTAGTCGGTCGCCGCGGTGGACTCGAGGACGTCGCTGATCGCGAAGACCGCCAGCGTCACCTTCGTGCGCCAGTCCGGCTGGTCGAAGGAGACGTCGGCGTTCGCGATCCACTCGGGCTGGTTCGTGAGCCGGCGCGTCTTGTTGTAGTCCTGGAACTGGACCAGCCCCGCCGCCCGCTGCGCGTCGGTCACGGCGAAGTAGGGGCCGAGGGCGTTGCGCAGCTGCACGGGCTGGTCGACCTCGGCGTGGATGTAGGTGCCGTTGGCGCCCAGTGAGAAGGGCTCGAGGACGTCGGCGAGAACGCCGAGCGTGACGCGGCCCTCGACCTCGACGCCCAGCAGCTGGCCGTCGGAGGGGTTGTTCTTGAAGGTCTGGTAGGTGTCGATCCCCTGGCCGAAGGGATCCCGGACGGTGACGGTCTCGATCGGCTTGTCCACCTTCTTGTAGAAGCCGCTCAGGGCGAACAGGTCGCCGTAGTCGCCCCAGACGTACTCGAAGCGCGCGTCGTAGCTCGTCACCTCCGAGGGCTCGAGCTGCGGATTGCCGAGCTGGACGGTGTCCTCGCTCGGGTTCAGCGAGGCGTAGTAGCCCATCTCGCGGAACGAAGGCCGGGCGACCGTCTGGGAGAAGGCGCCGCGAAAGGTCAGCGGCTTCAGCGCGCGGATCCATTGGCTGTCTCCGCCGAGCCCCTCGAAGCGGTAGGTGAGTCCGACGCTCGGCAGGGTATAGAACTTGTCGATCTCGCCGTTCACGACCTCCCGGATCCGCGGGCCCGTCCGATAGTCGATGTAGCCCGTCGCGGGGTCGGGGGTGACCGAGACGCCGGCGATCTCGTCGTTGTTCACCAGCCCCGGGATGTTCGCGAACACCGACTCCTGCAGGATGTTGGGATTGTCGAGGCGATCGAAGAGCACGTAGACGTCGGGGAAGATGATCGGTCGCGCTCCGGGGTTGCAGAGATTGCCGTCGAAGGGAGCGCCGTCGGTGCAAGTGCCGACGAAGGGGTCGTTGTTCGACGTGATGTGAAGCTGCTCGAGCCGCACCCCAGCGAGCAGGTCGAGGTCCTCGAAGAGTGTGGCCTTGCCGCCGAGGTACCCGGCCACGATCTCGCGCTCGCCCTCGCTGGTATACACGGGGAGGGGCTCGTCGAGGCCGATGCCCCGGAAGATCCGCGCGCCCATCTCCTCGATCGTCCTGCCTTGGATGGTGAAGATGGTGCCGTTTCCGACCACGCCCGGCTCTGAGGTGTCGCCCGAGAACGTGGTGTCGAACTGCGATTCGACGTCGCGCTTGGCGTGTTCGTACCAGACGCCCCCCTTCAGGTCCACGCCGACGTCGGCCAGCGGCTCGAACTCGTAATCGAGGTCCGCGCGGCCGAAGTACTGCTTCTCGTCGACATCGTTGACGCCGTAGACGATGTCGCTGCGCGTCGAGTAGAGACCCGGACCGATCTGCTCGGGCGTAAGGGGCGGAGGACCGGGAAGCACGGTGAGCGACTCGACGTCGTCGGGCTCGTAGAAGTAGCGGACGTTGAGCTGGGTTTCGGTCTGATGGGTCTTGGCGTAGTTCGCCGCCCAGTCGAGGCTCAGGCCCTCCGCAAGGCTCCGAAGGTCGTGCTCCCCGTTCACCTGGTAGAGGTCGAGCTCGCGGTTGCGCTCGAAGGTCTGCCCCTCGTAGACCGGCGCGTACCACATCTGGCCGAAGCGCACCGAGGTCGGCGCGTCCTGACGCGCCAGGCCCACCCATTCCGTGGGGGCCACGAAATTGGCGTAGCGCCCGCCGCCCTGGTCGGCGGCGCTCCGGCCAGCGAAGCGCTCGTACACGTCCGCCGGGAACTGCCCGTTGTCTCGACGCTCGACGCTCTCGTCCTTGCTCCGGGTCAGGAAGACCGTCGCGTCCAGCTTGTGGAGCCCTTCACGGTCGAGATCGAGGCCGGCGCCCACGAAGTAGGACGTCCGCTTGTCGCGGATGCTCTGGGTCAGATCCCAGCGGGCACCGGGAAGGCTCAGCGCTCCCAGGGCCAGATCGCCGGGCCGCGCGAGCCTGGCGGGAGCGGTGATCTGATACGCGGGCTCGTGGTCCTGCTCCCAGCCCTCGAGGGTGTCGTAGTCGAGCTCCCGCGAGTAGCTGGCCGCGAGCCGCAGCTCGTGGCCCCAGACTTTCTGGCGGCCTCCCAGGAAGGCGCCGGCGTCGTACTCGAGGGTATCGGTGCCGTCCTCCTCCTTGCCGATCGGCGTCGGCCCGCCGCCGCCACCGTCGGACTGATAGGCCAGGAACTCGTCCCAGGCCTGACTGTTGAAGCCGGTGCCCCCCCAGATCCTCGCCGTCCACTGGTCCGGGTAGCCGGTGGTGGCGATGTCGATCGATCCTCCCGAGGAGTTGCTCGGGGATTCCGGGGCGAAGGTCTTCGCGATCTCGAGACCGGACACGATGTCCGAGGGGAAGAGGTCGAGCTGCACCGACTGGCGGGTCGGGTCGGGACTCGGCACCGGCGCACCGTTGAAGAGGGTGCTGCTGTAGCGCTCCTCGAGGCCGCGGATGATTGCGAACTGCCCCTCGACGACGTTGACGCCCGCCACCCGTTTGAGGGCGTCGCCCACGTCGCTGGCCGCGTAGCGCGACAGGTCCTCGGCGCTCATCACGTTGAGCAGCTGGTCCGACTCGGTGCGCAGCTCCAGGGCGACCATCATCTCGCCCACCACCTCGGCGTTGGCGACGAAGGGCTCCAGCTCGAGCACCTCGCCGCCCTCTGGGCCGGACTGGGGCGGCATCGGGAAGTCGGCGCGGTTCTCCTGGCCCGCCTTCACCTCGAAGTCGATCATGTCCGAGGCGCGGTAGCCCGCCTTGATGAAGCTCAGCTCGTAGCGGCCCGGCGGCACCGACGGGAACTCGTAGGAGCCATCGCCGGCGGTGACCTGCACGTCCTGCTTCGGCTCGCCGCCGTCGCCGGGATCGGGCCAGATCACGATCACGGTCGCGTTCTCGATCGGCGCGCCGGTCGTCCCGTCGAAGACCTGGCCGGCGATCGAGCCCTCCCCGGGTTTGGGCGCCGTCACGTTCTCGCGTTCGACGGTGCCGAAGCCGCCGAACACGTCCTCGAGCCCCTCCTGAGCGGCGACCGGGATCGCGAGGGCGAGGCATGCACAGACGAGCAGCACCCGCCGGGCGCGCCCCTGCCGGCGTCGGGACGGGCGAGGTCGAGACGCTCTGGCGAAGGGGGACATTCGGGGGCGCACCGTACCGGCAGAGCCCCGATCCGGTTCGACGTTCCCGTGAGCGAATCGAGGCGATTGTGTGAAGGGCGAAGTGCGGTCAGCCGCGCGCCGCATCCTCGACGCGCGCCAGGAACTGCTCCACCCGCGGCTCGGGCTTGATCTCGAGCGCCCGCCGGAGCACCTCCGCCGCCTGGGCGTAGTCGCGCGCCGCGACCAGCAGCTCCGCGCGGACGAGCAGCGCCTGGTGCTCGTAGGCCTCGATCTTCTCGGCGCGCTCCACCATCAGGAGCGCGCGCTCGGCGTCGCCCTTCTCCTTGTAGTAGTCGGCCAGCTCGAGCAGCGCGTCGCCGCGCGTGCCGTCGCGCTCGACGATCGATTCGAGCAGCGGAGCGGCCTCCTGGGCGCGACCCTGCCCGCGCGCCAGCTTCGCCTTCAGCGTCAGCACCTCGAGCTCGTCCTCAGCCGGCAGGTCCGTGTAGCGCCGGTCGATCGAGGCCAGCAGCTGCTGGGCCTCGCCGTAGGAGCGCGTGCGGATCAGGAGCTCCGCCGCCCGGTAGGCGGTCGGAAACTGGGTCCCCTTCTCGTCGCTGCGGATCACCTCCTGATAGGCGCTCTTCGCCAGCTCGTACATGCCGGCGTTCATGTAGATGTCGCCGAGCAGGGTCAGGCTGCTGGTCTGCGCCTTGCCGAGGGCACGCACGGCCTCGAGGTCGACGGCTGCGTCGAGCGGCCGGTCCAGACCGACGTAGGCATTGGCCTGGAGCATCCACACGGTCGTGTCGTTCGGATCGGCCGCGAGCAGGGTCTCGAACAGGGAGGCCGCGTCCAGGTACTTCTCCTGGGCCAGGAGCGAGCGGGCCAGCCCGAGCTGCCAGTCCTTCGTCTCCGGCTCCTGGAGGATCGCGCTGCGGTAGGCCTGCTCTGCGGCGATGTAGTTCTCCTGGTCGAGGTAGGCGAAGCCGAGCAGGCCGTAGTTGCGCCCGTCGCGGTCGCCGAGCTCGATCGCGCGCGACAGGTGAGGGACCGCCAGCGGGAGCTCGCCGCGCTGCACGTGCAGCAGGCCCAGGTTCTTGTGGGCGCGGCGGAAGTCCGGGAATTTCTTCAGCGCGCTCTCGTAGCTCGTCACCGCCGCGTCCAGGTCGCCGTTCTGGAACTGGAGGTTGGCCAGGATGAAGTCCAGGGCGGCGCTGCTCTGCGGGCCCACCTCGCCGGTGAGGCGCGCGGCGGCGGCGCGCGGATTCGCCTGCATCAGGTCGATCACCTCGCGCAGGAGATCCAGCTCCCGCGGCGAGATCTCGGGCTCGGCTCCGGACAGGAAGCCGTAGCTGCCGAGGAAGCGCGCGCGCCACTCCGGGTCCTGGAACACCGACTTCGGCTTCTCCGTCGACGCCGCAGCCGGTGCCGATGGCGGAGCGGCCGCGACGGCCGCGGCCGGCTCCTCGGCGGAGGCGGCGAGTCCCGCGCCGGCGGTCGCGAAGAGCGCGACGAGCAGCGCGACGCGTCTGGGGTCCTGGATCTTCATGATGGGTCCTACTGGATGTGGATCGGGATCGGCAGCCGCGCCTGGGCGCGCACCGGCTGCCCTCCCTTCGTGGGAGGCGTGAACTTCCAGCGCCGCACCTCGCCGACGACGAAGTCGTCGAAGTCGGGCAGGCTCGAGGAGTCGACCTTCGCGCTGATCACCTTCCCCGACTCGTCGAGCTGGATCAGCAGGTAGATCTTCCCGTTCACCTTCTGCTTCTTGAGACGGCGTGGAAAGTTGAAGCCGGAGACGCCGATCGGCCGCGGCAGCTGGTCGAGGTCGGAGAAGTCGACGAAGTCCTCGGTGCCGAGATCCTTCGACGTGGTCGCGATCGTCGGCAGGCCGAAGTCGCCGGTGATCGCTCCGCCGGTGCCCGGATTCAGCGCGATGTCGAGCTGGTCGAGCGAGAGCTGGGGGGGCTCCTCCTCGAGCTCGGGCGGCGGCTCCTCCTCCTCGGGCGGCGGGGGCTTCTCCTCCTCGATCTCGTCCACCGCCGGCGGCACGTAGGCGACCAGCGTCTCCTCGATCTGGTGCTCGGGCGGCTTCACCTCGCCGATCATCTGCGCCAGCGCCATCACGACGAAGAGCACGAACGCGCACAGCACCCCGAGCAGCACGCTGCGGGGCAGCTCCTTCTTCTCGGTCGGCGGGTGGAAGGTGGTGGACATCGAGGGACTCAGTCGTTGCGCGTGGAGACGCTGATCTTCTTGGCTCCGGAGTTCTTCACCTCGCTCCACACCGCCGAGAAGACGCCGTGCTCGGCCTTCGCGTCGGCCTGGATGATCACGGGGAGATCGTCCTTGCTGAGCAGCTGGCGCACGCGCGCGCCGACGCCCGCCACGCCCAGCTCCTTGCCGCCGTAGATCACCTTGTTGTCGGCCGTGACCGCGATGATGATGCTGTTCTTCTCGAGCTGGGCGTCGACCGTCGCGTCGGGCTTGTCGATCTCGACCCCCGGCTCCTCGACGAAGACGGTGGTGACGATGAAGAAGATCAGCAGGATGAAGACGCAGTCGATCATCGGCGCCAGGTCGATGGAGGTCGACTCGTCTTCTTCGCTCACGAGGGTGCGTCGCGACATGGCTCGGGGGGACCGGGTCAGTTGACCGTGCTGAAGCTGAGCGCCTGGGCGCCGCCGCGCTTCGCAGCGTCCCACACGCCGATGAAGGTTCCGTGGCTGGACTTCTCGCTGGCGCGGATCACCACCGGCGTCTCGGGATCGTCCAGGTTCGCCTTCACCACGTTGGTGACGTCGGCGAGGGCGATCTCCTTGCCTTGGTAGAGGATCTTCCCCGCCGCGTTGATGTCGATCGCCACGTTGTTCTTCTCTTCCGGGCTGGCGGCGGCGGCGTCGGGCTTGCTCACCTGGAGCCCCTGCTCCTCGACGAATACCGTCGTCACGATGAAGAAGATCAGCAGGATGAAGACACAGTCGATCATCGGCGCGAGATCGATCTTCGTCTCCTCGTCCCGTTCCAGGATGCTGCGTCGGGCCATCGCGACCTCCTCCTACTCGAAGCGGAAATGGGTGAGCGTGAGCGTCTCCAAGCGCGCGAGCTGGGCCTCGAGCTGGTGGCGCTGTCGCTGCACGATCATCACCAGGAACAGGCCTGGAAGCGCCACCGTGAGACCGGCCTGGGTGGTGACGAGCGCCTCGGAGATGCCCGCGGCTACGACGTTGGCCGTCTCCGCCCCGCCGCTGCTGGCGAGTCCGAAGAAGGTGCGCAGCATGCCGAGCACCGTTCCCAGCAGGCCCAGCAGGGGCGCGGCCCCGACCAGCATGCTGACGAAGCGCGTGCGCCGCTCGATCAGCGCCAGCAGGGAGGAGCGGATCTCGTCGAAGCGGTTGCGCACCTGCTTCGCCGAGGACACGTCGGACTGGGTGTAGCGGATGATCTCGGCGACCCGACCCTGGGCCTGGTCGGGGGAGCGCACCCACTGGAACCACTGCGGAGCCCGGCGATCGTCGAGGCGGACGCGCCGCACGTAGCCGATCAGCTGGAAGGCCTGGGCGTAGAGCAGCACCGCACAGGCGAAGAGCGGGATCATCACCCACCCGCCCGAGAGCCAGATCCGCCAGATCTCAGTCATCGACGCCGCCGGACGCGCCCGCCGGAGCGGCGCGGTGCTTGATCGCCGCGACCCCGTTGACGAAGGCGACCGACAGCTCTTCGAGCAGCCCCAGCTTCCGCTTGGCCATGCGCGACAGCGTCCCGTGCAGGATCAGCACGGGGATCGCCACGATCAGACCCTCGGCCGTGGTGATCAGGGCCTCGGAGATGCCCGAGGAGAGGCTCTTCGCGTCGCCCGTACCGAAGATCGTGATCAGCTGGAAGGTGCGGATCATGCCGACCACCGTGCCGAGCAGGCCGAGCAGCGGCGCGGCGGCGGCGGTGATCGCGAGGAAGGGCAGATAGCGCTCCAGGATCGGCCGCACGCGCAGGATCTTCTCGAAGAGCAGCTCCTCGATGACACCGCGCTTCTCGCCCGCGTGCTCCACGCCGGTCACCAGCATCTCGCCCGCGACGCCCTCGACGCGCTGGGCCTGCCAGCGCGCCGCCTCGGTGTTGCCCTTCGCGAGCTCGCCGAGCACGGTGTCGACGTCCTCGGGGTCGGCGACGGGGAAGCGCAGGATCTCGACGCACTTGAAGGCGGTGAGCGCGAGCGCCGCAATCCCGAGCACCACGATCGCGTAGCCGACGGGCCCGCCGTCGTCGATGTGCTGGAGGAGCGTCTTGTGCGCCTTCTCCACCTTCAGCGCCTTGCCGAGGGTGGCGTCGAAGGGGAGGACGCCCTGGCCGGTGCTCGCCAGCTGGGCGATCCCGTCCCCGAGACCCCCCGGAAGCGGGACCACGACGGGATCGGCGGCGTTGACCCGGGTCTCGACCAGACCGGCGACCTCGCCGTCGCCGCTGGCGTAGAAGACGGTCGGGCCGAGGGCGACGAAGGTGCCCTCGGTGAGCACACCGTCGGGGGAGAGCGCCGAGCCCGGGTAGACGTCCCCGCCCAGCTGCCGGTCGAGGCGGTCGAGCGCGACGTTCACCACCTCGAGCTGGGCGCCGCGCTTTCCTTCGGCGTCGAGGTTGGCGTTCTTGTCGGCCAGCTTCGCGGCCGCCGTCGCCTGCTCGTAGCGGGGCAGCTCGCTGATGTCGAGGCGGCTCTCGAAGTCGCGCACGAACTCGTTGAGCCGGCTCTTGACGAAGTCCTCCTGCTCGCCCAGGAGCTCGACATGGCGGCGCAGGGAGGTGAGGTCGATCGTCCGGCTGTCGCGCGCCTTCAAGAGCTGGGTTCGGTCCTGGCGCAGCTTCAGCACGTCGCTCTCGAGCTGGGCGACGGACTTCGACAGCGGGACCTTCTCCTTCGCGATCCGGTCCCGGGTCGCGGCCAGCTCGCGCAGGGACTGCTCCAGGCGCTGGTCGATCTCCTGGCTCGCGCTCTCGAAGCTGGGGGCGGACGCGGCTTCGGCCGCGACGGCCGCCGCGCACAGCGCGGCGACGATCCCGTGAGTCGACAGTCTCTTCATCGGTGGTGGCCGTAGGGGTTGGCGGGTGGCGTGGCTGGGCGTTCAGGACCGGAGAGCGCGGAATCCGTCACTTCGTGGCGACCGGCAGCGGGACGAACTCGATCGCGTCGGTGTTGCCCTCGTAGATGTCGAGCAGCAGCTCTGCGTCGTGGGCGAGGTCGGGATCGTCGACGAACTGCCAGCCGTCGGGTCCCGGCCGTCCGATTCCGGCGACGTCGCCCTGGGCATCGACGTAGATGGCCTGGCCGAGGCCCCAGTACAGCGTGCGCACCGACACCTTCTGCCCGCCCTCGCCGACGGCGCGCGTCTCCCCGACCAGGGTGGCGGTGCCGTTCCACTTCTCGGCCTGGGCCAGCACGCCGAGCACGTTCATCAGACGCTGGCCGAGCTGGATCCGCGTGCGCTCGGGGTCGTCGGGGATCTGCACCAGCAACGGCTCGAGCTTCTGCTGGAGGGGCTCGGGAAGCCGGGGCGCGAGCGCCAGCACCTGCTCCTCCATGACGCGGATCTCCTTCTCGAGCACCGCGCTCGCCTGCTGGAACTCGTCGCGGTCGAGGACCAGCTCGCCGCGCTCGTCGTCGGCGGCGGTGCTCGACTCCCGGAGCTCGGCGAGGTCGGCCTCGAGGCTCTTCTTCTGCTGGCGCAGCAGCTCCCGCGTAGCCTCGAGGGTCTGGCGCTGCTCCTCCCAGCCCGAGCTCTCCTCGGAGAGGATGCGACGCGTCTCGACCCACTTCGCGATCTTCGTCTTGAACGCCCCGACCGCCTCCGCCTCCGGCGCGGCGTGGGAGGAGACGGCGACGAGCGCGATCGCGGCCGCGCACACGGACGCCGCAACGACACGGGAATGCACCATGGCGCGGAGCGTATGCAAGCGCCGATTCACGTACGTGACGGAACCGTTGCGCTTGCGCGGCGATTGAGGGGCTCTCGGGGGCGGATCCGTGACGAATGCGTGAACGCGCCCGCGGTGCCGGCGACCGCCCTAGTCGCGCCAGAAGGGACGCGCGTTGCTCAGCCGGTCCCAGGCGGCGGCCACCGCGTCGAGCTCGGCGCGCGCGATCTGCGCCGTCCACCCCTCCACGAAGCCCGCCGCGCGGTCGTGGGCGGGCGCGCGCTCCTCGCCGAGACGCGCGAGCAGCGTCTCCAGGATCCGGTGGGCGGTGGCCACGTCGTTCATCCGGCCGAGCGATCCCTGGGCCCCGGCGATCCGGCGCAGGTAGCGCTTCGCGTGCCGGTTCGGGAACAGGTCCCGGAAGAACTCGCCGCCGTAGCGCAGCTTCTTGAGCTGGATCCGCAGCGCGTGCCGGGCCTCGTCGGACTCGCCGATCCGCTCGCCGAGCCGGCGCACCTTGCGATGACGTCGATCGAGCAGCTCGCGCGCGAAGTCGCGGGCCGGCGCGAACAGCCGCGCGCTGCTTTCCGAGAGCGCCTGATTGCGCCAGGCGCGCCCGCTGATCCACGTGCCGAGCTCCAGCACGAAACGCGCGTAGCGCGGCGAGTGCAGGACCTCGCGGACCTCCGCATAGCACTCGACGCGCAGCGCGATCGCCTCTTCGCACAGGCGCTTGAACGCCGGGTCGCCGGCGAGGAAGGGCTCGATCGGGCTGAGCAGCTCGCGGGTGAGCACGTCGAGGTCGCGCGCACCGCCCAGCTCGCGGCCCAGCCACTGGAGATCGGAGCGGAACAGCCGCGTCGTCTCCTGGGGGAGCAGCGACTGGAACACCGCCAGGGCGGCGCGCGCTCGGCGCATGCCGACCCGCATCTGGTGCACGCCCTCGGGATCGCTGCCCTCGCACGCGCACTCGGCGTTCGCCGTCAGCTGGGCGAGGCACTGGCCGAGGATCGCCTCCAGGGCCGCCTCCACGGTGGCGTCCCGATCGAGCGCGACCCGGCGCCCCGCGTGGACCGGTGGCGGAGTGCCGAGCGCGAGCGCGTAGCCGCGCTCGGCCTTGCTGCGCGTGCCGGGTAGCAGGTCGAACTGCTCCTGGAGCATCAGCGCGAACTCCATCATCCGCGACGCCTCGCCCGCGCGTAGCTCGAGCTCCAGCTCGTGGATCGGCTCGCGCTCGTCGTCGGCGACGATCTCGCCCTCGTCGATGTCGAGGGTCCACTCGCTCTCGGCGTTGCGCAGGGTGCGCCGCGTGCGACGGAACTCGGTGCGGAAGACGGGCCGCAGCGGCTTGTCGCCGATGATCTCGCGCAGCTGCTCGCGCAGCCCGGCGTCGGGAAGCCGCTCGAGATCGGGCTCCTCCCCTTCGAGCGGGCACTCCACCTCAGAGCGCTCGAACAGACCGCCGGCGCTGGAGCGGTCGCCCTTCACGGTCTGGATCCGCTCGGCCCCCTGGCTGCGCACGCGCAGTCCGAAGCCGGCGGCGGCGAGGTCGGCGTCGGGCGTGTCGAAGTACACCGACACCAGGTTGCGCGCGATCCCCCGTCCCAGCGCCAGCGTCTGCACCAAGGGGTGGCGCTGCAGCCGCCTCAGATCCTCGGGCGATGCCTCGAGCTTGAGTTCGACTTCCCGGTGCGCGCTCACCGCACCATCATAACCGAGGGCACGGGGGTGGGATTTCGCCGCCGAACCGCCGGTCACCGCGGCTCACGCGTCGTCGAGGCCTTTCGGCGTGACGAACTGTCTCAGCTCACAACCCCGCGGGAGCTGGCGCCAGTGGTCCGCGTTCAGACGGAGCTCGGCGAGCCCACCGGTGGGGTACTTCCGGCGCAGCTGGGCGAGATCCGCCGCCGGGCCGGACGCGGCGAGGATCTGGGCCAGCTCGGCGATGCCCGGGTTGTGCCCGACCACCAGCACGCCGTGGACGTCGTCGGGTACGGCCTGGAGGCGGCGCAGCAGCTCGCCCTCGCCGGCGAGGTAGAGCTCGCGCTCCTCGAGCACCACCCAGGACTCCGCGAACGCCTCCGCCGCGCACTCGAGCGTCTCGCAGGTCCGCCGCGCCGGGGAGCAGAGCACCAGGTCCGGCCGGGCTCCGCACTCGGCGAGATGGCGCCCGATGCGGTGGGCGGCCTTGCGGCCGCGGGACTCCAGCGGCCGGTCGGGGTCGGCGAGCCCGGGCTCCCGGGCGGCCTTCGCGTGTCGCAGCAGCCAGAGTGTCCGCACACCTCCTCCCGGAGACCGGTCACGATAGCTCGATCCGTTCTTCATCCGTCCGTCATCGCGCGCTCGTAAGGTCCGCATCGCTCGGACACAGCGTCCCCTCGTCGTTCGTCCCATCCCCATCGAGCCGACGGGACGCGGGTCCGGTGTGAGCGAGCGCGGAACGGATCCCGGCGCCCCCCGCCGGGGTCGACTGCGAACGCGGGACTCGGCGGGGGTCGCCAGGGGGGCGACCCCCGCCGCCCTCCTGCCCCGGTGACCTGCGCGCACCGCCTGCGCGCGGGTGAGCCCGACCGTCACCGATCGGTGACGGGTCCGTGGCCCCTTCGCCCCGGACTCTCGACCGGTTGTTCACCGGCTTCCCACGGGACTGTCGCGTTCGCAAACGATGTTTTCGGCGAGCGCAAAGCGGAGCTCCCCTCCCTAGGAGGACCGATGCGGATCGCCCTGTTCACCGAGGTCTTCCCGCCGAAGATCGACGGCATCTGCAACCGGCTCGACCACACGATCCGGCACCTGACGGGGAGCAGTCACGAGGTGCTCGTGTTCGCGCCTTCGGGCTCCTTGGCCGAGCACGCCGGCGCGCGCGTGGTGCGTGTGCCGGGGGTGCCCTTCTCGCCCTACCGAGGACTCCTGGCCACCGCGCCGGACCCGCACATCGCCTACGAACTCGCCCGGTTCCGGCCCGACGTCGTGCACGCGGTCGGCCCGGTGTGCCTCGGCCTGTGGGGTGTGCTGGCCGCCCGCGCGCTCGGACTGCCCCTGGTGGCCTCCTTCCACACCGACCTGGCGCGCTACGTGAAGAGCTACGGGCTCGGCTGGCTCGAGCCGGCGATCTGGCCGCTGCTGCGCCAGGTGCACGGCGCCGCACACCTGAACCTGACCCCCTCGCGCTTCACGCGCAGCGAGCTGATCGAGCGGGGCGTCGAGCCGGTCGAGATCTGGCGCGGCGGCGTCGACACGCAGATCTTCCATCCCGGACGCCGCACGCTGGCGATGCGCATGCGGCTCTCGGGCGGCGTGCCCGACCGGCCGGTGGTGCTCTACGTCGGGCGCCTGTCGCCGGAGAAGCAGCTCCATCGCCTGTGCGAGCTGCACGACGCCGTGCCCGAGGTGCGCGTCGCCTTCGTCGGAGACGGCCCGGCGCGCGCCGAGCTGGAGGCGCGGCTCGGCGCCGAGCGCGCCAGCTTCCTCGGCTTCCTGCGCGGCGAGGAGCTGGCCCAGGCCTACGCGAGCGCCGACGTGTTCCTGATGCCCTCCACCACCGAGACGCTCGGCTTCGTGGTGCTCGAAGCCATGGCGTCGGGGCTGCCCGTGGTCGCGGCGCGCGCCGGCGGCATCCCCGACCTGATCCAGTCGGACCACGACGGAATCCTCTACGAGCCGGGCGCACCCGAGGAGGCGACCAAGGCGGTGTGCGAGGTGCTGTCGAGCCGCAACCTGCGCGAGCGCCTGGCGCGCCGCGCGCGGGAGAGCGCCCTGCTCGGCGACTGGAGCCGCGAGACCGAGCGCCTGGTGCTGCAATACCGGAAGACGCAGGTGCTGGCGGCGAACCGCGGCTTCGTCGGCCGCGCCCTGCGCCTGTTCGTGTGAGGTCCGATGTCCGGTGCCGTTTCGCGGATTCGCCTGGGACCGCTCCACAATCCGGTTCGCGGCCTGCTCCACGGGAGTGCCGCGATCCTCGCCGCGGCCGCCGCGGGAGAGTTCGCCGCGGCGCAGGGGGCCGCACCCGAGCTGCGCGCGGCGCTGGTGACCTTCGGGCTCTCGGCCGCGGCGCTGTTCACGGTGAGCACGCTCTACCACGCGCTGCCCTGGAACGAGCGCTGGAAACGGCGCATGCAGCGCGCCGACCACGCGATGATCTACTGCAAGATCGCCGGCGTCTCGACCGCCTTCGCCGTGGCCGGCCTGCGCGGCGCCGAGTGCGATCTCGTGATCGCGGCGGCCTGGGGGATCGCCGCGCTCGGCACCGCCCAGAAGGCCTGGCTCCCCGACGTCGTGCACGAGAAGGCCTCGATCCCCTTCCAGGTGCTCCAGTCGCTGGTCGCGGTCCCCGCCCTGCTCGCCTTCTCCGAGCGCTTCCCCGACAGCACGCCGGTCCTCGCGATCGCCTGCGCGCTCTACGCGGTGGGCGCGGTGATCTTCGTCTCCGAGCGCCCGCGCCTGTGGCCCCGCGTGTTCTCCTTCCACGAGCTCTTCCACGGACTCGTGGTCGCCGGCTTCGGCCTGCTCTGGCTGCTGCTCTCGGACGTGCTGGCGGCAGCGGCGGGGAGGTGACCGCGATTCATCCGTAGACCAGCAGCGGTGGCCTCCCCGGGCGCAGACCCAGTTCGAACCGCAGCCCGTCCGGAGCGTTGCCCGTGCAGCGGACCCTCCCCGCGTGGACACCTCGGTGGTGGTGCCAGGCGCAGAGCGTCGTGCGATTGGCGAGGGCATGCGAGCCCCCACGCGAGCGGAACACAACGTGGTGTCTCTCGAGGTTCCGGTACGACGAGCAGCCGGGAACCGTGCAACGCCAGCCGTCGCGTGCGTAGACCCGTTCTGCCCGCCGCACGCGTCCCTTCGCCCGCGCCAGCCACTCTGCAAGGGCGGCGTCGAGCATCGCCGCGAAGGCCTCGCCCTGGCTCGGACAGCGTTCCGTGCGGCTCTCCATCCTCCGCCGCACCGTGCACAGCGTGGCGCGCAGCAGGCGGATCACCTCGCTCGGCCCGTTGATCATCAGCCGACACGTCTCGCCGGTCGCCGTGGCTTGCGCACCCGCTTGCCGCTCAACGGACGGAGATCGCGAAGCGCCCACCGGAAGGGCCCCGTCGCCCGCGAAGCCCGCCGGATCGAGATCGGCCGCGAGGAGCGCCCGGTCCACCTCCTCCTCCAGTCGGCGGCAGGTGACCCGCCGGGCGCGGGCGATCCAGCCGCGCGCGTGCGCCGGAGCCGCCAGGACCACGGGCACCAGCGTGTAGGCGCGCAGGAACGAGAGCCATCCGGTGCGCCACGCCCAGGCCAGCTCCGGTACCCGATTAGCCGCTCGCGCGAGCCGCAGCAGCATGCGCGCCCGGCGCGGCGAGATGCCAAGCTCGTCGCGGGCATACGAATCGAGCGTGGCGAAGCCCCGCACCCGGTGGAGCCCTTCCTCGGCGACGGCTCGCAGCACCTCCGCCAGCTCCGCCTCCGATCGCTGCTCGACGGCAACGAGCTCCCGCGGCCGGGCATCGAGCGCGAAGGGGTCGGACCCGTCGGCTTCATCCCCTGCTCGCGCCCTGCGCGCGCGCCGCTCCGCGCGCGGGAGCCGGCTCGCGGCCGCCGCTGGGTGAGGGGACCCCGGCCTCATGTCCGCCATAACCGGCGCCAGGTCGTCCGCCGGCGCGTCGATGGCGTCGAGCGGGACGGCGGAGAGCACCTCCGCCGCCACGGCCTCGGCACACTGCCAGGGCCCGAGCCGCTGCCCGGCCACCCGGCACACCAGCATCCGCGCGCGGTGCCACTTCGCCTTCGTCTCCGGCGTGCAGCGCAGCTGGAGTGTCTCGCGCCGGCCCTCGCCCGCCTCCTCTTCCGCCATCTCCGCCACGAGAGCGCCGGCTTCGAGCGACCCTGCGTCGACCCGCCGCACCTCGCGGGACAGCGCGCGCGCCGAGAGCGCCTTCGCCACGCCGAGCCAGCGCCCCTCGTCCTCCGCCGTGGCGATCCGCGCGAGCAGCCGGGCCTTCGTCCACGAGATGCGACCCGCAGCCAGCGCGGCGTCCACCCGCGGAAGCGACCGCAGCGCCGCATCCACCCGCGCCAGGTCCTGCAGCTCGCGCCCCGATACCCCGAGCCGCTCGACGGCGTAGTCGGCGAGGCGGGCGAACCCGAGTCGCTCCCAGCCGCGGATTCCGACGAGGCCGCCCGCCGCGCGAGACAGCTCGCGCCGTGTAGCACCCCCCGCACGCGCCAGCGCCGCGCAGCGAGACGCGCCGTCGCCCACCGCGTCCGCAGCAGCATCGTGTGCGAGCGCAGGATCGGACGCCGCCACCATGAGCCTCCCATCGGGACCGGGAGCTCCACCAGATTCGAGCACCGGTGTGACGGATCCGGTCACGGTGCCGCGAGAGATCCGCAAGCGGAGAGCGCGATCCCACCCGACCCGGACGACGGGGCGCGCCAGAGCCCGTGCCTGCCCGGCCTTGTAGAGGGTGAACGCGCGGCCTCGCAGGCCGGCTGCCGCCCTCGCTCGCGCGCTCTCCGCACGGCACGCCCATCGCACCTCGGCCTCCCGATACCGAAGCGCGACCCCTTCAGCCCCGCGTACACAGCTCATCTCCCCGAGCGAACGCTCCTCCACCGCGTGGTCCGCGAGCAGCTCGAGCCCTTCCTCGCACGCGCTCGCTCCCGCGAGCAGCCGGCGCCGCACTTCGTCGAGCAGAAGCTCCGTACCTTCCTGCGCTGCGGCGTGCTCGCGCACGGCTTCCTGCGCCTGCACTGCGACGACTGCGGCCGCGACCGCCTCGTTGCCTTCTCGTGCAAGCGCCGCGGGTTCTGCCCATCCTGCGGTGGCCGGCGCATGGCGGACACGGCGGCCCACCTCGTGGATCGCGTGCTCCCCCCGGTGCCCGTCCGCCAGTGGGTGCTCACGCTCCCCTACCCACTTCGCTACCGCTGCGCCTACGACGCGAAGCTCACCCCCGGCGCCACGTCTCGGCGCTTCCGCTAGGCCGAGCTCCTCCAGCGCGTCTTCGCCGTCGATGCCCTCCGCTGGCCCGCGCTGCGGATCGACCCTGCGCCTCGTCGCCGCGATCGAAGATCCGGCCATCGCCCAGCGCATCCTCGAATGCATCGGGCTCCCCGCCCGGGCACCCCCCGCCCCTCCGACGACACCAGGCCGTGACCCCGGCGCGCACACCTCTCAGAGCGACGAAGACAGGTATTTCGACCAGACACCGCGCGATGAGGACAGCTGGGCGTGACCTCGGGGACGCCAGGTCGACAGCCGAGGCACGATGTCCCCCCGTGAGGCGCCTTGCGCGCCTAACACCCCGGCACTCGCTCGAGCCGAGGCGGCGCCGCGTCACGCGAAAGAGAACGACACACAGCCCAGCGGCCCACCTTGAAACCGTCCGCCGCCGCGGGCAGCACGGTTGACATCATTCCGCTTCTCGGCCCTGGCGAGAATCCAGCTTGAACCGCCTATCCTCTATCGCCGCGAATCGTGCGACCCCGCTCGATCCCTTCGTCTTGAGCGAATCGGATCAAGACGCGGTTGATGGCTTCCCAGGTCTGGGGTTGGATCCGCTTCACGTTCGACTGCAACGCCTGATGGCTCGGTTGTTGTTTGAAGCCAAGTCCCACGAAGGCTCGGAATGCACTCGAGTCCTGCAAGTGGAACTCCAGCTCCCGGTAGCTCAGGCGATGGATCTACTTGAGCAGAGCGATCCGCAGCACTTGATCGCCGCTCAACCCGCGACGTCCCCGATCGCTGCGGCGTTCCTGCAGGAGATCTTTCCCGACGAACCCCGCGATCTCCGGATGCGCATCCAGGATCCTGGCCGCCATCTGCAGTTCTCGGGTATGCTGGTGCGAGCCCCAGATGGGAACGAGCGGTAGTTGAGATTCTCGGAATTGGCGCATCGCTTCACCCCCGGTCGGCGAATTGCTGTATAAGTTCGGTTGGTTGGCACCGCCTAACATACACCAATCGCAAGACGAAAAGGGAGACGCGATCGCGCAAATTCCTTTTGTATTCAGTGACTTCCGAATTTCAAGGCAGGAAGTAGCTAGTTGCTGTTGTGCGGTCATCCGCGCAGATGAAAACGGCCTCGAATCGTAGGATCCGCGTTGACCCCGGGGCTGCCAGAATGCGACATTGGTCTAGGACCAAACGTCGGTCGGCCCGGACGGAGGTGTAGGAAATGGGCTTGAAGGGACCCGCGCTCACGCTCTGCGTCGTTTCCATGTTGTTGGGGCACGTTCCGCGCGCAGAAGCGGCGCCCACGCCCACGATCCAGAGCTTGTCGTACAGCACCATCAAGGCCAACAGTTACGCCTCTGGCACAGCCGTGGAGGTGACGGTGGACTCGACGGCGGGCGCCGGCTACGCCTGCCGCTGGACATCCCCGGCCTTGGTGCAGATGTTTGCCTCCGAACAGGTGCTGTCCCCCACGCTGATGAGCTGCGAACTGATCGTACCGGCCCCGAGCCACTTCGGTGCGTACACGCTGGAAGTGAGCGCGGATGGCGCAATGAGTTGGTCCAACGCGGTCCCGTTCGTTTACGAATGCGAAGCAGGCCGGTATGGGCCAACCTGTGCCAGTTGCACGTGCAACTTCACGGGGCTGTGCGACGAGGGCCTGAACGGCACGGGAACCTGCACGAGCTGCCCCGTCGTGCCCCTGGCCTATTGTGACGCCGACTGTCTCAGCGGCTGCTCCTTCGGATGCGACCCCTCAGGATGCGAGCAATCCACCTGCAGCTGCTTCGCCTGTGACCTCGGGCTGACGGGCGACCAGTGCAACACGTCCTGCGACGTAAACTGCAGCGACACCGGAGGGTGTGACCAGTCGACCGCCGTGTGCAACGGCTGCGACCCGGGCCTGTACGGCGACTTCTGCGAGTCCACGTGCAGCGCGAACTGTGCCGGAGCGGGGACCTGCGCACAGGCGGACGGCACGTGTGATTCCGGCTGCGTTGCCGGCTACTTTGGTCCGAAATGCGAAACGCCTGAGGTCCCCGTCGGCGGCGTTGGCTTCTACGTCCTACTCGCGCTGCTGCTGGGCGCCGCGGGAGCCGGAGCATGGCACGTCGAACGGGCAAGGAGGTGATCCTGGACGCGCGCCCACGCCGGCGTCCTCCTGGTGCCGGGCCGCACCGCCGACCCCGCATCCGACTCTCGGATCACGTCTAGCGGACGTCAATCGCCGTACGCCGCCGGTCCATCGTCCGGATGACGATCGAACGCCCGCCGCCGCGGGCACGGTTGACATCATTCCGCTTCTCGGCCCTGGCGAGAATCCAGCTTGAACCGCCTATCCTCGACGGCGCGTCGCGACGCCCAGGGGCGGCCGGCCGCGGGCTGGAACGCGCAGCGGGCGCTCGACGTCGACGAGGCGCTCTCCGCCTACGCGGGGCTCGGGGGCGCGGGCGGCCTGCCCCGCGACGGCGCCGGCCTGATCCGACCCGACATGCCGGCCGACCTCGTGGTGCTCGCGCCCGGCGTCGATCCGCGACGGCCGCAGAGCCTGTGGCGCGGCGAGCGCGTCCGCCTGGTGCTCGTCGGCGGCGATGTGGTCTCCAGCGCGGAGGGCGACACCCCGCCGTGACGGCGCACGAGCCCGGGCTCGTGGGACTGCTCGCGGGGGCGATGCTCGCCTACACCGCGGTGCTCTTCGCCATCGGCTGGTGGGCGCGCGGTCGGATCCACAGCAGCGAGGACTACCTCGTTGCGGGGCGACGTCTCTCGCTCGGCCTCACCACCGCCACCCTCGTCGCCACCTGGTTCGGCGCCGGCACGCTGCTCGCGTCGGCCGACGAGGTGCGCACCGAGGGCGTGCGCGCCGCTGCCCTCGACCCGTGGGGTGCGGGCGTCTGCCTGCTGCTGGCCGGCGTCTTCCTCGCCGAGCCGCTGTGGAACATGAAGCTCCTCACCGTCCCCGACTTCTTCCGGCGTCGCTTCGGGCCCCGCGCCGAGACGCTCTCGGCCGTGCTCCTGATCCCGGGGTACTTTGGCTGGATCGCCGCGCAGTTCGTGGCGCTCGGCGCGATGCTCGAGCTCTTCTTCGGCCTCGACCTGCGGCTCGCCATCCCCCTCGTCGCGCTGGTCGGCACGGGCTACACGCTGCTCGGCGGCATGTGGTCGGTCACGCTCACCGACGCGCTCCAGCTCGTGCTGCTCTGGATCGGGCTCGTCGTGCTCGGCGCGGTGGTGCTCGTCGAGCTGGGCGGTCCCTTCGAGGGGCTGGCGCGCGTGCTGCGCGAGACCCCGGCCTCGCTCCTCGAGCCCGTGCCCCTCGAGGCCTGGAGGCCGCTGCTCGGCTGGCTCGCACTCTTCTGCGCCGGCGCGCTCGGCAACCTCCCCGGGCAGGACCTGCTCCAGCGCGTCTTCTCCGCGCGCTCGGCAAAGGTGGCGAAACGCGCCTGCCTGCTCGCGGGGGTCGCCTACCTGCTGGCGGGGTGCCGGTCTTCCTGGGGCTGGCCTCGAACCTGCTGGTCCCCGACCACGCCGACACCTCGATCCTGCCCGCGCTGGCCGGCCTCTTCCTCCACCCGGCCGTCGCCGTCGTGTTCGTCGTGACCGTGATGTCCGCGGTGCTCTCCACCATCGACAGCGCGATCCTCGCCCCGTCGGCCATCCTCGCCCAGAACCTGCTGGGTCGCGCCGCCGCGAGCGACGCCTCCGCGCTGCGTCTCGACCAGCTCTGCGTCGTGGGCGTGGCGAGCGTCAGCCTCTGTGTCGCCTTCGTCGGCGAGAATGCCTACTCGCTGCTCGAGAGCGCCTACGAGATCGGGCTGGTGTCGCTCCTCGTCCCGCTGCTGTTCGGGCTCAAGACGACCCGCGGCGGCGAGCTGCTCGGCCCTCGTCGCGATGGGGGTCAGCACCGCCCCTGGCTGCTCCACCAGGCGCTCGGCTGGGGCTTCTTCGCGGCGCCCTGGCTGGCGAGCACGGGCCTGCTGCTGCCCACGGGGCTCACCTGCGCCGGGCTCGCCACCCTCGCCTATCTCGCGGCCTCGCGGGCCTGACGAGCGTGCGAAGGGCGACACCGGAGTATCGTCTGGTGCCAGGTCGGAGCGATTCGAAGGGATCCGCGTGACCCACGGGTGAGCAGATGACCTCGCGGCTCTTCGCGAACGGCGGGCAGGGCAACGGCTTCGGCACGGGGGCGGTCTTCTGGACCACCCTCTCGACGATCCTCGGCGCGATCCTCTTCCTGCGCATGGGCTATGCGGTCGCCCACGTGGGACTGCTCGGCACCCTCGCCATCATCGCGCTCGGGCACCTCGTCACCATCCCGGCCGCGCTCGCCATCGCGGAGATCGCCACCAACCAGCGCGTCGCGGGCGGCGGCGTCTACTTCGTGCTCTCCCGCTCCTTCGGGCTGCGCATCGGCGGCTCGATCGGCATTGCGCTCTACCTCTCCCAGGCGATCAGCATCGCGTTCTACGTGATCGCCTTCGGCGAGGCGTTCCGTCCGCTGCTCGCCCAGGCCGTCCTGCACTGGCCGTGGCTCCCGCTCGACATGCGGCTCCTGACGGTGCCGACCCTCGGCATCCTCTGGGCGGCACTGCGCATGAGCGGTGCGCGCCTCGGCCTCTCGCTGCTCTCCGTCGTGGCCGTCACGCTGCTGGCCTCGCTCGCGCTGTTCTTCGCGGGCCCGCGCCTGTACTCCCTCGATCTCGACCACGCGATCGCGACGATCCCCCACGCGGATCCCTTCTTCTACGTCTTCGCGATCTGCTTCCCCGCCTTCACCGGTCTCACGGCGGGGGTCGGCCTCTCCGGCGACCTGCGCGACCCGAAGCACTCGATCCCGCTGGGCACGCTGGCGGCCGTGGGCGCCGGCTTCGTCGTGTACGTGCTGGTCGCCGTGAAGCTCGCCACCTCCGCGAGCCTCGACGCGCTCGCCGCGGACCCGCTGGTGATGAGCCGCATCGCACTGTGGGCCCCCATCGTCCCGATCGGCCTGGCCTGCGCGACCTTCTCCTCCGCGTTGGGCTCGATCCTGGTCGGGCCCCGCACCCTCCAGGCCCTGGCGGCCGACCGGGTGCTGCCCGCGAGCGCCTTCGCGTCGTGGCTGCGCGCGGTGCGGCCGAGCGACGACGAGCCGCTGAACGCGGCCTCCCTCACCACCCTGATCGCGCTCGCCTTCGTCGTGCTCGGCGACGTCGACTCCGTCGCGCAGATCATCACCATGTTCTTCCTCATCACGTACGGCGCCATCTGCGCCGTCTCGCTCTTCGAGCGCTTCGCGGGCGACCCCACCTATCGGCCGGCCTTCCGCTCGCGCTGGTACCTCTCGCTGCTCGGCGCCGTGCTGGGAGGCGTGTTCATGTTCCAGATCAGCACCGGCTACGCGCTGCTCTCCATCGCGGTGCTGGCCGTGATCTACGGCCTCGTGCGCGCCTCCCTGCGCGACCGGCCCGAGACCGTCGAGCTGCTGCGCGGCTCGCTCTTCCAGGCGGGCCGCTGGATCCAGCTCCGCACGCAGCGCTCGATGGCGGCCCCGGATGCGGCGGCCTGGCGACCCTGCGCGGTATGCCTCTCGGACACGACCTTCCAGCGCCGTGGCGCCCTCGACTTCCTGCGCTGGATCGCCCACCGCCACGGCTTCGCGACCTACATCCACTTCGTGCAGGGCTTCCTCTCGCGCAAGACCTCGGAGGAATCCAAGGAGGCACTGACCCGCCTCATCAAGCTGGTGGGCGCCATCCGGGGAAACGTGCAGGTCGACACCATGGTGAGTCCCTCCTACACGTCCGCCTTCACCCAGCTCATCCAGCTCCCGAGCAGCAGCGGCATGGAGAACAACCTCGTCGTCTTCGAGTACGAGAAGGCGGAGCCGGCCGGGCTCGAGCCCGCCCTCCAGCACCTCCAGCTCGCCACCGCGACGGGCTTCGACGTCGTCATCCTGGGACTCTCGCCGCGCGGCTACGCGGGAATGCGCGAGATCCACCTGTGGCTGCCGACCGGCGACTACGGCGCAGCGAACCTGATGATCCTGATCGCCTACATCCTGGCCCACCATCCGGACTGGAAGCACGCGCAGATCAAGATGTTCGACATCGTCGCGGCTGCGGACCGCGACGCGCGCGTGGAAGAGCTGCGCGAGCTGGTCCGCACGGGGCGGCTGCCCATCTCGGAGCGCAACGTCGAGGTCATCGTGCCGGAGGACGGCCACGACCGCGCCAGCCTGGTGAACCGCCACTCGCGCGACGCCGACTTCACCCTGGTGGGCCTGCGCCGGGAGGCCGTGCGCAAGCTCGGCCCCGAGACCTTCGCGGGCTACGACGACGTGGGCAACGTCGGCTTCGTGATCGGCGTGAGCGACGTCGAGATCGATCGCGACGAGCCGGCGTCGGAGCCCGCGGACGAGGAGGCCGACGTCGCGGACGCGGACGACACCGAAACGGCCGACACGGTGCCCGCCGCGGAGGCACCCGAGCCCGACGAGGCGGCGCAGAACGGGCGGGAATGAACGGCGACGGCACACGCCACCTGGGCCTGTTCGGCGCGACGACGGTGGGGGTCGGCGCGATCGTGGGCGGCGGCATCCTCGCGCTCGCCGGCATCGCCTTCGCGACCGCGGGGCCCGCCGCGCTCCTCGCCTTCGCGCTCAACGGCGGCATCGCGCTCCTCACCGCAGCGAGCTTCGCCGAGCTCGCGGTGCGGTTCCCGCAGTCCGGCGGCACCTACACCTACGCCAAGCGCGTGCTCTCCATCGAGGCCGCCTTCGTCGTGGGCTGGGTGGCGTGGTTCGCCTCGATCGTGGCGGGAGTCCTGTACGCGCTGGGATTCGCCGCCTTCGCCTCCGAGGGCGCCATGCACCTGCTCCGCAGGCTCGGCCACGAGGCCGCGTGGATCGAGGGCGCGCAGCTGCGCGCCGTCCTCGCGGTAAGCGCCACCGCCTGGTACGCGCTCGCGCTCACGCGCAGCGCGCGCGGCGGCGGCAACACCGCCACCGTGGGAAAGCTCGTCGTCTTCGCGGTGCTGATCGCCGGCGGGCTCTGGGTCGCGCTCGGCACGCCCGCCAGGACGCTGCTCTCGCACCTCGATCCCTTCCTGCCGCGCGGACCGCTGGGCCTCGTCCAGGCCATGGGCTACTCCTTCATCGCGCTCCAGGGCTTCGACCTCATCGCCGCCGTCGGCGGCGAGGTGCGCGATCCGCAGCGCAACCTGCCGCGCGCGATGTACCTCTCCCTCGCGATCGCGCTCGCCGTCTACCTGCCGCTGCTCTTCGTGCTCGCCACCGTAGGGGCACCGGAGGGAGGCTCGATCCTCGACGCGGCGTCCGCGAACCCGGCGGGCCTCGTCGCCGAGGCGGCCGAGCGCTTCCTCGGCGCCACCGGCTTCTGGCTCGTGATCGGCGCTGGCGTGCTCTCGATGCTCTCCGCGCTCCAGGCCAACCTGCTCGGCGCGTCGCGCGTCGCGTTCGCGATGGCGCGCGACCGCACCCTGCCGCGACCGCTGGGCCGCATGCGCGGTGCGAGCGGCACCCCAGCGCTCGCGGTGGCGGTGACGGCCGCAATGCTGGGCTCGCTCGCGGTCGCGGTGGACGACGTCCCCGCGGCGGGTGCGGCCTCGAGCCTCGTCTTCCTCATCACCTTCGCGATGGTGCACTGGGCCGCGATCCTGGCGCGGCGGCGATCCGGACAGCCCGGCATCCCGCCGCTGCCCGTGGCCGGCGGCGTGCTCTGCCTCTCCCTCGCGTTCTTCCAGGCCTTCGCGGTGCCGACGGCCGGCATCATCGTCTTCTCCTGGCTGATCGTCGGCGGCCTCTTCTACTTCACCCTGCTCGCGCCCGGGGCGAGCCTGGCCGACATCTCCGCCGAGGCGCGCGACCCCGACCTCGCGCGACTGCGCGGTCGCAGCCCGCTGGTCCTCGTCCCCGTCGCCAACCCCGACAGCGCGGCGAGCCTCGCGGGCGTGGCCGCCACCGTCCGTACCCCGGGCGTCGGGCGGGTGCTGCTCTTCTCCGTCGTTGCCGAGCTCGACGAGGAGCCGGGCGAGGATCACCCCGCGCTCCACGACGCCCAGGTCATCCTCGGCGAGTCGCTGCGGCGCAGCTTCGAGCGCGCGGCCCCCGCCGAGACCCTCTTCACGGTGGCGGCCGACAGCGCGCGCGAGATCGTGCGGGTCGCGCGGCTCCACCGCTGCGAGACGGTGGTGATGGGCGCGCCGAAGCTGCGCGAGCCCAACGTCGAGGCCTGGCTCGAGGACCTGATCGCGCGGCTCTCCGCCGACGTGGTGGTCGTGCGCGCGCCGCACCGCTGGCGGGTGGACGAGGTGCGCCGCGTGCTGGTGCCGATCGGGGGCACGCGCGACCACAGCCGGCTGCGCGCGCGCCTGCTCGCGAGCCTGAGCCGCACGGAGGCCTGCACCATCACCTTCCTGCGCGCGGTCGCGCCCTCCGACTCGGTGGGCGAGCGGCGCCGCGTAGAGCGCGAGCTGCGCGAGCTCGCGCGCGACGAGTGCGAGGGCCACTACGAGGTGATCGTCGAGGCGGCCGCGGACCCGCAGGCCGCGATCCTCGCCCATGCCGCCGAGACCGACCTGGTGCTGATGGGCCTGCGGCGCGACCTCCTCGCCGGCGACGCGATCGGCCGGCTCGCGCTCGCGGTCGCCGCCGGCAGCGAGGTGCC
>Ga0315553_10000006_pt1 | contig 162093 bp, 261 predicted proteins | sample SalMarSW160140MG_FD_203099 | JGI IMG/M metagenome (GOLD analysis project Ga0315553, IMG submission 203099) | Salt marsh sediment microbial communities from the Plum Island Ecosystem LTER, Massachusetts, United States - Salt Marsh Sediment SW1601-40 ... | reverse complement strand
TCATTCATAAATGTAGGAGTATTGGTTGTTCGGTTATGGTCGATGGTTTGGTGTATTGCCGGACTTGTCTCCGTAAAATTGGGGACAGATTTGCTGAGAGTCAAATGGTAGAACGTGGGGAGGTTGTTGATGCTTCTGGGCTCAACGGTTCGGTCGAGGAGGTCCTTGAAAGAAAATTCAATGAGCACAGTGGTCAAATTGGGAAAATCCTTGGTGTTGAGATAACAACTAGGTTTTCGAAGCAAGCGTTAATTGGCGCCATGATCATTATGATGGAGCAACACAAGGGAGAAATCGAGGTATTGGAGAGTGGTATTGATATGATGAAAACGATTTCATCTTATCGAGACAGGGTTTCTCAGTAGGTTGAATGGGACAATTTCCACATACGAGACCGCCGAGGCCAAATGATCTTGGGGACCTTAAACGATATAGGCGTGAGCGTGCGCGTGAGAATAGGTATTGGCAAATCCATGGGGTGCTATTGGTGTTGGTATTGGCATCTTTTTTTGTCCTTGGTCTCATCTTGATAGTCAGATATTGAAAGGAATTTTTTGATGAATGCTTTCATAAAGAGTCTTCAACAGACTGGTGTAGTGTGGGTGATCGTTACAGATCCAGAGAGCTATTGGGAGGATAGTATTGGTAAGTTTTATCCTCATGATGGTGGAAAATCCAGAGTCCGTTTCAATAAAGCTCTTGGGAGTATTTTCGACAATGATAAATTAATGATTGTCGAGATATTTGAAGAGCATGGCCCGATAGAGAATGGTGATTTGGTTTTGGTATCGTCTGAGGATGACACCTTCTCTTTTGGTATGTCGAATTGTTATAGCTATATTGGCGAAGTAGAAACAAGCCTTGAAAAGGGAAGGGTTGTTCATTTTGGAACTGGATGTACAGAGACGTTCAAGGATGGATACCTTACCAAGATTGGCTTCAAACGAATAGGAGAAGAGATGAAGAAAGGAAACCCGAGGCCGGAAGATGTTGGTGCTGTGAAGCCAGTTCCTCCACCAGCACCACCGAATGACAAAATGATAGCGCTCAATGATGTTCGACGGATGGACATTAAACCAGGTGAGGTGATTTTGGTCACTATCCCGATGATGCCAAAATGGGAGGAGTATGCTTCTTTGACTCTTTCTTGTTTCAAGCACGCTTTTCGTGATACTAAAATCGTTATCATCCATCCTGGTATCCGGGTGGAGATAGTGAGTCCAGAAGTCGGCGATGCGGCTGAAAAAGAACTGAATTCCCAAAAAGATTAATACCAGGTAAAAAGTGAACTTGACTTCACATTTGCCTTGTCTTACCCTTATTATGAATGAGGAGGTGTCCAGTGGTTTGTGTGTCCGATGAAAAAAAAGAAGCTTCAGGGATTATACTTGTTGATATCCGTGGCGATATTGATGTTTCTGTCGATGATTTTGAGGCATATCTATCCTCAATATCTGAGGACAGACGGGAATCAATACGGGATCGATACGTGAAGGGGAAATTTAACCCTGACTATTACGGCGTAATCACAATCTCTGCTGATGGCGTGTTTTCGGACGGCAAAAAAATCAAAGGGGCAACTGATGGCAAGTAAAAAGGAAGAGGTCGAGCCGGTTGAGAGATGTCAAGTCCTTATCCACAGAGGAGGGACAAAGGCTACCCCATGTGGAAATAAGGCCAAGGGAAATCTAAAGGACGGAACACCGGCGTGTGAGATTCATCTCAGGATTCATCGCAGGTCTGAGAGAATCAATGATGAGAACATGGATACCTGGATGAAGCTTTGGGCTGAGGGAGTTGCTTTCAAACAGAAGGTTGATGCATTTGCTCAGGCCAATGGGATAGAGGAGACCATCGCCATCCCAGAGGTCGGCAAGGTTTCTATTTCGTGGGAGCTATTCAAAAAGCTTGTATTAAAAATAAAGTGATAATTATGATAAGAATAAAAAGAATTAACGAAAGTGACCTGTATCAATCTAGCGGATCATGTCCAGCATACGGCCCACAAGGGAAGATAGACGTATACTGTCGATGGGAAGAAAACGAAGAAACTGGAAGTCCAGAGTGCGCTGGATTAGTGCTTCTACAATGTGTCTATGCGGATGACTACGGGACGCAGTTAGCTCCGTTGCATGAGCATTTACCATTATTGTCTGCACATGAAGAAGCGGTAGACTGACTGGCTACTGCGCTCAGAAACGGATTGACGTTGACTAACTGATCTCCATCCGACTTATCTCTACAGAGGTGGGTCGCATTGGATGCCAAAATAATTAGCAAAAAGGAGACAATAAAATGGTACGTATATTTAACCCAGTAAATAAATTGAAATGCACATGTATCGATGCAGTAAGATCATTAATTGATACCGCAACAGAATGTCAATATGACTTTGTTATCGTGGATGGGCATCCTGTTGCGACTGTGCATGGTGTTAATAAGCTCGATGCCCGTGGCTATCCACGCGAATCGGCATCGAGAACTGATTCCGGCGTTCGCAAGATTTTCCACTATTGGGATTGTGAGTTGACACAGAGCGGTCTTGTTGAGCGTAATGGGTATTATCCACAGTATCGGTGGCTAACTGTTCCAATTGATGACGTATTAACAATACTGAGGCAAAAGTAACTGACACCCACCATGCCGGACACGAGAGTGGCCGGTGGGATTGGCTGCCTGTCTAGGGCATAACAATGGAGAAAGAAAATGCATTATTGTGAAAACGTATACTGTAGCAAAACGCGCGGATACTGGGTAGACGGAGACGACGGGCATGAGATGCTTGATGGGGTCGAGTCCGCCAAGTACTGGCGGGAAGATCACGATCCTATTACATGCGCGCTACAAGGCGGCGATTGTGTCGGTGTGTGCTCATCGATAGATGGGCATGCGGTCAGAGAGACTGACTATTGGGAGAATATGGTAAAAAGTGCTTTACAGCAGGGGACACTGAATGTCGAGCCGTATTGGGATCGGCGATGGAACGAAAACAGATACTGCAAGGCGGCGCTCGAAAAATTCGCTCGATAGGGACTGACAGCCACCCTGCCGACAAGGAGATGGTTTTTGGGTCAATAGTCTGTGTTGGATGTGGGCTTGAGCTTGGGTGTTCACAAGACGTATTTTTACGCGAAGATTAGTGTTCGCGAAGAGGATGAGGATGGCTGCAAGAATAGCCAGGGTATTCCCGAGGAAGACAGTAGCAACGCCAAGCGATAATCTGGTGTTTTTCGATGGGCCAGGATTGTTCCCTCCGACTGTTGATGAGGTTCATGTCTCTGTGACGTTTTCATGGGACATCCCTCATGCTGAGTGGTTGGCTAGGCAATGGGAGGCTGTGGCACCAGTGAAGGTTGGTGGACCGGCGATAGGGACCATGGGGCTTGATTTTGTTCCGGGCATGTACGTGAAGTATGGGTACGTCATCACTTCTAGGGGGTGTCCGAATAGGTGTTGGTTCTGTGATGTGTGGAAGCGAGATGGAGGGATTCGGGAGCTTCCGATAACTGATGGCAGGAACATTCTCGATGATAATCTTCTGGCGTGTTCCGAGGAACACATCAGAGGAGTGTTCTCGATGCTTAAGAGGCACCGTGGGGAGAGGATTGAGTTCACCGGTGGGTTGGAGGCTGCGAGACTTAGAGATTGGCACGTGGAGCTTCTCAGGGAGATCAGGCCGAAGCAGATGTTCTTTGCCTACGACACAGAGGATGATTACGAGCCTTTGGTCGAAGCCGGGAGGAAGCTCCTTGGGGCCGGGTGGACGACGGCGAGCAAGACACTGAGGGCATACGTGCTCATCGGGTACAAGCGGGATACGATCGAGGCAGCTGAGGAGCGGCTCAGAAAAACGGTCCGTGCTGGGTTTACTCCGATGGCGATGTTGTGGAGGGGGCGCGACGGGGAGACTGACTATAGGTGGAGAAGATTTCAGAGAATGTGGGCGCGACCTGCATTCATAAAGTCAGCTGAGAAGAATGAAAGGTATATTCGATGAAAAACAAAACAGGTGTTGAGCTGATTGCTGCCGAGAGAGGCCGTCAAATTGTTGAAGAAGGTTATGACGTTATTCATGATGATTACCACAAAAGTGGAGAGTTGTCTTTGGCGGCGATTGCCTATGCTGCCCCAACGAGAATATTCATGAGTGAGGAGACAGCCACTGGTGTGATCTTCTATGATCCTTTCCCTGATAATTGGAGGGACAAGAGGCGTGAGTATGGCGGCATAAATATATCGAGTGTACTTCCAGATCCCGACACTTATACCAAAGAGGAGAGAGTCGACTTATTGGTGAAGGCGGGTGCGCTTATTGCTGCCGAGATTGACCGTCTTCAGAACAGTAGCGGAATGGACCACAATGCCGAAGAACTCATGGAGCAGGATGGAGACGAATAGAGAAATAGGTCCGTGCAACAGATACGGGAGCTGACGAAGTACGATGGGGAGAATATCTGTCTTCTTTGTTGGCTCCAGATAACAGAGGAGGATGATAATGAAAATACGGATAGGGAAGGCAGTCGATCCCGAGAATTGTAACGAACCGACATGGACAGAGATTGATGTCAACGCGGCTCATGATGTCGAGCTGACAGAGGTCTACAACGGGGTAGGCATCATCACAGACCTGGGATGTTTCGGGATCGCCATGCGTGATGGCGGCATCGAGGTGATGCTCAACGGTGACCTGATGTGGAGTTCGAGCGACTTCGAGGAAGCGATGGTGTCCAGGTCCGGGTGGAGGAAGGTGGACGGTCAATGGGTGAGGGACGACAGCGACGATGGCGCGAAGGTTGGTCTGGATCCTGATTGGGTTCCGAAGCAGGGTGAAGTTGTTCGTGGCCCAGGTGGTCACCTCTATGTGAGCGACGGTTCACTAGGGAAAGATGGCAGCCTGCTTGTGAGTCGGTTCAAGGTTGGCTCAGCGTGTTGCATCAGCGACTGGGAAAGCATGGACGGTGAAAGGAGAGGGAGGTCAAAGAACCATCCGTTTGCTGAGAAACCAGAGAGGAAGGAGTAGACGATATGAGGATGTTCGAGAAGATTGGAGGCAGGGAGACAGTTGCACGCCTTTTGAAGCAGAGCGAGAAGAAGACGGGGAACTCGGAATAGGGAAAGGTCAGGCGATGCCAAGTTCATACAAGAAGGGTCAAGGGAGGCGGATCATCTATCGCGCCGGAAATGGAAGATTCCGGAAGACCAAGCCGGAGGAACTAGGGATAGGGGGTGTCTGTCCGAACTGCAACAGCATCATGGTCAGGATATACGAGGGAGATCCGGAGGCGAGGTTCATGGACCCGGCTAAGTACAGGAACCGGTGCTTCACGTGTGATCCAGCGACGTATGGCGGGGTCGATGATGATGTCCGTGTCGACTACTTCCGGCACTCTGGTCAGGGAGTGAATGAGGATTCCAGGTGTGTCCGTGTGACCCATGTTCCGACTGGTATTTATGTCGACAGTAAAGAGCATGTCACTAGGCATGAGAATGTTGTTCTGGCGATGAAGAAACTGGATGAACAGATAGCTGAGCTTTGTCAAAAGGAGATGAAGTAGATGGATGAGAAAAATCATGTTGAAGTTGTTTCTTGTCCTCATTGTTTGTCGGTAGAGGGAGAGACGATTTCCGCAGATGAGGATGGTCAATGCTTTTGTTGGTGGTGTTCAAATTGCAAGGCCACAGGACCGCTTGTGATAGATTATGAGCGGACCGACGAAGAAGAGGAAATGGATATCCCAACTGGAGCGGACCTCGAAGCCAGGAGGCTGTGGGGGGGTAGGACAGTAAAAGATGTGGTTGAGGGACTTCCTGATCAATACGATTATTTCATTGCGGAATTGTGTTTTGCTGGGGCTGATATGTATGACCATGAGAACTTGTCGAAGTGGTATGACAAGAATGAAGAGAATCAGGAAGTGTTTCTACAGTGGAGATGGTTGGTTGGAGGTATTTCTGTCGAGGATACATGGAGAAAGCTTGAGGAGTTAGGGCAATGACCATCATCGTCAAAAGGGAATGTTGGTTCTGTGGCAGCACCTATGGGTTCATGACTTCGGGATATGGTGTTGACCCGAGTATTTGGAATGAGGCTAAGGGGGTTGGTTATCACTATTGTTCTGAGTGTGCTGAAAAGGTAACTCCTCTTCATGAAGAGATATGGAAGCTTCAAGATGACGTCGAGAGAAACCTTCAGAGGATGGAGTCGATGATCAATGATCCGGATAGCTGGTTTGCGTGGTGGAGGGCCATGAAACAATTTCCTATCAGGCGTGTTCACAGTGAGCTGATTAAAATGGATGGCGGGTTTGACATTCAGCCGATGAGTAGGCCGGTTGGATCGGTCTTCTTTTTGGAAATGGAGAAGAAGGATGGAGTTCAGAGCTGATCCGACAGGGTATCAGGCAGAGGATGGTCGGACATACACAACAGAGGAAGAGGCAAAAGAGGCATCTAGAAAGTATTGGGTGATGTCGATGTTGTTTCATGTATTCAAATACAATGATCAGCGACAGACGGAAATGGATGCAAAAATATTGTTGGATTTGGCATCGAGGAAGGTGATAACGATTGATTGGGATCGTGTTGATGGAATTGTAAAGGGGCTCGACGACAGAGATAAACCGTATTGATGTGAAGAGGATCAATGGGCAATGGATGTTGAATCGTTTACTGGTGAATTCTTTTTTTTGAGCAATATGTATCCGTGTCGGGTGGTGGTTGATGGAATGGCATATCCATCAACCGAGAATGCTTTCCAGGCGATGAAAACGGATAACCGTGAAGAGAGGGTTTCCTTCCAGATTTGTAAGCCTAAAGAGGCCAGGAGGCTTGGCAGGAAGCTGGAGCTCAAGGATGGGTGGGAGATGAAGAAGATTGAACTGATGGAAGCATTGGTCCGATACAAGTTCACTATGTATAGAGATTTGACTTGGGCGCTCACTCAGATTGATGGTGAGATTGTGGAGGGTAATACGTGGGGGGACGAATACTGGGGATGTTGTAATGGCAAAGGTGAAAACCATCTTGGAAAAATATTGATGAACATCAGGGATGACTTTTTGAAAGGAAAACTGAGGGGCATTGGAAAGGTCCGATAAAGATGTGTAGATACATATTTATCAAGACAGAGTTTGGGTACTGCAATTATGATATAGACGAAGACTATGGAGCGTGCATATACAATTTGTACGTGAGCGAGGACAATAGGAGACAGGGGAGGGCTAAAGAAATTCTCCTCGCGGCGATAAGCGCGATCCGGTCTCATGGGTATACAGGATGTATAGGCATTACGGCAAGTCCGAAGGAGGGCAGTATTCCAAAGGGCGTGCTCATCGACTTTTATAAGCGAATGGGATTAACGGTTATGAATGACGATATAGAAGAAATGGGCGCAGCCACGGAGCAGATGCGGGAAGATGAAGGTGATACTAAAGAGGGGGGTGAAATTCTGGAAAAGGAAGTCAGTAATGAATAGAGCTAGTCCGAATAAAATAAAATTAATTGTAGATTTACCGATAGCGAGTAAGCACAATTGCAAGAAAGGGAACGTGTATAAAATAACAAAAATACACACAGAAAAGGGATCATCCAGGACACATAAAGTCGCGTTCAAAGCAGATTCGGGGGAAACTTGCTGCGCGTTGCTTGGCGAGTTTGAGTGGGTGTACGATAAAGAATGAACTAACGCATTTTGGGAGAAAAAGGGGCTGTTCGTTAATATTTTTTCAGGAGGACAAGATGGATGAAAAAACTGAGAAGAAATATCTATGGAAAGAGACATGGAGGGACCATCGTGAATTTGATTGGCTTTGTGAGATGGAGACATGCGAAGAAGCGATTGATTCTCTGAGGGTTCATATAGAGAACAGTGATCGTCTTCATGAAGGCAGAAGTATCGAGGAGGCTGAGGGGGTGATTCTCGACATCGAGGATGAGATTGCAGCGAGGGACGAACATCCGGAGTGGCCGACACTGGATCACATGATGAAGTACTGTGGGAAGTATCCAGTGAGATTAGTTGATGGATGTTCTAATATACGAATAAATGGAGAGCCTTTTTTATGTACTAGGGAACGAAAATTTAAGGATATTTCGGAGGTTACTTCTAGCCAAGGAAGTGGGACGTGGGAGCTTACACCAGAGCTATTGAGGACCAGGTGGGTATCAGAGGATGATTTTTATAGATGGAGAATGGACCAGTATGGCGTGCGTGTTGCATTGATTGAGCCGATGCCTAAACAGCTCATTGACGAGTATTGTACGTTGGTGATGTCGAAGGTCACCAAGGCGGCTGAACGGGCGGCTGAACGGATTGATACAGCGACCAGATCGGACAATATTTCGATATTTTTTACTCGGTATAAATGAGGTGTCTCTGTTGCGGTGGGCCTGCCCATGAGGCAACGGGGTGGGTTTTGAGTTCGAGGGGGCCAAGTTTACTTTGTGGTAGATGTGCAATCGATTTCGCGTTATGGTATAAAGATAGGCAAGCCAAGATGGGACATCCCCGTCGAGGTGAGGTGGAGACTTTTCAAGAGGCCATGGCGAAATCAATAATTGGAGAAGGAGTAGAGTAAGTCATGATGAATCCTGAGACAAACAGGTTTGAAGCAGTTCATCCAAAAGATGCTGAGTACGAAAAACAGGTGGCTGAACTCGTGTCCGAGCATAATAGGCGGATGAGGGTAATGGAGGGGGATTTTGTTCGAGAGGATGGTTCCCCTGTTCCTGAAAATTACCCGGTATTTTCAGTGGGGGAAGAATTCAGGCTCAAGGGGTATCGGTTCAAAGTGAAGGAGATAAAACCAGATGAAATCACTTTCGAGCCGATTGGGCCGATGCCGAAAACGAGGACTATCGTGACGACTAAAAAAGGTAAAGGACGATCACAGAAAAAACGGAAGAGTGGTAGTAAGAAGAAGAGGGTTTGACGGAGCTATTGGGTATGAAAAGGAGGATAAGATAATGAAGCTTTCGAAGGGTTTTACGGTAATTGAATTGTTGTTTGTTGTCTCGGTTTTCATCATTGTCGGTCTGACTATCGGGAATGGTTGTCTGAACAACAGGGCATGGACCGAACAGCGGGCAAGCGATGGAGCACAGAAGTACATCGAGAAGAATGGGCTTTCTGTATCCAGGTGGAGTTGTGCTGGTGATTCTGACAATGACGGGTACGGAACCTGTAATCTGGTGTTGGATTCTAGAGAGAAGATTGTTCTCAATTGTCCGACTGACTATTGGGATGTCAATATTTGGGGCGCCGGTGGATGCAAAGAGGTGCTTCAGAATCTGAATATCAACGGAAAATTGATTGGTCAGTGATGCAAATAAAAATCAATAAGATTGAAATTGATGAGCAGATAAGAGAGGCATCTGATTCTATTGATGACGGTTCTAATTTTCCAGGTATGACGTATGAAGAAGGTGTAATAGCTGCTTTGGATTGGGTTTTAGGTAACAGGGAAGAGTCTCCGATGTCGGAGAATTTGATAGAGTCTAAAAGTGATGCTACTTGCTGGACATGTGATGAGTTTGTGTATTCAGGTGAGCAAGATATTGGATATTGCTACATTCATGATAGATCCGTAAAGCAAACCAGTCTCTGTGTTCATCATCCTGATTACGTCGAAGGTGATGAGATCGATATTTTTGATGAAGATTCTGATTGATGGTCTTGGATGAAGTTGAGATGTGAGACAGAGAAACTTACTGATTTCCCGAGCATGGCGAGCTTGAGGATTATCGGCGATGCATATGGCATAAAGGTTCAGGATCATGAGGAGTTGATTCTTCTCGACCATATTGATTTCGGTGTATTCAGTTTCATTTTCAGATTATCGAAATACAGAGTATTGAAGGTCCAGAAAATTCCTGATGATATTTTCTGGTATGAGCTATTGGCTGATGAGATCGAAGGATCGATAAAACTCAAGCGAGCATTGCCGATACTGAAGCTGGTTGGAGTGTATATTCCAAGACAGGATAGAGAAGGGGTGCTTCATGTTGGGCTTTTGCGTCGGTATTTGCCGCTTGAAATAACAAAGAAGGAGGCATCTAGAGTTTGGGTCAAGGGGGAACCGGACTGTAAGAGGGGGAATTTCAGGAAGGATTTTTCGGGGATAATTTATCGTGTAGACACACAGATGTTGAGTTTTTTGGAAGAAGAAAATGAGTGACAGGAAGATTGATAGACATGAACCAAGTTCGTGTCGAAGGACAAAAGACGGAAAGTATGAATGCCTTGGCGAGCCTTGTCTTCATGCTGCAAAGACGATGGTGGATGATGACTGTATTTATCGGGTTGGTGGTGAGTGCAATTCAAAGTGTGCTATCAATGAGAGTGATACTTTACTGAGTATCGCGATAGCTGCTTTTGAATGTAGACGTTCAAGAGCGTGAGTCATGGTTGATAAGACGGGATTTTATGAACGCAAGGATCATTTTTGGCAGTGGGACACAGATGCTTTCACTTTCTTGATTGGTGACACGAATGAGGTTGTTCCTCATGTTGCACTTTGGATAACTCCGATCACCCAATTATCTTACCGGATGGTTGAACGAAGGAAGATTTCTGACAATTCCATTGAGGATCTTATTTCGTTGCGAAAAGAGGCAAGGGTTTTATTGGTAAGGAGCAGGGTAATGGGTGGGGCGGCTTTTCTTGAGTATATGGAAGAGCGACAGGAGAAGCTGGATTTTTTGATGCTGTGGACTTCATTGGGAATAAAAGTTCCTGGCTTTTATGAAGAGATAATTAACTGAAAGGAGTAGGAGATGAAAAGGGTGTCTCCATCTGATTTTTTGAGTGACAAAACCTATGTCAATGGTTTTGCCGGGCACATGTTTCCAAAGTTGGCTGAGTCGTTTGTTGATTTCTTCAATGGTGATTACAGTCTCGGGTTGATTACCGGTGCTGTAGGGACCGGTAAGAATTCATTTATTCGTCTTGTCGCATTGAGGATGCTCTACGAGTTGGCGACGATGGATGAGAACGAAAGAATTCGGTTGAAACTGAATCCTGCCAGGGTAATCTGGCTTCCTTTTTTCATAAAGGACAGAGAGATGTTCGATATACATTTCAATGCTATGAGATCTCTCTTGGAACGAACAGAATATTTTGGAGAGTTTGTAAAAAGCGATCCTTTGAGGAAGAAGATTTACATTCCTAAATTGAACGTAGAGATCGCTTTTGATCCAACGGAGAAGGACATCTATTGTCGTGAACTTTTTTCAAGTCAGATCTATGCTGCTTTCATCATAGACAACGATGGTGAAGGTTTTTGGTCCAATAGTGTGTATAAGATGATTGGTTCCAAGGTGATTCGTTCAACTTTTTTTGTGTCATGGTCGAGGTATGCGGAGGGGTTTACGAACACGTTGTTCCAAAGAGATGATTTGGCGGTCTTCGATTTGGCGGTCTTCCGGAGAAAATTTGCTGTTTGGGACACGAGAGATATGTTCAACAATTGGTTTGACGATGGATTTTTTTATGCCGTTTATGACAAGGATACCGGGGTGGGTCGGGTTGATTTGCATCCTGGAAAATTGCTAGAGAACGAAAAGGAGATTCGTGTTCCAATAGCGTTTTATGAGGATTTCAGCAGGGATTTTGAGAATTCCTTGTTCGATATTGCTGGGGTGATTGTACCTAGAAAAAGGGGATGAAGTGTCAGATGAGAAGTGTAGGTGTCCAAGGAATGGACTGGGTCTTAGGATGAACATGAGACCGTCTTTTCAGGAGAGTTATATGTTGTTGGCGGTCATAATGTCTTTGCGGTCTACCTGTTCAAGAAGACAGGTAGGTTGCGCGATAACATCGTCCGACTACAGGCGAGTTCTTTCTGTTGGGTACAATGGGAATGCTGCTGGGCTCCCGAATCAGTGTGACAATCCAGATGAGTCTGGTGGGTGTGGGTGCATTCATGCCGAAGAGAATGCGGTCATCTCTTGCTCAGAGCCGAGGGTAACGGAGAAGGTTGTATTCGTAACGGTTTATCCATGTAGGGCATGTGCGAAACGTCTTGTGCAGTTGGGTGGGGTTGTTCAGGTTTACTATTTAGATGATTACCATGACGACAAGGCGGCAACGGTATTCCAAACTGTCGGTATAAAGGTGGATCATCTTGATATACAGACCAATATCTTGTTTCAGAAGTGGAAAAAATAGAACGGTAGGCAGTTTTTTAGGGATGAAAATAGTTGTTGATCCGGAAGTTCTGAAAGGTGAAATTAGGCTTCAGGATAAAACTGGGCGCATCCTTGGTAGGATATTGACGGCGCCGGAAGGAAATGAAAATGCGAATGGATGAGAAAAAGGAGAGGGTCTTGAAATATCTCAGGGAGAAAGGGGATTGGGCGAAGCCGACGGAAATCGGAGATGCGGCGATACCTCATTCTGAGTTCACGACGGGTTCATCTGTGGCGAGTCCGGTTTGCAAGGCTCTTGTTAAAGAAGGTCTTCTGGAGAGGAGCGAGAGAGGAAATTACCGTGTAAAGGTAAAGAGGGGGAGGTGATGGACATTGAGTTTCCTAAGGTGATGTTGGTTATCCTGTTTTTTTTTATTGATGATGATGGGAGGGGTAGGATTTCTGGTCGGCATGAGAGTGTGTGAGCTTGGTCATATGGATAAAAAAAACTCATCTTGTTGTGTTGAAGAGTAAAACACGAACTTGACTTCACTTTAAAACCGAATTAAGCTTCAGGGTAGATGCCAGGTTAGTGACCTGAAGATAGGAGATCTTTATGAAGGAAACCAATGAGGTTTCGTATATTGTCAATAAAAATTCGGGCCAATTTGCGGAAGTCCCAAGTCATTCGGTACATGGCATAGATCTTGATGTTTGGTTTTCGATTTCGGTGGAGCTTCCTCTTGAGGTGTCCAACTCGGTTCATCCGGATGGTGTGATTGAGAATAAAGAGGACTATTTCAGATTGATGGTCGATGGTGAGAGGGTTGAATTCACCTCTATTCCGGCCGTCGAGATTGAGAAACCGAGGGGGTGGAAATCAAGGGGGAAGAAAAGCCTCTACTATGTGAAATCGACACAGTTCGGTTTAAAGTACAAGTGTAAATTCTGTGGACGTGAAAACCTTGGATATGGAGAGGCCAGTAATATGCATTGGCGTGGGTGTATAAAAAAAGGTCAAGGTAGTCTCTGAGCGAAAGGGTTGACCATGGATATTGAAGAGTCGATACGTATTCATCTTGATTGGTGGGGTCAATGTCGGACGTGCAAGGATTGGTTTACAGAGGAGGGACGAATGATGATTGAGGGGGAGTGCCGTTGCGACAAGTCTTCATTCTATGGTCTGGAGACGTGGAGGGATGGTCGCTGTGGAGAATGGGAAACGTTTGATTCTATTGGGGCTGAAAGGGCTTTGATAGATGCAAAGATGAATTCTGATGAGTGATTTTGATAGAAGTGGAGATCCGTTCAAGATTGGAGATGAGGTTTATTTATTCAATGGCAAGTCTTTTGAATTTGTTACGGTCGAGGATTATAAAGGGGCGGATACATACATTCTCAAGACGAAGGGTAACCGTATTTTTGCGGCTCACATAGGTCCTGTTTTCGTTGATATTCTTTCCGATGTTTCGAAAGTACTTCCGTCGAGGAAAATTGGCGACGATGCACGGTGATTTCCATAGGGAATTCTATCCGACACCTCCTCATTTGGCTTATAAGATTGTTGGTGATTACGTTGGGAAGGTAATAAGTGTACTTGATCCGTCGGCAGGAAAAGGCGACTTGCTTGCTCCTTTTCTCAGTCGTAATTCATGGCGGACAAAGGTCTATGGTATAGAGCAGAGTCTTGAGCTTTGTTCGATCCTTCGAGAGAAGAAAGTCACAATACTTGGTAATGATTTCTTTCAATATGGAGGGGAGCACTATTTTGATCTTGTTGTAATGAATCCTCCCTTTAGTAATTGTATTGACCATTTTTTACATGCTTGGAATGTCTGTAAGGCCAGGGAGATTGTGGCCATTCTTCCGGAGAGAGCTATTGGTCCTGGAAACAAAAAGACTGAGACGTTGGCGAGGATCATCGAGGATCATGGCAAAGCCGAGTATCTTGGAAGTGCTTTCTTTGCTGCTGAGAGAAAAACTGATGTGAGAGTTTTGAAGGTTGTTGTTCGAAAACCAGACCCAGAACTGAAGGTGTTTTCCTTTAATCCTGTTGTGGATGTCTCAGGGCCTCCAGAATCCAAGTCTGTTATCGACCATGGTTTGGTAAGGAGGGACATGGTATCGACGATTGTGGGTCAATACGGCGATGCTGTTGGGGCGATCCGGGATATGCTTGAGGCGGTAGGTAGAATCAGGGGTCATGTTGGGATGTTGGTTTCAAGGACTTCTCTCGACAACATGATAAAAGAGTGCGTTCAAAAAGATGGTTTGGCGGAGTCGTACAATGACATGGTCGATTCGCTGAAGAAGGGTTGTTGGGATGCTCTTCTTAGGGAAGGTGAATTTGCCAAATACATGACCACTTCATGCAGGCGGGATTTTGACAAGTTTGTTGAGGCGAATACGGGGCTTGCTTTCAATGTAGAAAATATTTTGAAAGTCATGGAGTCTCTTATTCTGAGCAACAGCGATATTTTCAAGCAGAATATTGTGGATGTTTTTGACTATCTGACCAAGTACCACAAAGAGAATCGTGTTCATCCTGAAGGGTGGAAGACGAATGACAGATGGAAGGTGAAGCGAAAGTTTATTCTTCCGTATATCGTGACATGGGAACGACAGTGGGGGATGCGTCCGTCATGGAATAGGCCAAGTGAGCTGAACGATATTGATACGGCGATGTGCACCATTACCGGGAAGAGAATCGAGGAAATAGAGTCGATAAACAAGGCGATTGATAGAGGGTGCAAGGAAGGTTGGCCGGTCGAGTCTACTTTTTTTCGGATAAAGTGCTATCAGAAGGGTACTGGGCATTTTGAGTTCAAGGATGCCGGTCTCTGGGACAAATTCAATAGGATCGCGTGCGATGGGAAGAAGTGGCTTCCGGAGGGAGGATGATTTAAGGCGATGAATAAGGGAAAGCCATATGTAGAATTTTCTGTAAAGGTATTAAAAGAGAAGCTCGACGACGGTGGGTACTGTAAGAAAGGCATAAGTGGGTGCGCTTGTGATCTTGGCTGGCCGTATGAGATGCAGTGCCCTGATTGTAGGGATAAATGGGAAGAGCATGCATTCAGGGATTCCTACTGCATATGCTCTCCGACCACTCAAGTCAAATGGTGGGAACGGAATCTAATTGGAGGTTATAATGAGAATAAAGACTCCTAGCGATGAGCTGAATAGAGCCCTCGGTGGCGGGATACCAGTCGACAAAATAACGATGTTTTATGGAGATCCTGGCGTTGCTGAGACAAGGATGATGTCTGATTTTGCTTGTCACGTTGCTGACTTTGGTCCGATGCAGAGAACGATGTTCTCATACAATTGTGCTGTCATTGTTCGTATCATGAACCAGAGGGGAATAGTGAATCTCCATGTCGAAAAGAATCGATATGGAGCCAATGGATTTTTTATGAGGTATCGGCATCCTGATGATGTTCCAACGGTCGAAGTGAGAATCGAAACGAAGGATATCGATCCGAATAGAGTTAAGCATAAATTGAAGTCCAATTGGTCATTTGGTTCGGATGAAAAAAATGGAGATGTAGACCGATCAGGGGAAACCTATAATCCATATACCGGAAAATGGAGATTCTTATAATGTCCAGGTGCAACTATCGATTCAAGTCTGGGCTTCAATGCTGTCTCGAACTGATTTTCTGACTATTTTCTGACTGATTCATTTTTTTTAAAACATGAACTTGACTTCACCCTTAGTCGGAACTAAGCTTGTTTGTAGATGCCGGGTTAGTAACCCGAAGACAAGGAGCTTTAATCATGGCTATGACGGACAAAGAACTGTTGAATGCGTGGCGTTCAGGGAACGATTCTGGTCGAGGATACGCTGTCGGTGAAGAGGATATGAGCCCTTCGGATGCGGCGAAAGATGCCGGTCTTGAGAACATCAGGACGATTTCTCCTGATGGTATCGTGGTCGGTGAGCTGGCCGGTGACGTGGTCGTGGTTGCGGATTGTAACGGTCCGTGGGCGGTTACCGTTGACAGGATCGTCGAAGCTCAATCGAAGGGGATTTGGCCGGAGCCGACAGAACCTGAGCCGGATATGGACCAGCTTGAGGCGTGGGCGTGTGATTCGGTAGTCGAGGCCACGGATGGCTGTACGGTGGAGCCGGATGGCGTGTGTCCGCACGGTCATCCATCGTGGCTCATCAAACTCGGTGTCATCTAATTGGGGGTGGGGGATGTTGAGCTGGATCATGAAGGTATTTTTGAAGCTCGGCAAGGCCAGGTGGATTGTTGATTCTGACGGCGAAGTCGGCTTTGTGGTGTTCGGTGTTGTTGTTGTGTCTCATAAATGGTCGGACAGCTTTTTGGTATTCAATAGGCGAAAACTAGATGACGAGAAGTTGTCGTATCGTGAGATTGAAAAGCGTGAGATTTCTGGTTTCGTTTTCAACAAGGGAAAATGATGTAGACGGGGAATCCAATTTGAGGACCATGGAGGCTATCGTGGGGAATAAAATTAGTATTCCAGTAGATGACGGCAATTATGTTGTTGTTGGTACGAATGGTTTTAGGAAAGGCAGTCTTACGAGAGGGAAGGCAATCCAATTAGCCAGAAGGCAACAGGCTGAATGGGATGCCGTTAGAGTTGGTATTAAGTTTGAGATTTTTTATCGTGATGGATCTCCTGTGAAATGGAGTATGGAGGACTAAGAAGATGAGAAGACACAGTGTAAAAGAGAAAGAAACCAGGTTTGCGCTTTCCAAGTTCGAGTCGGTTGCTAGAAAAGAAGATGCAACAAGAATCGAAAAAATCGAGGCGCTTGAGGCGTGCGGTTATCCGGTGAATCGGAAAACCAGAAAGGAGAGAGTAGAAGCCATCTTCAACGAAGTGGCACCGAAGGTCATGTCAACATTTCATCACGAGAATGAGAGGCGCCGTGCCAGGAACATTCGTAAGCGAGCGAGAAGGAGATCGGCATAGTGGACCAGTGGGGAAAGCTTTTTGATCTGGCGACCAGTAAATCTGGTGAGGCGGCATCGATAGAGGTGGATCCCGAGGATTGTTCGACGGTTACGTTGGTATGGCCAGATGAAACATGGGCGATGTATTCATGGTATGACGGTGCCTGGAATGTTTTTAGCGATGGATTTGAGGCTGAGAATTGATGAGCTGATTGTGAGGAAACGGTTTACTATGAGTTGATGGAGGTTTTGGTATGGTAAAGGTCATAGGTGGCATCGATAGCTTCGAGAATGAGGCTATGGCTCGGTACAGTAAGAACATACAAGTTGAGATGGATAAGTTGATTCTGGAGTCGATAAATCAACTTGTTGAGATATTTTTCGAAGTAAAACCGAGGTTGAGTGAAGTGAGAAAAAGGGTCATTGTCGGTTTCGGGCCGGGGAGATCCAGAGATGTTATGTTCAAGAATATTATCTTCCTCGACAGAGTACCTATGATTGAGGTCGTTCTTATGAAGGATGGGGAGAAAATGTTTTTGAAGAAACGTTTGGTAGGGGTATCGATATGAAAGAGGTTTTCAGACTAAAAGAGAGTTAGGTTTTAAAAGTGAACTTGACTTCGCGTTTTTAATGGATAGACTCATAGGAGATGCCGGGCTAGGTGCCCGAAGAAACGGGGGAGATATGAGAACGAACGAAATGAATCTTTTGGTCATCGAGGATGAAGAGCCGGTAGCGCGGATGCTGGTCAGGTGTTTGCGAAGAAACTGGAAAAGCATTACTGTGGCGCTTTCGACGGATGCTGGTATATCCGAGATCAAGACCGGCAAGTATGATATCGTTCTCAGTGACCTCGACTGTCCGACGAAGGACAGTGGTTATCGAGTCGTCGAGATGTCTCCGATACCGGTTGTCCTCCATACGGGGGATTCAAAAGCACATTATCCTGGTGTCCAGATTGTTTACAAACCTGCTGATATTAACGATATCTTTTCAGCTCTCATCCGGGCGTATGAAGGGAGCAATCATGCCGTCAAAAGGGGATCTGGTAAGGATTGTTGATAACAGTTTCACTCGAAAGTGGATCGTTGAACGTCCTGTGACCCGAAACAGTATTGGTGAAACTTGTCATGTTATGGATGTAAAATCCGATGAGGGTGAAGAGCTCTACGGAACCAGGTTTGGTTGGTGGCCGATTCAGTGTCTTGAGAAAGTTGTTTTTTCTGATGTCGAAAAAACAAAGAGCCTTGGACTGAGTCTTCATGGGGTTTGTGGTGCTCTTGATGAGCAAAAGGGATTGCTTGCTAGCCTCCTTCAGACATGGGTGAATTCAGCTAATGCTACGACGTTGATTCAGGCGATGAGTCACATTGATGAGGCAATTAGGATTTGTGAAGCAAAGCACGGAGAAATAGCGAAAGCTATGGTGGTGAGAGCTTCAATGGGGGAAGATAGAGAAAAGGTCGAATAAGATGGTGAGTTTTGGTCAATAGGGACCAAAAAGAAACAGATATAGAAAGAGGATAGGATCATGAAAAAAGAGATGAGGGTGAGATTTGTTGGGCTTTCTGCGTATCTTCAACACAACAATCGATTGGCGAATCCAATGGATCCGGCATCACAACGTGTGAAGGAAGAGACAGACCGTGGTGGAAAAAAGAAAACTTCCGAGAATTATGAGGCCATCGCCAAGGCGGAATTTTTTGGTGGTCTCATTATGGATGGCGATGGCAAATACATCATTCCGGTGGATCATATTGTCGCGATGATACGAGATGCAGGATGGAATGAGGCGAAGATTTCGAAAGCCGAAACCGTTCAGACAATTTTGGTGGAGGAGCCCTTCAAGTTGACGGATTTCGAAGGTCCGTCGGATCCCAGAAAACGATATGGTGACATGAACTGCATGTATCAGTGTTTGGTCAACGTCGCCAAGAAGAAGGTCCTTAGGACGAGGCCGATGTTCAAGGGGTGGGTTGCGGAGGGTGTCATTGCCTATGGTGCTCCATTTACGGAGCAAAAGCTTCAGTCAATTTTGGAGGTGTGCGGCGACAAGGGGGTCGGTGATTATCGACCGAGATTTGGTCGATTCAACGTCGAGTTTCTTTAGCAGTAAAATGGTGATTAAAGGGACCGGATAGGAGAGGAATGGAATGGAAAGGAAAGGATAGGAAAGGAAGGGAGAGGAAGGGTACTTCAGGTGGAGATCATGTCAAAGCCTGAGGTCTAATACTGGAGGGGAGAGGAACGGAGTGGAATGGAATGGATTGGACAGGGGAGGAATGGAAGGGAGAGGAAGGGTACCTCGGGTGGAGATCACTTCAAAGTCTGAGGTCTGAGACTGGATTGGACTGGAGCGGATCGGACGGGAGCGGACAGGATTGGAACGGATAGGACCGGAATGGAAAGGAAGGGTACCTCGGGTAGAGATCACTTCAAAGCCTGAGGTCTAATACTGGATTGGAGGGGAAGGGAACGGACTGGAACGGATAGGATTGGAAGGGAAAGGAGAGGAAGGGTACTTCAGGTGGAGATCATGTCAAAACCTGAGGTCTGAGATTGGATAGGAGGGGAATGAAGTGGAAAGGACTGGATTGGAGGGGAATGAAGTGGAAAGGACTGGATTGGATTGGGGAGGAATGGATGGGAAAGGACCGGAAAGGAAAGGAAGGGTACTTCAGGTGGAGATCATGTCAAAGCCTGAGGTCTAACATGGGATCGGACTGGAATGGAAGGGATTGTAAAGGAAGGGACGGGTTCGGACCGGAAGGGATCGGAAAGCAGCGGAAGGGAATGGATCGGAAGGGAGAGGAAGGGTACCTCAGGTGGAGATCGCTTCAAAACCTGAGGTCTGAGACGGGATAGGACTGGAGCGGATCGGACGGGAACGGATTGGAACGGAGAGGAATGGAGAGGAATGGAGAGGAAGGGTGCCTCGGGTGGAGATCATGTCAAAGCCTGAGGTCTAATACTGGATTGGAGAGGAACGGACCGGAGTGGAACGGATGGGAGAGGAAGGGAATGGAAAGGAATGGATCGGAAGGGTACCTCGGGTAGAGATCACTTCAAAGCTTGAGGTCTAATTAAAGACAAAAGGTTTTTCAATGGATGTTGTACAGCAAGTCAAGTTTTATCCTCTTGATGTTACACTTTTAAAAAAAGGAGAATGGATTTCTCCAAGTAGATGTGAAGAGATACACGGTGTAAAAAGAGAGGATGATTTTCCTAGGTATCAACTAGAGACAGTTAAATTGGCAAAGAAGATAGAGGATCTTTCCGATCAGACAGGTAGATTATTGGTATGTAAATGCGAAAGGCTGGGAATACGTATTTTGGAAGATGAGTCGAATCCAGACTATGCAGAAAGAACCAGGAAGACTGCGTTTAGGAAAGTTCTTCGGTCTCAACAAGTACTGAACCGTACAGATTTAAATCTTTTGACTCCTGATGGTAGAGCAAGCTGGGAAAAGGGCATTATTCTTGGGAGCCGGATGATAACGACACTCAGAAAAATCAAAAAGGGAGAAGTCCCTATTTTTGCTCCCGTGGAAAGTGGAATCCCAAAAATTTCAGAAGGGGATATTAAGAAGCGTCCTAAAGTAGATCCGGCCGATTTGTTACCTGGAAAAATTTCGGATAGAGAGGGTGGTAATGAATGAAACCTAAAGTTGGACAGTCTTTTTGGAGTGCGCTTGTTGATGAAGGGAAGATTTTTTTTAGGGAGTGGATCATCACAAGCATCCAGCGTCGGTGTGATTTCAAGCCGATACCTGGGTATCCTGATTCTGGATCGTATGAAAGACGTGCATATCTTACTTGCAAAAATAAGTATACGTGGGTCAAGAAATCGAAGAAGCATTTCGACTATGGTTGGGCTAAAAGTATATCCAAAAGCGACAAGACTGTCCTTCATCTTCTCGACGATGGTTCTTTGAGGCCAAGTAAGTTTGAGTGGTTGTTTACCACTAAACTTCAGGCATTGAAGAGAGAAGAGAAAGACTTGGTGAGATACTTGGCAGGTGATTTTGAAGACGATGAAGAAGATGGTGAGGTCATAACGGTTCAAGAGCAAATCCGGTTACTGAAAAAAGATTTGGCTGCGGTGAGAAGGGCCATGACGAGAGAGAGAAAGGCAAAAGGTCTGAAGAATGTCTGATGGTAAAGATATTCCGAAAGAATAACATCAAGAGTGAGGTTAATATGAAGTTCATAGTGCTTATGGATAATGAAACAGAAAAACAATATGCCTTTCATTGTCCGGGGTGTGGCTTTGCTCATTCAGTGAGGGTGAGGGGACCACGGCCGCGTTGGACGGTTTCCGGTGTTGAGGATGACAAACCAACTGTGAAACCGAGTATTCGTGCACGCACCGGTGAGAACCTTTGTCATTCATTTGTGACGGATGGGAAGATTCGATACCTTACTGACAGCACTCATTTCCTTTCGGGAAAGACGGTGGAGATTCCGGATTTTGATGATTGAAATTGGAGGTCTGAGATGAAGTGGGTGTGTCAGAATAACCTCGGAAAAACTGATGATGTTGAAGCCATAAAAAGGGCGTGTGAAAAGTACGGACACGATTTTTATGGGGTGGAGGTGATTCCGTTTTCTGATGACCTTCCGGATGTCGATAATGGTGTTCCGACTATTTTTTATGGTGCCACAAAGTGGATAGAGCGAATTCAGGAAAAGGGTAGTTGGGCGCCTGGTACGTTTTTTAATCCGAGTTCGGTGTGTTCGGTTTGGATGCCGATATATGGTGATATGGTGCTGAACAATGATGGTGTTTTTGCTCGACTCGGGTCAGAAGAGACGGTTGATATAGCAAAGGAGCTTTCATGCGATGGTTTGGTCTTTGTGAGGCCGGACAGAGATAATAAGGCATTCAACGGTCAGTTGATTCGGGAGGAAGATATACTGGTTTTTTCTGGAAAGGTTCACGGAACAGATCTAGATGGTGAGCCGATAATGATTTCGAGTCCTCGGAATATAGAGAGAGAGTGGAGGCTTTGGATCGTTGATAATCAGGTAGTATCCGGAAGTCAGTATCGAAAGCGGTCAAGACTGGATGTTTCAGCTGGGTATCCCGAAGACCTTATTGGGATAACAAAAAATCTTTGTGATCTGTATTCTCCATCCAGGGTTTTTGTGATGGATATTGGTCTTCACTATGGAGATTACAAGGTAATAGAACTGGGCTGTTTCAACTCTGCTGGATTTTACGCTGCAAACATAGAGTCGATTATTGGTGCTGTATCGGACGTTTTTCAGTGAACTTAATTTCATAAAATTGGGTATTTTTTCTTTTTTAGTTTGAAGCTTTTATTGAGGTGGGTATACTTGGATATTGATGAGATGATGTGCCGGTAATGGACATAGATATTGGTTGATGATGAATTCTGATAACAAAGATAATGATTGAAAGCGAAGATCGTCATCGTGATCGTCGTTATCGGAGGGTATCGGATAGGGTATGACTGATGGTGTTTCACGACATTATATGTGATGGGTGTGGTAAGAGCTGTGTTGGGTTTCCACCATTAGAGCTGAAGAAGAAGGGTAGCGATCGGGATAAGCTCCACACGATACGGTATATGTATTCTCTTTATGGGTGGAGGGTAAATCTTCCAGGAGGAAAGGATTTCTGTCCTGAGTGTTGGGAGAAGGGTAAGAGATGAAGTTCAGGCGAAAAAAAAAGACGATTCCTGATAAAACGGATTTTATCATTGGTTGTGATTTTGCGGATAGAAGAATCAAGGTTGATGAGACTATTATTGCGGAGTTTATAAAAGTCGATGACACTGTTTTTTTGAAAGGAACATTTCCAGTGATTACGAAAAACAAAAGGACCTATTCGGAGTTGTTCAGGAAAACAAGGGAAGCTGGTATCAAAGTTTCTTCGAAGGCTAATGAAGAACCAAAAGAAGACAATCTGTTCCTTTCTTCTTATCCCTGTGACTTTATGAGGGCTCATAGTTTTCCTAAATTCTATGAGGGGATCAGAGAGTATTATGGTGAATTACCCAAGGAAGATCCACCCAAGGAAGATCTGAAGGCTGTCGATAATTCTGAGCTTTCACCATATGAATTGGCAGAAAGAAAAGTAAAAGAGCTTAGAGATCTTTCGGTTGAAAGAGGTGTTCCTATTTTGGCCAGTCTTATTCCACTTGTCAGGTCTAGGCCACCTGTTTCAATAGATGATCTATTCAAAGTGGATGATCTATTCAAAGTGCAGCCAATGACGGCGCCTGTGAAAGGGATTTTTCACTGGGACTATAAGTTCGAGTCAGGAGAAAAAGAGGGTAAGGAAATGGATGAAGGAATAGAAAGAATTCCCGGCCATCGTAGGCCGGAGAATAACAGGAAAAGGCTCTCTGAGAGCCAAATCAGGACGTTGGTGCCGATAGATCCAATTCTTGACGGTCCGCTGTATCCTGGGAACACTGTTGTGTTCATCGTCGGTCAGCACTACGGTGAAGTGTATGCGGTCGAGTCTTTTGAGATGGAGATGAGTGAAATAGGAGTGATGTTGGGAAGGGTTAAGCTCGACGGCTTGGCAAGTCCGGTTTATACGAAGGTGCTTGCTAGATACGATGGTCCGGATGGTAATCAGGAAGATCCTTACCCCATGAGGAGATACAACCGGGAGAGCTATTCGGTGCAACGAGATCCGCTCACATGGGAGTTGTTGGGGGATCCAAGTGTCAATCGTCAGATCGCTTTTTACGATAAGGAGGGAGACAGACGAAAATTCAACATGATTCAGTTGTTGGATCGGATTTCTCATGCTCAATCGACGAACAATAAAGAGATGTATGACACGTACATGGAGGGAGCAAGGATGCTCGCGGGTGATATGTTGTCCAATGATGGTATGTCAATATTTCCCGGTTTTGGTGTCGGTAAAAGGGGCATGCTATTGCATCTCGTTGCTATTCTTGAAAAGGAAAAGCTCGGTGTTGACAAGATGGATCCTATCATGTCGGTTGAACAGCTTCTTGAAGGAGACGAAGTTGTTCGGGTAGTAGTCGAAGGCAGTGTCATCAGGAAGGTCTCCGGTATCGAGGTCGTTGTCGGAATAGAGGGTGAGCTTTTTCCATACGACAACAGAACCGTCCTTTTGACAGGGGGGCATAAGGTCAAGGTTAAGGATTTGAGTTTACTGTTTCGGGTTGGACGTCCAGAAAAACGAGTCTGTCCGAATAAGGATCTCCTCGGGAGCTACAACTGGGGGGAAATTGGCAAGGTTCGGTGGAAGGGTTTCTACTACGAGATTGATCGCGAGATTGATTGTCTGGACGATGATATTGTGAATACGTTCAGTCCTTACGATGTTTCTTTAATTGGCGTGATTAAGGACGATATCAATCGTGGGCTCAAATTTGAGGATGGTATCGATGAGGCTTTCATTGCCCCCTACGTGGAGCATGAGAAGGCCGTGGAGGGGTTACAATGGGATCCTTATGGGTTGGGTTCTATCTCAGAACCAAGGCCATCGTGGCCCACGGGGGGGCATCCTGTAAGGGTAATCCTTGAGACAAAATGAGCAAGTTATATATTCGTGTATTGTACAATTTTGCGGATGATGATTTTTCTGTAACGTCTGACATCAAGGATTCTTCTTTGAAGGAGATTCTTGGCGAAGTTGTCAGATCCAAGATTGGGGCCGGGAAGGATAAAAGTTATCCCGAAGAAAGAGAAATCTATGAGATCAAGTGCGAGATAGATCTTTCGGATGACTTGATAACAACAAGCAGTAATTGTGGGAACAAGAGTCTTGAGACGGGGCTTCTTATGGAGCTATTGACCCGCATGAACGAAGATGGTTCAGTACGGAAGAAAGGAAACAAAAGATGACGGATAAAATGAAACAGTTGATGAAGACCCATACTGAATGGTGCAATGAAGTGCAGAAAAGTATGGGTATCAGAGTCGATAAGAAGGTTACTGAGATCGTCAACAAGGCGAACAACCTCGGAAACGTTAATTCTTTGAAGGAAAGAATTTTATTGTCGGCGGCGAAGTCCTTCGAGCGAGAGAGGTTTTTGAGGGAGCAAGAGATCGGTCGGCAGTATCTGAGCTGCGACGAATTGGCAGCCGACACTGTGAGGATGTTTGTGATATACGGAAGCGATTTCTCCATCGGTATCGCGTTTGCTTTGGAGACAGTTTCGCCTAAGCACACCTACAGATATGCCTACTGCATGTGTACACCAGAAGACGTCAAAGCAAGGAAATGGAGCGACAGAATTGCGCGTGGGATACTTGGGTATCGGCTCGTTTCGTCGATGTTGGATCCGAGCTATAATAACACTATCGAGTATGATGAGAAAAAGAAAAGTAGTACCCTACTGAGGGCTGTTTTTTACGGTCTCGTTTCTCAGGCATTGAAAGATGGTGCTCTCCCACGGTTTTTTAAAAACCGTGTTCAAAAGCATAACTTTTTCAATGCATGGGGTGGAGCTGGTGCCAACTATCGACGGATTCGTACTGGCAGGCGTGTTCTTTCAGAGTAAGCGGAAAACTATGATGGTGATGGGCTGATCGAAGTGTTGTGATTTCTGTTGGCTATTTTGAGGATAGGATGATGACTGAAGAAATCCTTGGTGTGAAACTGTTTCGTCGTTTTGAAGGCAAAAAAGAAGATAAGGAGGTGAGAGCCGTTCTGAATAATGCATTGATTGGCTATATTGAAAAGAAGGGTGAACTATCTCCTGGTGTTCGGAATATTGAGGCTCGTCCTGTATTCGGTAGTCCTAATACAGGATGGATGACGATGTCATGCGAAAGTGTTGAGGAGGCTGTTCGATATTTGAAGACTGTTGATAGGGTTGATGAATTGCTTAGGATGATATTGGTGTCGACAAAAAAAGAAATATGGTGTTGGCGACATAGAGACTTTGTTTCCATTCTTGAGAAGACAAAAGAAGCTATTGAAAAATGAGTATCAAACGCAAACCATGTGTTCGTTGTGGATATTGCTGTACCAAATATTTGGTGTCGATAATTGTTGATCCTGAAATTGGGTATGAAGAGGGAAACGTCAAGTCAATAAATACCCTAGAAGAAAAATGTCCTCATCTTGAAGGCGACAAACCTGGGAACTATTCTTGCAAAGTTCATCACTTTGATTGGTTTGAGGATAGTCCTTGTGGTCGATTTAATGCCGATGGTTGTTTACTTGGTGACTACATTCTTGAGAAGTCTCTGAAGCGGTGATAATCTTACTCAAGGCATGACTGAGCACACTGATAGAATTGGCCTTAAGCCGCTATGGAAGGATGTCCTGATAGGTGGGGAGGTGAAGGCAAAGTTGTGTTTGGCTTCGACGTCAAGCGCGATGGATAAAATCTGTTCTGGTGGTGAGGTTACGGCCGATGGGGTGTGTGTACATTATCACGAGTCCGATATTTGTGGAGCCAAATGGGGGCTCTGTAAATACCAGGCTGAAAACGAGGAGAACGACGACAATGGAGAAACTGAGGAAGTGTTCTGCGGCAATGACGGGAGAAGAGAAGAAGAAGATTTTGGCGGACATGAATAGACCGTCGGATGATACGGATTATGGGGAGGGTCTTCCGAGTCCGAATGATCGTGGCTTTATGGATGAGATATTTGGAGAACAAAACTATTTCATGAAGACAGCGAAAAGGAGAATTTTTTGATGGGGAAAGAGGATACATTGACGGTACAACTTGGAGTTGTCGATAGGCCGACATCACAGGGCTGGACGATCCGTAAAAGTACGATGCAAGAAGCCATCGACAGAAGGTTTGCTCAAGGGCAGCCTTCTGTCCTTGGCACTCTTGAGAGTCAGTTTAATGGTAAGCTTCGACTTGTTGATGTTTCTCATCAGGTTGTAAGGGCATGGATAGATGGTGACAGGGTAATGGGTGAAATACGAATAATTCGTGGCACCGTAAAGGGTGATGCTTTATTGGCTCTTGTTGGTGTTAAAAAAGAGATTTCATGTGGCTCTGTCGGATATGGAACGGTGAAAGACAATCAGGTTTGCGATGATTATTCGTTGATGACGTTCAATGTCAAAGATGGGAGTCCTCCATCAGATGTTGTTGTTTCCCGTTCGAAGGATGATTCTGATGGCCACGGGTGAAGTTTTTAATCCGTATACAGGAAAGTTGAAATTCCTGTAACGTCAGAGAAAAGAGATAAGTCATGTTGCTCCCAAATATGGATTTAAAATGGAGCATCGAAGATGTGATGCGAGAGATAAAGCGTGGGGCTGAATTCTCTAAGTGCAACAGGTATCGTTCGAGATTGTTTCGGGAGTGGGATCGGCGATTGCCGGGAATTCTGTTTATTATGTTGAATCCTTCTACGGCTGATGATGAGAAAGAAGATCCTACTGTGAGAAGGTGCATAGGATTTGCAACGAGGTGGGGATATGGATGGATGGAAGTGAGGAATATTTTTTCTTTGCGATCCACTGATCCGGGAGCGTTGTACAAAGAAAGAGATCCAATAGGTCCAGATAATCCACTGATTTATTCTGATGATAATTTTGGTAAGATTGTTTTGGCTTGGGGAAACCATGGTATGTATAGGGGCAGAGGGGAACAGGTAATAAAGATGCTTTGGGATATGAAGAAACCGATGTGTTATTTCAGTATGACTGATATGGGACAGCCGAAGCATCCTCTCTACTTGATGAATAAAGCTGATACGAAGCCTGTAAATATTCTTGACTTTGAGAGGAAATGGGTCAAGAATAAACGAAATCGAGTTCATACATAACTCGACATTAAACGGATGGGTAAGATGGAGCAGCTTGGTCTTTTTTCGAAAAAAACAGAAGAGAAGGTCAAGAGTACTGGAGACAGTGATTTATATGTTGCTCCTTCGGAAGTTGATGAGTGGAGTGGAGATCCGTCGAAGTGGCCGGATATCATAAAGGATGAATCGAGGCTTTTAAAGATTCCACCGGAGATGGATCTTGCGAATTTTTCTCCAGAAGGTTGGTTGGAGGGTTTGATTGCTTCAAAGCAGCACTTGATTTTTTTGTTTTTGACTGGCGATAAAATGTGCAACACCAGGTGTTCTGTGAACTGGGAGTGGAGAGTAAAGCTTTTTGTTCAGAAAGCAGTTTTGCCACTTTTGAGAGCTGAGGGCATTTTACGAAGTAATAAGTATGTCCATCATTCGAACTATACTGGTTATGGGGAGCGGGCAAAAGTGTTTGTTCGGTGGTGGGGTAAAGGTGAAAAATGAGTACTGGGATAAAAGGTGAGGATGCCTACTACAATGATATTATGGATGAGATACAACCTCAGATTGATGCAATTTTGGCGATCGTAAAAGATACCGAGATGAAGAGGGGACTTTCTCCATCGGAATATGCAGGTATGAGATTACAGGTTCATACCGGTGTTGCTGCACTGAAGATGAAGGCTAAACGGATGGCCCACGAGATGTTTATTAGTAGCCTTGGCGCCTTGACGGGTATTTGAGACATGGGGATGGGATTAGATGAGGCTTTGTCTGTATTCGGGATTGAACGCGGTACGAAGGAACGTGAGATTGAGAGGGTATATCGGAAATTGTCATTTGATGTTCATCCAGATCGTAATCCAGGTGACAAAGATTGTGCAGAGAAGTTCAAGAGGCTTTCTGAAGCTCATTCGGTTATAAAGGAGGCTATCAGGAATGGATGGATGGAAAGACATCAGGGGGGGTCTAAGAAAGCGTCACAAGGTCAATCTTATGTGAATGCGACGATTTTTGATTTGTTTTTTGATTGTTTTGTGATGGGTTCAGATCCGGAAATTGAAAAAATACATAGAGATGTTTTCAAGAAGACAATGAGTGATGTGTTTGGGTTTGGGATGGATCCCGATGACGACGGATAATAAGTTTTTGTTGAAGCAAAGAGTTGGGGATTGTGCAAAGGAATACTTGGATGCTAGCAGGAGACTTATTAAAGCTATTGTAGAGTACCATAAAGCGAATGCCCATGGTGAGCTTACTGCTGGTGCTTTACTCGTCCTTGAGAAGGCTGAGGAGCTCCTAGGGCATGTCTCCATAATGGTCGATGATGTAATGAGGGAAGGAACTGGTGAATTTGATGCCTAAATATACGTTTTTGGCGGAAAGAATTACGGTATATGCGTCTCTTACCGGTGAAAGGTTTGATTCTCAGGAAAAAGCCAAACGTGAATCTCATATCCATAAGATTCTTGAGGTTATGGCTTCTATCGAAGAAGAAATCTTGAAGAGGAGTGAAACTCTGAGCAGGGGGATGGCCAAGAAGTTATTTCACCCTTGAGAAAAAATACCGTGAAGAGATGGATAGGCGTCAGAAGGAGGAGGATGAGGAGGATGTTTCTATTGAGGAAGATAGCGACGTCAATAAAGAGACCGAGGGGTTTGTTATTCGGGAGCTGGAGAGATCGGTTGGGAAAGATGGTTACGTTTAATTGGTGGAGTAGATAGATGCCGTTGAGGGATTATCGATGTGAAAAGTGTTTGCGTACTTTTGAGGTCTTATTCAGAACGACAGAACCTCAGCCAAAGGAAGTTGAATGTCAGTATCACGACTGTGATGGTATAGCGAAAAGGATTGTTCCTAAAACTGATTTTCTTTTGAAGGGATCTGGTTGGTACGCTACAGATTACAAGTCAAAACGAGGAAAAGATGTTTGATGATGTAGTGGTTCATGCAAGAAGGATTTTGGTCCGTATTCTGAAGGAGGCCGGTAGGTTTCATGCTGAAGAGGCTCGACCGATTGATTGTGTGGTTGTTGGTATGGGAGTTTTTCCTGTCGTGATAGCTTTGTGGACGGTTAACGATTTTGTTTTTACTGAGAAGGCTACAAATGATTCGTTGGCAGGGAGAAAGCCGATTCTTGGTGTTTTGATGAATAGATTTAAGGTCGTCTTTGACACAGAAGAGAGTGGTGACAGAATATTTATTGGGATTTCTAATACTTCAATGTGGCGCAATGTTGAGGTGAAATCGAAGGCTGAATTTCCTGTTTCGAAGACGGTTGAGCTTGAGAAATTGCTGTTCAGTGAGCTTGAAATTTTTGGACTAAAAGATGATACCAAAGCATTTGAAGTCCTTGTTGTGTGCAAGCATACGGGGCTTCATGAAATTGCGAGAATAAGGGCTTGGAGTGGGCGCCGAGAGGAATGGATTTATCAGCTCGGAGATGGCAGTTTGTTGCCTGAATCAGTTCTAAATTATGATTTTGTCAAGAGGAGTGTTATCTCAACTATTGGTGAGATCAAGGAGAGAATGAAATGACGAAGGATGAATTTTATGTAAAGGCCACTGAAAAGGGAGATGATGAAGATCTTGATGAGTTGTTCTTTTTATTGTTTCCGACTGTGATCAGTGAAAAGAATGGTGATGGTTGGGTTGATAGATTCAGGGAAATGGTCTGTTCTGATGATCCTGATTTTTCAATGTTGGTGGGGGTTGGATCATCGATGAATTATTGGTCTGATGTTAATGGTGCGGTTTTCGAGACTAAGGATTGTTGTTTTCTTATAGACTTTGATGATGTCTTTTTTGACCGTGATTCTGCCGAGGAGGAGGCTGTTAAACGGTTGGTACGTTTCTTCACCAAAGGGGGTGAGTTTTTCAAAAAATTGAATAAAAAAGAGAGTGGAAACCGAATTCGTGTGATCGGCGGGTTTGATGATCTATGAGTTTGGTAGATAAAGACGATTATATCTTAATATTTTTGTGCAAAAGCTGGACAGTTTTTGTGAATTATTCTACCGTTAAGCTTATGACGATTTTTGTATACTTGAAATGGTTATTCTCAAAGAATGTGGATCCTATGAAGCTGTGGGAACAGAGATACGCTGAAGGGCAACCAAAGATGTGTATCTGTGGTGTAGTCACAGAGGATGATATGATAGCTCATCGGAAGAGGACGTCGGCTATCGTAGACAAAGCACTTTGTGAGCAAGAGCTTCAATCCAAGGGACAGAAACCCACCTGCAAAGCAGTTGGATCTAAGGTCAAATGGTGGCCAAATAGGGAAAGGATAAGGACATGAAAAAAAGTGTGGTGTTGCTGTTGTTCCTTCTCTTTATCTCGGTGTCGGCGGTAGCCCTATCTTCGGAGGTGGTTCCCGACATTGATGATGTGGAGGTACAACAGGTCGACAGTCAAAATGAAGGCGTCAAAGCGATGGCTGCGCCGGATGGACTACTGAACAACGATTTCGAGTCAGTGGAGAATCAGGAGGTGGTCGATTTCGGCAATATCATACGGATTGTTGCAACCTCCAGTGTTGATGTAAATTTTATGAACTTTTATATGGATCACCAAAATATACAGGTCATGGAGGGCAGCCATTGGACGACGATTACCGACGGACAACGAAACGCAATTCTTCTTTGTTTTTGTTTTTCGTACGGTGAGAATATTTACTCAATTACTACTGAAAGCGAAAACCGCCCCGAAATAAACCGTCCTATTCTGTGGCGACTATAATGTGAAAGTGGTTGCACTACGGGATTGAATGGGCACTCAGTAGACTCGAAAGTTTCAATCTAAAACAATGATACCAGCTTATATACATATTCCAACGGTTTACCTTGTCGTCGTAGAATCAGACGATACTGGTATGGAGTATGATATTTCGTCAACGACGGACTGTACGATTGTTGGTTTTAGATGTGTGGAGGATTTGGATGATGAAAAATGCGTGACCATTGATCAGCCTCCATGTCGATACAAACATAGTTTGCTGAGGGAAGTTGAATGCGGTTTTTGCGATAGGCAGTTTAAGCGTGGTCGGTATCTACGGAAGCCTAAATGGATGATTCGTAATAGGTCCACATTCACTTAATGAGGGGATACATTGGAGGAATTTTTTAATGGAAACACATGACATGAGACAGGGGAGTCTTTTCAGCCGAATCGACTCCCCTCTTTTTTTTTAAAAGCGAACTTGATTTCAGAGTAAATAGCGTGATAATTTTTGGTTATGGAAAGCAAGGATAAAGACATTAGGATTTGGATAGAGGGGATTACGAACACTGAAGATGAGCTTTGTCAGATCAGGCGTCGACTCCAAGACCGTTTTCGGTATCCCCATAGGACAGATGCTTTTGATAAGTCGTTGATAAGGTTGTTGGACACAATTGTTGAGGCGGAAGAGCGTTGTGAAAAACTTAAAGAAGAGATGCTTAAATAGTGAAGAGATTCCTTTCTGATGGTAGTATTTCAAGCGGTAGTATCCTAAGCGGGGGAGGGGATCAGAGAGGTGTGTTATGAGTATCAAGCAAACGAATTTTCCGAGGAAACACTTATTAGTCTATTTTTTCTGTCTTCCAGGGGATCTTATTTGCTGGGCATTGGTGTTGGTTATTTGGGGGTTGTTCGGTGATAAACTGGTTTGGCAAAATGGGTTATGGGTGGGTATTTCAAAGGATTCTTTTTGGTGCAAGAAGGCTGGGAACATTACCGGTGGAGCGATGGGACATGGAGGTTGGTATCAATTAGATTTGATGGGGGATGATGGAATTGATACAAAATTGGAGTATCACGAGCATGTTCATGTTGAGCAGTATGAAGTTGTGATGTTCTTTGTTTTTGTGATCTTATTCGGTTTCGTTTTGAATTCGGTTATCAGAAAACAGTTTTCGGAGATTTATTTATTGGTGCTTGCATATTGGGCTCTTGGAGGGCTCCTCAGTACTATCTCAGGATGCGTGATTGCCATTCTAAGGGGAGAGGAAGCATATCGTGGAAGTCAGCATGAGGAGGCAGCTTACGCCATTGGAAAAGGATTCAGGAGATCATGAAGCATTTATTGTTTAGGGCCTATTATGATCCTAGTGTTATTTCTGAGAATGAGATTTCGGAAGTTCTTTTTGGAGCTTGTGATTTTTCGGGTGCTCATATCAGGACGACTGGAAAGTATTTTTTTCATCCAGTTGGTGTTTCTGTTTTTGCGATTCTCTCAGAGAGCCATGCCTCGGTGCATAGTTGGCCTGAAAAGAACTTTGTTGTTGTTGATTATTTTTCATGTAGTGAAAAACCTAATTTCGACAAATTTACATATTTCTGGTCGGAACATGGATTCAGAGTCGAGGGGTTCAGAATAGTCGACAGATAGATGAAAGAGAGGGCATAGGATGTCAAAAGAGAAGTTATGGTTGGTTGATGGTGAAACTCAATGTTGGAGGTGCGGTGAGAGGTATCGTGCTGTTGCTATCGTTATAACGGAAGGTTGGCGGCATAATCATCCTTTGATTTTTAGGTACCTCGAAGAAATGCCTGAAGTTGTGAAGGAAGCTGTTTCGGTTAGGTTCCCGATGTACAAGTTCAAGTATGTCAAAAAGCAGAACAGAAGCTATTACGCAAATCATTGTTCGAAATGTGGTGTGATAACTGGGGACTATCACCTTCATGACAAAGCTGGTGGTTTATTCAATCCTCTTACTCCGGAATATGCTGCTTTGGTACGGAAGCGAAAAATTAGCATACCAAAGGGCTTTGAGTTTACTGATTTTAAAGGTCTTGAGGCATATTGCGATTTTTTGTTTTCGAACGCCAAAGAGGTAAAAGACAAAGATGTATCTGGTGAGGGAGCATTGTTGTCGTCGGAAGCAAGGGGGCATTGTCCGGCCTGTTCTTCGCTCAGTGTTGTTTTTCGAAGCTCATGGTTGTGCTATGATTTTCCTGTGAAGGTGTGTAGTGACTGTGAGTGGACGGCCGATGCGAATGGAAGACAGATTCATCCTGGAAGATTTGCGATCTACGATAATGAGATTGAGTTCTTCCCTTCGGAAGAAGAGCTTGGAACTCCTTGAATCAACGATGTCTGAACCGGTCTCAAATTGGTTGAGATCGAAGGGGCTCGAACCATACGCTGAAGTATCACCAAGACATTGGATGCGAGGTATAGATCTGATCGGATGGGATGGTGCCGATAGGATTATTGCTGTTGAACTGAAACGTAGTTTGACCAATGGTTTGATATATCAAGGGTGTCACTGCAAGGGGATTACCGAGGAAGCCTATGTTGCTGTGATGAGCGAGCCGAGAGCAACGGGGGTTGAACGATGTAAGAAAATGGGTATTGGGATATTGAAGGTTGATGGGGCAATTGTTATAGAGCTTTTGGCGCCATTAATAAAAGAGATAAAGGGTTGTAATTGGCGGTTAGATAGTCTGATAGAAATCATGAGACGTAGTGTTCCTGGAGGTATTGGTGGGTTGCCGTGTTTAAAAGGTAAAGGACCTGCACAGGATGTTAGACGTAGGATTGAGGAATATCGAAAAGATCATCCTGATGCTGGGTGGGATGAGTTGTTTAAAAATGTTCCGAATCATTATTCGTCTTCGAAATCTATGAGGACAGCTCAGAAGGTCTTATCGGAGAAGCTTGAACGTGCATCTGAAATATGAAATTGATTTCGCTTAATAGTTGACAGCTTATATTTTGGATAGTAATTTCTATAAAAAGGTTCTTTGGAAATTTAATTCTGTGTGGAGAATGGTCAACATATTCAAAGAACAGCCTCGGCGACACTGCCATCTTAGGCGGATGGTATGTGTTAGGAGTTTAGCTCTGACAAGTATTGTGACCAGACCGTCCCTGGACAAATTGGTTACTATGAAAATCAGAGCGTATCCGTGCCGCTCTGGGTATGTTGGCCGCTCTCTGCACAGAAATGGGCACGATTGGATTCGACGGGTATCATGATTCCGTGTGGAGCATGTCCCGCTTTGTGTATTCAGCGGGTTAAAAAGAATGCTCAAAAACAGTTGCCAAAAGAGACAACACACCTGTTCAACAGTTTGAAATAGCTGCTTGAGCCGTCCGATTGTCGAGTGCCTGTGTAGGCATAAGGGCGTCATTTTCAACAGGATAGCTGCTGTATTTTCTGGGATGCATGCAGTGACGTCGTAAGTAGTGGCGAGCGAAAGCGATATTCCAGAAACGAATATTTCGATGGTTGTCTGTTGCCATTGAGATGAGGGTATATTGACAGACCAAGCATGTGGAAGATTCATGCCGATGACGATATTCGGACCCGGGTTCGATTCCCGGCGTGTCCTCAAAATGAGGTGGTAAATGGACAGACCAGATATTCAGAGGATTTACGAAGAGGCATTGAAGATGAGAGAAGAGAACGAGGATGATGCCTTTCTGGATGGTGTCGCCAGTGCTCTCGGTTGGGTGCTTGGAGAATACGACGATCCACTGGAAGATCTTCGATAGAATGGGCCAATGGCGGAAAAGGTAGACGCTAACTGGTGACGTGTTGGATAAGATGCTGAATCGATGCGTGTTGAAGCTGACTGGAAAATGGGTATTCTATCGGTGGACAGTCGCGTACCAGGGAATACCAACATCAGAGCATCTGTGCAGGTTCGAATCCTGCTTGGCCCACAAGAGCTTCTGGGACTACCGAAAGGTCCTTCCGGGGGTTCAGGCCGGGGGCGATAGTTCGTGGCTTGTCAGGCAAGCAGATTACCTTTGGACGGTTCTGGACAGGGTATTTAGTCGTTTTGATAAGTGGACACTCCGGCTGAGTTTATTTACGGTGTAAACAGGAGATAAGTTGGGAAAAAGAAACAGGGAAATGGAGAGTAATCCTACTGTGATTTACAGGGGTGGCAAAAGTCGTTCGATGGGTGGATTGGTTGAGGAATGGGACGGCTGTATCAAGAAAGTACTCGAAGATTCTTTCATCGCACACCTTCACAAAGTTGGAGCCGAAAGCACAGAGATTATTGAGGGTGAGTTCAAATTTCGGTCTATCGCTGAAGGCGAACAACATCTGATAAAAGAAGGAACGATGTTGTATTGGGTGATAGGAAGAGAAGTTCGAAAGAGTGGTACCGTTAACAACAGCGACCATCTTATCTTGAGGAGAAAGCCCTCATGGGAGAACTTTGATGTTGAAAAACCGAGTGCGCGAGCGGATAATTTTTTTGAAATCGAATAATCCTCCTTCTGAGGGGAATGAGAAGAAAAAATATGGGGCATCATAGGAATGTTTGGAATCGTTCAGGCTGGCTAAAGTCAGTCTACGTGAGACAAGGTTGACCGATTGTCAAAGCGTTGGGTTCGAATTCTGTTGGTGTTCCTCTCGGGACGTAGCGCAGTTTGGTAGCGCGCCGGTTTTGGGAACCGGATGTCGGAGGTTCAAATCCTCTCGTCCCGACAAGAGGTGGTGATTGTGTATTCTGTTTTTGCAAAAAAGATTAATTACAATTGGGATCTTCTTGAACACAGTATCGTTGATGATGATGTTCATTCTGTTGTTATTGAGTACATTAGATTGTTGGGTCAGGATGTACCGATACGGGTAATAAATGAGGTTTTGTTTGGTGGGATGTGGAACCTTGAAGAAGTGCTTTCTGATGCTTTTGAAAGTTTGATTTCAGTTTCACTAAAGCCGTTTCAGACTGGTTGGAGGGTAAGGGTTGCTCACGGGAAGACAATCCATACTGGATATACAGCATTGGTCGAAAAGGTTTCTGATATATCGACGATTGCTGTGAAGATGATTTGTCTCAACTATTCTGAGACATCGTTTGCTTTGAAATACAGTGAAAAAATCATAAAAGGTCTTGAAGATGGAAAACAAAATTGAAACACGTATCAACGATAAGTTTGGGAAGAAGCCGTCGAGGGAAGTCGAGCGTGAAATATTGAGTCAGCTCAGAGAGCTGTTCAATAGGAATGGTTTTGAGGCTTACTCGAACACTCCGGATTATGTTCTTGCGAGAGTTGCGTTTGATGCCGTGGTTGCTTTTGGCGAGGAAGCTGTTGAGCGAGATAAGCATAATGTTCCGACTTCTTCAGTGAGAGTCTCTATGAATCCAGGGACCACTATTAGTGGAGCTGATCCTGGAAGAGAGAGTGGCCATAGGATTTGATGTTATTTTTTTGCGCCCGTAGCTCAGCAGGATAGAGCATCGGTTTCCTAAACCGGAGGTCGCCCGTTCGAGTCGGGCCGGGCGTGCTGGATTGAGAGGTCATTGATGAAAAAAAGGGTAATTGTCTATAAGACGAGGGAACAGAAGGAGGTTGACTATTACGGTTTCCTCCACGGATTTTCAGTTGACTCTGAGGAGCTTGATGTTGGAGCTATGCATGCTCCAGTGGGTATTGTCGAAAAGGCTTTCACGGGGCAACTCGACTTGCCTTATGTTCTGTTGATACAGATCGATAACAGGACAGATGATCAACTGTGTGAAGATGGTGATTTGTCAAAGTGGACAGATATTGTTCCAAATGCGGTTCCACCTGTTCCTGAACCACCCCCAATAAAATATCTTTATGAATGGGAAAAAGGTTGAAGGTTGGTGTTCTTGGGATATTGAATGGTCTTTTCGGAATTGATGACGATATGTATGATACGCATTATGGTGCTATCGGTGCTCAAGTCGACAAGGATGACGGGACCATTCAGTTGTTTTCTCGTGTTGATCACGAAAAGGTTCGTGATTGGCTGGATGACCAGGAAAAGAAAAATGGACAAGAATGATTTTGTAAAATGGTTCAATGAGCATGTTGCCATGCCAGATGGAGTGTTTTTGACTTGTGACGACATCGACAGAAATGAGAAGGACTCAAAGGGGAGGTTTGTTATAAGTCGAGGTGAGTCTGTATATGTGATGAAATGGGATACAAACGATGAGTAATCCGTTAATACCAGAACATGTTGAGCCACAGGAGCCTTGGCCACGTCCTGAACGAAAAGTTGAATATATTGATGTGGGGAAGATGTCTTCCTATGAGGTCCAAAAAGTTTTGGACGAGGTGAATGAGGAGTATGGTTTCTACAGGGTTGTTCCAATGAGTAGATCATTTTATATTGTTGCCAGGGTGGCTTTTATTTTTTCATTATTGACGGGTATTGGCCTTGCGATCATGTATGTAATGCATTAGGCTTTATGTAGTGACTGAGGGGTTAGGCACTATGGGAATGGATCGGCCGAGGTTTTTTTTTGTAATATTCCCTCTCGGTGTAGCAGCGATTGATAGAGTCGTGATCCAAATCTATCAGAGTAGGATGGTTGCAGCTATCCTACTCATCTTGCGGGGTAGAGCAGTCTGGTAGCTTATTTGGTTCATAACCAAAAGGTCGTCGGTTCAAATCCGGCCCCCGCAACAAGGATGGTGATTTCCAATGAGGGCAAAGGATAGACTGGATCTCTTTAAGCGGGTAAGGGCGTATGTGAAGGCTTGTGGTGGAGATCCTGATTCTGGTGATGTCTTTGAGAAGTCCAATATAGAGGGTGGTATAGAGAGCTTGATAGACAAAAGAACGGTAGAGTTTGCTTCTTTTGCTATTGGGTTTTCAAAAAAAGAAAAAGAGGCTCTGTCTATTATTATTGATGCTTGATGGAGAAGACATGGATATTGAATCGTGGAATAGGATATTGAAATTGGCTAGTGACACGAAACATTTTTCAGTAACAAGTAGTCGCCAAGAAGTTTTTGAATTGAGAGCAGACTTGGGATTACCTGATAAAGGGATTGGAGGGGTGTCCTCTTTCAGTCCACTTGATACGTCCGACAAGGTGGGTTTGGACGCGCTCTGGGCTTGGCGATAAAAGCATCCTGGTGGAGGCGCTATGTGCGACACAAGACCAGTGTTTCGGAAATTTAATGGGGTTCCTCATTCCCTATCTCCTTTCGTCCGAATTAAGGCCACTGGCCGGTCCAAAGGGACCGTAGGTTTTCCGGAGCCTGTCGCAACCGGAGCATGTGGAATAACGTGCTCCGGTATCCGGTTTTTTTCAATTGATGTAACAACAAGATAAGAATTTTTGTTGTAGATGTATTTATGAGGTAAGAGATGGTTGATAGGAAAAAGATGAAAAGAGTAGGACAGTTTTCTGTTGGTGAAACGGTCATTTGTGATGGAGTAGTTGCCAAGATAACTGGTTTTTTTTCGAGACGGGTAGTTTTTCTTGAGAATCTGAATAAGACTCCGGAATTCAAAGAATGGGCTACTGCGAAGTTTTCTATTGATGCCATTCGGAAGCTTGTTTCAATGGCAGAGATTGAGAACATCTTGCGAGAATTGGGTCAAGGTATGGAGCATTTTTTTGCAAACTGCATGTCCATCGGTCTGAGGTATCACGGTGTACCGGCGAGGGCTGTTGTTGACGAGAATTGTTCTGAGATAAAAATCCATGTGTACATAATGGCGGAAAGGCCATCAAATTATGCCACGATGGTTTTTAGAAAGAATGGAGATGACTCATGAAAGCATTGGTCTTTTATTCGAAGAAAAACGAACCTGGAAGAGTTGACGCGACGGGGGCTTTTATACCCGAGGCGAAAGCCTTCAAACGTTATTACGGCATACCTGATGAAAATTTCATCGGCGTCGATTGTACGAGGGGTAACAAACCGGCGAATAGGAGGGATCTGGTCCTTGGGGAAATCTCCAAACGAGAAGGGTTGCAGGTGTTGGCCTTTTTTGGTCATGGTTTTCCTCATGGCATCAAGTTCGGTTTGACGTTGAAGTACGTTGATCTTTTGGTGGCGAATCTTAGGGCAGAAGAGGACCTGAAGGTGGGGCTCTATGCTTGCCTGGCAGCCGAGAACAATGTCAGGGATACAAACGTCAAGGGGGTAGGACCTGGGACAGACGGAGGGTTTGCGGATATGCTCAGGGATGAGATGGTCCGGAGGGGGATCACGGATGGGTGGGTCGACGCGCACAAGACGGCCGGTCATACGAGCTGGAATCCAAACGTGGTTCGGTTTCTTTGTGAGGATGTGGATGATCCGGAATATGGCGCCGAGGGAGGGGCATACATTGTTGCTCCGAGATCGAAATACTGGAAGAAGTGGTGTCGTGCTTTGAAGGATAACAAAAGTGGTTTCCGGTATTCATTTATGACCAAAACGGAATTCGAGATAAAGAAGGCGTTGGAGTTTGGTAATGCTCTGTGATCTGCTAATTGTTGGAGGTGCTCTTCTACTATCTTTGGTCTTGATATATTGGTGGTTTTCAAGAATCAGGATATGGCACTACAGCGAATACCTTCGAAGAAGGAGACCGGCTTCTATATCAATTTCAATTGGTGGGAAGGGTAGGACTGTTGTTGGTGAGGATGGTGTTGAGAGGGTTGTTGATTACCAGTTGATTTCTTTTGATATTGTAAAAAGTCCTTTCCATAAATATAAGACAAAAGAAAAAGACTAGACACGATATTATGGGTGTGGTGGCCGTATCAGGTCTCCTGATATTTTGTCGATCCTCAACCTGGGTGTGAGTTGAAGAAAGAAAACGAGGAGAAGTTTGATGAAGGGGCATAGCAAGCGGGAATTTCCATTTCTGGGTGAGCATATGGACATTGGTAGGGTGAATGGCCGTCCTGTTGTTGCCAGTGTATCAGGCGGTAAGGATTCGACAGCGCTTTGTTTGCTTCTGAAGGAGCTTGGCATTGAATATCGGGCTGTCCATATGGATACGGGGTGGGAACATCCGTCGACGGACGACTATATCCGTGATGTTTTGAGCAAGACAATCTGTGACATTGAGTGGATAAAACCACGGTTTGGCATGGAAGAATTAATTTTGTCGAAGGGGATGTTTCCTGGGAGGATGAATCGGTTCTGTACTCAGAGCTTGAAGATCTATCCATTCATGGCTTGGGTTGAGGAGGTCTTTGGGGAGGACAAGATCGTAAACGCTGTTGGTGTTCGAGCTGCTGAATCGAAAGCGAGATCGAAACTTGAGGAGTGGGAGGACGTTGATTGGGTGGACACCTGGAGGCCGATGATCACTTGGACAGAGGATGATGTCATCGCCATTCACAAGAGACACAACATTCCACCGAATTCTTTGTATACGAAAGGGGTGAAGCGGGTTGGGTGTTGGCCGTGTATTTTTGCCAGGAAAGACGAGATCCGTCTTGTGTCTGAGATGTCTCCGGAGAAAATATCGTTAATAAGGGAGATAGAGGGCAAGGTGGAGAAGCTTGCTCGGGATAGGTATGCTGCAAAAGGGGAGACGTTTGAGTCTCTTGGTTATCTTCCTCCGACGTTTTTTTCCAGAAAGGTCAAGGGCAAGACCGTTTTTTCTCCGATAGATGAGGTGGTCGAGTGGTCAAAGACGTCGAGGGGGGGCGTCCAGTATGAGTTATTTTGGAGTCCGGACAGGTCTTCCTGTATGAAGTGGGGATTGTGCGATTTTTGATAATGTGAAATCAATTTCGCATTATCGCTTGACGCGACCCTGAATACGTATTAGCTTTGTAGAAGAGGATGCGGAGTCCTCATGGTTGCTGCGGAGGCAAACAATGGCATACGTAATCGAAGCAAGTCATTTCCCAAAATTCAAAAAAAAGGTAGCGGCTCTCAATAAGAGGGGACGGAAGATTGGTGGTGGAATCTCCATCGAGAACGTTGAGGAAACCTTTTTTAGGGTCGAAGTAGCCAGAGGTAGATCCGTCAAGGTGGAAGCTGTTCGGTTCGAGTTGGCCGGGGAGATCCCTGTAGTGAACGGCTATCGCCTTGTTGCGAGGGTTGAGCATACTGAGAAGGGGAACATCATTACCCGGATCGACAGTATAAAGGACATTGGCGACTGGCGTTCGGCGAAACCGAATTGCGACCACTGTTCCACGAATCGGCGTCGGAAGGACACCTTCTTCGTCGAGCACGTTGAGACTGGAATCATCATGCAGGTTGGTAGAACCTGTTTGGCGGACTTCATCAGGGACATCGACGTTGACAAGGTGGCTTCATATTTCATGTTCTGGGCCAGTTTTGAGAAAGAGTACAACGAGGGGACGTACAGGGATTATGATGTGACAGCCGGTTACCCCGAAACGAGAGACTTCGTGGCGTGCGCGTGTGCGGCCGTAAGGCAAGATGGGTGCTTCTATCCCTCCAAGGATAACAAGGCGACTGTGAGGTCTGCTGAGTTCTTGTATTGGCCGCTCCCGAAGACGGAGAACAGGTACGATATTGAACAGTGGCAGCGCAGTCAACCGACCAAGGGAGATTTCGAAAAGGCCGATGCGGCGATGGCTTGGATCAAAGCGAAGCAAGATGGAATGTGGAGCGAATACATCTGGAATCTTCAGGTTGCGTGCAATCTGGACCACGTTACGGGGCGGACAAGGGGTTTGGTGGCGTCTTTGGTGGCGGCATACGACAGGGACAACGTGAGAGCGAAGAAGCCGGTGAAAAAGGTCTCCGAGCACATTGGTAATATAGGTGAGAGAATCAAAGGGATCAAAGCGGTTATCACCATGGTTCGTGGTTTTTACGGGCAGTTTGGTGAGTGCTTCATGGTTCTTTTCGAGGATTCCGATGGAAACAAGTTCAAGTGGTTTACCTCCACTGATGTCGACTATGAGATTGGTGCAGAGGTGGTGGTTACTGGTACTGTCAAAAAACATGATGCGTACAAGGGTGTGAAACAGACAGTTCTTACCAGGTGCAATATAAAGGTTGTTGACAACAAAGCGGCATAATTGAGCGAGACATGGTCGGGCCTCAAAGGTGGGGCTCGACTTTTTTATGGAGGTTTTTATAAGATGGGAAAGGTTTCGAGAGAACAAGCGGTTGAAGCGATTCAGACGGGGATGAGAAATGGGTATACCCTTCATTACCAGGAGAGGAAGGGTTTGATGAGAATTTGCTACAGGGATGATCGCCTGAGGAGTAGATCGTTGACCATGACCGAGCTGTCTTTTCTGTCCATCATGAAGGATGTTAAGAATTGTGAGAGGATGAGAAAAGAGGTGACCGACATTATCAAGAAAGAAAGGTGAACTATGAGTTTGGCGGCGATACTTCTTGACTATGAGAATCTGTATTTGTCTTTACGTGGCAAATATCAGGAACACGACATTCTCTTCATGAACATCATTGAGGCGGTAATATCTAAGATAGAAACAGAGTTCGATTCTACTGTGGTGATAAGAAGGAGCTATCTCCCCTTTGGAGATCATGAATATGCATCCATGGCGAATGAGCTTGCCCTTGATGGCTTTGTTTCGATGCATGTGCTTGCCGAGCTATCCAAAAATTCTGCTGACCTCATGTTGGCCGTTGACGCTATTGAGACTGTTTACACGAGACCGAACATTGAAACGTTTTGTATAATTGGTGGGGATCGTGATTTTATACCGGTGGTTGCCAAACTGAAAGAGCTTGGTAAAAGGTGTTTTGTCTGTTCAATGCCTCAGTCCATGTCCGGAGATCTTTTGAGATTTATTGGAGAAAAGAGTTTCTTTGATCCAACTAAACTTGTGGAGTGTATGCTGTTGGCGCCATCCACGATTCCTAAAAAAGCTGATGAAAAGAAGAAGAAGAAGAGTGCTATTCCAAAGGGGATTGATAAAGAGGAAGCTGAGAGATGGGAGGCTTTTGCTCATGTCGCTCACGAGATGAGAGCGCGGTATAATAACCCAGAGCTCTGGCTTTCTCCTTTTATCAATTTCTTGTCTGATAGATTTCCTGAATTGGCGAGAAAGGACATCAGGGAGACCATTATTGAGATGGAGAAGAGGAATGTTTGGAAGCGGGAAAATAAAAAATCGGGAAGGGGTGATGTTGATACTTTTGGGGTACTGATAGTGAACTGGAATCATCCGTTGATACAGCAGACGAATGAGGATAATGATGTCGAAGATTGATGGGATTTTGGTTCAGCAAGTTGAGAGATTGCTGAGTGAGTGGAATAAAAGTGGGGAGGCTAGAAAGGAATTTTCTTCATTGAAGGTTGAGGCTGTTTGGCGTTTGGTTGAGGCCGTATTTCCTGTCATAGATATTGTTGGCGACAACATGGATGACTTCGAAGGAAGAGTTTTGAAAGTCGATAATATTTTCATTACGAATAAGTCTGTCTATGTTGTTGGTGAGCATGTTGATCGTGTTGATTCGAAGGATAAACTTTACAGTGTTATTGGGTTGATTGACTATGCTTCTTTGGCAAGGGGACTTTCAGAGAAGTTGGCAAGGGCAACATCCGGTCATTCAAAACATGAGAAAAAGGTTTCGAGGAGGATTGAGAAAATTTGTGATGCACTGCAAGCTTTCGATCATGTTCTGAATTCTTAGTTCCTTTCTTTTCCATAAATATTTTTTGTTGCGATGTTTTTTTCCGTGGTCTATCACCTTTGTCGGTTTCAGAAATATTTGGGTATGTGAACGATAAAGGGAGGAATTGAATGGGTACATCACGTTTGAACGTCATGGTTAGAGACAGCGCTTGTGTTCCGATAAAGACAGGCTGGCTCCTGGATTTGGTTGTACAGTTGTGTAATGGAACTCCGTTGTATGAGGTGTTTCCGATCGTTGATCAGTTGAAAGATCGATACTCAAAACCGGCAAGGGTTTTTGAACTGACAGATTTTCCTCTGGTGGATCAATCCGGAAAAACCTTGGAGGTTACGGTTGGGTCTGGAACACTTCAGACACATATATTCACGACACCGGCGGCAACACAGGTTGAGATCTATAGTCAGATCAAAAACGTTTTTTCGGATTGTGAAATAACTTTGGAGGATGGTCATATAACCATTACGTCTGAGGATAAAGGTCCATCGGCTACACTGGTGATTGGTGGGAACTGTGATCTTGCGTGGGCTCCTATTGAGCAGGGTTCTGGGTACAGTATCAGTACCAGGTATTATCATGGTGCACAGCGGATTAAGATTCAGCCGCCTTCAGGGGAATACATAAACCATGTGGAAATGGATGTCCCTCCTGGCTGTTACAAGCTGTGGGCAAGGGTTTGTTTTGGGGACAACGAGGATACATCGAAGGTGATGAAGGTCATCGATGGGTGTGGCGAATGCCATACCGTGGATCTGTTGTTGCCTGAGATTATGAATTGTTCGAGGGAGATCGTTTATCCATTGGTGGATAAGGTGGTGAATGATTACCAGGCGGTTTTTCCTGATCAGGCGGATCGGCTTGCTACGATGAAGGTGATCGCTTATGCGGCCAATTTGAGCAGGGAGCAAATTTTGACAGAGTTGGACGATAGGAGACAAGACGCTATTGATATTGGGAGGACTGATCTTGCCAATCGTGTTGATCAGATTATAGCTCTTGCTCAAGCGCTTCCTCAGTGCTGTTGATATTTTCTGACCCACCTTGTTTTTTTCTTGACTGAAATCAATTTCACAAAGTATTCTTGCTGTTGCTGACAGGAGGTGTGCCATGAAAAGGCATCGAGAACAAAATGAGCAGAGACAAATGATTCATACCGCAATGGTCAATGGGCTCCTCATATCCTGTCTGTTTTTATTTTCATCGTATTTGAGCTGGTAGACCTTACCTCGTAGATAACGAGGTGGGTTTCGTGTTGTTTCGGGCGCCGTATGTCCGGAAGGCATTTTGTCGTTGTTCGTTGACAACTGAATAGGCGAGATAGGGAGTGTAGCCTCAATGGTAAGGCCCATCCGTGGAAAGGATAGAGCACGGTAAAACGTGGTTCTGGTTCGAATCCAGGCGCTCCCGCAAAGTATAAAAAAAGAGGGCACCAACTGGCGAAGCCGATGCCCTCAGAGACGGGGGGGTTGCACGTTGCGTGCTTAGGTGGTTTGGATATTACCAAAAAAACTTTTTGTGTCAATGTGAAATGACAAAATGGAGGGATAACCTCAATGGTAAGATCTGTCTGTGGAATGGATAGAGCGCGGTAAAAAGCGGTCTTGGTTTAAATACGGGTACCTCCTAAAAAAAAAACAGTGGATTATTGACTGTCATCTCGTGATGGAGGAGAATTTCATCAAGAGGTTATCATGGGATTGAGTCAGGCAAATGGAATGGAACAACTGCTAGGAGGAGTCCATGAGTCCAGATGTTCTCGGTACGATAAACGAGCTTCTTAGTGAAGCTGTAGGCTTATACCAGCGGAGGTTTATGGTCCGAGATACCGTCGATGCGGTTGTCGAGGAGAGGATTCTTGAGTCAGAGGGCAGCCTGAAGCTTCCGGACTTCCCTGGGATGGCGCCTGTGCCGATAGAGGCAGACGTTACACAGCGGATGATAAAAGATGCTTTGAGCACCACATATACGCAGCAGAGCGGGCTCGTGAAGGCTCTGGCAGCAAAGCCCAGCAGGTCGATGGGGAAGACAGAGAAAGCTATTCTGTCGAAGATCAGCAACAAGCTTCCTGCTGACCTCGGGGCCATTTCAAAATGTCTTTTGTATGGCGACTTCTTTAGATTCAAGAAGAGTGAGCATGCGGCCATCTTGAAGCTAATAAAACGGGGAGAGCTTAAGGTGGTAGAGATCAGTGATCCGGATGGTAAGTACGGGAAGGAATCAATTGGGTCCACCGGTAGGCGGCGTTTCTTGGTCAAGGCGTAGAGGAGATATTCATGGGACTCAGAGAAGCAAACGAAATCCTCAGCAGCACGGTTGATATGCTCAAAGAGGGGAAGAAGATTGAGATTGAGTGGCCTGACTTGAGCTCTGACGTAAAAAGTCTTCCTCTTAAGGATAGGACAGAACATCCTAAAAATGTTGAATACCACAAGGGAATATCAGCAGTGAAAGCGGTTGATATTCCGAGAGCTGTGAAACAGGTAATGACCTGGAAAAAGGATTTGGAAAGTGTTGACAGCTTTCATTCGGTAATTCGCATGATTGGTCGAGGAGTCAAAAGGGATCTTGTTTTTTCTGTTTATGATCTTGATCCAGACGGACCGAAACGTTCCAATAAGTATCGAGCATCTGTCTATATGAGAAGAAGTCCTTCCAGTACAACAATCATTGGTGAGTACAAGAGTGTCCGTGCAGCAAAGGATGCTGCGAGGAAGTGGCTAATCGACCAGGCCAGAACATTCCAGGCAAGGTCGCTTGAGCGGATCAGCTTCAACTACAAAAAATTAAAGTAAGAATCCGAAGACAGTACAAGGAGGGATAGTCTCAATGGTAAGGCGCCCGGTTTGAACCCGGGAGTGGCGGTTATTGGCTGCCGTAGGGGTTCGAGTCCCCTTCCCTCTTCTGGTGTGATAAGATATTCGTGGAGGTGAATGATGATGAGTCAAGTGAGTAGGGAAGTGATACCGGATGATGAGCTGGATGAGGTGATAAAGGAGGCGAAGGAGGACCTTTCGGGCAGGCTTCCGGATGGTTTTGGTGTTGAGGCGGCAAGGTATTCGGAGGCAGGATATCCAGAGGTGTGTCTCGATATTGTTCGGATATAGGGCTTTCAAAGTATCAGTTTCGTATCAAAATTTTCTAACGAAAAGTGGACGATTACAGTGGGTGTGATTTACTAGTTCCAGGGTATTTAGAATGAAGGCATTGAGAGAAGTCATTTTATTGAGGGAAGCGATATGGAGGTTTTCATGGGATTGAGGCACAGGGGCTATTTGGACGAGTCCGGATCACGTCCAAGGGCAGTGAACTATACGCAGATACGGATAGCGCCGAAGGGTAAGGATCCTACTAAGTTCTCTTTGGGATACGAGGGTAAACACTTGCTGAAGAAGCTGTCGTCTGGGGTAATGGATAAGAGGTACGATTACTGGGTGCAGTATAGCCCTTTGAATATACAGAGAATAACTGATCCCGGGAAAATCAGGATCGATTTTTCTAAACACCCAAGTGAAATGACATAGGTGAGGGTTGCGCGAATTGGTAAGCGGCCGGTTTCGAAAACCGAGGCTGTCGGTAGCTCCGGCATAAGGGTTCGAGTCCCTTACCCTCAGTATGGGATTTTGGTTTTAATGTATGAGCATCAAAGGCGGTTGTGTTTCAAAAATCGTATTTCGTGAGCAACAAAATCTATCCCAAAATGAGAGCGACGGAATCAAAGAGATTGTGAATGGATTCACCCATGAGTTTTTGCTTGGCGGATTCGAGTCTTTTCTTATCTTTTTCTGACAGATTTGCTCCAGCTCGATTGATATAGAAATTTAGTCTGCTCATGGCTTGAGCGGTGTCTTTTGATGCTGCTTTCAAGCCTGATGCTATTTGAGATGCAGATTGAGAGAAGAAACCCTTTGGGGGACTCCATTTTGTTTTTACGTCTGCTGACCATTTTTTCATTTTTGTACCTCCTTTTTGTTATGGTAGTATTTGGGTTGTTTTTTACAAATTATTTTTAGAGATGTCCCGATAGCCGAGATGGATAGGCGGTTGATTGCAACTCAGCATGGACGGGGGTTCGAATCCCTCTCGGGACTCTATAGATTAAGAATTTTCAAGATTATGTTGGAGATAAATGGAAAGATTTTTATTATGGATGAGTTGGGTAGTGGCGATCCCAGAAGACTGTAAATCTTCCACCCTATGGGTAAACATCGCAAGTTCGAGTCTTGCCTCATCCACTCCTCTAGTTAGGCGAGTGGTTCGATTCCACCGTCTCCCAAAAAGCCGACTACGATGAAAGATAGACATTTTTGGTTTGGTATGATTTCCTTTAATAAGGAGGTTAGAAGTAATGAATAATTTGAAAAAAATTATTGATTCTATTGATTCACCAGAAATTGGAAAACGTTTAATCGAGGAGTCCAGGCATAATTATAAAGACGATGTGGTGCTAAAGACGGTTTTCGGAAAGGTCAAGATTGTTTATAATACGAAAGAAGAAATAGACTGGAAAAGTTTTTCAACACCGGATTTTTCTCCTGGTTCACAACCGAAGACAAAGAAAGGGAAGACTGGTTATCGTGCACAGATACTGGATGGAGTGTTTAAAGGTTGGAATGCTTGGTGGATAACAAGGGAGGGTGCGCTTTCAAAGCTTATGAAAGATGTGTCTTCGAGATATGTTAGTGACTTGTTGAGAAAAGCTAAGATTTATTAAAAATGACATTGAGACAGAGAAACTATATCGTTCCAGCACAGGTGAAGGCGGCTGCAAAACAGAAAAACTTTCGAGGTCCAAATGGAAATGAAGCAATTGCTTATCAGTGGATCTGGAAATGGGATCTTGTTTTCAGTAAGGCTGAGGATGGGATGGTAGATGCGAAGGTGAGTGATTGGGATAAAGCTCTGAAGTGTTCAACCTGTAACAGAAAAATTGTTCATGTATATTGGGTAAAGAATCAGGATGGAAAGATTGTTCCGGTTGGAGGGGATCATCTTCATCGGCTTCTTGGGTACCCAAAAGAGCTTGGTCAAGGACAATTGAGAGCTATTCAGAGACAGGTAACAGATCTTGATGTGAAGCGAAAAGAAGAAGAAGGGATACGAAAAAGATATGAGCAAATCATTGTTCAAAGAGAAGCGGATAGTCCTGGTGAGGCCAATAAGAAATTGATGATGTGGTCTAGGAAGGCGGGTATAAGTCTTCCACCGGTTGGTTCTGAGTCTCCTGGTAAAATGTGGCTTGTGAACACGAAGAAGAAGAAAGTCATGAGGACGGCTGGTTTGGCTGTTGATAGGTTTTTGTCAATGTATCCTGAGTGGGAGAGGACCAAAAATATTGGTGATGTTTTGAGATCGTGGGGGAAGAGATAATTATTGAGGTGTCGCACAACGGTAGTGCAGCGGCCTGCTAAGTCGTGGTCAGGTGACTGGCTTGAGAGTTCGAATCTCTCCACCTCAGCAAATAGGGGTATAGCTTAAATGGTAGAGCGCAGGCTTCCAGTAGTATCTGTTGTTGGGGGTTCGACTCCATATGCCCCTGGAAAATAGAAATACAACAATGCGACTGTGGCCCAATTTGGTAGAGGCATGTGATTTAAGATCACAGAGTTCTGGGTTCGAATCCCAGTGGTCGCACAATAAACGATTTGTTGACGGTGTCTACTTTGTGGGTAAGATTGAACCAAGGAGGCAATGTCAATGGATCTTTCCTTTATCAATCAGTTGCTCATCAGCACGGTAAGTGTTTTAGGGGAGGGGAAGGACAGACTTCCAAAATACGGAGAAGTTTTTAGAAAAACAGTAGCCGGTGGCAAAATTGGGGGGCTCCGTGAAAGTGCTGACCCTTTTGCGAGTGCCAGGAAGAGTATTGGGAAGGGAACTCCGGAGGAGAAAGAGGAACTCAAAAAGCTCGACAAAGAGCTTAAGAGCCTTGAGTCCAGGGCCGCAGCTTGGAATTCATCAGGTGATCTGACAAAGCAGGAGATGGACAAGATTCGTAGTAAGCGAAAGGTAAGAGCTGCCCTAAAGAAGAGGGACGGGCTCTACAAAAGTCTTTCAGGGAATTGGTCTGTCGGATCTACGATAAAGAAGAGAAAAGCTGAAATTGAGGCGTACAAGATTTATCTTGATGAGCTTCTATCGGCGAGCAGGCACAAGGGTAAATACGGCTATATTTAGCCGAGACAAGACTGGAGAATCAAGATGACAAAGCTGAGGAATCGTGGATACATCGAGGAGGATATTCTCGATGAGGCAACGGCTTCGGGGGCGATACCGATAGAAAAGCTCCAGGCCATGATGAGAAAGGGCGAGCATATTGAGGCCATGAAGATTTTGGCCACGAGGGCCGGGGCAACGAAGACGGCCAAGAAGCTTGACCTTATTGCCCAGCTGAAGGCAGTCGAGGAAGATAGAATGCCGTACGAGCTGGAGAACTATTACAACATTGTTAGAAGGGACCTGATGGCCTTTCTAAAAGAGAAAATCGGGAAGGAAAAACTGAGGGACATCCTTCCTATCGTCTAAATACCAGGTAAAGAAAATCTTGCTTCCATTATGCGCCGGTAGCCCAATCTGGAAGAGGCACAGGACTCAGGATCCTGACAGTGAGGGTTCGACTCCCTTCCGGTGTACAACATGCGCGAGTAGCCCAATTTGGAACGAGGCGTCAGACTAAGGATCTGGAGGTTGGGGGTTCGAGTCCCCCCTCGCGTACAATGCCCGTGTAGCCGAATGGTACAGGCGGTAGGCTCAAAACCTATGGCACCCGAAAGGGCGGTCTCGGTTCGAATCCGAGCACGGGTACTAAAAGGGTCAGATAACTCAGTAGGTAGAGTGCTGGATTGAAAATCCAGATGCACTGGTTCAATTCCAGTTCTGACCACATTGGGAATATTGTGTCTGCATATTTGGAAATGTAGTGTACTAAAAGTTGGTTATGGATTGGCAATAGTGTATTTTCACGAAGGAGGTGTGAAGATGCATCTTGGTGAAATAAATACTGTACTTGAGAAAGCCAAAGAAAAACTAACTGAGGATGCGGCTGAGGATAAGCGTCGGTCCGCTTTCAAGAAAAGATACCCGTTTTTTGATGCGCTTGTAAAAGCAAATGATGTCTATGATAAGGCTGAGGATGGTATTCCTGTGGCATCAAAGAAAGGTCTTTCTAAGAGATATTTGACGCCAAATGAGGCTCATATTTTGAGACAGAAGGGATATGTCGAAAAAGTCCGTGATTCCGACTGGGAGGGGGTTTCTTATTTTGCATACTTTACCAAAAAAGGTGTCAGTATGTTGAGGAATCTATGGGATGAATGGATGGATCTTGCCTATGAGGATTAAACGAGGCCCTTTAGCTCATTGGTAGAGCGTCGGTCTCATAAGCCGTTGGCCCGGGTTCGAACCCCGGAGGGGCCATAAATCTATTTTTTGTTATTTTTTGAGAAAGTGAACTTGCGTTCATGTTATAAATCCTTATCATTAGGTATAAGGAGGAAGATATGAGGACGACATTTTTTGTTTTGGTTGCTATTTTTTTGGTGGCCTGTTTAGAGGACAATGGGGATGAGCTGGATGCCGGTGATGCATCTTTTTTTGGTACCGAGGAAGATGATTCTTCAAGTGCTATAAATAGGATGATTTGCGATATAGATTCGATAGATACTGGAACGGATATCCGGGTAGAAGGCTCTGAATCTGAGACAGATTCTTTTGATTTTGAGTTTGATACAGATATCGATACGGACAGTGATTTTGATGCCGGTATTGATGGTGGTGCGGATACCTATGCCGATGCCGATGCCGATGCCGATGCCGATGCGGATGCCGATGCGGACACTGATGCCGATGCGGACACTGATGCCGATGCGGACACTGACACGGATATGAATATGGATGCCGATGCCGATGCCGATGCCGATGCCGATGCCGATGGGGATGCCGATGGGGATGGGGATGGTGATTCTGATGCGGATAGTGATATGGACACAGACACTGATGCAGACGGTAATGCTGACAGCGACACGGACACGGACACGGACACAGATACGGACTCGGACTCGGACACCGACACCGACACCGATACCGATACCGATACCGATACCGATACTGATACTGATACCGATACCGATACTGATACCGATACCAATGACAGCGTTGATACAGACACAGGCTCGGAAGAAGATGTTGGTACAGATGGGGATACCGGAATAGATCTGGATGCTGGTGAGGATTCAGGTAGTATGGATGTTGATATCGATACCGATACCGACACGGACACGGACACGGACACAGATACGGACACGGACACCGACACCGACACCGATACCGATACCGATACTGACACGGACACAGATACGGACACGGACACCGACACCGACACCGATACCGATACCGATACTGACACGGACACTGATACGGACACCGACACCGACACCGACACGGACTTTGATACTGATAGCGATACAGAGCCGAATTGTAATTTCTGTATGCATCCAAGTTTGTCTTTGGATAAGGAAAAATGTGAGGATGTTCCTTATCCAGATCCAGAGTGGGGATTTGTTACAGCCGAGGGGGTATGTAGGGGTGAATTAGAAGGAAGGTTATGTTGTGCTGTTATGAAATTGCCTGTTGATACGGAGGTGGATACTGAAACAGAGCAAGATACTGAATACGATACGGATATTGATTCTGAAACGATTGAGGATACGGAAGAAGAGACTGAAACGGATACCAGTGACAGTGAAACAGAGGAAATTGTTCCTGATGCGTGTACTTTGAAATTTTCGATGGCATGTCTTTATGCCAATGATTGTTATTCCGCTGGTGGTGAACACTATTCGGATCTTGACAGTTATTGTGATGCTTATGGAACAAGCTTTTGTTGTTATCGTGAAGGTGGCTGGTCTTGATGTGAAAATTTGACCGTCTTTTCGTATCGTGACACTCTTTCTTGGTAAAGAAGGAGGACAGAAACGATGCGGACGTCTCGTACAAAAATAATAAACAGGAATTATGGTGTTGGTGTCTCTACATTGAGGCGTCGCTCGTACCTTTCAGAGGGCACAACGAGGCCAAAGATGAAGGATGTCACCATGGACCAGGCAAGGAGTTTCATAAGGGCCTTCAGAGGGCTTGGAGGAACACTGGATACCAAGACAAGGCAGAACATACAGACAGGAGTAGAGGCGTTTATGAAGGCTGTTCTTGCGAATCATATGGAGATCCCAAAGTCATTGTCTGATCTGAAAATGAAACTCGAAACATGGGGGGCCAAAGTATCGAGAAAAGAAATTGTTAATGCATTTCAGGCGTATATCTCAGTAAACAGGATAAAGTGAATTCAATTTCGTTTTTACTGTTGACACCTTCCAGAAAATTGGGTTAGATTAATTCTTGCAAGGCGAGGACTGTTGAGACAGTTCAGGGAAAAAAGCTCATTGGTAGAGCTTCAGCATTGGGAGCTGAGAGTTACTGGTTCGAATCCGGTTTTTCTTTACACACACTGTTTCTTAAATAATCTCGCCTATTTTCTTTGAAAAAATGACCGAGGACTCAATAGACGGTTCAGAAATCAGCTCATCTGGTTAGAGCATTGGTCTTCTAAACCAACGGTAACGGGTTCAATTCCCGTATTTCTATCCAACTCCGTTTGTTAAAAAATCTCGGTCTTTTATATAATACACAGATTGAGGACTGAATCAGATGTTACAGTGGAGGACTACTAAAGACATTTGACGAATTTTCTCAGTCTTTTTTTGTCCGGGGACTTTATTAAAAATCAGGAGGTGTGCGATGGGGAACCTTGCACTATTGGAGGACATTTTTCGGGTTGAGCACCTGAGGCCGGAAGATCTGGCTCCTCATGTCTTGTCGTTCTTGGATGTCTGTACTACATCGTACGGTCGTTCTACGCATTACAATACGAGGGAACAGCAGGTAAGTTCGGAAATCCATGCTCATGCAGAGTTATTTCGGAGGTGTCGAGATCTGTATGAGACGTTGCTTCTTTTGCCGGGTACAACAGACCATTCTCGACAACTGGGTATATCGACATTATTGGCAAACCCACGGGGCGCCGATGTGTTTTTGGATCCCAAAATAGAACGTCATATTTTGGAGAAATTCGTTCGGGAAATGCCACCTCAGCGGCTTTTAAAGATGTTCGACGCGCTTCGGGGTCGTGGGGGTCATTTTGGTATCAAGCGTTCAAACAATGCTCGTACCAGGAAGTTGATACTCAAGACGATATTGAATAGTCCGAGGTTTGAGCTTTGGGTTGTGAAGTATCGTGACAAGGTGAAGGGAGCACTGGTTCATGCGTGGGGCCAGAAATTGGCTTCTTTTATTGGTGAGGCTGTAAAGCAATATCCGAAGTTCAGCAAGATGAGCAGGATAGATAGAGGTGCTCTGCGGGATCACGTTTTCCGATATATTATCGGCGACACAGATGTTCACAACAAAAGAGTTCGAGTTTGTCAGTGTTTGGCTTTTCTTTTTGGAAAACGTGATGGTTTTTATAAAGAGATGAAAATGTTGAATGCTTTTGTTTGTTCTAAGAAAGATCTCAAGGCGGGATCGATTCTTCCGACTGAAGTGTTGGAGGGCATCAGAAGCACATATCATCAAAATACGAAGCCTGGTGATATTATCAGGATAAAGGCGAAGTCGAAAACGATGACAACTCATGAAAGGAGAGTTGTTCAGAAGAGGGCAAAGGAAGCGGGTGTTGATGTCGAAATGAGGGTTGATGATTACAGTTCGGTAGAGCTGTACATTCATGCTTTTGAGAACGGCATGACCGGTATTGTCCAGGACGCCCTTACAAGGAAAGCGAAGAAAACGGCAACGACGTTGCCTTTTTCATATAATAGGATTGGCATCCTATTGGACGCTTCGAAGTCTATGGAAGGAAGCCGGGAGCAACCTCTCAGGCCGATGGCTGTTGCGTTATCGTTAAGAGATGCTTTGGTTGCATCTGCCGAGTCCGCATCTGTGTTGGTGTGTGGTGGGACATATGAGGGAGACAAAGCAACATTGACGAGACCGAAGGGTTCTACTGATCTTGCTGAGCGACTTCTCTTTTTGATGATGGATGAGCCTGAAGCAATTTTCATTATCAGTGATGGATATGAGAATGCTCCAGCTGGACGGACAGGTGATGTTCTCAGGCTTGCGAGGGAATATGGGAATGACACACCAATTATTCATTTCAATCCTGTTTTTGCGGCTGAGACTGGAGCTGTACGTTCGATCTGTGATGGTATCGACAAGGTTGTAACAATGCCGGTCAAGTCTCCTGAATTGATCGGCACTACCATGGTTCGAGGTCTCATCGAGAGTGACCCGAGACAGGGTATTGAGAATCTGGTTCGGATAGCGCTTACGGCAGGAGGTGAGGGCTTTTCAGGCTTACTAGGAGGTGAGTCATGAATAGGAGACGGACATTGACAATGGGGGACATCCTGGACGGGGTTTCCTCTGGTGAGGCTCAGTATGTCGGAAATATGGGGGTGATACCATTGGTTTCCGATAATGATCGTTTTGATGAGAGCGATTTTGGTACGGCTGATGATTTTGAGGTAAGGACCTCCAATTATGGAACGGTTCATATCCGAGAGAGATCTGGTCGGACGAACTTTGTTCCTCCTGGGGCCGGTTGGGTTGTTGAGCAGGCAGCTCAGGATCACGCTGTTGGTAGCGGCAAGATTATGAAGGGTGGTTCTGAGTCCATAATCAGGACGGCAAGATGTATTCAGTCTAGCCAGGGTGGATATATCAAGAGTGCAACAGAGATGTTGATTTTACCGGCAGAACTCAGAAGCATTGCTTTGGCAAAGCGTAAGGAGCAAGGATACAATCTGATCTGGGGTGAGCTGGGTGAGTTCAATTCTCGACACGGTCTTTCAAATCATCAGCAGCTTGCTGTTTTTGTGAATACATTCAAGAAGCAAATGGATGAGTTCGTTGCGGAGTTTGAGCTTCTTGATAATCAGGTTGGGGCAGTTGTCTTGCTTGAAGGTAAAGTGGCGGGAGTTGAGCTTTCGCCAACAAGGGCCTATTGGCGGTCTATCTGGTACCCACTGATTCGTGTCTGTTACGGGTCGTTGGCAAGGGCCTGCTATCAGCAGAACAAGGATAGGCTACCCATGTTTCCGGATTCGTCAAGGGAGCCATTGCAGCCAAGAGAACGAACTCTCAAGGCGATACATGACGTCTTATTGGAGAGTAAGGCAAAGCTCTATACAGCTACTGAGGGGCTATTGTCGGCACTCAGGGCACATCCTTTGAGATTGTCCCCTTGTGAGGATGAGGAAAGCGGTATGAGGCTTAGGACAGTGGTTTTGCCAAAGACGGAAAAGGTTCCTATGCTTGGTGGACAAGTAATCACTGACAAGGATAGCAAGGTTCCTCTATTTTCGGTGTGTATATCCTAAAGGGATAATGCATCTACAACCTCGCCTTTCTCGGGGTTTCATTTTCTTGTAAAAGTATTTACTGTAAGAACATATTTCATTGATTAATGAAGTCAAAGTTCGTGTTTTTATGTTACTGTATTGTGTATTTTGATGCAAAGGAGATCAAAGATGAGTGAAGAGGTCAGAGATATTTGGCACGGCTGTGGCTGCGAAACGTGTCGGACAAGGGGGGAAGTACTGAAAAAAGTCCATGATGCGCTCTATGCCATAAAAGAAGAGATCTTGAGCAAGGATGATGGTGGCCGTCAAGGGTTCGGATCCTTTGTGAGAGATATTCCTGGGGTTCTTCAATGCATGATGGATATTACGGTTCATTTTGTAAATGCTTCTGATGTTGAGGCGTCTGATCGTGCTGTTGCTGTTGCAACATCGATGATTCGCAAGCTTCATAGGGTTGCGGATGTTGCGATTATGAATCGTGCCATGATGGGTGCACTGTCGATAGTTGGAATGCCACTGATGAAGATTATTGGCGTTGAGCAGGTTCAGGGAGAAGATAGTGAAGATGATGATGAAAATGGAGGAGGGTTTTCGCCTTTTGGAGGGAACCACAATATCCATTAAGGAGGTGTTTCTTGGAATGGGATCAATCGAGTAATAGTCCCCTTGCATATACAAGCAAGGACAGGAAATGGGGACTTGTTAGGAATTCGAATACAAAATGGGAGCTTCATTTGTTGAATAATGGCAAGTCACTCAAGAGGGCTGCTATTTTTGATAAAAATAAAGTTCCTCCGTTTGAGGATGCTGAAAAGGAGGTGATGAAATATAATCAGAAACGGTCGGGCTCGAAATGGTCTGAAGCGGTTATTGGTAAAAGAACCCCTGGTGAAGAAGGGAGGCATGGAGGTATGCCAATCTCGATGCAGACTACCAGGAGAGGGAGAAGATAATGGCAAAGGGTTTGGATAAGGTATTGGCTAGTGTGACCAAGACAGAACAGGTCGTAACCTGTGCAATCTGTGGAAAGAAGCACAGTTTGGACTCTAAAGAGTTTGTTGTGTTTTATGGGGATGTAATGGTTGGTCTTGATTCACCGGCAGTATCTGGGAATATTGATGACAAGGGGAAAATTATCGGATCATCTGTCTTGTGTTTGGAGCATGAAGCTGTTGATGCTTTTGTATCTGAAATGAAGAAGCTTGCGCACAAGAATTTGGTTGTTCAACGAGCAAAAAAGGAGGTTCAGGATGGCGATGAAGATCGTTAATTCAAAGCATGATATCCACGGTGTTCCGAGACCGGCATTATATTTGAGTGCTGACGGGACATGGACGTCTGGTACAGAGAAGATTGTCGAGGCAGTGAAGGGCCTTCAGAAAGGTTCTATATATGTCTGTCCGGATGATACTGTTTCTGATTTGGAGTGGAGGTATCGGGCGTCATGGTCAGGAAATGTTGCTGCCTTTTGGTTTTCTAAAGGTGATGTGAATCAAGAGACCAAGATGTTGGATCTGGGGATCCAGATGGGCAGGTATTGTGCTGGTGCTGGTGCGAACCGGGTTATCATTGGTGCTCACGAGAGGTACCATAATTTAGAGTACCTCCAGAAGATGATTTCTGTTGCCAATTTGAATCTCTCTGGTAGCTGGAAGTTTCAGGTCATTACCGATTTCAAAGCTTTTATTCAGAAGCTAAAAGATGTTCTTGTTTGATGGCAAAAAAATCTGAAAAAAAGCAGGGTAGTTTGTTTGGTGATGTTGCATCTAGTGATATTGCTTATAAAAGACCTGTCGCATTATCTGATACAAAAAATTTTGATAATGTCGAGAAGCCATCGATATATGGTGGGTTAAATATCGATCAGCTTACGCTGAAAATCGAAGCTGTCTGTTTGAAGTACGATGCAAAATATTTTTCAAACATTTGGGATGGGACAGCTAATATCGAGGTGTTTTTCAAAAATTTTGATCGTGTCGTTTCGATGCTTACCGAAATGAATGACCTCGTTTTGAAGTACAGTTTCAGAGTCAGAAGTACAATCCATCATCATGCCTCGGATGAGTTTGGTTTTAGGTACAAAATTATGATTCTTGTGCCTGCACCGATAGATCCTAATCTGAAGATGTGATTTTTTAAATTATCCCATCTATTTATCTGGTGTTGGATAGGTGCGAAACATTGATTGATTGTTTCGATCTATGTACCGTATAGGTAGGTCTTTGAGTGGAGGTCATCTTTGGACAACAAAAAATACTTTCGTTACTCAATGAAATTTGCTCGTGAGAATCTTGATTCTGAAATAATTCGAGTTGTTCATGGTTTTTTAATGCCTGAACTTCAGAACTCTGTTGATGAGGATCCTTGGGATAATACACAGGCTATGGCGTGGATAGAATCTGGGAGACTTGTTTTGTTTTGTGATGAGAGGAAGGACAGGAAGCCTATTCAGAAGATTGTTTTTGAAAAGAAATATCAACCAACTTTTGTGAACAAGTATTCGCCTAGGGAAGCTGTAAGGATGTTGTCTAGAACAGGCTCAGATGGTCCATGGTGTCTTGAGTTGATAAAGCGAAAGCCATTGCTTTCAGATAAAGATACGGTCATTAGAAACAGGCTCAGAGCTTCCAGGATAAAGGAGGAGAGTGGAAGAAACAAGGTTACGGTTGGCGCTTTGGTTTTGAGAAAACGAAAACAGGATGGCGCCAGATGAGGAACAGAAAGCTTGAATTGGAATATGTCTGTCCAGGTAGGTGGAAAACTATAGATGGTCGTTTTGTCATTTTGAAAAAAATTGCTCCTATCAACCCGATGGAGGTTACTGAGAAGTGGAAAATTCGAAATGAGTATTCGATACGAAACATGGTCGGATATGATGGTCCTTTTGATTTCCCGGAGTTTGCTCCAGAGGTTGGTGTTGTTGATGTTTATCGCGAGGTTTTTCCTTGGCTTGGCAAGTACACAGGGGAGGGGTCTTTTGAGGTTGGGAATCCAGATAGGGTAAAGCCAAAAGGATTGTCAGAATCGGATGATGGTTGGCGTTTGGATATCGAAATTGTTTTTAGTTTGAAAGAAGAATTATTGGGATGATGAGAGGTAAAGGATATGGAGGGTTTGAGTTTTTCAGAACTTTGGGATAACTCCAAGGCTTTCCGTGGAATATTTGCCTATCGAGGCATAATAAAAAATGCCAAAGAAAAGGGTCTTGCCGAGATGTGTTGGATCGAAAGGCATCCGAAGACCAAATGGTGTTTTTGTGGTGTTGATGGATGCAACAGGCTTGTCCATGTTGGTGAGAAATGTAGTGATCACAGTATTGATATTGATGGCCGTCTTCCAGAATGGAAGTGGAGAGATGGACACTTATATTGCCTGAGAAGAAATTATGGTTGTGGTAAACCAACCTATATCCGTTACGATAGGTATGCGTGGACAGAAGCTTTTGGATCGATACCATCTGGTTTTGTAATTCGTTATTTGGATAGGAATCCTTTGAATTATTCGCTCAGGAATCTTGTTTTATTGTCATCGTTATCGGCAAGCATTGTGGATGAGGGGATAATTTCTCCTGCTCAGGGAGTTGATTTGGATTCTGTTATTCCAGATTGTTTTTTGGTATCTCCCACAAAAAAGAGGACGAGGTCTATTTGGGTATACAATATAAGACAGCTCGCAAGAGCTTTTGGTGTCAAAACCAGTCGTCTTCGACAGTACGAAAAAGAGCATGCTGTTGATTTGTCTAATTTTATTTCTGTCATGAAATTCTATCGGTATTTTTTTAATGAGAAGGATGGTCACATAAGAATAACTGACATTGCTGAAGCGGCTGGTGTAACGCCGAGGCAAGTAAGACGGGTTGTTTGTAATGGTGATCTGAATGTTTGGTCTCTGAGTGAGATTGTTCAATATTGTAGTAATGAGCGGACTAAGGGACGTCGAAAGAAAGAATGGTCTTATAATGTTGAGAGCATTGCAAATGAATGTGGTCTCTCCATAAGTGCAGTATATTTGGCGATTCGAGATGGGAGGCTCGACCCTGGAAAGTTTTCGTCTGTTTTGGAATTTTGCAAGAGAAAGCAAAAAAAGTGTAGGATAGACAATGGTAGGTGAGAAGATGCGGAAGCCAAAGGATGCAGAAGAAAAGAGAAGGAAGGCGATAAAAACATCGAAAGGAAATGCAAGAGCATTCAATCCGGCAGGGATACTTGAGGGTCTTGATTGCTTTGAACAGGTCCGTCAGATGGCTGAAAGTGGGTGCTATACGAGGGACATTGTGGCGTTCATACATGATAGTGGTGAACTCACACATGTTTCTACTAAAGCCCTTTCATACAAGGTTCAGAGATTCAAGGACGGTTTACTGTCTGATGTTGGCATCCGAAAGGAAGAGGATGTTTTTACGGACGATACGAAACGATTGAATCGGGATGATCCGAGTTCAATTGGTCATGCTTTGAAAGATTTATTTTTCAATATGTATGACCGAGTAAAAATGGAAACTGAGACGGAATTGAAGCTTAAAAAGCTTTTCAAGGGGACACATAAAGAGTTCACGGTTTCGTTTACCATTGGTGAAAAATTGGTAAAAATGCTCAAAGAGCTGGATATGCTTGACAGTGGTATTGTTGAGATGACGAGAACGGCTGATGGTTATCATGGGAAAACAAAACTCGATTCTGTGATGGCAAAACCCGAGTCCAGACATAAGGTTTTGGGCATAATAGATCTCATGATGTCCAATCCTGAGATGTTCAAAAATGTTAGTACTTTGGATTCTGCACGTGCCAGAGCGAAGGACAAGAAAAGGCGTCCAAAAAAGAAGAAAAAGCAGAATATCAATACAGGGTTTGATGAAGATCAGAAGAAGGCGCAGTAGGTACCATGATAATCGAGACCCCAACTGGAAGACGTAGGTCCATTGTAACAGAGGAAGAACTTCAGTCTGATTTGTTGAAAAGGATAAATAATCTCAACAAAGAAGAGCGGTTTTGGCTTGATCAAATCTTAGATGAGATCAGACAGATGGCTGAAGATGGGGAAGATGGTTACGAGTCCAGCGATGAAATGGCATTGATGGCGATGATGTTCAGGAAATATCTTTATCTCCACTATGAAGAGCCTATTATTCCTGTAAGAGAGTTTTGTCTTTCAAAAAGGTATTTTGGTCATGTCGGAGAGTATTTCTATGAGATATGGATGGATGACCTGGTTGAGCTAAATTCCCGTCCATACAATGAGGCCATTCTTACTGGGTCGATTGGTTCTGGTAAAACTACTTTTGCTGATATGGGCCTTGCCTACATGTTTTATGAGCTTTGCATGCTCAAGGATCCACAGTCTACATTTGGTTTAATGCCAGGGTCTGAGATTGTTCTTGTCTGTTTTAATCGAGATCAACAGTTGGCCAGAGAGGTCACTTTTGGTGGATTCAAGCGAAAAATAGAGGTTTCACCTTTTTTTAAAGATCTTGGAATACGGATAGGAACATCAATTGTTGAGTACCCAAAGAAAAACATCAAGGTTATTCCGATATCTGCAAAGTCAGCGAATGCCCTTGGTAGAGATGTATTTGGTGGAGTGCTTGATGAAACGGATTTCATAGATGGTTCCATTATCAACGACGTTCAGGATAAACCAGGTGAAAAATCTTTTGTTGAAAAGCTTCATGAGTCGATTACCCGAAGGATGAAGTCCCGGTTTGACCGGGCTGGCGTATTACCGGGTAAATTATTTATGACTTCATCGGCCAGACATAAGCAGTCTTACACAAACAGGAGGATTGGTGCTGCGGCTACGAATCCGATGGTTTTCTGTCGTGATTATGCAATATATGAAGTTGCTCCGAGAGACCGTTTTTCTCCAGATAGATTTTGGGTTCGAGTAGGGAATGAACGTATCCCTCATAAGGTACTTTCGAAAAAAGAGTATCGGGGAATGGGGTCATCAGGTAGGAGGCGTATTGAGGCTCAGGGGTGTAGGTTTATTCGAGTCCCGATGAACTTTAAATCTGATTTTGATCGCAATATCGAGGATTCTATTAGGGATATTGCTGGTGTTGTAACTGTGAGTATTGCTCCGTTCTTCCAGTTAAGATCAAGAATTTATGAGATTACGGATACGACGCTTGCTTCACCAGTATATGTCGATGAATGGTGTACCAGTGAACCCCTTGAGATTAAGTGGGACAGGTTATCCCAAAGGCATCGTAGGAGGATAGGTCCGGGTGAATATATTGAGGAATTGAGACCAAGACGACATCCTGATGCCCCAAGGTTTGTTCATTTGGATTTGAGTCTTGGTCTTTCTGATCCGGCGGGTATATGCATTGCTCATGTTGTTGACTATATAACGATGGAAAGAAGAAGTGAGGAGGGGGAGCCTTTTAAAGAAGAAGTGCCGTTGATTGAAGTGGATTTGGTTCTTAGAATTATTGCCCCAACGATTGGCGAAATTGATTTCGGTGAAATTCGTGGGTTAATTTATGCTTTTCAGAAACATGGATATACGATTTCTTTTGCTTCTATGGATTCATTCCAGAGTCGTGACATGCTCCAGCAGTTATCAGCAAAAGGGATTGATGGTGAAATAATCTCTGTCGACAAGACAATTGACCCATATACCTGTTTTAAAACTGCTGTTTATGAAGGCAGGATAAGTGTTTATGATTATCAGATTTTAATTCAGGAGATGGAGCAACTTGTTAGGGATGATAATAAAGGAAAAGTTGACCATCCACCCAATGGGTGTTTTGTTGAAAGTACGCGAATCCCTTTGCTTGATGGGACGTGTGCTCAGATTTCTGAGTTGGATGGTGTAGAGGAATGGGTTTATGCGAGTAGGGATGATGGATCGATTGTACCTGGTAAAGCAAGGGGAAGACTGACCGGGTATACAAGAGAGTTGGTAGACGTAGTTCTTGATTCTGGTGCTGTAGAAAGATGTACACCAGAACATTTATGGAGGATGTGGGATGGGTCATATAAAATGGCAAAGGATCTTACTCCTGGGATTGATAGGCTGATGCCGATTAATCGAAATTGGCCCGTCAATGGCGGGTACGAGTCAGTATCAGACAAGAACGGAAAAAAGACGTTAACGCATCATTTGGTGCATGGAGCTATTAATGGCGAGTTTCCAAGTGAAACAGAGATTGTCCATCATAAAAATGGAATAAAGACAGACAACAGGCCATGGAATTTGGAAATCATTAAGCGTTCTAAACATTCTAGAAAGCATACGGTTAAGAGGCACAAAGAGGACAGGCAGTACAGAGCTAGTTTGAGTAATGGGTTAAAGATGTTCAATGAGAGTGAACGAGGAAGACGTCTCCATAGTGAGCACATGAAGAGTATCCATGCTCAAAAAACGAAGGAAGATTGGAAACTTTCACAAAGGAAGAATCCGTGGTTTAGGCATGATGTAACAGAGGACAAACTAAGATCGGTGGCAGGGCAACCAAATGCAAATGCAGCAGCAAGAGCGTTAGGGTGTGGAAGAAATGTTGTAATGCGGGTGCTCAAGGATTTAGGGGCTAAATCGTGGTTGGATTTCCAGGATAATTATGCTGGGGAGAATCATAAAGTAAGATATGTTATACCAGTTTTATTGAAAGATGCTGTTCCGGTATATGATCTTGAAGTTGATGAGTACTCTAATTTTGCTTTATCTTCAGGGGTGTTTGTCCATAATTCAAAAGATACGGCAGATGCGGTTTGTGGTGCGGTATATGCGTTGACAACAAAGCACGTCTTCCGGGCACCGATGGCTGAGGGTATAAGTGAATATGTGGATCATGAAGATAAGGACTCAGAATGGATTCGGCAAACAATGGAGAAAAAAGGCGACAGGGCGCCAGTAGAGATAAAGAACGACTATGACGGACCAGTTTTCTTTACTGGTTAGGAGGCACCATGGACAAGGTTGTTATTCAAATGAAGCGAAAAAGTTGAGGGACTTTGCATTGGGTAAAAAAGTATCAAAAACAGGGGATAATGGGTATCCAGGAACGGCTGCGGCAAAGACGAGAGTTCCACCGTGGGAATAACCATCTCCTGGTCAGGCTGCCGGTGAGCCATGTGGTTGTGATTTTCACGGCATGAAGGATATGCCATCAAGATAAATCGGAGACGATTATGGGCAAATTTTTGGATGATCTCATTGGGATAAGGAACAGGGCTATTGGTGATGTTGATACAGGAAACAGGAACAGGAGTAAGCCTGTAGAGACTGCTCGCAATAAGACTCGATTTACAGAAGCTAAATCGAAGCCTAAGAAGAAAACGTTCAGTGCATGGATGTCTGAGGTAGAGGACGAGATAGAGGCTGTCACGGGGATGGATATGGATGTTTTTGCGGATCTTCCATGGGGGAAGTTTTTTAAGGATAGGTATTCTCCACAGGAGGCTGTCCAGGAAGGTCTCAGACAGGCGGAAGATGGTGATGATGATAGTGATGCCATAAGCTTCAGAGAATGGTCAGAGCGGGTAGACAGGGGGCTCAAAAAGGCAGGCAAGCCGATACTGTCCAGAATTCGTGAGGAGAACGATCTTAGTAGTAGTGAGATACATCAGCTTTTCATGGATAACAGGAATCCTAAAAAAGCTGTGGAGGTTCTGTCTGACTTGTATGAAGAAGAAGATGAAGAGGTTGAGGATGAGGAAGAGAAAATTGAAACTTCAATTTTGAGACATAGAGGTCACGCTTCGAGAGGTACTCCTATGTCATCTTTGGAAGAATGGATGAGGGCTATAGATGAGGCTAAGCCGGTATATGGTGAAGAGACAGAAGAAGTGCCTAAACCGGATTTTATTGCTGAAAGAAAAAGACCGGTAATAGATGAGATGGATCCTGCTGATTATTTGACAGAGGACGATCTTCATAGCTCAGTATCGGTTGGTATTCAGGCATGTGTAACTCCAGCTTCAATGCCAATAAAGCCACCAAGTGTTTCTGATGTGATGTCTTCTATACCGAGTGTTGAATCTTTAATGAATTCAGCTACTCATAAAAGTGCACCGGTTGAGAGTAAGGTTTCAAATGCACCTTCTGATCAACTTTCCGATATGGCAAATAGTTTGATAAAAAAGGGGGAAGATGATGATTTGTTGGAGGGGATAAATGAGATTTTACCGACAGATCCAGATGATGTTGATTTCGATATTGTCGGTGCTGCATTGGGAACAAGCGATATAGGGAGAACGCTTCCTACTGTACAGACTAAAGCATTTGGTTTTTCAAAATTTATACCAGCTATGAAAGCTGCCGAGGACGTTAGGGCGAGTTTGGCAAAGGTAATTTCAGAGGAAGAGGGGGCAAGGTATATTTTCAATAAGAATTCAGGTGATCCGTCTCAGAGTGATGGTAGATCTTTATGGTTTGAATTTTGTCCACCTGAAAAGTCAGAGAAGAAAAAGTATTTTTTGTGTCTTTCCTATAACGACACCGTGGGTGAAAGTGAGGATGGTATTCCGAAAGTTCTTTGGGATGTTTCTCTTAGAAAGGGTGACACCCGGGATGATTCTGAAGAAGTCGTTTCTGATTCTGGCATTGAAGAGGAAGCGTTGAAATCTGTTGTAGGAGCAATACCGAGTTGCTTCGTTGATTGAGTCAGGGGCAGTGTATGGGCAAGATTGATTCAAAGGGCATCTCCTTTATAAGGGATGTTTTCAGGCGCGATAAGCAGGGTCAGGATTTGGCAATATCGACCAAGGAGTTGGCTGCCAATGCCAGTATTTCAGGTCTTGGAGCTTCTATGGATATTCTTCAGAGTGGGGATCTCCATGGCATGCTTTCTCTCGATAGAGGCATGCTCCAAAGGTTCTATGATTATGAATCAATGGATGAATATTCTGATATTTCTAGTGCGCTGGATATTTATGCTGACGATTCTACTCAGGAGGATAGTTCTGACGGGAAAGTTCTATGGGTTGAATGTAATGATGATTCCATCAAAGAAGAATTGATGGATATGTATTACAAGCGAATAGATATCGACAATAATATTTGGCCAATATCTCGTGGTCTTTGCAAGATGGGTAATGATTACGAGGAGATTATTGTTGGTGATGGTGGTGTTGTTGGTTTGAGTTTTTTACCTGCAAAGACAATGCGCCGGATAGAAAACAAAAAGGGCGATCTTTTTGGTTTTATGCAAACATTTTCAGATAATTTGGATTTTACTCCAGAGCAATTTGAAAAGTTCAGAATCAGTGGTGGTTCAGGAACGAATGACACTAAAGATGTTGCAGCCTTTGAGGATTGGAGAGTAGTCCATATGAGATTGACGGCAAAGTATCGTGAATCTCTTTATGGGTGGTCTGTCATTGATCCAGCGAGATGGGTCTGGAAAAGGCTTATGTTGTTAGAGGATGCTGTTCTTGTTTACAAGTTGACTCGAAGTCCAAGTAGATATGCGTTTTATATCGATGTCGGGAAAGTACCGAAGTATGAAGCACAGAAAATTTTGCGCGAATCCATGCAGCAATTGAAAAAAAGGAAATTTGTGAATCCCAAATGTTTAACAGGGGAGACTTGTGTAAAGTTGTTAGATGGTACGGACAGGAGCATGTCAGAGTTGGCCAGGGACTTTAAAGATGAAAAGTTCTGGGTCTATTCTTACGATTTGGCGTCTGGTCGGGTTGTTCCTGGACTTGCGAGTAATCCACGACTGACGGACAAGAAGCAGAAGATTTATAGAGTTGTTTTGGATAGTGGGGCTGTAGTTAGATGCAACTATATCCATCCGTTTTTGATGCGTGATGGGACATACAAGGCAGCGTCTGAGCTTAGGCATGGAGATTCTTTGATGCCATTGTATGTGTCAAAGGGCACGGATGGGACGCAGGGTTATGACACGTACCGTGATCCTATGACCGGAGAGAGAAGGTATGTCCATAGGGAGGTGGCCGAAGGGGCTGGCATTGGCCAAATCGATGGATGTCATGTTCATCATAAAAATGGTGATAAGAGAGATAATCGGCCAGAAAACCTTGAGATCCTTACTGCATCAGAGCATATGAAGCGTCATCCTGAGAATGCAATCAATGGAAGGTGTGCTTTTGTAAAGAGGTTGACGTCGGATAGTGATTTCCGAGAGAGCATTGCTCGTAGACTTTCAGAATGGAGGATGAGATCTGGTGCGGACGTTCATGGGGCGGCGGTAAAGGCGGGGCAAGCGTCGATGAAGGCTCGTATGGAGAAGGCGCTCCCTTTGCACGCGATGATGCTTGACATTATTGAAGAGCATGTCGTTAGAGATCCATTGGTTACATCGGAAGAGCTGGCTGATAGGCTTAATGTTGACGAGTTGTTTTCTGCTGTTTATTGCCAGTGTCCAACCACGGCAAAGGTAAAGGTGTCAGCGGGGACGCTGAGGGCGTTTTTGAAGAAAAAGGGGTACAGCGGATTCAAGGCTTATAAGTGTGAGAAGACGGGGCAGGCCAGGTGGCGGAATAGAACTTATGGAGATGAGCCGACCAGGGCGATGAACAACCATAAGGTTGTGAGCGTAACTGTTGATGGGTATGAGGACGTCTACAACTTGGATGTTGATAAATATCATAATTTCTTACTCACGGCTGGGGTATTTACGCACAATACTGGCAAACTCGACCTTCGTGCAAATCCGATGTCGATGGATCAGGATTTCTTTTTCGCAACTAGAGAAGGAAGAGAGACGACTAGGGTAGAATCTCTGATGGGGCCAGCGTACCAACAGGTGGATGACGTGCAGTATTTTCTTTACAAGCTATATGCTGCCCTGAAGATCCCACGTGCCTATATGGGATACGATGAGAATATGCCGAGTCGGGCAACGTTATCCCAAGAGGATGTTCGTTTTGCAAGGACCATTCTAAGAGTTCAGAGAGAGATCAGAAATGGAATGAAGAAGGTTGCAAAAGTGAATCTTGCGGCCAGAAGAATTGATCCAGCTGCTGTTGATTTTGACATAAAAATGACTGTTCCAAGTTCAATTTTTGAGCTTGGTCAGATGGAAGCCAGACGAGCAAGGGCTGATCTTGCGTCGATGATGGAACGTCATGTGAGTATGTATTGGCTGATGAAGCATATTTACAAAATGTCGGATGATGAAATCGAAGATATTGTCAAACAAAAGAAAGCAGAGAGGGCGGCTGGTGTTGATCAGCAAGGGCAAGAAGACAACAGGGGTTTTGAATCTGTTTCTGGTGGTAGGATTATTCGAAATCGTTTTGGTCGTTCTGGCATGATAACAGAGAGAGAGCTTTTTTCTGGTAATCGTGAGGATGAAAAACGGATAGAAGGAATGGTTCGAAGGGAGATTGAAAATCCGAACAGTCTTATTGGACGACAACTTCGTGAGAATGCAAACTTGTTGCGAGAGATTTTACATACTATGAAAGCTGCGTAGATTTTTGTGGGATAATAGATCAACAAAATAAGCAATATCTAGTGAGATATTGTTTGGAGGAAGGTGATAATATGAGTACTAAATTGACTAGGGTAAATGGTTTTCTTGAGGATTTAAATGGTCTCATGGTTGATGCAGAGATTGTTGAGTCATCAGACCCCATACAAGCAAGAAAAAAGCTTGGATATTTTAGGCAGGAGATTGTTGATATAAATAAAGATATTGAGGCAGTTACTTCCAGGATACTTTCGTTTTCGAAGGGGTTGGATTCCTTTATGCGTTCCTTAGGAGATGGTGTTTTGAGTAATAAAAATGTTAACGATATTGGAAAGAGTCACAGAAAAGCTGTACAGATCGTTCGTGATCTAATGGATGTGAAGAATGGTCTTATAAGTATTGTGGCACCTATTATCAATTCGATAAAATCTATAAAAAAGTAGCTTGAGCCTACCATGTGTCAGCTAGGCATATACTAGACATATTCGTTCTCTAAAAAAAAATTAAACAGTTACGGTTTGTTGACATTGCATCTTTTTACATACGTAATGGTGGATAGTGATGGTGAACTCATGAGCAAAGACAGAAAAACTGAGATTGTTGAGGCGAAAGAGTTAGAGAGATTGTTAAAGGGTTCTTACGAGAATCTTTTGCAGGCAATTTCTGAAGCCGTTGAGGAAAATGAAAAATTTTTTGGTGGGAAGGCACATCTTTTTTCAACATATGCTGATCACGTTGTGGTCTTTGTTGAGGGAAAAGGCTTCCTGTCTTGTAATTATTCTATGAAAAGTGGCAAAAGTGGCATTGCCTTCACAGAGTTGAAGGAAGAAAAAGTGGCTGTTTTGAGCGAAGATACGCTTTTGACAATGGGATCTGAAGCTCTGTTGAAAGGTGATAAGGATAGAGTCAGTTCTATTCTTAGGACTTTGGCTACTGTTAATTCGACAACTACTATTCCTGTAAAAGATCATATCGAGAGTGTGTTTGATAACCAACGTACATGGATGAGCTATATATGTGGTGATCGTAAAGATGCCGTAACAGAATATGTTGGTGGTGATGTTGGTTCATTTGATAGGCGCTATGTTGGTGAGGATGGTAGTGTTGATGGTTATACGTTGACACGTTCTCTTTCTGATTTGTCTTCAAAATTGGGAGCTTTAAACGCCAAGGCGTTGTCGTCGATGGACGATTATAGGGAGATGACAGGGGAGGGTAGATCTGTTGAAGAGGAAGCCGTTTTATCTGAGTTTGATTCAGTTGCCGGTGATTTTCTTGAGGCGATAGATAGTGCAATTGATTTGGTTTCGGTTGCGTTGTCGAAGGCTAAAGCTGGTGATACCGATTTTGCAGCCAAAATTCATGACAGAGTTGCAGAACAAATTGTGAACCTGACTCTCGGTAGTGATTTTGTATCGAAGATGTCAGGTGAATTGAAAGCGGTTTAACCGTAGGAGGTAATTATGAGAATGGCATCATTGGAAGAGAGCCTCCGCAGTTTAGGTTTGACCGATGCACAGATCAACGAGACTTTCCCCCTCCGAGAAGGAGAAGAGGATGAAGTAGAGGTTGATCCGTCGGACGAGCATGCGGAAGGAAATCTGGACACGGATATCTATCTCTCTCCGGAGATCGAAGAGGATGATGATGATGACGTGTTCGATTCCGACCAGGGCTATGAAGCCTTTGTTGAAAGCTTGAACGATGACGACCTCGAAGAGATTGCACAGGATCACGATCTGGAAGAGGGGTTCATCAAACTTGCTTCGCAGGGGGTTAGGAGAGTCCGTCGGAAGAAAATGAAGAAATGGCTGAAGACGTCTGAAGGTCGTAAGTACATGGCCAAAAAGACCAGGAAGCAAGGGACGTCAATTGCCAAGAAGAAGCGGAAGAAACATGCGAAGATATTGAAAGCCCGTGGTGGTCCAAAGAAGGGAAGAATATTCAGGAGTGAGTCAATGGATGAATATTCGACTCTTATGGAAGAGCTGAATGGTCTTGAGCATGCCTTGAACAATGATCCACAGGAGCGTTTCCAGGAGTTCGTCACTGCCTTTAACCATGTATCTGACCTTGGTGAGTTGGCGGCGATGAACATCATGGACGAGGACTGTGAGGCGGCGAAAGATATGCTTTCACTCACGGTGGGCGCCGACGATGTTCTTCGTCGGATGGAGAAGATGGGTGGCACAGTAACAAGGGATCAGGATGCGATGCTTGAAGCAACGTTGGCTGATGCCATGGACTGTGTCGGAGAAGTATTGTCGGCTCATGACATGCTCGAAGGAGTGGATGACGGTTTGCTTGAGTCTGATGGCTTTACGAACAGCTTCTCAGAGGCATCCGATCTTCTTCGGGAGAGCAATGGGAGACATAGTTCGGTTTTGTCCATTTGGGACAGTTCGAATTTTGTTGATGACTCAATGCTTGAAACAATGAGGCGCCTTAGGGACGGCAACCGATAAAACGGGAGCAATCGATCATGAATAAAAGGGTGCGCAAGCTTATTGAGTCGAATGGCGGGAATGATGTGATCTTTGATGGATCGGGTGAGAAGAAGCCATTATTAGAAGATTTCTTTTGGCTTGAAGTTAAGCCTGGTGATCTAGTTGAAGAGAAGGGTAACGACGGCAAAAATCATTTCTATCTCAATGGTAGATTTGGTCTTGTTGAGGTTGCGACTGCTAATCGTCGGCTGTATCCAAGAAAGCTTATTGAGAGAGAGGTAAGCAGGCTTTCAGAGGCCATGGCGGCAAAGAAAGTTTATGGTGAGCTTGATCATCCTAGTGACGGAAAAACCAAGTTTTCTAGGGTTAGCCACTTTGTGCTTGGTGCAACGATCAATGAGAACAATGAGATCATTGGACGGATAGAGATAATTCCAGGCACAAAGAATGGTGACCAGGCATTGGCGATTGCCAAGGCTGGTGGAACTCTTGGTGTGAGCAGTCGTGGTTTCGGTTCAGTCGTTCCCGATGCCAAAGGCAACCACGTTGTCCAGGAGGACTATAAGTTAGTGACTTGGGATATCGTGGCAGACCCGGCAAATGCCGGGGCGCATCCTGACTTCGTGGTCGAAGACAAGGAGGGTCTCATGGACATTGAAAAATTTATCAGAGAAAATCCCGAGCTGATTAAGAGGCTGAAAGCTGATCTTCGAGAGGAAGTTGAGCCGGAGGCGAGGGATCATGCAAGGGTAGCGTTACAGGCCGAGGTTGAGAGACAGCTGAAAGAGGAAGGTGAGACAATTCGTCAGGAAGCTGTGGAGCAAGCCAAGGAGACACTTCTCAATGATCCGGAAGTAGCTGCGGCGAAAACGGTGGTTGAGAGCATTAAAGAGTTGGTGTCGCCGTTCTTGTTCGAGGGAGACGAGAACAAGGAGATTATCAGACTCAAAGACAAGATTCGTACTTTGGAGGAGCGAGTTGCTAATAGGGATAAAAAAGTTCACGAGCAAACTGAAGAGCTGAAGAGAGTCTCCAGTATTGCGAAAGAGCTTGGATACAATCTCTATATGGAGCGAGAGCTTGGAGAGAATGCGGATACGGTCAAGAGTCGGATTGGTGATGTCAACAGGTTCGACACGATTGAAGACTTCCAGGAGGCTATCGAGGAGGTTCTCGAACAGTTAAAAGAGGAAGAGGAAGAGCGTGTCGAGCAAGAGGCTGAGGTGGCCAAGCTGAAAGCAGAGGTTGAGCAACTCAAAGAGCAGCGAGACAGGGCTCTGTCGGTTTCTCATAAATTTGGACTCAGGGCATACCTCGAAAAGAAGATTGCTGGACATCCAAAAGCACCTGCGCTCCGTGAGCATGTCGAATCAGTCAATCCTCAGAAGAAGGAGGATATCGATAGGCTCATTGCGACGTACAATAGGGAGAATCCACTGTCTGAGGAGTATCAGAGGATCCGTAGAGGTCTGAAAAGATCAACTCCGACAGATGATTTCAAATCCAATACGCCGGATAGCTTGGTCGAAGATCAGGAGGTTGTAATGGGTGTTCCAATGGATCTTCTGAAAACGGCATCGGAGAGACTTTAGTCTATCCAAATGGTTTGAACACAGGAATCTCAACGGAGGTTTAAAATGAGAGAACTCAATTTTTTGAATGAACAAGCCCGGGATATGGTGGATAACACGATCCTCGATGAGGATCTGAACCGGTTGTTGACGAAACGGTGGGGACGTCTGATGGAGGACCATTGGACGCCATGGACGAGGCGTTGTATGGCTCAGTTGTTCGAGAACGAACAACGAGAGATGGCGCGGCTGAAACGCAAGGTTCTTTCCGAATCTACCCTTTCCGGAAATATTCCGGACTTGGTCAAGTTTGTATTCCCAATCGTAAGGCGAGTGTGGGCGAACTTGGTCGCAAATGGATTGTTCAGCATTCAGCCAATGAACTCCCCCATCGGTGGAATCTTTTTCTGGGAGTACAAGTACGGTACCAACAAGGGCAACATTTCGGCGGGACAAAACATGATCCAGAATTTTGATCGGTATTATTCTTCGGAGTATGTCGATCAAGAGGCAATTGCTGGTACAAACACAGACTTTGCTGGGACACTTAGTTGGTTTCCAGTAAAGCCAGCAGGGTTGGGTCAGGTTGGTGTAGAGTTTGTTGCTACTGCCGTATCGGACGGTTCTCAGAAGCGAATTTATGATGCTGATGGCACTGGTTTTCTTACTGGTGATGTTGGTGGTGTTGCGGCAGACAATGATATTGTTTATGCAACCGGTGTATATGATCTGAAGTTCGACGAGTCGGTTACAGGTCTTGTCGCGAATTATTTCTATAATATGGAAGCAAATAGCGACAATGTTCCTCAAGTGAACATCGACATTCAGTTGGAGGCCATCAAGGCGTTCAGTCGGAAGTTGAAGTTCCTGTGGTCGTCAGAGGCGTCTGACGATATGAGGACCGTTCTCAACATGGACATCGAACCCGAGCTTACCAGTGGGGTCGCGAGCGAGATCGCGCTGGGAATCGATAGGGAACTCATCATGGCCGCATATGGTAGTGGTACTACCAATACCGCGACTTTCGATGCAGCTGTTCCCCCCGGGCGAAACCAAGTTGATCACTTCCGGAATATCACGACCGTCATCGAGAAAGTCAGTGGTGTCATCAACACCAGAACTCACAGGGGACCTGGCAACTTCCTGATCATCGGTCCGGATGTCCAACCGGTGTTGGCTTCATTGGCAACCCATGGTGACCTGGTTCAGATCGTGAACAATCCCCCGATGCCACCGGCTGGACAGGGTGTGAACGGTCGACCGGCATTCCCGCTTCCACAGGCGCCATCCGGATACGGTGTTTATCCGATGGGTTTCTTGCAGAGCAAGTGGTTGGTGATTGTTGATCCTCATTTTCCGGCGGGCAAAATGCTCGTTGGGTTGAAGGGTACAATGTTTACCGACTCTGGGGTTGTTTATGCCCCATATGTGCCGCTGCAAGTGACATCGGCATTCCTCGACCCGGCGGATTGGTCCCTGAGGAAGGGTATCAGGACTAGGTACACCAAAAAGGTGGTGAACGCTGACTTCTACGGGGTCATTACGGTCACGAATCTCCCATAGGGAGTTGAGACGATGGGGTATGGATTAGAAACATCCATACCCCTGGTTCTCTTCTCTATGAGGAACAGGAGGTAAGGAATGGAAATCACAGTTGTTAATAAAAGAGCGACAGGTGGTGCCTCTGTATATTGTGTGGACGGAATTCAGGTGGATCCTGGTGAATCCCATGTGATGACAGGTCGCACGGCGGGTGAGCTGATTTTTCAGCAGGCATCATCAGATGATGATGTTGCGGTAATTGCCAAGCTGGAAGGCTCAGACAGGGCACCAATTGTTTGCACGATGAAGGATGTTGTGGATCCGGAGGCTGATGCAACTGCAAGTGCAGCGGAAGGCTTTGACCTTCTTACTGAAGCTGGAGCAGCCGCGAACGTGCAGCCACAGATGTACTTCGGAGCTTTCGATGATGCGGATTGTACTGTTCCGGCAGGCAACGCGACATTGAATACGGCGTCTGCTGGAGCAATTGTTTCTGGTGGAGGATCGAACCTTTTGAAGGTCACTCCGTCCGCTACGGGTGAGTTTGCGTGTACGTTGACGGATTTGGTTGCTGAGACGGTCTATCTCAGAGCATGGCCGGTTGGCACCGACTATGTTGTGGATAGTAGCGATACGACCTCAACAACCTTCACAGAGACTTAGGAGCCCCCTATGGAAGGGAGCGTCTACATGTTTGATTTCTACCCCGGACATCGGCATGTGGACGCTCCTGACCTTTTTTATTTATTTTGAAAACAGGAGATGTTTTGGCAATGTACGAACTGAAGGAAGAAGTCAGACGGACATTGAGACGGCATGCTCTATATGAGGATGATCTTGCTGAGTCCAAGAGCGCCGAGCAATGGTGGAATGGTATATCGAAGAAGATGAAGGTGAAGGTTTTATCTGTTCTTGGATTGAGCAAGGGGAAAGAAGCTGTTTTGTTTTCAAAGATGTCTCCAGGTGAAAAAAATGAGATAGAGGCTTATTTTGCGAAACATCATGGAAAAGTTGAGAGCGTTGAATGACGCATGTATGGAGGACTTGTGATGAAGTTTTATAAGAAAAATCCAGAGATAAAATTGGATAACTTTGTTGTTCAAGGAAAATTGGTCACAGATGAGACGGTATTGTGCGGGAAAGAGTTTGCGAGATTTGCTGATCCATCGACGTTTCCTGGAAGGACTCCGAAGTTGGTTGAGGTTGAGTTCTCAGAGCTTACTGATGGTCAGAGGTTGGAGGCCAAAGGTATTGCTGAAGAGCAAGCCAGTAGACCACCTCGGCATCTTGGGGTGATAACATCTGAGCATATGGGTAGACCACCGGCGGGAAGAATTCGTATACCAAGTATGCCGGATGTCACTCCGAAACAGAAGGCTAAGGCATCAGCACCTGTTGAGAAGCAACCTGGTGTGAAGCTTGCGGATAATCCGCCTATTCCTACTACTGAGGATGAAATTGCTGAGGTGTTCGATAAGGAGCTTCCAAAGTTGTCTGCGATGTATGGTCAAGAGGATATGGCTGATGTATTTCCTGGTGTCACATCAAGGAATGCTCAAATAGTGCTCAACAGTTTTTTGAATTTGGATGAGCTTTCTTCAGCGAGCAATTCTGAGCTTCGAAAGGCTGGTATTCGTGCAAACTTTTTTGATAGGCTCAGGAGAAAAGCTTCTGCAGAGAGGAAAGCTTACGAAGATGGAAACAAATAGGGGTAATAAATGGGAACTGGTCGCAGCATAGAGTTACTTGAGGTACTGAAAGACCGTGTGGTGAGCGGATCAACTGTTCCAAGGGATGAGGGCAGGCCGTTGCTTTCCCAGCAGTGGGAAGAGCTTGCTGTTATTGCCAAGAATATTCTTGAGGCATGTCAAGGGAAGGATCTTGGTGGCGTTGCCAGTTCGACTCGGAAGATGAAAAACAAATTGAGGAAGAGACAGTTTCGTCGGCGTCTTGAGGCTCTTGAGGCAACGGATGATACCGGAAAGAAAAAAATTGATGGTGCGTGTCAGTGTTCAAATTGTGGTGCCGTAATAGATGGTTCCAAGAAGCCATGTATAGAGGGAGCACTTTGTACGAAATGTGCATTGGATAAAAATAAAAATGGTGGTGACGAGGATACGGCCAGGAAGGATTTGAAAGGGTCAGGTAAGGATGTTTCTTCGAAAGGGGCTTCTCCGAAGGGGACCTCCAAGGAGAAAGATAAATCGGAGAGCGGAAGCAGTCTTCGCAGTAGGAGATATTAAAGGTGCGGTTACAGGAGTTCAAAACTTGGGTTAAGCGGGAGCTTGGTGAAGATGAGGGGTGTCCGAGTGTAAAAGTTGAGCTATCTGATAAGCAGATAGAGCAGTCTTTAAATAATGCGAAAGAATGGTTTTGTGCTTTTGTTGGGATCTACAAAGAAGCATCTCTCAATTTGGTTTATGGTCAGAACGAATACGATCTGAGTTCTGTTACGCCAAGAATTGGGGAGGTTGTTCAGGCAATTTTTCCATTGCCAGCTTCCAGGATAGATTTTAACACTCTTTATCCTGGTTTTCTGGATGTTAATGGCATTCCATATGGGATGAACGGTGTTGCGGCATCTGGCGTGTGGGGTGACAATAGTTATCCTCAGACGACGGTTGTTCAAACTATGCAGACCTTATCTTCAAACGAAAAGATTTTCAGTTCAGATCTTGATTGGGAGTATTATGACGATCCTACTGTTGAGCCAAATGTGAGGATATTGAGAGTCATGCCAGCTCCGACTCAGGATACTGGAATTTGTATTTATCGATATAGTGTCCTTTCAGAGGATATACGAATAGAGTGGTTTAATAAGAAATATCAGTATTTTTTGAAACAATGGGCTCTTGCAGATTCCAAGTATAAACTTGGAAGAAAAAGAGCGAAGTTCAGTTCATATTCAACTGCTGGTGGTGAGAAGCAGTTAGATGGTGATTCACTTATAGCTGAATCCAGGGAAGATAAACAAATTCTTGAAGACAAGATCTTGGACGTACAGGGGCCTCCGATGCCACTGTTGTATTAGGAGAGAGCATGCTTTTTGAGTGGGAACTTTGGATGCATCCATATCCGACTGTTGTGAAGTCAAAGAGATATAGGATTAAAAGGTCTTTGTTTCGTTCCAACAGGGTTTACCAGGATGGTAGAGAGTTTGTTCATATATCTGATCTGTTTCAAGAGGCTAGGAGGTCTACGCCTCCACAGTTGAAACGATGTGTCCTTGCAATTGCAAAGAAGGCTCAAAGTGATGGTCTTGATTCGAGGGCAGCGACATCGAAGGGTTTTGCCATTTGTACGAGACAGCTACAGAAGTATGGATATGTGAAACCAGGTACAAATCGTCCGACAAAAAAGGGGGAAAAGGCGGGTCGTTCTAAAGCTGCTCAGAAGAAGCATAAGAGTCGTGTTGCCGAATATGAGGAACTCTTGAAAAATGCGAGAGGTAAATAGCGATGAAGATTGTATCGATAAATGCATTACTCGGAAGGACTGTTCAAAATCTCATAGAGATGAGTCGTGGTCATGTTGTTGCTGTCAAAGAGCTTCCACAGTCCCTCCAGACCGTTTTGAAAAAAGTTGGGTATCGTCGCAAGGATATATCAGTTGTTCCACAGGAGAAGGTGTCTCTGAGCGTTTCTGGTGGTGCTGGAAGTAGAGGGTTTGTGGCTATTGTTGATGTGTCGACAGGGAAGCATGAGATAACCTATGGATCGTGGGGTGGTTCTAATATGTTTGTTCGGAATGCTGTCGATAGTGACAGCGCTCCTAAAAAATTACCTCGTAATGGAGCGGCTATAGTTGGAAGCGAAGGTGGTGGACAACCTGTATGGGCAACGATCTATGTTCATCCTGAGATGATTTCTGGGATGCTTCCTACGGAGGCAGACGTAACTGACAGGGAATCAAGCATTCTTGGATATTTCAGATCCTACACATCTTCTGGTCGAAAAGAGCAGTTTTCAAGGATGGGTGTCAAACCAGCTGAAATCGATAGTTTGGTGAAACGTGGTTATGTGAAGAAGAACAAGGCCGGTGCCACGTCGATAACGACAAAAGGTAAGAATGCGGCAGGGAAAGTATATTGACGCTTTTTGAACAAATTGTTGTTGGCGATGATAACGATGTCGATAGATTTGGCATGGACGCCAACACCCGAAAACGGTTGGGGTTGAAGTATAAGGCTTTGAAAGGAAAGAAGATGAAGCCGAGGAGACCAATACAGACGAAGATGCCGCGTAATCTTGCTGACATTGATGAGGCTTTATTGTCTGAGAGGGTTTGGTTTTCTACTCTTGGTTCAAAAGGTAAAGGGACAAAAGATCCTGTTGGATATGTCACAAGTCAGTTTTTTCATTCGACACCAGAATTGGAGAAATCTCTTGTTGATGTGAAGCAAAATAGGAATGGTTGGATAATTCAGGGCTCATGGCCATCCTCTGGTCCTCAGGTTTTTGATTGGGAGCTTGAGACATGGGGTGAACGCGGTGGTGCTGTTGTTGTGAAGTTTAATATGTGGAGCGCCAAGGGAAGGATGGATGGTCAGAATTATAGAACTACGGTTGCCACAGTAGGTAAGCTTGTTCCGAAGTTTTTGAAGAAGGTTTTTTATCCGACGAAGTCAGCAATGAAGCGTGAGGTTGGAGCAAAAATAGGAAAGAGGGAGGACTGGATGGAAAGTCTTCGAGGTAGTATAGATTTATTGGATTCTGCTATTTCTATTCTGTCTGAAGGTTTTGAAGCAAGGACGATTATGCCTGGACCGATGCCGAGCCTTAGACGGAATATAGGTGCCAAGGATATTCGGATAAAAGACATTACGAAGGAGACACGTATTACTCCAGAGGATCGGCTGTCTATAGTTGCTTATGTCCCAAGGACAGATAAAAGCTATACGGTAAAAACGAGATGGTTTGGCCGTGATACGGCGTTTGATTCTCGTAGAGTTCAGAGTACTGTTCGGGCTGCACTTTCAAAATATCTGAGTACTGGGAAAGGTCTTCAATTCGATTCTGATGGGAATTTTTTGCTTTAGGAGATGAGCGATGTTTGATTTGAGTAGAGTGATTGATCTATTGGGACGGGTTGTCGGAATTTTGGCTGAAAACGTTGTTGTTCCTTTTGAGAAATTTCATCAGAAGCGAATGGAGAAAATGGGTGCTATAAAATTCGGGACGATACGAGTATCCATCAATGACAGCATACAATTGGGAAAGAGTAAGCCAAGAAAAGTTTTGAATATAGATAAGAATTCTTTGCTTTTGAGCAATATAAAGAAGCCAACAAGGGGGATGCGTTTCGAGGGGACAAGGTACCTTTTTTGGGATGAAGGAACGAAAAAATATTACAGTCGTTCTGCATCTGGGATGAGCAACAAGGACACAATCCATGATCCCAGTGAAGTAAAAGTGATCAAGGGTGCTGGGTGATGAATGAGGTTCACGGTTAGAGAATCGATTATTATGTTGGAGAGTCTGGTTGAGGACCAGGTCGGGATTGTATTATCCGAGGCAAAGCAATCAAAGTTGACACCATATCAGAAGGCTCAACAGAACAGGCGCCAAACCATTGCTCTGCACACTCCTAGGCCATCGAAGCAAAGCGTGTTTTATAAACACGCTGTTAGGGCAATATTTCAGAAGCTGAGAAAAGATGGTGAGGCTTTTAAACAGGCTGCCAAGGGTGGTCAATTGATTGCTCAATGGATGTTAAAGAAATACAAATATGCAACTGGTTCAGTTGCTGATCCATGGGCTGAGGGTGGTGGTTTTAGTTTAACTGCGAAGGGGCACAAGAGGAATCGTGATAAACACTTAAAGGAACCCAAGAGTGTATTAAAGAAGAAGGCAAAGGCATATGACTGGATTATGGGTATCCAGAGACGTCAGGCTGCACAAAAGCAGGCTGTGAAATCAAAATCACTTGGGGCCGGATGATATGGGAACATTATTCAACGATTGTGATGCTGAGTTTTTGGACTGTATTGCTCAAGAGAGTGTTGAGTTGGTTGGGACAAATGCAAAAATTTTTCAATTTGATGAGCAGGCGAGCCAGATAGATCCGTTGTGGCAAGAAGAAATAACAACGGTCTATAAAGAGGATGAATATGGAAATGTTGGTATTGATTGTCCTGTGTTTTTTAGGGCTCCGAATAGATCTGCTTTGATGGGTGAAGAAGGTTTTCGTATACAGAGGACTTCTACTTTGCAGATAGCTGTTGCTGATATGAGGGAAAGGGGTCTTAGACGGTTGAGACAGGGTGATATAATTCTCCTATGGACTGATAAGTACTATGATGTTGTTGAATCGAGCTCTACTGATGGACAGGTGTCTGATAGTGGAAGAAGTGTAATGTTGGAGTTTGATGTTGTGAGACGAACAGAGGGGGTTCCTGAGAGCTTCTGGAGACCGGGGGAAGATAATGGCTAAATCAACAGGTGACATTCTAAATATGATCGCTGTTGCAAGGAAGCGGTTATCAGGGAATAAGAAAGATAAAAAGAAAGTTGATGAGAAAAAGAAGCCTTCATCTCCTTCATTGAACGAGTTTGATAATTCAGATGATTGGATGATGACGATGATTTTGGTGGCAATTCTTAGGACAAATCCAGAAGCTTCTGATGATGACGTGGTCAGGATAGGAAAAGATTTTGTAAAGCGTCTCCATATGCCTAGAACGAATCACTTATGGAGAAAACAGCTTGATAGGGTAAAGAGGACAGGGGTAAGGGCTGCGGCATCGAGAATACGTCGTGAGCTGTTTGAGTTGATATAAGGAGGAGTCATGTTTGATCTTTCTTGCCAGACTAAAAAAGGACAAGTGTTTTGAGATTTTGAGATATTGAGTACCAAGAAAAAGTAGTTTTGGTATTACGGGGTAAACGATGGATAAGAAAAGAGTGCAAGAGGCTATGGCTAGTGGGTTGTCATTTATTTGTGCAACTTGTGAGAATTGGTACAAGGGTGTGGATGCCGGGCTAAAGGATGCTGATGGTGATGCGGTATGTTTTGAGTATAAAACCTGTTTTAGTCCCTTGTCAGGTGGTGGTTTTGAAAAATACCAAGGTCCAATAAAGGGGTACTTGATAAAATTTTGTTACATGTGCGGGAAAAAGGCCGACAAAGCTGTTGAGGCAAAAGGGTCTGGCGACAGGATAGGTATTTGCTCCTCGTGTCTTGAGGTGTTGAAAAACATTGCGAGAAGGGAAGCTGGTAGAAACATTTTGTTTACAACAGAAAGGCGTGCTGGTGAAAATAAGTACGTTGAGTTGAAGTAGGAGGCCACTGTGACGACTTACTATACCAGGCAGATTCAGATTGAGGCATATCAGAAGCAAGGTGGGAGAAGTCCTTTATTCAAGAGGGGTGATGCGATTACCAAATTCAATGCTCTTGATGAGCTGGCAGAAGGTGGAATAAGGAAGCTCGCTATTCCGATACCTTCTGTTGATTTGGATTTGATGCAAGATGGAGTTGCTACAGGCAAGGCGTTGTATATAGAAACTGACACTGAGATAACGGTGAAGTTGAATAATACGAGCGACACCGGTTTTACGGTGTCTCCAATTGTTTCTACAAGGAATGACTTGTCAGATGCTCCGGGAGTTTTTTATATCGAGGGTTCGTTTACACATGTATACATTACTGTTTCTGGGGATCCAGGAGAAGCCAATATTGTTGTCGTGATGTTGGGAGAATAGCAAATGTGTTTTTCAAGTGAATTGATGAAATCAAATATTGGTTACATGAGGATTTTTGGGATGAAGTGATGATCAAGATGAAGACAACCGGTCCATGGCGTCAAATTCTTTCCATTCTGAAGAGCTATCCAGACAGGCTCAGGTTTGTAAGGGTCAGGATAGGGGAAGATATTGCGAATGCTTTTGTTGAAAAGTTGAAGGAGTTGGCGCCTTCCGATGAAGAATACAGTGTCTATTTGAAATCTCTTAAAGTTGTTAGGTTGATAACTATGAAGAGAATTGTGGCTTTTGCTGTTGTGTCATCGGATGTTTCTGAAACGATTGGAGAGATTGTTTCGGACGAAAGATCAAGGAAAAGAACGGTTGTTTATATTGAGCAGGCATCTGGAGCCAAACCTGATCCTATTATTGATCTTTTAAGCATGTCGAATCCGTGGCCAGTGTATATGCTTCCCAATGGTATACCGAGAAATGGTGTAACCTTGGTTCATCAAATTGTTACTGATGATGAAGTTTCGTGGGCTGAAAAACAGGCATCAAGTTTCATTTCTAAAAACAGGGGTGAATTTCGTTCTCTTGGTATCTCTTTTGGGAAAATTGAAGATCCTGAAAAATCACCAGATGGTTTGGAAAGTCTTCCTGATTATATGTCGTTGGCGTTGAGGTCGGAGTTTGGAATAAATGCCGATCCTCATCCTCATTGGAGACCAGCAATAAAATGGGTTCAGAAAAATCTATGGAAGATTGTAGAGGGAGATGAGAAGATAAAGAAAGCTCTCGGAGATTGGTTATTCAGAGAGCATAAAAGGGGTATCGACTCTTCTATTGAGACGATGTCTCCTGATGATTTCAAGAAAAAGGCTGGAAAATTTCAGAAGAAAGTTATGATGAACGGATAGTGGTATGAGTAGAATAAGGAACAGCCGTATTGGTGATGTCTTTTTGAGAGATTTTGATACTGGCGTAATGAAGACGCTTGACGGTGTCGTATTTGGAACAAGATATTATATTCCGACTTCTTTATTACCTGGTGTTGTTCCTCCTCTTTTTACGGAATTCACAGCTGACCCTTCTTTGAAGGGTCAGAAGATGCCTGGTATTCCAGCATCGATGAATGAGCCAGCGGATATTTTGAGGTATTTGATACCTGGTATCCGCATAACAAGGGAAGATCCGAGTCCAGCTTTGGAGAGAAGGCATTCTCATGTTGTGAAATATAGGGCTCCTGCTGATGGTGCTCAGGAGCTTACCATTCAGTACGGCAATAGAGAGAAAACTGGATACACAGCCTATGAGGAACAGGAAGAGGGTACTCCTACTGACTTGTCATACACGATTTATGTTGAGGCGGGTGGTAAGGGTGCAAAGACACATGCCCATACGATGTTGAAGCATTGTATGAGCAAGTTTTGGCCGGAAGGGAAGGTTTATGTTCTTGATACTGAGGGGAGGACAAGAGGGTATTGGGTTCACACCGAAGGTCCATCTGGGCTGAGTTCTGTTTCTGATATACGGGATAGGACAATAATTTATGCATTGTCATTGCGGGTACAGGGAGAACTGGATGTCCGTATGGCAACTACACAGAAAACGGTGACATCTCCACCGAACACTAATGTTCGTCAGATGTCTCAATTGCCGGAAGAGTGAGGTAGGATATGAAAGAGACATTGTTGTTTCGAAGTAAAATCAATGGCCCACTCCCGATTGAACTACCTGATGGCAACAGTATTTCTGTTGCTGCCAAAGGGTATTTTAGGTGTACTCCCAAGGAAGCTGAATGCCCAAGTGTCAAGAGGGAAAGGAGGGCAAAACGGATTGTTCTCGTAAAAAGGATTGTCGAGGAGAATTCTGTTGAGCCAGTATTGGAGGAGAAGATTGAGTCTGTTGTTGTTGATGAATCACCAGTTAATGTTTCGGTGATTGAAGTGAGTAATGATCCAGTGATTGTTAATAACGAAAAAGATGACGATTCTTTGACTTCTTCCTCAGAAATGGTGGAATCAGAAGAGGAGTTGAGAGATAACAATCTCGACGATGACGATAAAGGTCGCGAGAGCAAAAGAGCTTCGAAGAAAAAGGGTAAGAAAAAATGAACATTCAGGCAAAGATAGCCTGTATTTTGAAGGAGGAAGAACATGGCTGAATATCTTAGTCCTGGATTGTTCTTGAGTGAACGAAAGGCTTCAGCTGGCCCTGTTCAAAGCGTATCGACTTCAACTTATGCAACGGTGGGATGGCTCCAGAAAGGGCCGGAGAATGTTCCACAGTTGATCACGAGTTTTGCCAGGTTCGTGAGCATCTTTGGGAGCTACTGGAGGAACAGTTACATTCCATACATGATGGCTGGTTTTTTCCAGAATCAAGGTGCTCGAGCGTACATCACTCGGGTGACGCCTTCGGATGCCACGAAGTCTACGAATGCGGCCAGTCTGGATGATGCAGCTACGGCGGCTGAGTTCATTGGCAAAACGCTTGCGGCTACTGTGGATCTTTCCACAAACAGCTACATTGCAATCACTATCGATGGTGGAACGAAACATGAAATTGATTGTGTTGGGTCGACTCCAGCGGCAACAACTCCAACAGAGATTCAGAATGCCATTTCGACGGCAATTGGAGCTGAGGGTACGTGCACTGTTGATACTGACAGGATTAAAATTGTCAGTGCGACAACAGGTTCTTCCTCTTCCATAAAGATAGAAGAGGCTGCATCAACTGATGCGACACCGACGGTCCTTGGCCTTCCGGTTTCTGCTGCTGAAACATATACCTATACAGGTAAGGCAGCATCGGACTGGACGGTTGATGCCAGGTGGAAGGGTGCTTGGTACAATCTGGTCAGGGTTTGTATTGCTGGGAATATCGATTACGAAGATGATAATGGTGGTTACACGAGGTTCGATGTTGTAATTGAGGCAGAGTCCGCACTCGGCGAAGGTGACTGGGAAACCCTAGAGACCTATACTGCTGTTGTTCTTGATGATGACACGTCGGATTATTTCATCGAGGATGTTGTTAACGACAATACTGAGCATGCGCAGTTTACGGCCGGTACGGATTATGGGATTCCAAGGGCGTTGATGTCTACCTATAATCTTGCCGAATGGCTTGCTGATGGAGATGGTGCTCTGGTTACTTTCAGTGGTACGCTCAGGAATCCGGCAGTACAGTCTGGAACAATGGAAATTGTTGCTGGTGCAATTACAGCGACGGACAATGGCGATGGTACTCTGTCTGGAACTGGGGTCACTTCTGCGACAATTGAATATACTACTGGAGCATGGTCAATCACATATTCGGTTGCACCAACAGGTGGAGTACCGATCATTTCGAGCTACTACAAGGCGGCTACATCTGAAGAAGTGTGTGCTCAGTTGGCTGGTGGTATTGATGGTACAGGACCTCTTTCCAGGGGTGATGTTACTGCTCCAGCTTTGCAGGCCAGCAAGCTTGGTTTGTATTCGTTTGAGATATTGGATGAAATATTGAATATCTCGATGCCTGATTTTGCTGGTAACACGACGGTTACCAACGATTTGATTTCGTATGCCGAGAGTTCAAATCCGAAGAACAGGTTCGTCATTTGTACAACTCCGATAGGTACCACTCCGACGGACGCAAAGAAATTCGTTACAATTACGGCGAAGTACAATACATCATTTTCGGCATTGTATTACCCGTGGGTCAAAATATATGACCCGATTTCCGACGATGGTCGGACGGTAACGGTTCCTCCTGATGGGTTCATTGCCGGAGTATATGCTCGGACGGACATCACCAGAAACGTCGGTAAAACGCCAGCTGGTTTGACAGATGGTAAGATCAACGGGATCGAAGATGTTGAGCGCGTACTCGACAAGGGAGAGAGAGATATTCTTTATCCTGTCCGAATCAATCCTATTGCTTCATCTGTTCAAACGGGTCTTGCGGTATGGGGTGGTAGGACGCTCAGTAAAGATGCTGAGTGGCTCAATGTCAACGCCAGGCGGCTGTTTATGTTCTGCGAGCAGTCGCTTTACAATGCAAGCTTCTGGGTTCCTTTTGAGAACAACGGACCTGGTCTATGGAGCAGGATGAAAAAGCAGGGAGAAGGCTTTCTGTTGAGACTGTTTAGGGATAATTATTTCAAGGGCAAGACTCCTGATGAGGCGTATGTTGTCATCTGTGATGAGAGCAATAATACGACCGAAGAACAGGATGCTGGTTTCGTTACCATCGACTATTATTTGGCGCCTGGAAAACCGGCAGAATTCGTCAGGCTTCGCTTTCAACAAAAAACTAATTAGATTTCAACAACTTACAAAGGTTTAAAAGTGACCAAGAGATCCTTTACAGATGAGCGAGAGCGCAAGATAGTTGACCAGTACCAGTCTGGTGTACCAACTTGTGATCTTGTTCATCAGTATGGGGTTTCTGATACTACGATTCGTAATGTGTTGAGACGACATGGTGTGACACTTTGTAATCGTAATGTGGACATATCGGAAGATGAAGAACGGGAGATGATAGGACTTTATGAGTCAGGGTTATGTACTCGTGAAGTTGCTGAACATACTGGAGTCGTCAAGTCGACAGTTCTAAAAGTTCTTTGTCGTAATGGTATCAATCGAAGGCCAATTCATCAGTATAAACTTTCGGAAGAGAAGCGTCTTGAAGTAGCGATGTCGTATGCAGATGGTATTTCACTGAGAACGCTGGCCAAAGGGTGTGATATTTCTGTGACGACAGTTCATGAGTGTTTGAAGGAGTTTGGTGTTCCTTCTCGAACAGGCTGGGGAAGATATAAGACGAAACCATGGACTGATTGTTGTGGCAGAGAGTTGGTGTTCAAGAGTCAATGGGAATTGTCGTATGCCAAGTATTTGGACGATAATGGATTTGAGTGGGAGTACGAGCCACATAAATTCATTTTGGATGGATATAGTTACACTCCAGATTTCAGTGTTGTTACTGGAAAAGGTATTGAGTACCATGAGGTGAAGGGTTGGTTGGATGACAGGACGGTTAGTAGAATATTGGCATTTGCAAGGAAGTATTCGGACCTGAAGTTGAAAATAATTGGTCCGGCTGAAATGGTAAGAATGGGCCTGGTTGAAAGTTATTACGAAAACCATCCGATGGCCCAAAAAGTAAGTGGCTTAATTAGTCACTTGGATACGTAGGAGGACATAGGTATGGCACGGACAACATCAGAAGATCAGATTCAGAGCTTTAGGTTTCGTGTTTTTGAGGATGCTAGTGGTCCTGGAATCTTTGCGGATGAGAATCCAATTGCAGGGTTCACAACAGTGACTACGCCTGAAATAACGTCTGAGATGGCGACTCATCGGACGGGGTCTGAGAAGACGACCAAAAAGTTTCTGGGATCTGTCGAATATGGCGATGGTACACTGTCTCGGGGTATCCTTCTTGGGGACTCGACTTTCTACAACTGGATCGAAAGGTATCGGAACAAACAGCCGTTTCGTACAGATCTTGAGATAAGGGTGTACAACCAAGAAGGTGATGGTACATCTCCTGATGATCAGCATGTCAAGGCTCAAACTTGGAGGGAGTGCGTACCGACGTCTGTCAAGCCACTTGGGGATCTCGATGCGGCATCAGCCGATGTGAACCTTCAAGAGATTACGGTTGCGGTCGAAGAGATTGAGGTTGATTCCCCAACGGCCTAGTTGTCATTGGTTATGATGCATGGCAAGGACTCAAATCCAGGACGATCTTTTATCGCATGAGTTCCACATTATTGATGTGGATATGCAACCCCCGTTTAACCCACCATTTGTTCTTTGGCCCACTGTAGGGTTCTCAAATATTTCTCCACCTGAGATGACGGTTGAGACAGAAACCATTTCAGAGGGGACTAGTGATTATGTTTACACGGTACTAAAAAAGGCTTCCACTTCGAGCATCACACTTTCGAAAGGTGTCAGTATGTTCAATGCTGATTTTTGGAAGTGGATGGCCGGTGCAATAGCAGGGAAGAATGAGAGTTCTCTTGGTCTTACGACGACGGCAAGTATTATACCTCCAGCGAGAAGGCGAAACCTGTTGTTGCTACATTCGTCTGGTTTATCTGTTGAAGGGATCAAGGAGATAATCGAGAATGGTTCATTTATTGACAAAGCGCGAGCGGTTCAGCTCTTACCGGCTGCTGGAGTTACGGCATTGACTTCTGCGGCCGTTTCAACATTGAGTCAGGGGGTAACAGACCTCAATATGTTGGCGGTCCCTGGAAGGGCATATATGCTGTTTGATTGCCTTCCGATAAGGTATCGTGCTGCTGGTGAATTTGATGCCAGTACGACTGCTGTGAGTATTGAGGAGCTTGAATTGTCATATACGAGATTTGAGCTAATGGGAGCGCTTGGGTCATGAGTCTAAGGAAAAGAGGATATCTTTCGGAGCTTACTACTTCTTCAGATGTTCCTTCGATAGTGAAGCCGTTTGCTGTTGTGAGAAGACGTCGAGCGAGGGCTCTTTCGATTGATGTTTTGTCAAAGGCTTCTGAGCGAATCGGTTCGAGAAAACTCAAACCACCAAAGAAGAAAAGAAAAAGGGATAAAAACAGTTTGTTGCGTGGGTTGATGTAAAAAAAACGTTTTTTTACTATGCGACAAGTTGAATTGCTCAGTATGTGTACATTAAGCTGTTCTTGTGCACAAAGGAGGCATATTATGGGCACAGATGAGACACCCAAGGGAACATCAGAACATGACATGAAGAGGCTTCAGCTTCGGATACCAATGAGCCATTATAAAGAGCTAAAAATGCTTGCTGAATATGATGGTCGGACCGTTACGGACCTCATACGTCAAGTGCTTGGTTCGTTTCTTAGGGACACTGGACAAGGTACGGAAACAGAGTCAGGAGAAAAGAAATGACTATTACTACGTTGGAAGATCCGAAGGTCCCGAGCGGTGAATTTATTTTGCCAACGGGGGTTTTAATTAGGGATGCAAAAGGGGGAGTACATCTTCTAAATAAAATTAAACTGAAAGAGATTTCAGGTGCTGAGGAAGATGTGATTGCAAACGACAAAATGGGGTTCACAGCAAGGATGCTTGATGTGGTTGCCGGTTGCACGGAGAGCCTATCCGATGAGGAAGGCAATGTAATGGATGACCCAAAAAGAATTTCGAAGCTTGTCAGAAAATTCGCTATCGGTGATTTGACGGCATGCTTGTTCTATATTCGGATTATTTCTGTTGGAACAGAATATCGCCAGTTGGTCACTTGTCCATATCCGAAGTGTGATGCCGGTAATGGTAGGCCATATTCTTGGACGGCAAGGTTTGATCTTTTCAATGATTTTCCTGTCAAGAAATGCAAGCAAAATCCTACGAAGGATGTCCACGAATATACCTCTAAAAAAGGTACTCATATTACGTGGAAATACATGAATGGTGAGGCCAGGTTGAAGTTTGAGTCAAATGCAACTACGAAGGAAAGGGCAACTGCGGCTCTAATGATGCGTGTTGTTACGGTAAATGGTGAACCTGCAACATCCGATAATTTGAGAAGTCTCGGCATGATGGATCGTAAAGAGATCCGTGACTATATGGTCGAGCAAGAGGGTGGCATAGATACGACGGTTGAAGCTGAGTGCAAAAATTGTGGTCATGTCTTCAAGAATGAGCTGGAAATGGCAGGCTTCAGTTTTTTCGTCCCTTCGGAGACGTTGGAAGATTAGAGGATGAAATTAATTTCCTCATGAGTTCACGTGGTATGAATTATGGGGACCTCTATAGAATGCCATCGTCTAGGAGATACAGGCTTGTTGAGTACCATGCAGATTTCTTAAAGAAGATGTTACAGCGCAATCCTTTTGGATTGTTTTAAATGTCCGGGGTAGAAAGAGGTGGTTGGGAGATGGGGTTTTTTGAGAAAGGAGGTACGATATGCGCCGGTGGATGCTTCCAAGAGTAAGACACTGTAAGGATGGTTGTTGAATGTCTATTTTTTTTATTCTTTGCGTCGGGTTCTCAATATCGCATTCAATTGCGTATCTTCATATTTTTCACTGGTTCAGAAAGTTTATTTCCGGTGTTGATGACAAAACATTTTATCGGATAATAATCTGTAAAGAAGTCAAATTTAGGGTTGGTTTTTTTGGACGTCTTGTTAGGTGTCATGCCTGTCTTGGTTTCTGGGTTGGTGTTTTCTTGTACTGTTTTAACGGTAATCCTATAGTGAAAGAGATGATTACCTTTGGTCAAATTGCTGAGACAGTTGGTTTTGCTTTTTTGCAGCTTGGATTCAACAGTCTTGTTTGGTTGATACTTCGACGTCTCGGAGCAGAGGAGCTTTGACATGGCAAATAATTTTGATGGTCTTGGTGTCGGCTTCGAGGTAGAAGACAATGATTCAACAAAAAATGTAGACAACCTTGCGTCATCATTTACTGATTTGTGGGGAACTCTGAAGCGGGTAGGAAGTGCTGTTCCAAGAGTTGGGGCCAGTATGACCCGTGGTTTTCGTAGGCTCGGGGCCTCTAGTGCTAAATCAGTTGGGATGATGAGCACAGCTGTTGGTGCATTGATAGACAAGGCCATGGATCCTCAATTGGATTCGGCATATGCCTCGATGTATGCTGGTTTCAACAAAGAATTCTCGGCGTTGACAGCTGGCATGAAAGAGACAGAAGGTGACCTCACCCGGTCGAGAAAGAGGATTGGTGGAATCGCTCAAGGGATGGGGGAAGATATGAATCAAGCTGCTCAGAACTGGCTGGCTTTTGAGCAGAGGGGTATTGAGTTAGATAAGGTGCTCGGGACTCAAGGGTTGACCAAGACGATGCAGGGCATGATCAAAGTGACTTCTGTCTTTGGTCTGGAAGGACGTCAGTGGGCAAACATCGCTGCCAGTCTAAAAAATTCATATGGTCTAACGGAAGAAGCAATTGGAGGTCTTGGGGACAAGATTGTTGCTGTTGGTAGAGAGTTCAATATGGGGCGTGAGGCGATACAGTCTTGGCCCAATATAATGCAGGTGTTAAATAAGGAGCTCGCTGATTTTGGTCAGGAGATAACTCCAGACAAATTGGATAAGCTCACAACATCGCTGGTCCAGTTGGGAGGTGGATTCAAGCAGGCTCTTGGTATTGATCCAGCTGAAGCGATGGAGTTGGCAACACAGTCGTTTTCAACATTAGCGGCTGAGAGGAAAAATATCATCAACATGGCCAGGGGGATGGGCGGTGAATTCGGTGAGATGGCCAAAGGAATGATGGAGGCCGGTGATGATGTTGAGAGCCTTTTCAAGCAGATGATAGAGGGAGATCCTCTGAAGTTCATGGATATGCTTCGTGAGCTTGGAAAAGAGGCTGAGAAGAGGGGGGGGCAAACCGGCATTGCATTCCAGCGATTAAATGCGGTCATCAACAATACTCTTGGTCCTGATGTATCGTTTGCCGTCCAGGGGAACTGGGATCAAGTATCTGAGACAATGGCGAGGATACCTCAGGTCCTTGAAGGGTCACGCGGTACGATGCGTGATATTGCAAAAGAGCATTGGAAATCGAGTTTAACGGCCGGTGATGCTTGGGAGATGATGGTAAACAATATGAAGGCGAAAGTCTTCAAGTTGAGCAATAAAGAGATCCGAAATTGGCAAAAGAATATGAGAAGTGGTTTTAAAGATTCTTTTGCTACTGTGAAAGCTTTTGCTGACGACAAGGGACCACTCGGTGAGCTGACGAGAAAATTGTTGGCTGTCCAGCGTGTTGGGTTTTCAGCTTTTCTTCCGAGCCTTGGAGCCCTTGGTCCTATGATTGGTGGAATAACCACTGAAGCTCTTCCGATGCTGACAGCACTTGGATCAATGGGTGTTCGTTTTTCTGATCTTGGTAAGCTTGCTGGTGTAGGTGGTGGTGCGTATTTATTGTTTAAAACGCTTACTGAAGGTCCTGATGCTGTCTTTGATAAATTCGACCAGATGAAAGATTCTTTTGTAGAGATTGCAACGACAAAGATTTTTACCGGAAAGAAGAATGCCGGTATTCGAAAATTCATCACAGATTTGAATGATGATATTGAGAATATTGGTCTATTTGAGACCTTCAAGAAAAATATCTTGAAGGTTCCGTGGCAAGATCTGTGGGATAAAGCGTGGGAAAAGATCTCTGATTTCTCGGATTTTGCTGGTGAGAAGATTAAGGAGATACCATGGGAGAAGATAGCTCGAACAGCGGTAGAATGGTTTGGTAAAGGGGTGCAGGCTGTTGGTGCTGGAATATGGAATGCATTCTTCGGTGGTGAGGATAGTAAAAAGGAAGCTGGTGATGTTGCTACGGGCATTTTGTCCAGTGCAGTAACTGGTGCCATGAATGTGCTTTGGGAAATTGCGAAAGGCTCAGCAAAGGGTTTGTGGGACTCGATATTCGACCCAGATTCTCTTAAAAATACATTTGAGAATATTCTGAAGGTGTCTACAGGTGGATTTGCTGCACTCATGATTTTGTCGAAGAAATTCAGACGGAAAATGGGTAGTGGCTTGTGGTCATTTATGAAGAAGGGTTTTCCTAAGCGTGGTGGAAAAGGACCGGGAAGTGGTATTGCTGATGTCTACGGATCTGGTCTGGCCTGTATGATGCCTGGTCTTGGGCCGGATAAAGATGTGATGAATCGTCAGATGAGTCCGAGGGTTCCACAGCCTCCTCCAGAGAACTTCAGATGGGGCAGAAGGGGTATTAAGCCTCCTCCTGTACCGAAGCTTGGTAGAGCTGGTGGGAACGCTTACAGGAAACAGTTGGGGGCGATGAGGGGGCTCTCTACTGGTGTGATGATTCCGAAAGGCATGGACGATCTTGAGATGGTAATGGGACCGGCTGGAGCTGTTCCAAAGGGTGGTCTTGAAGCCGGTAAGCGCAAGGGTTTCTTCGGTCGAGTACGTGGTAAGGCAAAGCGTGGTGGTGCAAAACTCAAGGGCGGCATCAAAAGGGGTTTAGGTGGCGCCAAGAGTATGCTCGAAGGCGTTGGTGGCTTTGCTGGTATGATGGCAATGGGTGGGCTGTTTGAGGGGATACAGCAGCTATCTGAGAGATCTGAGAACATTGCCAAGATTTCTATGTCGAATATCTTGAGCGAAGAAGAGAAGTATTTGTTAAAAACCGAAGAGTCATTCCTTGGTGTTACAAATACGGTAGATGGAATGTTCATGGGTTTGCCGAGTATGATTGGCAGTGCGTTGGGCATATCACAGGATGATGTTACTGGTTTTTATCATCATATGGTTGGGTCATTTGAGGCAGGCATCAATAATGTTGTCGAGTTTTTCAAGTTCTTTGGTAGAACTGTTGAAAACGTTTACGATAATATATCAGCAAGAGCTGAGGGGTTCATTGCTAGTGCTGTTCATGGTTTCAAGACGTTTAAGAATGATGCTGTAAGTGTTTTCTATTCTGTGGTTGAAGCTATTCATAAACAGTTTGCTGGGTTGAGCGGAAAGCTGATGTATCCGTTTGAGTGGCTATCATTCAAACTTAAAGGGTGGATGGCGGATATTGTTGAGACGATATTTGGAAAACCCGGCGAAAGTAGTTTGATAACGGATACCCTCAAAAAAGTCCTTGGTGAAGATACTGTTTCAGGTATGCAGATGATGGCCAAGGGAATGCGTAAAGAACAAGACAAATACCTTGGTGATGAAAAAGATTTTAACACTGCCTATTGGAAAAATGAGGATAAAAGACAGCAGAGAATCAGCGATTCATACAATGAGAAGAGAAAAGAGATTGCTCGCGATCAGGAGCAAATCGACAAAGAACACGATGTGTTCATGAAGTCAGTTGAAGAGAGGAAGAGGAAGACCAGTTCTGATGTCATTGCCAAAGACTTTAATGACACATTGGATCAGATGAATCAATATGCTGATGAGAGGGCAAAAGAGGCGCAAAGGAATGCTGATAAGGCCATGATGGCAAGGTCTAATATGGCAGCTGAAGAGAGGCGTAAAAACTTTAAGGTTATTGATGGTGAAGAGGAAAATAAAAAGAAGAAGAAAAAGAAACGTCGAAGGAAAGATGAAATCGAGGACACAATACGTGGCAAAAAAGAAGAGAATAAAAAAGCTTCTTCCGTGATAAGTAACCTGGAGAGAGCGGATATGGCGATGTCTTCTGGTGAGGTCAGTAAGATCCTTGAGGAGAACAGAAAGCAAATTGCTCAGCTCACAACTGCTGTAGCGGCTGCTACTTCTGCGATGGCAGATAGCAATAAGCGTCCGATAGATGTTCGTGTGACTTCGGTCATGGATGGAAGGAAAGTTGGAGAGGGCGTTGAACGATATAATCGCAAGAGTGCGAAGGGGATGTAAATGTCAGTTAGAATAAAAAGAGGCAGTTCGAGATTAATTCATGCTGAGTTGGTAATGATAGACGGGATAGAGTTTTGGACACGACCGAATATTCCTGATTTGACTCCAAGTACTGGAGATAAGGAACATCGTGTTCAGGTTGGTGATAGATTGGATACGATAGCCAAGAAATACTATAAGCAGGATGGAAGGAATTGGGTAATTGCTCATCGCAACAACATGAAACAGATGGAAGAAGATGTTCATGTTGGGACCACTTTAATAATCAGTGATCCGACACAGGTAAGGAAGGAGCTTTTTTAGTGGCTTTTCGAAGCATCTTTATTGATGGGAAAATATCGAATCCAAAAACGGGTAGGACAGTGTCTTTGTCCCTACTTGGTGATGGTAACACGAATCTTCCTTTTCTTAAGAGTTTGAAAATCACTCTTGTTCGGAATGTCAACATGAACATGAGTATTATTCTTACTCCACCATATAAAGATGCGATTGCGTTGACGTCAAAGGATAATGAATGGTTGAGACTTGGGAATACGGTTGGTGTTCGATGGGGATATTCTGATATGGATGGAATGGTTTCTGACTGGAACTATGGTTTTATGCAACAACCTGATGTTTCGTATGGAGAAGAAATAACTGTTTCAATCGAGGCGACAACTCTTGCTTGGAATATGGATAGGGTTGCGAAATGTAGAGACTGGGCGTCTACGGAATCACCAAGAACCTTGTTGTCAATTATTGTTGAGATTGCTGATAGGTATGGGTTCGACGTAGAATACGCGGTAACAAGTGAACATGGTCGAGAGATGTTTGGGACTGAGGAGTCTTCATTTGTTCAAGGTGGTAGAACAGATCTTCAGTTTTTGATGTATGAAGTTGAACGGCGTGGCGCCAGAATGATTATTCAGAACAATAAAATGATAATCATCGATTCTACAGCACCTCTACCTGAATATCCTGATGTGAACGCTACTTTTCAGATCTATGGAAAGATTGATATTTGGAATAATATGCTTCCTATGGAGTCATTTTCGAGCCAGTCAATGGGGGCAATGTTTTTGAGGAACTTTCAGGGCACGACGAGTATTCCATATGGTCCAAATAGTGATCCTGAGGAGGCGGTTGAAGTTTCGAGAGTTTCTGATGCTGATTCTACAGAAAATTCTTTTTCGTCTGATAAGACAGCATCAACACCAACGACTGATGGGAATATTCCGAAAGATATGGGGGATGTAAAGGTCAAGGCTACAGTTGCTGTTGATACAAGTATAGAGGAGTCGAGTAGGCATTTCACGATGCCTTTGAATGGTGAAGAAACAGAGTCATTTATAAAAGGTCAGATAGAAGCTGTGAATAATGCTGCTGCTGAGGATCATGGTATTACAGCAAATTTTTCGGCTATTGCTATTCCAAATTTATTACCTGGAATGTTTGTTCGTCTCATTGGCGTTGGTGATTATTTTTCGAGTGTCTACATGATAAACCAGATTGTTTTGGATATTGGTTCTGGTCAAGCAAAAATGGATTGTGAATGTTTTGGAAGGGGTTTTCCAGCTATAAATGCTTCGGTTGATGCGATGGCGTCTGATGTAAAAAAATCACAAGAACCTTCTGAAGGGGATATTACGTCATTGACAGACAGTAATGTTATTCCAAAGGAACAATGATATGGATAGCCTTTTTCAGAGATTTTTTTCTAACCTCATGAAGTATGGTTTGGAGTGGTTTGGTCTTTACTATGGAGAGTATGATGGGGTTTGTGTGAACAATAAAGACCCTGAAGAACAATGTAGAATCAAGCTCACGTGTCCACCAGTTGCCGGTAACAAGGAAATAGGTACTTGGGCTTGGCCAAGGTTTATGTGGTCAGGAAAGGATAGTGGGACGGTTATGGTTCCTGATGCTGGGGATCCTGTTTGTGTCACTTTTAGAAACGGTAGACCTTCTTATCCCATGTACACCGGAGCATCATGGCCAAACGTGAAAGGTACGAATAATTATACGCCAACAGGTGTGTATGTTAATGGGGTGCCATATGTTCGGATGATTCGGACAAAAGCAGGTCATGAGCTGAGCTTTTCTGATGATCCGGATAACTTGAATTGCAAGTTCATTTGGCATCATCCTGCTGATGATAAGTTCACATTCTTTACCATCAATAAGGATGGTTCTGTTCAGGTTTCGAATCATAAAGGGGCTGTTTTTGAGATGCGTGCAACTGAGGATGATGCAGATCTGAACATGCTTGTTGATTCGAGAGGGAACTCTATCATCCAGGATAAAAATGGAACAAAAATTGTTGATGCAACAGGTAATGTTGTTGAGATGAAAGAGGATGTTGTTCAAGTAATCGGAAACAAAGATGTCATTGTGAACAGTCAGGCTGTAAACCTAAAGACTGGATCTGTTATTATTGGCGACAATGCTCAGCAACATGTTGTTCGTGGGACTGCTTGGTATCAATGGTTTATAGGGACTTTCATTCCTCATTATCTTGCTCATATTCATGGGACCGGTGTTGGACCAAGTGGTCCACTGATGCCACCTCCTTTACAAAACCCTGTCCAGACGGATGTTTTGACTGATAAGGCGAAGGTGCCGTGATGGCTTCAAAATGTTCTGGCGTTAGTTTTCCACCTCCTGTGTCACTACCAAGTATTCCGGCTTTACCGAGTGCATCGGCAGATCCGAGTCTACCTGAATTCCCAGAGGCACCATCTTTTGATGTTGAAGGGGCATCTACACCGACCTTTCCACCTCCTGTGTCACTACCAAGTGTTCCGGCTTTACCGAGTACACCTATGGCGCCGAGTCCACCTGAGTTTCCAGAGGCACCTTATTTTGATATTGAAGGGGCTTCTGTACCAACGTTTCCACCTTCTATTTCATTACCTGGTATACCTGCTTTGCCTTCTGCACTGGCAACCCCGGTGCTACCAGAGTTCCCAGATGGGCCTGAGTGCCCTTTGGATAGTTAGGGGGTATATTATGCCTTTGGTTATGGCTACATTGGCGACAGGGCTCGCAAAGGTCTTCAGGGACCAACCGAGTAGTGGTGCTGATGCAGCATTGAAGATTGCTAAGGAATATGACAAGTATTGTAAGGGGGCTGTTGCGGCTCCTGGATTGCCTATCTTTACCGGTGTTGAGAAGATGAATTTTGAAAGCACTATTGCACCGACATTATCATCTCCGGATGCTGGTGATCCTAATATTGTTGCTGCGGCATTCGGAAGTGCTGTCCAGGCATATTGGATGTTGCCACCTGTTATGTTTTCTGCTGGGCCAGCTAGCGGTGTTGTTACTCTTGTTTCTGGTGCAATGGCGATAGTTGCTCCGTTGGGAGCGGCATTATCGAATACTGGAAATACCGAAGAAGAGATTGGTCAGTTGATAGCGACACAGTTGGATTTGGCAACAAAAACGGTACTGGTTACGTATTCGACACCACCACCACCAGCTGGTCCACCACCACCGGCATTGGTATTATAGGAGGATAGAATGGCTATAAGCGGTCTTGTAGGTGTTTCTTGGCCATGGAAGAGCGGTGTTCCACGGTTTGAGTATGATGAGGATGTTATAAATCAGGCAATTGATGACATTATTTTCACGACACTTGGTGAACGGAAGATGAACACCAATCATGGAAGTGAAGTGATTCGTCTTGTTTTTGAGAATCAGGGATTATTACTTGTTGCTCTTGCGAGACGTGAAATTACTATTGCTTTGAATGCTCACCTTCCGGTCATAAACGTACTAAACGTTGACGTCATAGAAGCTGAAAGCGATAATGATCCTGTCGACATTCAAGTCGCATATTCTTATTTGGGTGTAAGAAAGGATACTTCGGTGTCTGTACCGACGGAGGGTTAAAAGATGATTTTGGCAGTTCCTGAATATTCGGCACCTCCAGCGAGTCCAGCTCAATGGGATCGGTATTACGATACCGGTCTCGACGGAGTCTATATCCAGACTTTGCCTACTACAGATGTTTCTTATCCAAACTGGGAAAAAATAGAGGCAGGGGCATCGATAAGGGAGTCGATGAGGCATGAGATAACTCTCACAAAATCGAGGTATTCTGCAAAGGATTATCAAAGTTTTTTAGATGAGGTGATTGCTTACATAAAGGAGAGGTGGGGTACCTCTTTCAATGATTTCTTGTCTAGTGATGCAGCTATGATGATAGCTGAATACATCTGTGCGTCTCTTGATTCGATGAGCTGGTATCTGGACAGGGAGGTAGATGATCACTACATGCAGCTTGCAAGGGTTGCATCGAATGTTGCTCGGTTGGCTAGGTACCTTGGTTATAAACCTCAGCCTTCTGTTGCGGCATCAACGGATGCCGCGATAACTTTGACTGAGGGACCATATAGTTTTGATGTCCCTCTTCATATACATCATCAGTTTCAGGGGCCGAATGGGCAAATATATGAGCTTGGGTCAGAACAGACGATTCCGGCGGGAGACACGTCGAAGATTGTTGGGATATATCAAGGTCAGACGTATACAGAAGTTTTTACGTCTGATGGAAATCCGAATCAAACTTTCAATCTTTCAAGAGTTCCATCAGGTGAGTTTGTTGCAAAGGACAAGACTATTGTGACGGTTGATCTTGTTGAGTGGGGAGAAGAGGATTTTCTTCCATACGGTTCCGAGGAAGCCTATGAGCTTTATTATTTGACGAGTCCCCCCCAGCTTCGATTTGGTGATGGAGTGATTGGTAAAATTCCTCCTGATGGTTCTGAGATACGGGTTCAATATACAGCCACGAAAGGAAAGGCGGCTGGTCTTGCCATTTCTGGTTCAATCAATCAGAGTTTGACACCTATTGTTGTGAACTATCAGAAGATACCTGTTTCTGTTACGAATACTGATCCAGCACGTGGTGGTTCTGATAGTGAATCGGTGGATAGTATAAAAGCGAATGCGCCTCGCTTTTTTCTTGCGGCAGATCGTCTCGTTACAAAGGGCGATTACAACGCTTTGGCGAGTGTTTTCAGTTCTTCTTCTGGTGCGATAGCGAAGGCAAATGCATTTATTATAAGAGGAGTTGCTGATGATCTTGAGCTCCAGTCTTTATTGACTGATATTCTTGCTGATAAAACTCAGCTTGAAACATACATTGACCAGATCTCGTCTGATCAGTTTTCGATTGATGCTATAACTGGGTTGGCTTCGGCATCTGGTACAATTCGGAATAGTACTTCACAGATCGTTTCTGCAAACGCTGAAATTTCGAATCAGACAGCTTTGATAGATGGTTCGGTGTCGTCAGTTCAGGGCTATCATACGGCGGCAAAAGTTCAGACGGATTTAGCGAAAACACAACTTGAATTTTTGCCATATCAGGAAGTCATCGGATATGGTGATGGAACAACGATGTTGTTTTCAAAAACCTTAGCGATGAAACCGATCAAGCCAGGTTCTTTTTCTTTCGTTGTTGGAAGTCAGACCGTTGAAAAGTCAGCTACAGATGGGGACTGTGATACAACTCCAGGGCGCCTATCAGCGACCATGACAAGCAGTTTCACATCTACTGATGTTGGTAAACTAATCAGGATAGGTGGACAACTCAGGCAGATCCAAAAGTATCTTGGAAGTACTCAAATAGAGTACAGCGGTTCGAGGATATATGGCACATCTTTAATTGTTGAAGTGTTTGCTCGCTCGACATCTGGCTATAGCGACAGTGCTGGAAATATTGTTGCCACAGGTATAGTCGGAAGTGTGAATTGGACCAGTGGCTCTGTATCTTTGAGTTTCACTACTACTCCACCAGAGGGAGTATCTGGGAAGTATGGTGTTCCGATACTTGCGATGTATCAATACATTAATGAGAGTATTCAGGGTGTTTTGGATACAGCTGATGCGGAAATAGACTCTGCCGATACTGAAACAGCTCTCTTCAGTGGATATGGAACGGCTATTGATTCTCAGGTGTCTACCTCTAATGGGCTGGTAAGTGCCATAGACACGCTTTGTGATAATATTGAAGCGTTGACTTTGAACTCCAGGACTCAAGCCAGTCTGGCGAGATCTATACCGGCTCAAATACAGAATGATCTTGATGCGCTTGAAGAATATCTTGACGAAGTTATTTCAAGTTCATGTAAAGCAAATATTGTCAGAATTTCTTGTCTAACCTTGGATGAGAATGGTTTTTATACAGCTCCTACAAGAGCACTTAAAACAGATCTCAAGACATATCTTGATGAACGGAAAATTATTACTGTTCAGAACAGTGTAGTTGGTGGTGAATATTACCTTGTAAAGGTAAAGCTGGCGATAGAGCTGGAGATAGAAGATCTGTTTGTCTTCCAGACAGTTTCAGATCAGGTTCTTCTTGCAGTCAATGAGATGTTCAAAGGTCGGGACTATGGGGAGGCCCTAAAGAGGAGTGAATACTATGATGTTGTCACTGGTGTTGATGGGGTGAAATCCCATAACACGGAGATTACAGAAGTTGCCTATGATGATACCTTGAACACGGGCACCCCACCCTCTGTTGATGAGGATGGGAATTTGTATATCAGTCAGTATGAAGTGATAACCAAATGGGATGTGACGATCACTCAGATGGGATAGAGTGTAATTGATGCAGCGAACAACAAGATTGAAGTGGCCATATCCTGATGGAAAACAGAAGGGATGGTATTCACTATTCAAGGACATGATGTCGGATATGGATTCTGATATTCTTTCTGTAATTGAATTCACAAACACCATTATTTACGGTGGTGAAATGATTCTCAATCAGAACACGGTTACATGGTCTGAGGAAATAGGGATTTATTCTTTAATAACTGGTTTTAGAACGATGATAGATCCGGGTTCTGTTTCTGGAGTAGAGGATGGTTCTGTTATTTTTCTTGAAATGTCGAGACCGATGGATGATTTGCTTACATCTACATTATTTGTAGAAAGCACTTTATCAACAATAAGAAATAGGTGTTTCGTGTCGAAAAGATTCGGAAACGAATTGATTATGCATCCGAGTTTTTACAATGTTGTTGTTTTATAGTGGAGATAGTTAAATGCCAAGAACAAGCAAAATGGGATATGAGTATCCACCTGAAAACCAACCAAATTGGTATTCTATTTTCAAGGCTATGATAAACAGGATTGATGCTGATGTTTTTATTGGAATAGAAAATCCATGTTTAGTCCTGACAGGTGGTGGAACAATAACTTTGAACAGTGGTGCTGATACATTGGAATGGACAGAAGACTTTCACCTTTTATCGACATTGTCTGGTGGAGATATGACTATTTCTGCGAACACTTTGACAGGGTTTGAAGATGGAAAGATTGCTTACGTAGAAGTTGCAAGGCCAGTAGAAGGGTCAAAGATTCTCACAATAAGTGTTGGTGATTCAATTGGTGATAATTACAACAAAGTATTCCTTGCATTGAGAAGAGGAACAAATGTTGTTTTCAGGAATCTCGTAGGGTGATGTAATGAGCGGCTTTGGAAGTGGACCGTTTGGAGATGAACCTTTTGGCCAGATTGATTGGGCATATCAGGTTTTATGGGAGGAGCTTCCCGAGAATAAGAAGAAAGAAGATCTTGATAATGGTGGATGGTATGAGAAGTTTGTTCGATGTCTTGTGCCATCGTTCAATCAGCTCAGGTATTTGATATACAGGTCTCATGATTATGTTCTTGATCCAAGGACGGCAAGAACAGATTTACTCAGGTATATAGCGGGGAATTTCGGCATTGTTCCCGATTTAGATGAGCCAGAGGAGTTTCAACGGACAAAGATAGAGATTGCCGGAAGGTGGCGTCTCATAAAAGGAACAGAGAATGCCTATAAGGTTTTATGTGCCATTCATGGCTTCAACGTTGAAGTTTCTGAGATATGGTATTCGGGAACGAGCTTTACAACAACTGGACCACATGTGAGTGGTGAAGTCATAGGTACCATAACGTAGAGAGGATGACATGGCTCTAGCTTCATTCAGAATAAATCAACCAGCTGGTGTTGGGTATAGCTATTGGGATCGTGCCAGAAGGGATCTTTCGGCTGGCGTTGTGGAGTGCGAAGCCCAAAACAAATCGGAGTCGTCATATCTTTGGGAGATTATAAGCGCTCCTCCAGGTGAGACAATTACGGTGATAAATCCAACGAGTCATACGTGTGAATTCACGTTGTCGACCAGCTATGGATATCTTGTTCGTCTCACGGTTAATGCCGGTGGAATAGATGAGCAGAAAAAAACTTTGTATCTCGGGATTCCACTCGCAAACAGTGGAGCAAGTCTCCCTGCACTGAATGAGACAAACCAGGATAATTCTCAAAGTCCATATAATGGGGCTCGTGGATACGAGGAAAAAATCAATGGGGTTCTCTCATTGTTTGATGGAGGGTACAGCTGGGGATATGATGATCCGGGAGTTTTTCTGTATCCTGTGAATTTTATTTCTGGTGTGAAAATTGGATCAAAGAGTGCAGCTGATCCGAGCTACAGTTTTTATGCTGATCAAGACACTGGAATGTATCTTGCTGGTGATGGGATATTGGGATTCTCGGCAGCTGGAACAGAGATGTATAGGTCTTACTATGACTCTGGTTCTCCTGTTCTTGAGGCAAGTCATGATTCCTTTTCGTTAAAAAATGCGAGGTCGGCTACTGCTACTCCAATTTCTGTAGCAGTTCTTTCTCAGGCCACTGGGAGCTGTACAGGAGCAGATCTGTATTTGCGGTCTTCTGGTGATGCAACTCAAACGGTTGGTGCTGAGGTATCGGCAAAAGCCCCTGGAGGGGCAACTGCACTGGTTCTACAGGCCGACACAGCTGGAACGGCTGGTGGTACATCAGATGTTACGTTGAAGGCTTCAGGGGCCGGTACGCCGACTCTGAATATGAGTGCCGAAACGACAGGTGTCTTTACATCTACGGTGAACGTTTTATCTCAGTCGGCTGGTGCTGCGGCTGATCTCACTATTTCTGCATCTGCGAATTCTTCGTATGCGGCAACGGTTTCGGTTGGCGCTTCTGGTAGTTCGAGCAGTACCACGACAATTGGTGGAGATAGTACTCTTCTCTTCACTGATCAATATAAGGGTTCTTCTACTTATACGAATCCTTTTAGGTTTGCCTCTTCGAGCACAGAATGGTCGAATTATGTAACAAGATTTGGAGATGGTGTTTCATTATTGGGTGCGATTTATACTGCTGGAAATCAATCTTTGCAGTCGGCTCATGATAATGGAAATACGATAAATGGTACGATTGTTCTTACTGTTCCAAGCTCAACGGGTGGGTATGGTTTGAACATAGATTGTGATGATGCGAGTTCTAGTGGAGCCCTTAGCGTTTCTATTGCTGGAGATGTTCCATGGTTTGTTGGTCGTAACAATACTAATGAGGCTTTAAAAGTTGGTTTTGAGTATGATGATGGTATCCATATTTCTCCAGGTGTTGATGCGAGCAGTGGTAATAATCACATAATGTTCACGACCTTGGGTAATTACCCAAGGGATCATGATCAAGGTATTGCGGACGATACAGTTCATGTTTTCGTATATGGATCGACCAGTGTTGATACTGATAATACACAATATATGTACTTTATGTATGACTCTACGATTCCAGCTGCTGTTATAAATACTGGTTCTGGATATATAAAACTTGGAACAATTGCGACTCCTGATTTCGCTTCGGCTCAAGGTGATGTCTATATAGATGGTTCTCTTGAAGTAGGGACTCAGGTAATTTCAGATGCATATAAGCTGTATAATGGTACGACACAGATTGCTCAATTTGACAAGAGCTTGGATGATGGATTGCACCTTGCTGCTCAACATCGGAACGTTTTTGCTTTTGTGAAATACGATTATGTTGGTCAGACTCATGGAATAAGTACGTCGTACAATTCTCCAGCTTTGTACATTTTTGGAAATTCAGATCCGAGTGTCGATAACGATATTTATGCTCGAATGTATATAGATAGTTACTCTGATTTGAACATAAAAGTTCAAACTGGAGATCATCTTCGTCTTGAGGATACTGGTCTGTGGGCTGAAACGGCGTCTTTATTTGAGGCTGATGTCGAGATAGACGGTACGCTTACGATAAAGGTTTCTAGTTCCCTTACTGAATATTTAAATTTTATATATTCAAGTGGAACTACATCAACGATGAGTTCATATACGGATGATGGTTTCCATTGGGCTTTTTCAAGTTCTATAAATTACAACTTGATTCTCACTACTGATGCAAATTACGCGAAGGATCATGACCGACTTGATACGATGTCTTCTCCATCGATTTATTTGTTTAGTCAGACAGATCCTGATACAGATAATACCCAGTGGATACAAATTCACAGGGATACAACATATGCTGAGATAAATATTGGGAGTGGCCACCTTCAATTTGAAGGTGGTCCAATCCTTGTTAATGAAGGATCGGCTTTTTTTGGTTCAACAGCTGAAACAGCTTTAAGTGTTGTTTCGAATGATTGTGCAATCGACTTCAATGACAACAACTTTTTCTATTGTGGGACAAGTACGAGCATCAACTCTTGGACAGTAACGGCTCCTTTATATCCAGGAAAATTTCAGATCAGGTTTTATGCAACTAGTTCTGTCTCGGTTTATTTTCCGGCGACATGGTATTGGGATAATGCAGGGCCACCGTTTTCTATACTTGCATATGAAAGGAAGATTGTCACTGTTTACTACAGTGGTAGTGCATACTATGCATCAATAAGTGACGTTTTTGCTGTATAGAGGTTTTATGTCTGTTCCATCTATTTCTTTTTCGAATTATCCAACTGATACTGGAGCGAGTGTTACCAGTATCAGTTGGTCTCATGTTCTTCTTTTTGGTGAGTCCAAAAAAGTTTTTGTGGTTTTTATACTGGATGATGGAGGAAGGCGATGGAAATAGTTTTTTTGGGTGACGACACAACGATTTCGACATCAAACGGATCATCCTCTTACCATGAAGTTGATCCAGACGTTTCTGTTTATGATGGATTTATAACGAAAATAAAAATCCATGTTCTTGTCGATGGATTTATTAAGCTTCAAGTCTATGAGGCGTCTGGTGGTGTTCCTGGTGATTTGCTTTGGGCGGATGACACTGGGACAATAGCTGTTTCTGTCGGATGGAATGAAATAAATCTTCCAAGTCCAATTGCTGTTTCAGCTGGTGGTGAATACTGTATTGGTGTTTTTCCGAGTGTAGATGGTGCAGCTGGTTTAAAAGCTGCTGGTGGCGCTACCAGATATTTTAATGGTCCTCAGTCGTATGCTTCATTTTCTGCTCCAAGTACAATATCTGGTTACAGTAGTGATACAACATATCGGATTGCTGGAGCAGCACTTGGTTGGATAGCTCCGACAGTAACCACCATTGCCTCGTCAACGCTTTATAGAGGTCAAGAGAAGGTCTCACTGGGTGGGACTAATTTTATGGGTTCTGGTGCCACTGTGTGGCTCTGTGATGGTCCAGATTTTTTAACTGCGAATAAGAGATCTCAGCCGAAAGATAGTCAGACAGATGATGAAATAAGATTCACAGTTGATGAAGGTACTTTCACGTCTGGTTCGTACTATATTTTTGTGGAGACCAATCTTGGTCTTGTGAACGATACTGGTCTATCGGTTTCTTTCAGTATGGAATCGATATTGTTTGGAACTCAGGACACAGAGACTCGAACGACAACAGCTGCAAATCAGCACGTAATAGAGGATTATGTCCTGAGTGACGATATGGTCATTACTAAAGTTGGTGCCCATTCTATGGTGTCAGGTTTAATGAAGAAGAATCTCTATAAGGGTGCTGTTCCAGACACTGCTGAATTGATATGGGCAGATAACACAGGGATTTCTTGCATTGCTGACGAGTGGGCTTTTTCTGATGTATCAAATATTGAGGTTTCTAATGGAGATACTGTCTATATAGGAACTTGTGCCGATACAGATGGTGTAGTTTCACAGGTTGATAATCCATCTGGAACAAGGCATTACCGAGGGGCATTGTATGCTGCGTTTGCTGCTCCAGACCCTTTTGGTGGTTCATATTCAACGACTTATTACGATAATTTGGTAGTTGCTGTTGGATGGAAGGCACCGGCAATTTCTTCAGTAGCGCCAACGACTCTTTATAATGGTCAGACTGGTGTTTTGGTTGATGGTTTTGATTTTATGGAGTCTGGTTCGATTGTTGAGATTGGTGACAATGCTGATCATAGTTTGGCCAACTTGGCGACTCAAACGGTTACGTCACAACTGAATGGTCAGCTCGAAATCACAGTGAATCGAGGGACCTTGTCGAGTGGGACATGTTATGTTTTTGTTACGACACCTCTTGGACAAATAAGTGCTGGGTTTGCGATAACGCTTGATGCCGATCCGACCATTACTGATGTGTCTCCATCCAGTCTTGGTAATTCTGAACAGGCAACCATAACAGGTACCTTTTTTGGAACAACTGATCTGACTATTGAGGTATGTGATGATTCAGTATATGCGACAGCAAACAAATATGTTCAGGTGCCTACAACCATTTCTGATAGTGAAGCTGTTTTTACCATGGACAACGAAGGTGCTTTTTATGGTAATGGGTGGGTGTTTGTTACGAATTCAGGCGGAAACCTTTCGAATGGATATCAGATAACGATAGAAGAACCACCTGTTCCGGTTGAGTTCTTCGGAGATGATATTGGTTTTGGTCAAAATACATTCGGAAGAAACCAGTTTGGAGGAATAGCTTCAGAGATAGAGCCAAGATTTATTGATTCGACTCCTGATGATACTCAAACAGGTGTTTCGATTTTGTTCATTGCAGCGACCACTGAAATATATTGTTTTTCGAGCAGAATTCAGGATGTAACTATACAGATAAGTGAAGATGGTGATGCTTTTGTTGATGCATATGTAAATGGATCCTTTGTTGCTCCATACAACGGTTCTGATTCATATGTGGATTTTCACCAAGCAGACCCTCAGAGAACGATCATAAAAGTTGAAAAGGATTCTCCTTGGGATGAAAATATAACAGTGGTCGTTCGGGTTACGGCTACTGATGAGTTTGGGAATGAAGTAACGAAAGAGGCACCAGTGCTTTGGGACTAGGAGATATAGATGGCGTTTGATTGGGAATTTGCTACTGGTGAAGATGTTTATCTGATTCAACTTGGTTGTTATCCGATAATTCCTGGATCTTTGGTCATCTTGTGTAGGGATGGTGTAAACGATAAAATATTGACAGATGATGGTCTCGGGGATCTATCAGGTACTGGGATAGGGATTGTTGATTATGAAAATGGGTGGATAGCTTTTGATTTCTATGGTCCGAGTCCAGTAATTGGCACAGAAATAACAGCTGATTATGATCCTGTTGAGGGTGGTTGTGGAGTTAATTGTGGTAAATGCCCAACCTATTTTGTGAAGTTGAGTGTAACTCCAGGGCAGATTTCTGGTTCTGATCAATTTACTCTTACTGATGCTTGGGAAAGGCTTTTCTTGAAGATAGAACGGGACATATTGCCGATTCATGATGAGATTTTGAGAGAAGTCATAGAGGAATATTACTTAGTAAATATCGTTTACCACTTTGATATTGTTCCTGCTGACGAAGCAAGTACTGATGAGAGTGGATTGCATGTGAAATTGGATGATACTTCATGGTGAGGAGGATAAAATGAGTGGAACGGCGGTACGGACTACGGCAGGTTTGGATGCGATTGCTCAGATGGTTATGGATAGGATTTCGTATTTCAAAATCGGAGAAGGTGGTTTTGTTTTATCATCTGAGGTTATGGAAGTAATTGAGGAGTCGGCTACTGGAACTGAAAGCACATATACACACACGGTGAGTGGAGGGGACTTTTCTGTCATTGGTGTAGATGTGGTTGCGAATGAGTTTGAAATTTCTGGTGAACATGCCGATTTTTTTCCAGATGGTGCTCTTGTGAAGGTTGAAAATTCTTCTGGTAATAATGGCAACTATACGGTTGCTACAGGTGGAGCAACGGAGTTAGGTGGAAATACTTTTATTGTCATGAATGAGGATTTCACAGATTCGACTCCAGATGGTCTTCTATATGTCAGCAGGCTTCCTGTGGCGATAGGCCCAATAGATGATGCAAAGCATTATCCTCTTGTTGTAGAAGAAGTGACGCCTGGTCTTGTCGTTGTTCAAACGATGACCGATACAACTGGTTCTGGAACATTGACAGGCAATGGAACTGGATCTGTAAACTACAAGAATGGAAATTTGTCAGTAACGTTCATGAGTCCTGTTACTCTTGGAAACATTGTTCGTGTGAGGTTCAAATATCATGACTTGAAAAAGGATGCATCTGCTGGGTTGGCCTATACGGAGCTTGAGTCTGAAAGCTCACCTTTGGCTGCTGATGGAAATCCAGAGCTGTTTACTTTTACGAAGTCATTTGGTGCCGATGCAGATACGAAAGTCGAATTCAGGGGTGTAGGCTACGCGACAGTCCGATGTACGATAAAACTACAGGCTGTGGAGGGCATCGATGATGGACGAGGAGCAACGTATGGTGGGACTCCATACTATTTTGAAGGTGGGATATTCGATGACAATGATGTGATGCTTGGATATTTCACTTTTGACAAACAGAGAAAAGTTGCACCACTGGAAGTAGTGCATACTTTCGACTTCATATTCTGAGGAGATGTCATCATGGCAGAGCTGACCACATCAGTGGCGCAAGAGAAGATTAAGATTCGTTGGGATGAGACATATGTCAGCGAAGGTTTGAACAGGAAGACAGCAATTTTCCCACCTGGTTTACATGATGGTGGCGATGTTGACTACTCTGATACAGTGACACTCAGAGTGAATGGTGGGACGTTTGTTGTCAGGGATACGATAAATGGTTTTGGTTTATTGGTAAGAGATCCGGACGTTGCCACAATTGATTGTTCATCGTTGTTTCCGGCTGCCACTACACAAGAATGGTATGTTGGTATAAGGATTGATTATTCAAGCGGAAATCCAACAACTGGAGAATATTTTTTTACAGATGTCGTCCCATCTGCAAGCAAGCTTGTCGGTAAGGATGATTTGGTGTTTTTCAAAATAACGATTCATGCCACCGATACTGGTTTGGACCAAGCTACTTTTGAGGCTCTTGATTCAGCAAAACCTGTTCCATATCCACTTCGCACTACAGAGGGATCGGTTCTGAGTACTGACCGTAGATATGGGTATCTCTCGAATGTTCAAGCGTATGCCATTCCGACATCTGATGAGAAGGATGCATTTACTGGTTATCCGGGTACCACTCCCCCCAGTGCTACGAATAGATTCATGACAGAGGAATATACGGATGGATTTATGTCTGTTCGGGTAAAAGAACAGTTTACTCCAAGTGGTGAACGTTTCCAGATTACTGGAAAAGTCTTTGTTGGTAATGGTTCCTATACTTCTTCAGTCAGAGGTCTGTTCCTTGTTTTGTCAACTTCATCGATATACGGGGATGATAGAAGGGTTCTTACAGATAATTCGTTAGTTTATGTTTCAAATCTTAGAACCAATGATGATTCGGCAGCACTTATTCCATCTACGCATGCTGATGCTGATGGGTTTTATGAGAACCCGTATGTTCAGTTGTCTTCGAGTGGTGGGACCGTTCCCGATTCGTCGGTGTATTTGCTTTATACAAAGCAGGTATCTATCGAGGACATCCCAACGACTCTGGATAGTATTCCTCATTCAACATTGGATGCTTTTGTACATGCTGAGAGGTCGTATGCAAAGGCAGCTGGAACGACTGGAGCTGAGCCCTATGATCGGTGGACGATACCGAATTCGTCATCGATACAGGAGGCGCTAGAGACGCTTCTCAGTGCTGTCAATGAGACACAGATAGATCTTAGGACTTTATCGACAACATACACTTTAGTGTATCGAAATGGTGGTTTGGCTGCTGATTCTGGAGTCACAGCTCAAACCACATCAAAATACGTGAATCAGAATGGATATGTTGTTATTCAAGGAAGTGCCTATATTGATTCTGTTGACGGAAACATAAAAACAAATACTGGTGGGGATATTTGTGTTTATGGTATTTATCAAGGAAAGTTTTTCATTGCTACGTTGGAGAATTCTGTCGCGGCAACAACACTTGTTTCACCATATTCAATTGCCGCCGTAACAAGATCGGATTCTGATCCATTTGATGTGATTATGAGATGGGGTAATGGTTCTGTTGAATATTTTAACGACAATGGCATCATGGATTTATTTGATGAAGTCAGAGTCCGTAGTGCTGTGAGATGTCTAGTAGGTTGTGGTATTGATTTCGGTCAGCCTTATGATGCTGGTCTTCAGTTGAGTTCTCCAGATTATGATCGTGCTTGGATAACGACAAATGCTTTTTATTCCTCCAGTGGGTTTGATGTGAAAACTAATTCCTTCGATGCTATGGGTATAGCAATGAACCCGAGGGATGACGTTAAGGTATTTGGTGTTTATTATCATGATACTTCTGCTGAAGCTGAACCATGGGATCAGGATGAATGGCAGACGATGGGTGGGATGTGGAGATATGAAGGATCAAACGATAGAATGGGTGGTTTGTTCACTCTAGGTTTTGAACTTGATCTCGCGAATGGAAATTCAATTCTGGTTTCTTTAGCTCAGCATTTTGGTCTGTTTATGATTCGGGCCACGGTTGCTGGTGAGTTTGCATTGTATGCTTTCGTTGGGACTGCGGTTTCGTTGGTATGGGGAAATGCTGGGTTCTGGGGAGCAACAAGTGGCGGTAGTCAGGCAAATGTTTATTATAGTAGTGGATTCAGGATCCAGAACGGTACTGGAAGTGATGAAGTCTTCCAGTACTCTGTTTTTGAGGTGGATGACAGAAAGGTGTATTGAGTCATGGCTGGTCCGTTTTCGGGCATGGAAGGTCCGTTTATTACGTATCAAAAACCGGCTGAATTTGTGATAATGCCGCTTGATAGTAATGGTAAAGAAAACCAAGCATATGGTGGAAAGAAAACTCTTCAGTATTGGCCTGAGACGATTGATACGAGTCAGTCTTCTAATTGGCAAAGCATAGAAATACCTGGATCTCCATTACCGTTGAAACAGTGGACAAGCGGAGGTGATCACACGATCAGTTTTTCGGTAACTTTTTCTAGAGATATAGATGGTGAGATAGGCAAGGATGTTGATGAAGATAAGTTCAACGTTGACATTGAGGGCGCCATAGCTTGGTTGAGAATGCTTGGGACTCTTTCTTATAGCACCATAGGTGATAGTGTTGTTTCGGTTGCTCCACCTGTCTTGTGGTTGTTTGCACCAAAGGTATCCCTTGGTGTCAACTGGGCTGCTGGTGAGACGTTTGGTCAATCTCAGTATGGTTTTGAGAGTGGTGGAAACGGCATTTACGTCCATCTTGATGAGGTTGCTGTGAGCCGGATGAATTGGTTTCAGACTGGGAACACGAGGTACGCTAATCTACCATTGTCATTTTCTGAGACCATGCAAATAGGTGGCGGCATATATCCGTATAGTGCAAAAGACTTTCGGAGTATGGCCGATAGATATACGAGAAAATGATAAGCGAAAAGGACCAGGCCAACTATGTGATCGTTCCTATGGCTGTTCCAAGGAAATTGTTCATATTGTTGACTAAGATTGCAGCCAAAAGAGGAATGTCAGCCTCTAAGGTATTGGCTGATAAGCTTACCAAGCTCCTTGATGAGTTTGCTAAGGAAGTAGAAGGAGATGACTCATGAGTGTTGTAGATGCAATTATTAATCAAAACACCGTCCTAATTTTGTTGGGTGTTGGGACAATAATCTGGGTGATACGCCAGATTCTTCCCGATAAAATTGAGAACACGAAGTTGTGGAAAGCCATTTTGAGGATATTGCCGGTATTTCTCGGTGTTGGTCTGGCGATGATTCCTCAGCTGTCACCGATGAAGGAGACGGCTCAAAATGCCATTATTGGACTTGTGGCTGGTTCTCTTTCGGCGACAACGTATGGGATTGTCAGACAGATGTTTGGTGATCGGATCAAGATGTTGATGGGGAGTAAGGCTTCGAGAAATGCTGCGAAAGCAAACATATCGGATGAGAACTGATTGGAGAAAAAGATGAAATCGGTAGGGCTTTGGATATGGAATGTACTCAAGATGTTTTGGTGGTTGATCTTGCTTGTTCTTGGTGCGGTAACTGTTGTTGGCTTCATAAAGCGTGATGAGAAGGAGCAGGAAGCTATTGAGGATACCGCTTCCAAGAAGTCTGTCTCTTACGTCCAAGTTGCAAAGCAGCGAGCCATTGAGGCGCTCACGGATGTCAAGGTTGAGCAGGCAATCATTAAGGAGAAATCTACGGCGAAGAAGAAAGAGCTTGAGGAGATCCGGAAAGAACCCGATGGGGTTACCAGACGGAAAAAGCTTGCCAGTCTTTTGAAAAACAATCTGTAAGATATCCTTTCAATTCTAATAAAACCACTTATTTGTTTGACAATAGTGGTGGAAGTTTGAACTCCAAATGATAGATAGGTTAAAGTTGTTTCAAAGGCCGATTGGCTTGGAAAGGATCTTGATATGAACAGCGATGAAACGAAAAATGAAGATGTAACGTGTAAAGTTGTTTCTACCCCCACCACTTTGTCAGAAACAGACAAGCTCAGGATTGAGCTTATGAATGAGAAGATGGCAAGGCTTGTTGAGGGGATAAAGGCAAAGCGGGTTGATTCTGAGCGTATCGAGGCTCAGACCACCCTGTCTTTGCAAAAGCTTCAATCAGATATTGCTTTGATTGAGAAAAAACTACTTGGAATAAATGAAAGTAAAAGGGCTTTGCTTGCAGAGTTTTCTGAGCGATATGGTGTCAATTTTAATGACCCATCGACATCGTATAATACAAAAACAGGTGTGGTGACGACAAAGGCTGAAGGATCTGGGCCGATCACAAAGGATTGATGATCGGCCCTATTAAGGAGGGGACATGGGGGAAAAAGTAGGCGGAAATGGTAATGACTCGGTCAGAGAAGAGGGAGCTAATTGATGAACTCAAATCAATGTTCGAGGAGGAAATCAGAAGGGAGATTAAGGAGCTTGAAAGGCGAATGCAGGCCGCAATAGACAACAATATAAAGATTGCTGATGTCGAGAAGCGTACAATCAATGAAGGTACGCAACGGATTTCCATAAGGGCAAAAGAAGCGATATCGAAAGCAGAGGAGGCAATTAGGATGGCTAATTCACCACACATCTGTTCCCAGCGGGACAGTATTGCGTCAATAACGGATGATGTCAGGGACATCAGGAAAGTGCTTTACGGAAACAGAGGGTTGAAAATAGGTGCCATAATTTCTGTCATTTTGGCATTATTCACCGGTGCAGCTTTCATATTCAACATCAAGACCGAGACGGTGGTCACCAAGAGCCAGGTGATTGATATGAAGCAAGATGTTGTTACCTTACAGGAGGACAGTAAAAGTCTTAAAAACACTATTGAAAAAAATAATGAGACTGGGGATAAACGATACCGACATATTCTTTTTAATCTTCAGTCGATAGACACCCAGATGAAGAGTAATTCCAAACCTGTTACTCGGAACAAGAGACGGGATAAGAAGTGAGTAGTTTATGGACATAACTGTCAATATAGAAGATGGTATTAATGTGGCTGCTGCTGTATCTGTTTCTGAACCTGTTTCTGCTGTTATTGAGAATTCTTCTGGAAACATATCTGCTGCGATAGAAGTCATTGAGAATCTTTTTTCTGAAGTCAGTGCCACTACGATAAGCAGCGAGGTCGAGGAGGATTAAAATGGTTGATTGCGCATGCTCTAGTGGTATTTCGGTTTTTCCTGGCAGGGATTACACGGCCAAAATTACATTGACGATAGATGTTCCAGTGCCTTCAACACCACTCGATCTAACAGGTGCTCTCCTTTGGCTATCGGTGAAAGATGAGACGTCAGACTCAGATGCTGATGCTCTCATCTTGAAACGGAATACGGCTGCCGGTGGAGGTGACACTGAGATTTTGATTACGGATGCCACGAATGGTGACCTTGAAGTGTATTTTGTTCCGGATGATACAAATGGTTGGTCAGAGGGTGATTACTGGTTTGATTTAGTGGTCGAGACATCATCCATCGGCAGGAAGCAGGCTATTCCACCAAGTTGTTTCCATGTTGGATATACAATAACAAAGGTGGATATTTAAGGTGAGAGATGTTGCGTTTTATTTTGATTTTTTCATTGTTCGTTATTGGATGTACAAAGAACACCCCTCCTCCAAGCACTCCTGAACGGCTCCCTATTACCGAGAAAGCTGAGGAGGTATCAGTGATGCCAGAATACTTGGCTCCAAGCTCAGGAGATGCAGCTGGTTTGTCAGAGGGTGATCCAGCACCGTTTAATGGGGTACTTCTGGATGAGACCAAAGCTGGTGCAGCTGTCGAGCTTCGGATCTCCTATGACGAGGTCTACCAGTTGGCACTGAGCAACAAGAAAGCTCTGCTTACCATCATCCAGATCCAGGAGCGGGAGCTGATGAGTGCCGACAAGACAATAGATCAGAAGGAAGAGGCTCTACAGAAAATCAGGGATTCATGGTGGCAAACGCATAAACTTAGTATTGGTATAATTACAGGAGTTGTCCTTGGTGTTGCTGGTACTGTTGCTGCCGGAAGCATATGGGCAGCCATTGACAACGAATAGGAGGACGCTGTGACTTTAAGGAAGAGGTCATATCTTGGCGAGGGAAAAGGTGGTTCATCGCTTGATGGAAAAACGAAACAGGCGGCGAAGAAGGTTTTGTTCGGGATCGTTGGCACCAGATTCAACGGGTTCTTTTCAGATCAGTATTGGAGACCTATAAAGTGGTTTTACGATGAAATGAACAAGAAAGGTATTAACTGGAAGTCAACTGAGAACTTCTATACGAAGAACAAAAGCGGGCAACCTGAGAAAAAGACATGGAAGCTTGAATTTCCATTTTCGGACAACAAGGGAAAGAAACAGGTCTTGTACGGAAATATTGTTGCTGCCGGTGCTGGATCTGTAGAAGATCCATTGGACAAGTATGACCTGGTTTTTACGGTGTCTTGAGGAGGTTATTATGCAGTGGCACGGGATTAAAATCAAAGAAGGAGACCGTAAACAGAAAAGAAAACGGTCCCGTAACAAGACTGAAAAGAATTGTAGTTCGAAAACAGAGAATTCGTTAAGGAGGAGATCATATACCAGTATTGATGAATCGGAAAAGAGTCTTCTTTGGACGAAATTCTCAATGGAAATTAGGAGGGCCTTTACAAATAAATTTAGGCGAGGAATTCTTGCTTTTGAAGCTGCAATGAAAGTTGTTTCTGACAGTGCAAAAAAAGCTGGTTTGTCTGAAAATGATATGCTTGCTCTTGAGGATGTTCGAGAGATCAAAGCATTCATAAATAAGTTCAAAGGCAAATCATATTTTTCGAAGTACTGATGAAAAACACTTTAAGAAATGGATTGGTTTGGTTTGGGAAATGTAATCTGTATCTTGGCATGTTCTCTGTTTTTCTTTCTGTTTGTTTCTCTTGTTGTGATTTCAATATTTCGAAGACGACGGGATATTATCCTGAACGGGAAACGGTTTTCGTATGTTGGTAAGGGGATGTACATGTGTCCTGTCTGCAAGGGCTTAATACCAGGTAAACTAATACGGCCAGGTGTCGTTGTGAAGCGATTCAAATGCGATTGCTTCAAGGATAGAAAATGAATACTGAGTGGGAGAAAACATCTAGGAGTTGGCCATCGAAGGAACCGCCTCGATATCGAAAGGAGACCAAGTTCGGTATTGCGACGTTGTCAAAGGAAGGGAAGATGTGGTTTCTCCGTGTTGGTAATCAGGAGAGAAAGCTGTCTTCCATAGCGACATTTGTTACAGCTGATAACATATTGCGGTCCATGGGGATGATGGAGTCCATCATTGGTCTTTTTATGTCTGCTGAGGTTTTAAGCGAAGGTAGGGGCAGAAAAAGACGGCAGAAAGAAGAAAGTAGATGGCAAAAATTTTATCGCAAGCTTGGAATAGAAAAGCCATTGAAAGCCAAATCTACTCACAAATTTAAGTCAATAGGATATTCAAATAGAGAGCGGGGATATTGTGGTTGGAGTCATAGAGCCTACTGTTGTTTTCCTGTCGGGAAAGTAGTTCCTGATTCTGCCGATTTGGTTGATAACAAGTTCCGGGGTAGAAAAATAAAAACAGTGGAACAGTCAAAAGAGGCCGCAAAGAGTTTTGCAAGGTCGGTTTCATAGGAGAAAAACATGAAACCATTGAAGACATTTACACGACTACTTATTCAAAGGGTAAGGTAGTCAAAGTGGAATATGTTGTGAGTCATAATTTCATGGGTCAGAAGGTTTTTGACACAATACCGGCGGCGACAATTGCCAGGGCAAAGAAGGTACAGTAGGAGGCTACCAATGACGAAGACATTGAGGAGGCGAGCGTACTTGGCAGAAGCGGTGAAACCCGGTGCTATTTTGGATACCGGTGTTCTTCGTATACATAGAGGAAACAACTATGTGTCAGTAACAGAGTTGAGAACTGCTGGTCAAAAAGGAGCAACGGTAAATCGGTTCGTCATATATTTTGATGAGATGTCGAAATCGATTACTCCTATCCAGAAAGCCATTAACTGGATGAAGCGAGCGAGGACATATGCACAGGCCCTGTCCGTGGGGTATGATGCGTTGGAATCGGCTGAGAAGCTTTCTATTCAGAACCATGACAGAAAGATTCCATGGCTTGAAGAGATCACGATGAAAGGTGTTCATGTCCCTCCGTCTGGAGCTGATTTGTCATCTCATAATGAGATGGCCAGGACGAAGACCATGGGGACATTGAAGGCGTCAACCAGAGGGCGTGTGAAGCCTTCTTATAATGCGGGCAACGAAGGGGCAAGGCCAACGAAGAAATCAGCCACAGTGCCCGGTATTGCTCCTTCTACGAAGACTCCTAAGTCTGTTCCTAATCCGAGGAAGGATAATGTTCTGAGGTTTCCTAAGATGAAAGAATATGTTCTTGTCGTCAAAGGTAAAATAACAGGGAGTACAGTGAAAGCGCCGACGGCGTTGAAGGCTCTTCAGATATCTGGTTACAAACCTGATGCTTTGAGTGATCCAGTTCTTTTTCAGGTGTTGCAGGAGCTGGGGGTAAAATCCAAGGATTATGGTCCCAATTTCGCTATCGATATTGGGAATAGGGCTTCAGTTTTTTTGAGTTCGATGGTTGATGTTGGGGCCTTCACTCCGAGCAAGGGCATTCCGAAGCCAAAGAAGGAAAAAGAGGATAAGCCAAAAACGGACTTATCGATTCCGAAGGAAATAATGAGGCAACTTGGGGGAAACAGGTTTATTGCAATGACGGGGGCGAAAAATATTGCCGGTGATAGGGATTCTCTTTCGTTTAAGCTTCCGAAGGCCAAAGGTGGCATCAACTATGTGAAGATAAAGTTGACACCAATGGACACTTACAAGGTTACCTTTGGACGGATTACGATGGGAGCGAAAAGGGGATATAGCAACAAGGTGAAAGCGGAGTATGACGATATTTATGTCGACAGACTTCGTAGTATTTTTGAGAAAGAGACTGGTCTTCTGACGTCTCTCTGACGTCTCTTTGAGGAAGGAGTGTGAGATGTTGAGGAACAGGAGCTATGTTGGTGGGTTTTCTACTGGGGTTCTTTCAGAAGTGACTTTACCAAGTGGTAAGAAGGCGACGCCGAAGTTATTTGATATGGTACTTGGGAGCAAAATTATCCAGTACGACATTCGGTCCAAAAAGAAACGATATTATAATCCAAATGCACTTGGACTCCTTCTTGGTGCTGCTCAGGATGCTGAGAAGAAGATGGGTGTCAAGATGAACAGTGAGGATCCGAATGATCTGAAGCTGTATAAGGCTGTTTTGATGCGGTCGTTTACACCTGATTTTTCGCCGATGAAATTTGTGGTAAAGGCCATCGATACTTACCTTTCAACGGGAAAGCTTCCGAGTATTACTGGTAAAGCAGGTTCTAAACCATACCGTGAAAGCGTGTCATTGAGACAGAGGGATTATTTGGCTGAAAGTAAAGTTCTTGCAGAAGAGATGCCAATAGGGAAAACTCTTGAGACGTCGGTCATTAGAGTTCACCGATTTGCAAGTTCTTTTCATATTACTGACATGACAAATGCAGGGAAGCGCGGCAAAAATGTCAATGAATTTGCTTTGTATGATCTCGATTATATTAAGGATCCAAATACTTTGAGGTTGATTAGTCAATTTGCGAGTCAGATACATCGAGCCAAGACCTATAAGCAGGCCCTGGCGATGGCCAGGGGCGTTGTGGATCAGTTTAAGAAGAATCCACAGGGGGTTGGTCCAAAGATTCAAGAACGGGAGCTGAGGGGTGTAGATGTCGCTCCTCCTGGTGACCAGGAGATCGTGATTGATACTCCTCAGGTTCGGATTGAAGCCGGGTACAAGGATTTTTTGATAGCGGACAAGCGCGACAAAATGAACGAGCCCAGAACAATACCACCACAGAGGGGCTGGAAGACGGCAGTGAAAAAGTTTAGGGCATGGGTTATTCAGAACCGAAAGGTTATCGAGAAGATGTCCTATCGGGAACTTTTGGCAGCAATGTCAAAGGCAGGTATCGATTCTCATTCCTGGCTTGCGATGGATTGATCTTTCCTGTTTTTACCTAAAAAATCAAAAACACCAAAACATGAACTTGACTTCACCTACGAAGATGATACCTTTTTATTCAGATGCCGGGCTAGAAGCCCGAAGAAAAAGGTATGTTCATGGAACAAAAAATTCAGAATTTTGTTGATTTTCTTTTTTCAGACAAAAGTGAAGCTGTTCATTTTGTTGATAAATACGGTCGTCGGTCTGAATCAAAAACAGCTGTAAGATGTGTGTTCGACCAGTATATTGCTGGTTGTTGGATTTCATACAAGACGAACAATGATGAGGTTAGGTATGTTGCAGATCAGCTTTGCGATAGCCTTCCGTTCGAAACGGCGCCAACTTGTGCAGCGGACAGGTGTCAGCGGAGTTGTGTCCGAAAGAGGATGCGTGAGCTTCGAGATAGTTTTCAAGAAAACAAGTAATGGAGTAAAAAAATGGCAAAAAATAAAGCTAAAACAGTAGGTTGTGAGTTGTGCGGAGATTTTCCGGCTCATATTCATGGAAGATGTCACCCGACAGCTCCTTTGAGAATGATCATGATGGATGAAACAACGATGGAAGTCCGTTGTTACAATCCGGATTGCAATCGTTTTATTGCTCGGTACAAGGTTGACAAGGTTGAGTTGCTTCCTGAAAAAAGAGCGCTCACCAAAGAAGAATTCATGACGATGCCTCAGGAATATTTTGATGCAGAAAGTGATGAAGAAGCAGGCAGGATCGCCCAAGCGCATCTCGAATCCCTGTCAAAGAAGAAAAAGAGGTAACGTTTCAGAAAAAATCGTCAGGAGTAAAAAATGGCAAAGAAAAAACACATAACGACAGCTTGTGTCAAAATTGATGGCGTCATGAAATGTCGGTTGTTTTCGGTTGGGAAGTGTGATCTATCTTCGATAGATCCTTCTCTTCCGAATAAAAAATGTGATTTCTGCAAAGCCGGTGGTCGATGCGGGAATGAGGATGCTTGGCCTATAAACATAGCAAAATCTATTCCAGAACCCAGACCGGTTGCCAAGGCAACAGATTCAAAACCTGTTCCTGTAAAGAAAGTCGGAAAGCCGACGATAGAGAGGGAGGAGATCAACCCGAATCAAAAACTTGGCAGGATGTTGAATCTGGCCGATATGGTTCTCAATAGACGTGATGAGGTAAACACCAGTGTTGAGGTGGAATTCGCCGATCTGATTTTATCCCTCAGTGATTGGTTGTCCGATGGTGGGGCCTTACCTTCGAGATGGGCAAAGAAAAGAAAAACGTAAGTGTGGTGGGGCTTTTATCTTTTCTCTAAAAAACACCAAAACATGAAAACATGAACTTGACTTCGCATTTAGAATGAGTAAGTTTGTTCGTAGATGCCGGACGAGATGTCCGAAGGAGATGAAAAATGCGGATTGAAATCTCAACACTGATGAAGTCACAAAAAGTCATTACCCGTAACGAAAATCAGGGATGTCTTGATGGTCAAGAACCGTGCCATCTTTGCGGCAAAGCCACTATTCCATTACACCGTATCCATATTGTTGAATACGGCTCTCACGTCACCGATGAGGTTGAGGCTGAGGTTAATGATGACAGCCTTGGTTGGTTTGCTGTTTGTCCGACGTGTTTTCAGAGGGTCAAGAAGGCTTTTGGTGGAAGCTATCCCGAGTATTTCATGACCGAGAACACTGGTTTCAACAGTATCGTTCTTGCTGTTGGTAGCAAGCAGGTCGAGAAATTCAAAAAAATGGTCGATTCCCTCTTGGCGGATGTTCCGGAGAAAGAACACGAGATGTTCTTGAATTCCCTTGCTGACTACGTCTCCACTATGAAGAAAGGTGGTCGGTAATGTCCGGATATGAGAATTCTCCTCAGGCGAAGATGGTAGCAACACGCTGTGCGGCCTGTGGGCGCCCCCTGGTGGACGCTGTTTCTGTCGAGACAGGGGTGGGGCCTGATTGTCGTGCCAGGCTTCTGGGCTCTGTTGACGTTCCTGAGGGATTACGTCAGGAAGCAAACAAGCTTGTCTATCAGATAGCCGTTATTCAGAAAGGCGTAGAAATCTTTGAACCGTTGATGAGGCTCAGGGAGCTTGGTTTTGTGAGGCTCGCTGATAGGATTGAGAAGCGCTGCAAGCTAAAACCCGAGGTTTTTATCACGGAGATGGATGGACGTCTTGTGGTTCGTACTCCATACAGCCCTGAGACCAATAGGGCATGGCGTAATATACCTGGTAGAAGATGGGAGGCGATTCCGGGTGAATATAAGAAGGCTAATATGATCCCGATAGCTCAAAAACGTGCTGTTTGGGATTTGTTGCTAACCCACTATCACGGGTTGCTAGCTGAAGGTCCAAAGGGTCAATTTGTGATTGATAAAAAAGTGGAGAAATAATCAATGAACGAAAAACTTGATAAAGCAAGAATTGCTTATGAGAAGGGGGCAAAGAAAATTGCCCAAATTCATAAATTGGTCGAGGCATCTGGTTTTGGTCGTCAAGATATTATCGATTTTTTGAGAGATGTCCTTCCTAATGCTTGGTCCGAATCAGTTGACAATTATGCCGTAAACGAGCCGATTGGTGATGTTCAATCATTATTTGTCGACATTCTGTGTCTTGCCATATCTGATTCCGAAGAAGAGATGGTGGTTCACACTTCTGGGAGAAAAAAAGATGAGTCATCATGAGCTGAAACAATTGAAGATTGTCCTTGATAAAAACAAAGCTGAAGTGTTTGAGATGGAGATTACAAGGAGAAGGCTCGAAAAGGAGTTGTCCAGGAAATGGAAGCATATTGATTCCTTACTCGATGATGTGAGAACACTTGAGGAAAGCATAGCTAATGAGCTTTTCATCATTGAAAATGAAGATGGTAATTTCTGGCGTAGTCATGATCGTTGGATCATGACTATTCCTGGGGCAACGAGGATGAAAAAAAGTGAACTTCCGGAGGTATTCAAAGGTATGAAGCTGAGTAAAAATGGACATGATGATCCTATCAAATGGAGGTATCATGATGACAATGACGAGGCCGTGTTTTATATAACTCGTGTGAAAATTGTTGCCGGTAAAGCTGTAGAGGACCGGTAGTTATAAAGAAGTCATTATGGAGACCGTCCTAGAGGAGAGAAAATATGTGCTCTCCTTGGAGTACATTTAGACAATACCGAGGTGATATGATTTTTCCCGAAGAAATCCGACCTGGCATACTTTCTCAGGTGTCCATGAAAAATCTTGTTGTGATTCATTCTACGTTGACCTGTAACGAAATCCGCAGGGATCAGATTATTGGTCAACGTGTTGGTATGGATTTCAAAGGAACGGCTGAGGTATTTTTGCGGGAAAAAGGTCGTGTCGATATCGTCGGAAAACATTGTTTTATTGGCGAGTTTTTTAATGCTGATGTGTGGGTTGTCTTGGTTTTGGATATGACATCCCACGATGGAAATATTGGTGAAGGAGACCTTGCCTTCTGTGGTGAGATTATGCGTCATATTGGGGCTTTGGATCTGTGTGCAGATTTTGTCTATAAGATGCTCACATTGTACGGTTTCAATATTCGTCTCGATGGAGATGTTGTTCCTGTTTATGGAACACAGATAGAGGCTTGAGATGGTTGATTCCAAAGACGATATTCTTGTCAGGGCTGTAAGTGTTCTTTGTGAGGAACACAGTTATAGTCGTGTGATGCAGCTTGCTTCTCTTCTTTGGAAAAGCAGGGTGGAGGAAGAAGGTATTCCTGGTTCATACTTTGTCATTGGGCCTCGTAAATCGATGGTTGTTTCATGTGGTTGTGACAGTCCAAGTTCTTGTGACTGGTGTTGTGGATCTGGTTGGGTAACCAGATATGTTAAGGCCATCAAAAACGATGTCATCGATATTTTGGTTCCGATGTTTCAAGAGTATCTTCGATATGGAAAACTTCTATCTGGATTCACTGAAGCTGTGCTCAGAAATGACCTATCGCTATCTGTGATTTATGCTGATAGTGAAAATATTTTCAAATTTAAACACATTGTCTCATATTTGAATCGTGAACTTCCGGATGATTCTTGGGGGAGCAATCAAGCTGTAAATCAGTGGGTTTCCCATAGAGGAATTGAGGGATTATCCTATCTTGAAAAAAGGAGATATTCGAGATGGTCATGATTTCATTTTTGGTTGCTGTTGCAACATGGCTCATTCAGAACTCTGTGCATGAAGGTAGTCATTTGTTGGTTGCCTATGTGAAGCGAGGATGGAAGCCACTGGCATTCAAGCCGTATCCGTGCAATGTGGACGGCAGGTGGTATTTTGCCTACTGTAGATATGATACTAATGGTGAGTTAAGTTTTTCTGGGGTTCACATAGCACCGATGTTTGCTGGTTTAATTTGTGCAACCACATGGTTGGTTGTGAACGCAATTCTATTACTGGTTAGTCATTGGCATTGGCTTTTTCTCTTTCCGGTTGTGGCCGGTATCGGAGATGCTTTGTTCTTTTGGTGGGGGTACCTATGGGGCTCTGTTTACACTGATGGTAAAAAATACAAATATCTGAAAGGTCGTTGTGATGACTGAACGAGGAAGGTTCATCGTTTTTGATGGTGCTGATGGTGCAGGAACGACAACACAATCGAAGCTTCTTTTCGATAAATTGTCCAAAAAACTTGGGGAAGGAAATGTTATTTGGACATGTGAACCGAGCACTGGACCTATTGGGACATTCATTCGCTCGGTGTTAAAGAGTGAGGTTCCACCCCCTTGTAATGAGGCTATGAAGCTTTTGTTTCGTGCTGACAGGAAAGATCATGTCATCAGCGAAATAGAGTGGCCTCTTTCTACTGGTAAATGGGTTATTTGTGATCGGTATTATGCTTCAACATTGATTTATCAGGGAGCAAAGGATTTTTTAAATGACCCTATGAAGTTCGGTGAAAAAACTCTTCCGGATAAAATGTCCTATCTTAGGGATATGCGGGTATGGATGGACAGGTCGGAGGGGTTGTTGTTTCCAGACCTAACTATCATCCTTGATGTTTCAGTGGATGAAGTTGAGAGTAGGCGTATTTCAAAAACTGATTCTCCGGAGATTTATGAAAATACTTTGATGCAAACAGAGGTCTGCAAGCTGTACAAAGGGTGGGGTTCTTATAACCCATGGCCTGAGAACAATGTCATCGTTGATGGATGCATGGATATAAACGCTGTTGAAACAAGGTGTTATGAAATAATTGAGGAAACTTTTTTCGATAAAATACCGGCTGGAGGTGGGTATCGCTAACCCCGGCAAAAATGTCGGGTTAGACCCCGACAAAAATGTCGGGTTAAGGGTGACAAAAATGTCGGGTTAAGGGCGACATAAATGTCACCCAAAGTAGATCTAGAGTTAAGTATATGCAGCTGAGCAGAATCAGGGTTGTCTCGCGCTTCGCGCTTCGACGTCCCCCTCTATCAGAAAAACCGAAAAAAACTTCCGTTTTTTCTACCAAGTGTGAGTTAAAAATTTTTAAAAATTTTCTAAAATTAGAAGATCTAAAAAATCGAAATTTTAAAAGAGAAAGAGATCCGGAAAGAAGCCCCGGGTTTATTGACTTTATATACTGGATAAGTACAATATATATAGATGCCAGGCAAGTTGCCTGAAGATGGAGAATGTTTACCTGGTAAAACTGAAATTGTTTTCACACTGGTTTAGAGGGATGGAAAAATGTCAAACGGATCAATTATTGAGGGGATTATCTCGGAGGCAAAAAAGAAGTTCCGGGATGAGGAAATTCAGAAGCGGCGTTTAAGGATGACAAGGCGACAGGTTGTTTTGGATAAGATAAACGTCGCCGCTGAAACATATATACGTGGTGCACAGGATGAAGGCGATATGAGATCACGGCTTGGTGAAATACAGGCTGTTGTCGATTATGTCAGCAATGGAAGGGTTAGGGTAAGCATGGCAGAAGCTGTTGTCGACCTCGTTGAGCGTGGTCGATGGGGTGTTCGACCATTCTTCTGGAAGGTAGAGGAGAAGACAACGGTTGGGACCACCAGGAGGGTATTGTGGCGGGGATATGTTCAGAACGACAGGGTTCACCGGTGTTTTTTCGTTTCGAATGATTTCATGGATATTAGTCGGTCTACAGATGATAATCATCGTCTCTTTATTCACCTGAAGGCAGTTGAGAAGTGTTCTGGTGGATTCATTGCCAGTGTTGGCACAACATTTGGATTACAACTTTGTATTGGTGAGTCCTCATCGGAGGAGGGGATCATTATTGCGATGGCTGTTGCGTATATGGAATTTGCTTCGCTGTCAAAACAGATAGGTGGTGCAACGACTGAGTTGACGGCGGATGATGCTTGTAGGATTATGACAATAGTGATGAATTCTTACTCTGATGTAGTAGAGGACACGGATGATGAGGATGGTGAGGATGATGACCAGGAGAAAAACGTGGAAATCTGAAATTTTTTTTGAATTAGGGGTGAAATTTGTTGCATTCTTATCCAGAATATTGCATTATGTTTTCAACAGGACACCCCCCCATTTCTCCAAAAATCGTCTCCTGGCCGCCTCGACCGAGGCGGTTAGGGGGCGGAATCTTTATTTTTTTGGAGAATTATAATGCCAAAATATTATTTCAGGACAATATCGCGAAGGAACCTTCCATCGTTTGAGCGTGCCAACAGTGTTGGATATTTGATAGAGGGAAACCAGTTATGTGTCATATCTATGACGGAAACTGGTACATCATGGGAGACTCTGAGTGGTGTCGAGATTGATGTTCCGAACAGAAAGATCGTTTCTCAGGTTAGAGCCAGTATTATTGGTTCGATAAAGGGTAAAAAAGTATTCTTAATAGATGTTATAAAATTTGGAAAAGTGTCATTCAAGGGGAAGCCGTGGTCTCTGAGGAGTGATGCTATTGACCAGATAATTGGTCAGGTTGATAGTGTTTTTTCTTTTTGTCGGCCGGTTGCTGTTCAGAGGGGTTTAATACCGGCTTTTGATAATGTGTGTAAAAAAGGTGGGCTTGGGATGATTTTGTGGAGGAGTGGTTTTAACCATCCGTTCCTTTGCCAAAGGATGGAGTGAGATGCTTCCATATTCTGAGAAGATGATGCGGTCGAATAGTTGGAGTAAAGTCAGACCTCCGGTGTGGTACTGGCTTATTGTTGCTCTCGTGTTGGTTGTTCTTTATCTGTTTTCTGGTGGCGATGCTGAAGGGGCTCAGTCGCCATCACAGTCGGATACTGACCGCCTTAAGGTGATTAGGGCGATAGAGGGCATAGAGAAGGCAGAGGGGCGCCAGGCTCGCGCTCTGGAGGGTATACTCAAAGAGCTTGGGAAGATGAAATCTTGTAGATAGTGTTCCGGAGGATAGGATGAACAAGAAAAAAAAGATGTCCAATAGTAAGAAGAAGAAGGAGCAGAAGGAACAGAGAAGGAAAGAAAAACGGCGCCAGATCATAGAGACGATGAATTTCTATTTGAAGCGTAGACGGAATATGCCGAAACCGAAGAAGGGCCAACTTGATGTTCCGTCTGTAACAGATCAAGGTGTAGAGGCAGGGAAAGGTCTTTCTGTTGATGACGTAATCGAATATGCGGATTGTGATGGTGTCGGAAACTGTTGTATCGACCGTCCTATCAGTGTTGAGCCTGGTGATATTTTTAGGATACTAAGGAATTCTGATATTGCTGAAGCCTTTGGTGTAAAGACAACCATGGATTTGTACCGAAAGGAGATTTTGTTCAAAATATACGATGAGAAAACAGGTGTTCCGGTTTGTTTTGTCCGTCCTGTTCCGATGACCAAGGATGAAGATGCTCCGAGGGCGTGTCCATTCTATGTTTCGAAGGGTGGTGATAGGTCCTGTATGCTCGGAGATGATCGGTTTACACAGTGCAAATCAGATCCGATAATGAGGGTTTCTGAGCTTGATGTAGCCGGTAAAATTTGTGGTTGGAAATATTCAACACTTACCGATACGAAATGTGTTGGATGTCCGAGTTCAAAACCAGACAGTCTCCGAGAACAAAGCATATCGAGTTGGCTTGATGTCACTGGGATGTCTGGGGATGAGGGTCGTTATTCTGAGACGGATATGTACGTTCTGTATTCGAATTGGTTAAAGAAATTGGATGCGAATCTCTCAATTAAGCGGATGGCTACGGAGTTCATTTTCAACTGGAGTGCAATGGGCGAAACGGGCGGTCCTGAGGATGTTGCCGATCTGATCATGTCGGCAAGGATCATGACAAAGAGGCTTGTCGAAGAAGGATGGGATGGTGAGAAAGCCGAGCAAGAAGAAGACCAGACAGGAGAAGACAAGGAGTAGATTTTCGAAAGGTTTGATTGTATCTGGTGAAATTGTTTTCTCTGGAGTGCCGAGGCAAGTTGAATTTGAAGGAGATGATGTTTCTGGTGTTTCCTTGAAACGGGTTGGGGATGAAAATATTTTGGTTCTCAGAGTGTCATCTGCGGACAGGGATGTTTTTGATTTTTATAAAGGGACAGGTGATAGAAGATTTTCAATTCGTGCAAGCGATGATCATGTCGAGCTTCTTTGTTATTCTGGTGGTGATCAGTGTAGTGTTGGTTTTTTATCGAGAAGAGCTGAGGAGTTTTTTCGAAATAAGACAGTATGGGGAGCCATATCGCTTGGTTATGTTGATACGTTCAGAATTGGTCGGTCGACTGTTGGTGGTTCGTTTTCATCTGACAAATGGAATGAACTTATGCAGGGTGCGGATCTCATCGAGTTCGTTTCAGATGAGGAGGCAGAGAGGATAATTTCTGATATAGGGGATACTTTGGATACCGAGGTTTATGTGACTGAGGTAACGATAAAGGTGGTCTACGATGAAGGAAAAAGAAACTGAAAAAAACATTGATGAAGATGGAAATCTAACACTGAAACTGACTTCTTTTTTAGTGGAAGGTTGTCCGTTATTTAAGGTTTTGAAGGGCGGAAAACCATGTCCCTATTTTGGTTCTGACGAGAGCTGTAATACGTGCTCATACCATTGGCCGGTTATAGTGAAGAGGATTCTCGAAAAGGCCGGGATGAAAAAGCTTGGTTGCAAAAAGGCGAAAGAGAGAGTCAAATTCCTTGAAGGGGAGCTTGAAAAATTGTCGGGTGCGAGGTCTAATGAACCATCAACTGTCATTGCGAAAGCTGGTATTCAGTTCATGAAGGGGTTACTTTCGAGAGCGACAGTTATTGTTGCAGGTATGGAGGAAAAATATGTCGGATCAATACATAGCGACAATAGTAAAGAGGGTGGAGAAGGGGGAGAGGCTCAATAGGTCAGTAAAGGGTGGGTGTTTTGGTGTTTATGCTCCTGATGATGGTATTTTGGTGTCTTTGGATACACCTGGTGTTCCGTTGATTTATTTGACAGATGGCGAAATTAGGAAAATTTTATCAAAAAATAGTAAGGATGGTTGGGTAAAAGTAGATACTTTGGCTAAACCCGACAAGGAGAATAAAGATGGATTATGAACAAGTTAGATGTACAAAATGTGGAAAGATGGTGCAAGTTACGAAGGGTTTTCTCACACAAGATGGCGTGGCGAACTATGTGTGTGAAACATGTAGCGAGCAAGTACTGGAACGGCGGGTGGCAGATTTTGAGGACCGCAAGGGTGGTCGGATACTACTGACGGATTAGATGGACAAGAAAGATCGCCGCAGGCCGTGTAGGCTCTGTGGAAAAGATCTCAATACGTGGGGTCCAGACAGGAAGGGTATATGTCCTGATTGCGCTTCTGCCAGGCGCAAGACCCTTATTCGATGTGCTGGACGCTGCAAGAGATTGCATGAATTGGGTAGGATGGAATCAGTTGTTTTAAATTTCACTCCTGGAAAAAAAGGAGGACGAAAGCTGATAATTTATTATTGTCTTACGTGTTTGACTCAGGCCCAATCGAGGGCAACGACTATTTTTGATGAGCAACAAGAGGCCATATCGAAGGCTGAAGCCAGATTAAAACGGGGTAGAAACGGAGGTTGAGTAAATGAGATTCTTTTTACTCTTTTCTTTTTTTCTTATTTCATCGGCCGACAGTTCGGTTGATACAGATGGAGTGTCTGATGCAATACTTGGTTTACATACCCAACAAGGTCCTGGAAAATCGTATATCGTCTGGAGTGAATGCGGTAGGAACTTGAGGGGTAAAAAGGCTCAAAATAGAGCAGAAGAGTATGCTGGGTATATAGCGTCTTCAATTCTTGATGTTCGTAGGCGATATACTGAAGACATCAATCCAGATCATGTTGTTGCGATTCTTTATCGAGAATCGTCAAATAATGAATGTGCGATAGGTCGGAAGGAGATCGGTGAAATTTTTGGTCGGTCCGGAGAGAAGGTAACGAAGGTTGCTATAGAAAGAAAACTTCGGGAATGGAGTAGTGCGAACAAGTACGCTTACAGGGCATGTAGGAAGAGAGGTAAGTCTGTAGATCTTGATTGTCTTGATAGGAATATGTCGAAAATAAATTCGAATTTCAGAGGGATTTATGGTTGGGATTTGGGAGCAAGTCAGTTTCGATGGCCAGGGTCTCAAACGAGATCTCGGAAAGTGGTTATGCCGGATGGTGAGTCTGTTGGCGTCTCGCTGAAAACGTTGATGCATGCAGAGGTGAGTATCCAGATGTTGGTTGAAGATCTTGCCCTGTACAAGAAGAAGTGTAGATCACATCGCCACTATATTCGGAAGCGAGGACGGCGTGTCTTATTGGATACCGAGGATGCCTATTTTGTTCATCATCACACCGGCGAACGGGCGTGGAGTGAGAGGTACTGGAAAAGGGTTAATAAACATCTTGTTTCGATAGACAGTAATCGTTCAAAAAAACTATTGGCGAAAATAAGTTCACAACACATCCTTTAATTATTTCCTTAATCATTAAAAATATAATTGCTGTACTGCAAAACGCTTGACCGATATGAAGGCGATATGGTAATACTTTTCATTGTCCTGTTTTGGTTTTTGGAGAGAAAATATGAGCACTATGCAATCTACCCCTAATATGGGGGTAATAGGCAATTCAGATGAATTGTCAGGTGTTGGTTTTGTCCAATTGTCGTTGCTTGTCCTGTTTGATCCGGAATTGACGGCAAGCCAAAAAATTCTCTACTGCATCCTTCTTCGTTTTTCTCGTAACAAGTCTATGTGTTGGCCAGGAGTCGAGCGTTTGGCGAGGGCAACTAGATCCACTGAGCGGACGGTTCAGAGAAATATGGATGCTCTTGAAAAGAAGGGACTGATTGTTCGAATCAGGAGGCCGACAAAAACCAACACTTATGATCTTGGGAGATTTCGTGAAGTATATGGTCATGGTAAAAATTGTAATGTCATCAAGGATGAAGCACTGGATGCTTTTTTGACTGCTGGTGAAGACAAGATTGTTGAATGGATTGTTCGAGGAAGAGATTTTTTTTCTGGTGAGTTCAGTGATGAAAATCCGGATGTTGATAATGGTCCTGATCTAGATGATGGTGTCGAAGATGGTTCTAATGAATATGAATATGCAGATGTAGATATGACTCTTCCGGCTTCTTCTGGTTTGCCTCCTGCTCAAGAGGTTCCTGTCATTACTAGGAAAAATAGGACTTTCGAGGATGCTCTTGCAGCTAGCAAAGAGAAACAGGAGAAGTCAAAAAAAGCAACAGAGCGGAGAATTCAGCGACGGAAGGATTTAAATAATGGTCCTCCGAAAAAGAAAAAAGGAAAGAAGCCAGATTTCCCAGATGAATCGATTGAAAATCTTTTTGATAAATGTGATGAGTATACCTACAAGGATCTTGAGGAGGAGTGGCGGCTTGTTGTTAGAGAAGCTTTTCCGAAGGTACCCGGAGTTTCCCCACCATGGACAGGTAAGCAATACGGCATTGTGAAACATGCTGTTCAGAATTTTGAGGATGATGGAGTTCCAAGAGGAAAGGTATTTTGGGCTTTTATTGAGACAATAAGGAAATGGGATGATTTTGTTGAAAAATTCGGTATAAAAAACTACCCTTCTGTGCAATTAGTTGCAGGTTATGGATATACATGGTTTCCTGAGCTGTGGAGTGGTAAGAAGGCGGGTGGACCAGGAGGAAGAGAGCAAGCCAGGAAGATGAGGGATTGGGATGAAACACGAGCAACAGAGACAGAAAGGAAGGGAGGTCTTACCTTCCTATAGTCTTCTCAGGTCCGGTCCTCCTCGTAAGTTGACGGCCGGTATGCTCAGGAGGATGAACATTCCTGAGGATTATTGGCGTGTGACCTTGGAAGGTGTTGGTCCTGATGAGACCAGGGATATTGTTACGAAATATCTTGTCAATATCGCAGGTGCGTTGAGTCAGGGTATTGGTATGGTCATCAATGGTGAATATGGTTCTGGTAAAACCAGTATAGCTATTCTTTGCCTTAAACAAGCGAGGAGGCTTGGAGGTACTGGTTTGTATTTGACGGCTCCAGAGTACCTTCGTGACGTTTTTAGGGGTGTAATGTATGATGATACTCTGACTGTTGAGAGACGTTCTGCCGAGGTAGATCTCCTTGTGATTGATGATTTAGGCAAAGAGGCTGTCAATATTATGAGTGAGAAGGATGCTTCTGCGGCGATGTTTGTTGCTCTTATGAAGGAGAGAGCATCGTCGAGTAAATCGACGATTATTACCTCGAATTTGACTATTGATATGATAGAGAAGCTCTATGGTAAGGCTTTTCGTGAGAGTATCCGGGAGAAGTCTCCAATGTTGACAGCATCCTGTGTAAAAAGAACAAACGAGGCAGTAAAGAACTTTTTTGAAGGGAATTAACTGCCTGTTTTGGAGAATGGGGAATGGATCTTGATCTTGCTTTCATGAAGGCAATTTTATCGCAAGAAGGTGCGTTCAACCAGGCCAGACATTATGGCATTACTGGTGAGATGCTCAAGGGTGACGGGGTAAAATGCTGGGATTTTGTTTGTAATCATTATTCAGAAAACGGTGAGGTTCCGAGTGAGGATCTGACTTATGCAAAAATAGGTATTTCTCTTCCTGAGAGTGCTGACGGTATAAAGAGTCTTATTTCGGAAATAAAGAATAGGTCATTATGGGAACGTTCTGTTGCCATGCATGAGAAGATGGGCGACATCCTCGATGATCGTTCAAACATGGAAGCTCTTTTACCCCTTGTGAATGAATACCTTGTCGATATTTATAAATCGGACGTTGCTGGACAGAAAATCGGGAGCTTGCTTGCTCTTGGTCCTGATGTGATGGCGTTTTATAATCGGTTGAAAAACGGAGAGAGAGGTATTCTGACACCTTGGGCTGAGATGAACGATGCGACTCTCGGTTGGTGGCCGGGGGATTTTGTCGTTTTTGCTGCACGTATGGGCGTGGGTAAATGTGTCGAGAAGGGGACGTTGATTCCAGATCCAGACACAGGGGTGTATCGAACTATTGAAGATATTGTCAAAGCGAGGGGGCGTGTTTTGACGAGGGGGCGGTATGGGGTGGTAGAGGATGTGACTCCTAGTGCGCATTTATGTACTGGCAGGAAGGAGTGTTTGAGGGTCATTACTCGAAGTGGGTATGAAGTGGTGGCAACACCAGAGCATCCATTTTCAGTTGTTGGTGGGTGGTCGAAGGCGGAAGAGCTTAGGCCAGGAGATTTTGTGGAGTCTGTAAAGTGGATGCCTGAGCCCAAGAAGATCAATGACGAGATAAATGAGGATGATGTTATATTGGTTGCTGCACTTTTAGCAGAGGGTGGTCTGACAACGAATCCTCCTAAGTTTTCTAACGCGGATCCAGATATTTTGGCTGCGGTAAGACGATCAGTTGGGCGGCATGGGTGTATTTTGCATAAGCATAAGGGCATGAATGAATCGACGTGGGCGATAACATTAGAGGATGAACATGAGCGCACGCATAGTCTTTGTAATCCGGTAAGGGATTTGCTTGATAGTGTTGGAGTTGGATATGAGAAGTCTATCGATAAGGTAATTCCTGATTTTGTTTTTTCTCTTAGTAATAGGCTCTTGTCAAAATTTATTGGGATGTTTTGGTCTTGTGACGGTTCGGTTGAGTCAAGAAATAGGCTTTCTGTTGGACTTGGATCTGAAGTAATGGTTCGACAGCTGAAGAGGTTATTGCTTCGTTTTGGAGTAACAGGTCGTGTCAGGAAAAAGGTGAACGGCGGATTTGATTCGTGGGAATTGCTTGTTCATTCGTCTTGTATTTTTAACTTTCAGAGTTCGATTGAGATGTTTGGTGAAAAGCGGGACCGGTTAAGCAGGATGAGGACTGGGGTGAACAGGAATGTTGATGCTGTGCCCATGACTGATTGGTTAAGAGAGAAGCTGGAGAGCATTTTTAATGAGTCGTGTGTGAAAATATCGGAAGTAGGTAGAAGGCTTGGGTGGAAGTCATGGTTTAGTCGTAGAAACGTGTTTCAATACGACACTATCAGCAAGCGGATGCTGGGAGCCATCGCTGATGTATATGGCAGAATGGACCTTTTGGATCTGTGTCTTCCCCATTGGGATGAAGTGATCTCTGTTGAGCCAGTTGGCACCAGGGAGGTGTATGACCTAACTGTTCCAGGGACACACTGTTTTATTGCTGATGGTCTGGTGGCCCATAATACATTCACTCTTTTATTACTTGCGAGACAAGCATGGGTCGATGGTCACAAGGTCTTGTTTGTTGGAACTGAGATGAATCGGTTGAATCTCGCGATGAGGTTTTATTCGATACATCTGAAATTACCATATAGAGATTTCCGTCGTGGTCGTTTGGTTACAAATATGGAGGAGCGTGCTCAGTCTGCTATCGAGATGATTTCTGGAGACAAAGGTTTGAACGTGGTTGGTGATGATTTTGACGCCGACATCAATGTTATAATTTCAGCTGTAGAGCAAACACGTCCTGATATTGTTTTTGTCGATGGGATTTACTTGGTAAAAAACAAAGGACATGACCGGCATACAAGAGTATCGAATACCGCAGATGATCTAAAACGTATGGCTAAGAGATTACAAGTACCGGTTATTGCCACGACACAATTCAATCGTGAAGTTTCTAGTAATACCAGAACAGGTATTTCTGCTGAGAACATCGGTATCTCTGACGTCATAGGTTGGAATGCTGATGTTATGTATGGGCAGTTCCAAACGGACGATATGAAAGAGGACTTGGTGATGGGGTATCGTCCACTGAAGTTGAGAGAGGGCAAGGGAAACGAGTTTTTTGTGAAGTGGGATTTTGACACGATGGATTTCCGTCAGGACGCCACGTCTGATGATGTTGATAAGAAATACACTGATAATTATGATGGTATACCGGGTGCGACAGTCGATGGTGGGGATTATAGCGATGAGATTTTCTGATGGATGCCGACAAAATATTTACTCTACTTGAACGTCTTGGATGTGAAAGAATACGGAAAGTAGGAGATGAAATTTCGTGCAGTTGTCCGTTTGGAGAAAATCATAAACGTGGGGATCGCAGACCTTCTTTTGGTGTCAGGATAAATTCTGAAGATAAGAGTCCCTATAATTGTTTTTCGTGTGGCGCCAGGGGCGCTATGGAAGGTTTGGCAATACAGACTGGTAACACTGATCTTGTTCCTGATTATAAACCAAAAAAAATAAAACGAAGAACGTGGCACTATCAAACGAAGAAGCGTCGATTCAGTAATGCTGATCAGAGTAAGCCGGTGTTTTTTAAGGATGAGCGGCTTAAACCATTTGTTGGTGTTTTGTCTGGTTATCTGAAGAGACGTGGGATAACGATTGATACAGCAAAGAAATGGGAGCTTGGTGTTGATAGAAGATATGATAGGGCCATCTTCACGACAAGAGATTACAAGGGAAGACTTGCAGTGATCATAGGCAGGGACATAACGGGATCCGGTAACCGTTCAAAATATTCAAATTATATTTTGGATGTACCGAATGATGTGATGATTCCTTTTAAGCCAAAAGGCAGGAATGATAGTGACTTCATTGGTCCTACGAAAAAGTTTTTTTTATATGGAGAACATATTTTTTGGGGTGAAAAAGATAAAGAGGAGAATCGTAAAAAAGACTTGATTGTTGTTGAAGGTCCAATGGATGTTTTGAAGATGTATCAGTATGGATTTTTTGCTGTTGGTGTTCTTGGGTCCTATCCTAGTGAGCAACAGGCAAATAAATTGGTCGAACTTACTCCAAGAAATGGACGGTTAATTGTCATGGCTGATGGTGACAAGGCTGGTGATCGGATGACGAAAGGGATAGCTCAGGAAATTCGAGGGAGAATACCAGTTTATGACGCGACTCTTGAACCAGGGTATGATCCTGGTGATGCATCGATTGAAGTAATAAATGTCGCATTAAGCGACGCAAGGATTATTAAGTTGACACATTAACGATGGCGGATATATGAAATAATTAATGCTCCGGTAGTTGGGGCTACGTTTTGACCATTATGGTCAGTATATTTTTGTGCAATGGCACATCACACCAGGAGGATGAAATGAGCGAAAATTGGTTCAAACATGGCGTTACAGAAGAAGACGTCGAAAAGGTAAAGAAGGAAGTCGCGAGCAGGCAAAGGTCTCCGATGAGACTTTGGCTCAACGAAAAAGAGTCAAAAAAGATCATTATTCTCGATGATCAACCGTTCTCAATTTGGGAACACCACATGAAGATCAACGGCAAGTGGGGTAATTTCTTTTCGTGTCCAAAGGGATTCAGTGATGATGGTGTTTGTCCGATCTGTATGTCTGGGAACAATCGTCAGTTCTCTGCATTCATTTCGATCATCGACTGCACGGGGTACAAAAACAAGAAAGGTGAAACGGCGGGCAAGTATTCTCGTAACTTGTTTGCAATGCCGGAAACCGTCCTGGATCGGTTTTTGGCCTATCGAACCAAGCACACAACATTGGTTGGTGCATTGATCGAGATCCAGAGGACCTCAGATAAGGCTCCACGGCTCGGCGACGTATGGGACGTACTGAAGACAGGGATCGATGTCGAGAAGGATGAGAAGCTTTGGTGGAAGTCCAGAGAGGATGGTAAAAAACATCCTCCGGAGCCCTTCGATTACAAGAAGATCTTTGCTCCGAAGACGGCTTCTGAGCTTCAGGCGTTGGCCTCAGGAGCTTACAGCGGTGATGGTGATGAGAAGTACTCCGGAGGTGGAGGTGGCGACTATCAGCCTCCTAAAGAAGGTGGAGACGACGACGTCATCTATTAGCCTCTAACACCACCATTTTTCTAGTGATGAAGAATAGGGAATAGGATGGACATCGATGGACATCACAATTTCAAATTATGCTTGGATGAAAAAGAGTCAGCTCACTGCAAGTCAGATTGAGAAGATAAAAGAGAAGCTGACGATAAAACCGAGGAGAACGTATCGAAAGCAAGAGGATCCAGATCCGATTGCTCTTTACAGTGAGGAGGAAGAACGTATAGGTATTCCTCGGAGTTATTTTCTTGAGCGAAGACAGTTGAACCATAACATCACCGTTGATGTGTCTATGGGTAGAGAATTATCTTTAGAGTTCAATGGAGAGCTTCGTCCTGACCAAGCAAAAGCTGTGAATTCTGTGATGATGAACAAGGTAAGTGGTGGGATGGGAGGTGTTGTTCAGGCTGCCCCGGGTTGGGGTAAAACTGTTATGTCATTGAATCTGTTTACGAGGATTGGAAGGAGCACGATTGTTATCGTGAACAAGTCCTTTCTTTTGAAGCAATGGATAAAAAGGATAAAGGGAACGAAAGATAAAGAAGGCAGGATCATAAAGCCTGGATATGTTCCTGATGCAAAAGTTGGAATAATCCAAGCGTCAAAAATTGAGTATGGTCCCAATTACGATATTTCGGTAGCGATGATACACACTCTTTCTGAACACATGGACGATCTTCCTGCTGATTTTTGGAGTTCCTTTGGCCTTGTCATTACCGATGAGGTTCACAGAATTGGTGCCCCAACCTGGGGATGTGTTGTACCAAAATTCAATGCTTCCTATCGTCTCGGAGTTACAGCAACTCCAAGACGAAAAGATCGTGCTGAGAGTGTTTTCTTTTGGCATATCGGAGAAATTATACATGTTTCGAAGACAAAACGTGTAACGCCTCGGTTGCGTCGAGTCTTTACACGTTTTGTTCTTCGTTCTTCCAGAAGCTATAATCCGGAATTGGCAAGTCCTGAGAGTCAGGTGAGACGGCTTGTTGCTGATAAGGATCGTAATGAATTGATCGTATCAGAGTTGTTGATGGCGGCAAAAAGGGGCAGGAAAATTATAGTCCTTAGTGAGCGTCGTAAACATCTTGAAACTTTGGATGAGATGTTTACGGAGCATAAACCAACAAAAACAGTAGATGGCAAAGAGGTTTTGATAACGTCTGCTTATTATGTTGGTGGTATGAAAGATGAGGATCTTGACGAGTCTGAGATGGCGGATGTGATTTGGTCAACATATAAAATGACAGCTGAAGCCCTCGATATAGAAGCTCTTGATACTGCGTTTTTTGTGAGTCCAGTTTCTGATCCAGAACAGGCGGCTGGACGGATAATGCGGGTATATGCTGACAAAGAACCACCTGTCATAACGGATTTTATTGATGCCGGTGTTTCTGAATTTGCAAGACGATGGAACAGTCGAAAAGAGTTTTATGTGAAAGAGGGAATGTATGTTCCGAAGGATGGTGAGTAATGTTCGAGTCGGCAACATCCATGGAGTGTCCTGGTTTTCACGAATGGTTTTCTAAACAAAATCAGAAAGAGAATCTTATTGGTTTTGCTTCAAGATGGTTTTATGGAAAGAGGAGAGGAGTTTCTGGTGATCTTGGTAGCAAGTATGAGAAGTGGGCAAAGGTCGCTAATATGGCTCCAGTGCGTATCAGAGAGGTGGTTAAATACGGTCTAAAGGAAGCATGGGAAGATTTTTCTAGTCAATTATATGAAGGCAAGATTGGTAATTTCAGAGTTATAGATGGTGAAAATAGTCAGCACAGGGTTCATTCGACTATTCATCGATTGACTAGGATGTTTAAAGTAGATGGTTTGTGGGGGCCACCTATTGATACGGCAGAGATTATTGATGTATGTCGGTTTAATGGTCCAGTTGCCAAGGTTGGTTCAAGTGCTGGTTTGACTGTGAATCTTGGTAATTGGGAGAGTGCTCGTGTTGATTCATGGGTTGAGTTTCCTTGTTATCCCGAGGAAGCCAAAGGGATGTCATTGTTTGCTTCAAGGTTTGTATCAGATAGGATCGATGAAGCACTCGATGATCTTTTGGGTGTAAAAGCAAATCCAAGAGTACTTGAGGAAATAGCTGAGTCTGGTTCTGAGAAATTTGAGCCTATCAAAAAAGTGTTCAAGGCCAAAGAAGGGGTTTTGGATAAAGATGTAGAAGCGGACGAAGAAAAAGAAGAAGTGGTTGGTGATTCTGTGGATGATTCTGAACCATCTATCGATGATAATGTAATCTATGAACCACCTATTGAAGATGATGATGATATATTGTTTTAGGAGGCTGTGATGCCAAAAAAAACAGATGGTCCACAAGAAGATGCTGCCACGACAAGAGCCAGGCTACTTGGAGATCAAATAAAAAATATGAAAAAGACGTATAAAGGTTTGAGTCCACTTGCCAATGCTCGTGACGATGAGCGATTAATTGTTCCGAGGGTGTCAACGGGTCTTTATGCGTTGGATGTTGCAATGAACGGTGGGTATCCTATTTGTAGGATGACGCTTGTTTATGGGGATGCCAAGGGTGGAAAAACTACGATGCTTCTTCGGGGGCTTGCAAACATGCAACGCCTTTGTGGAAATTGTTATAAGCCAGCTGAGTTCGGAGATGGAGTGGTAAAGCTTCCTGATGCGCGTACCGGTGAAATAAAAGAGATAAAAACTCAAGTTATAAAAAATTGTTCGTGTGGAAAACCGAAAGACATTGTTGCATTGTGGTGTGATTCAGAAGGTGTCTGGTTGCCGTCATGGGCCAAGACGCTTGGAGTATGGGCTGAGAAGGTTATTCTTATGAGGCCGTCTTTTGGAGAGCAAGGCTACGACATTATAACTGGATTTGCTCAGACTGGACTCATTGATTTGATGGTTATTGATTCGTTGGCAGCTATGACGCCGTCAGACGAATTAACGGGTGGGATGCAGGAAAGTCAACCAGGTGTTGCAGCGAGGATGAATAATAAATTCATCAGAAAAATAATTAGTCTGATGAACCTTGGTTTCCAGGCGGATGTTGGGATGACAATCTGGGCTATCAATCAGTTTCGTGAAAAAATTGGTGTGCAGTTTGGTAGCAATAAAACTCTTCCAGGAGGTAAAGGTCAACTTTTTGCTGGGACAATTGAACTGGAATTCAATCCTGGAAAAGTGACTTTGGATGAGAACGATGAACCAATACTTGGTGAGTTTCGTTGGGTTGTCAGAAAGAACAAGGTCGGTACCTCTGGCGGGAAGGGATCATACAAGCAATGGATGTCGGATACTGATATATTCAAGATTGGTGACCTTCAGGAGCATGACACTGTAATTGCAAAAGCGGTCGGAATGGGAATGGTTGATCACCCAAATAGTCAGACATACGAGTTTGATGGAAAAAAGTTTCGAGGGATCAATCACTTGATTAGGTACCTTGGTGAAAACCCTCATCGATACGATGCATTGAAGAGTGAGATGCTTCTAAAGAAGCTTCACCTGGATGAAGAATATGACTAAACCGAGGACTATAGCTGGATTAATAGGAAGGGTACTGCGGAGTGATCCGGGTTGTGATTCTTTGAAAATCCATATTGTGAATGGTGTAAAACGTCTTGTCGTCTTACTGTCATCTGTTCAGGCTAAGATTGATTTGAAGGATGATGTTGAACTTCCACTTTTGAATTCAAGCAGATTTAGTCAGATTATCGATGGAACCATAGAAATTCGGTATCTTTTAGAGTGGGATATTTCTCGTGTTGGTTTTGATAAAAAAGAAACGATGAAACCTTTTTCATTCGGCAATAAAGATCTTACCAGACGAACAAGAACGGCTGTCACGGTCCAGGAAGAAGAAGTGGCATCGATGATAGGGGGACGGCGTCACATTGGCTCAGGTGCCATTCCTGGGATTAAGAGTGATGCATCAAGTGATCACTGGCAAGTCGAGGCAAAAAGAACGGAGCGAAAGACATTTGGGCTGAGTATTGATCTTCTTTCGAAGATAACAGCGGAAGCGTCTGTCCAAGATAAGACGCCTATGATGTACATTACTTTCGCAAATATACCTCATGGTGTCAGGATGTCTGATACATGGGTTATTATCCCGAAATCAGAATATGAGAAGCTTAATGTTTGATTCATTGTTCATTTTTCTTTTTGGGATTACGAGATTGTTTTCTGTTTTATGCGTTGGTGAATCTGATTTCGTATTTTCTGTTGACACTGCATTACCGGGTAATAATGGTTTTCTGAGATGGAAATATGATTCTGGTGATGGTCTCCATTTGTCTAGTTATGGGAAGGCAGTCTTTGGTAAATTTGTTGCTGATACCATCGTGCGTGTTTCGAAATGATGATAAATAAGTACATAGAGGATGTTGGCATTGAGCAGGTATTGGCATTATCCAATGATGAAAAACTTAATGTGCTCAGAGAAGTTGATTCTGTAAGGGTATGGGGTGATCGTAGATGGGATCAGGTAAATAGTGCTTCCTTTGAGAATCGTCTTCTTTGGAGGGTTTACGAAATTGATGGCAAGCCAGTTGATAGACAGGTTGAACTTCGTTTTTGGCCATTAGAGGAAACAAATAAAGATATTTTATTTGATCTTGATCTCAGGATAGTTGGAATGTTTCGAACCTTGAAGGGTGTAGGTGTAAAGCGTCCGTCTATTGTTGGGTATCATGTTTTTTTTCATCGTTTGTTTGAGAGGGAAATTGCTGATTCATATGATGGTAGTCCAAAAAAGTGGACTTCTGTAAATATTGTTTTGAATCGTCTATACAGTACGGCTAGAATTGCGACAAGATATGATCAGTTTGATAAATTTGGTCCGATAATCAGAGAGCGTGACGGAAACATTACGTTTGATTATACGAGAGAAGTATTGGCTCGTGAGCTTGTGAAACGTGGGCTTATGAAGAGGAAAAAGGCTGGGCGATGAAAAAAGAGGCTACTATAACTGTCGTCGAGGATCGTTGTGACAGGTGCAATGCTTTGTTTTCGATTGAGCATGTTTCTGATGGAGAAACATTGAGGGCAAAAAAAGGTTCTAAGAAATTTGGATCTTTTCGGATGCAGCTTGGGACTGGTGATGATGCCAAGGTCCTTTCCTATGAACATATTTGTGAGACGTGTGCCAATAAAGCTCTTACGATGATGAAGGCCATGGGGAAGGTTGACAGGACAAGAGGGGGGACAAAAGGGGGGACGAGGGGTTCTGGAAAAGGTAAGAAGTGATGTTGAGTTATGAATATACGAATGATGCGAATCTTGTTTACTCTTTGTTAAGGAGGATACAAGGAAAGCTTCCGAAGACGAAAGTCAAATTTTCAGATAGTGATGAGATGCGAGTCAGGGTGAAAGGGAATACTATTTGGATGCCAAACCAGAAAGCTTTTGCTCGTGATCATATTCGGGCTTTGAAAATGTTGGCATGGGCATATGTTTTTTGTCTTGATAAGAATGAGCGGCCGTTTGTTCATTGGCTTTTCTACTGGTTTCCTGTTTATTTTTCTGTTTTTTCGTTCATCTCTGTTTTGGCTATTTGGTTCAGTAAGTTTTTTTTACTGTTTTTTTTGTTTTCGTTTTTTTTGTTTTCGAGAAGGAAACAGAGATGTCAATTACTTGCTAGAGCTTATGCAGCTGTTCTTGCCGTTAATATCTGGAGGCATGGTACTGTCTTGAAGGATACCAGGAAGTGGATAACGGATAGGATTACTGGTCCATTCCTTCTGAAAAGAATTGATGCTGAAGAAATTATCAATGAGTATGAGATGTTGATAATTCGTGTTGATTCAATCAAGCAAGAGAATATTCTGGATTATTCAGTTGCTTTTGTCGATTTATATGAGGTTTTGACGGATATAGACTTGGAGGAGTGATGTTAGATCAGATGAATAGTTTGCGCCCATCATGGGTAAGATACAAAGACATGGGTGGTCCTCTATACAGAGGAAAGAAGGAGAAGGGAAAAGGCTTTTTATTTGAGTATGATCCACTATTGCCGTGGGGGGTTTGGACTCAGATACTTGGAGTCGTGGCAGAGTGTGAAGGACGTTATGATACGGTTGTTATGTATGACAATACAGGTGTAACGTTTGGTGTTTTTCAATGGACGTTCACGTCTGGGAGACTTCAGCGTTTTCTTGAGTTCATGAAATCGATACCAGTTTACGATTTTGTTGAGGGTATCGATACAACGGTTTTTGAAAATCTTTGTACTGTTGGTGGTACACAGGTTTTTGAGGATTTTGGTTTCAGGATCAAAGAGGGTTTTTTCTGGGCAGAGAGTGATGGAAAATACCAAAAAATGAATCCATCGATAGCAGCTCAAAAGAATCGTATTGTTAGGATATGTCTCGGTGAAGAGGGTGGTGGAAAAAAACAGGCATTGGATCTTTGTCGGTTGTTTGCTGTCATGGGACAGCAGCCTGAGGTTCAGGAGATCCAGCAGGATTATGCCAAACTTGAATTCAAGAAATCTTTAGGTTATCAGCGACCGCCACTGGGGAAAGTTGGTGGTACGATACGAGGATTACTTCCTGATGAGTTGTGGGGAACTCCTACTCCTGCAATCTTTTTTTCGTTATGGCAGAACCTTCCAGGCGGATCATATAAGTTGTTTTCGAAAGCGATGCTCAGGTGCAAAAAGGAAGGTCTGGTTGATTTCGATCCTTCTGTTGGTTTTATCAATGTGAAGGATCCTGAGGCGGTTACGTACAGAGTATGGGAGGAGCTTTGTTTGACCAGAATTGCCGATTGGGGTTTTGGTTCGAAGCAGTATATCAAGAGTGGTGGAAAAAACCCTCCGAGGATTATGAGGATTAAGCCAGCCATTGAGAAGTACTATGGGAAGGTGTTGCCATGGATAGGGAAGTGAATGGCTCCAGGGTGTCTCCTGTTGAGCCTGACAGGATACGGCTTCCGGATGAGAGAGAAGCTATTACTCATAAATTTGTACTTCCTTTTGGAGAGGAGGATTATGTGGCCACTGGGCAGACCAATTCATCTGGTGAACCACTTTATATCCAGAGAAAGGTTGATCTGAAGGGGTATGTCACCGTTGGTCTGTATGAGGATGGCAGACCTGGTGAGATTTTTTTGAAGATCGGCAAGGCCGGTGGGATGTGGAGAGTGTATGATGCTCTTGCTATAGCAATTTCTGTTGGGCTTCAGTATGGTGTCCCAATAGAAGCATTTATACGGAAGTTTCAGCATGTTCGGTTTGATCCATCTGGCGTAACCAAGAGTGTTTTGATTCCGACCATGAAAAGCATTCCAGATTATATCGCAAGGTGGCTCAAAACCCGTTATCCTCTGTCCGAGGAGGAGCCGGTTGTGTCGATGGTAGAAGATGATGTGGAAGATGAAGATGGTGTAGATGGTATAGAGGGCAATGATGAAACTATCGAGGATCAGGGAGAAGCTTCAGGAGAGGAAGTTTCTGAAGCCGAGTAGACGTCTTTTTGAGTACAATAAAAGATTTAGGGCTATCCGAAAAAAGGAGCCCATGAAGGCTGGTGACAGCTTCAGGGCGAGTAGCCTGGGGTATGTTTGTATTCGAGAGGAAGTGCTTGCCAGTAGATATGATTTTTTGAGAGAAGAGCATATTCCACCTGGTCTACAAATCACCTTCGATATAGGAGATGTTTTTCATAATCTTTATAGGGACTTATATTTTGGTCCGATGGGTGAGTGGCAAGGGGCCTGGAAGTGTCTTCATTGTGGTTGGGACACTGATGAGGCTGGTTGGTCTGAGCCTCCAGTTTTAGGAAAAACTCCAGGTGTTTTGTCGAAAATGCCTGTAAAATGTGGTGGTTGTGGTGCACCTTTTGTAACGTTTGATGATAAAGAAGATGTTTATGGAACGTTCAAGGAGTGGTATATTGCTGATGAACGACACTTTATTCATGGTCACCCTGATGGATGGAATGTTGTACTTGGAAAGCCTAGAGTTCTCGGTGACTTAAAGAGTCAATCTGCAAATAGTTTCCCTTCTAGAAGGTCTGTGGAGTCACTACATAAGGTGCAAGTTCTATCGTACATGCATATGTCAGAGGACAAGCATGGTGCTCTCTGGTATTTGAACAAGTCACCATGGGGTGACTCTCCCTCTTTTTTAAGGGATTTCGAAGTGGAGTATGACCGTGATCTATTTATGAAACTTGTTGCACAGCCGATGGAAAAATTGCAAGATGGACTAGCTGGGGGATCTCTCCCTGAGAGAGTGTGTGCCAGTAGAGTTTGCCCTCGGGCTAAGGACTGTCAGCTCGCTGACATTTGTTTTGGTTAGGATGGAGAACTGATGGATTGTTTCAAATACAGACCTGATATTATGGCGAAGATAAGAGAGGATTTTGGTTCTGTTCGACCGGCACTACCGAGGGGGGTGATGCTTATTTTTGACGAGATTGTTCAGGAGACGACAACGGAGGCTGGCGTAATTCTGCTTGCTAAAAATGCAAAGAATTTCAATTTCAGGTTTGCTACGGTTTTGGGTGTTGGTAAGAAGGTTATATCAGTGTCTCCTGGAGACCGTGTTGTGATAAGTGTGTACATGGGGAAAGAATTTGAATATCAGTATTCTCATGTGTGTAAGATGAAACTTGTGTCAGAGGACCAGATTGACGCGAAAATCCTCTGAGGATGGTGAAAAGTGGATGGTGCTGCCGGGCTAGATTTGTCCCTTAGGAATACGGGGATGTGTTATGTCCCACCGGGATGGAATGGTCATTTCGATACTTTATTTCTGTCTTCTTTTGGTACTGTAAAAACAGCTCCTACGTATGGGAAGGCACAGGTCAAAGCCTTTGAAGAGATCAGGCGGTCTCTTGATATTGCGAACAGGATAGTTGGGTTTTTGAAGGGGCATGAAGCAAGAAATGTGTCTATCGAGGGGTATGCGTATTCGTTTGCCGGAAAAAATAAACATGAGGCATCTGCATCGGTAACAAAACTCGCTGAGCTTGGGGGTATTGTTAAATCTCAGATTATGTTGTCGTGTAGGACTGCTCCAGTGGTCATACAGCCGAATTCTGCCAGGAAAATGGTGGTTGGTCCTTTGAAGCGAGGAGGAGCAAAGGAACAGGTCAAGGTTATTCTAAAGACGTTTGGATTTAACTTTGACAATCTGGATGAGATGGATGCTTTTGTGACGGGATATGCGCTTTATTGTGAGGTCAATGAGATTGAGAGTGTTTTCTTGAGTTGATTTTGGAGGATGAGTTGTCAAGATTGTCCGGGGTAGATGGGAGTGAAGACGTGAGCAGAGGAACCAACTCGTGGGACGGGTCTGGAGATGTGATAACAGATGTAATCTACAGCAGAACCAGAAATGGCGATGAGGCATGTAGTTTCAGAATCGCAGTGAATCAGGCTTATAAGCCGACGCTGTATCTGCGGATCAATGTGTATGGCGGTAACGTCATAGTTTGTCGTAAACGTAACCTCGGTATCGGCGATTTCGTTGTTATCGGTGGTGAGCTAATGAATAGGAAAGGGAAGGATGATGTTCTGATAGAGGTACGGTGTCAGGACATTGTCATTCGACAGTCTGAAGGAGCAAGAAATGCCGGACAAAGACAACAGTGATAAGAGGAAGAATAAGGACAGGAAGGGCAATCTGACGGTTGTTGATGGTGGTCCTGATCTTGGAGTACAGATTATCCCAATAGAGAAGGATAAGGTCCATGGGAAACTCAGAAAGAAGATTGTAGAACTTCAGTCATCCATCGATAGGTCGAGGTGGGAATTGGCTGGAGAGCTGAACAAGGTGAATGACAAAACGCTTTATGTTCAGTGGGGGTATCCATCCTGGGAGAAGTACGTTTCTGGTGAAGTTCATCTGAACGTCAGAACGGCTCAGTATCTTTGCGCGATGTATGTTTTCTTCACCAAAAAGCTTGGTGAGAAAATTGCAGATGATCAGGAACGCGAGGAGATGATTGAGGCAGTGAAGGAGCTGGGCTGGACGAAGGCAAGGTGTCTTGTCGATATTTGCACACCGAAGGACTATAAGGAATGGTTCGAGCTGGCAAGAAAACTATCAAGTTCTGAGCTGGAGGCTGAGACGAAAAAGGCTCTTGTCAGGAAGAACGGTGGCGATCCCGACAATGTTCAGAGTATGAAGACTTTCACCACGAAGTTGGCGGAAGGTCAGCAGGAAATTGTTGACCAGGCTTTTGAGATTGCCGGTGGAATTGCTGATTCAAAGAAGCGTGGTCATCTTCTTTCTTTGATCTGTCAGACCTTTGTTTCTGACAATATGTCGAAGGATGAGGGCAAGGAGAAGAACAGGAATAAGATGCTGCGGAGAATTGCGGCAACGTATGGTGTCGAGCTGATCGTCATTGATCCCGATACGAAGAAAGTCCTGTTGGGGAAGAAGCTTCTCGAAAAAGTATCGGCTACTTCTAACGAGACAACGGAAGGGTCTTTAGGGGAGGCCAAAAAATAGGAGAGAAGATCTCCAGGAGGTATAAGGATGACGTTGGTTGCAATGTCAAAGATCACTGTCATGGAAAACCCACGACAAGTTGATGGGGTAGATGATTTCATTGGGACACCTCTTTCCGGATTTCCGACGGAATATGCTGAGGAAGTGATGGCGCTTGCGGAGTCCATAAGATTGGATGGACTCATAAATCCGATCACTGTGAAGGATCTCGGTGGGGGTAATAGGTATCGGCTGATTGCTGGAAACCGAAGGTTTAAGGCTTGTCAATATCTTGGGATGCGACAAGTTGATACCAAGAGTGTAAAAGGCAAAACTGACCAGGAACAGGTGATTGCACTTATTGAGAATGTTCATCGAAAAGACTTGCCTCCGATTGATATTGCGAGGGCTCTCGATAAGATGCGAACAACTCTTGGTATTACGAAGCAGTCAGAATTGGCTGTTCGTGTTTCCAAGAGTCAGGCTTGGGTGAGTCAGCATCTTGCTCTTCTGAAAGCCCATCCTGATCTCGTTGAGGCAATGGATAAGGGTGAGATTGGTATGGCGGCTGCCAGGACGCTTACCTCTCTCCCGAAGGAGGAACAGAGCGAGGCTCTTTCTGAGGCCAAGGATGTTTCTGCTAAGAATGGCAAAAGCAAGGTCACCACAAGGAGCGCTAGACGTTCTTACACTCGCAAGAAGAAGGCCAAGAAAGGTAAGCAACAGGATATTCGTCCACTCGAAGAGAGGCAGCTTGAGCAGCGTGCTGCATGCATCAGAGATTTCCTGGATTTTAATTGGCCAACTCCAGATGATAAGCCACCTCAAGAGGCTGAATCTATTGCTCGTATGTTCTGGGATTATCTGATGGACAAAGAAAGACTTATCATTCGTCCATAGTTAGTTTTGGTTGTAATTTGTATCTTCTTTGCCTGGCTGTTAAGCTCAGATACGGAGGAGCTCAGATACGGAGGAGTTGTGTGAAAAAGTCGGAGATAAAAAAGTTTGAGAGAATGGGTGTGAAGATTTCGCAAGAGCTTCCAACTTTTGATGTTCCAATCGACCTGATAGAGCCAAATCCAGATAATCCAAATGAGATGGATGATGATACATTTGATCGTCTTGTCGAGGAGATGGAGGAGACAGGGATAATTACTGCGATACAGATTGCTCCGGCGCCTGGGGATAGGTTTCAGATAATTGGTGGTGAGCATCGTTGGAGGGGGGCCAAGGTTTTGGGGTTTGAGACTATTCCATGTAATATCCTGACGGATGAGCAATACATGGATGAGGATCTTCGTGGCCTATTAATGGTTCGGCTGAATGTTATTCAGGGGAAGATGAATCGAGAAAAATTTGTCTCCCTTTATGAACGCATGGCGAAGGTATATGGTAATGAACAGCTCCAAACGTTGTTTGGATATACCTCTACTGATGCATGGAAGAAACTCACCAAGGGTGTTGAGGATGCTCTGAGAGATACGAATATTGGAGGACGAGAAGGATCTTCTTTGGCTAATGAGCTAAAAAAGAAAGCTAGTAAGATAAAAACGATAGATGGTTTGGCGTCTGTTCTATCTGAGATCCTTGGTGAGAACCAAGGTGGTTTGAAACATGGTTTTATGGTTTTTACCTATGGAGGAAAGAGGCACATTCATATTGCAATGACTGATGAACTTGAATCTGCTGTCGACAAACTGACAGGGTTGTGCAGAGACAGAGGGCTGGACATAAATGATGTTTTGTCCGGTATGATTGTTTCTTGGATTGGTGAGAATTTCAATTAAGAGGAAGTCGATGATTAGTGTGGGAGACCACGTATCAATTAGTATCAAAGGTCGTGTTGCTAAAAAAGAAAATGGAAGAATCATTCCGAATGAATGGATTTCGTTTTCGCCAGGAGATATTGGGAGGATAGTAAACCGTAGAAAAGCTAATGATAAGTGGCTTTATAAGATCGCTATTGATTGTGGGGTTATTGAGTTATTTCAGACTGATTTTATGTCCTTAATGGATGAGGATGTAAGGATCCCAAGGGCGGCTCTCATAAACACTGATATGAGAAGGATGGTACCAGATGAGGACAAAGATTTAACGGATAATGCGGAGTACTGATGTCAGGGGTAATTTTAAGGTTTCCTGTTGAAAAAGAGATGCCAATTGATGTGGCGCGTTCCAAGGTAGGTGATTTGAAGCGATTCAGGTATCCTTCTGGATTAAAGGAAGGGCTTGAAGCTTGGATTGAGAGTTTCCTCATCGGAAAGTCTGTGATGCTTGGATGGGGACCTATCAATCGTTCGTTGGTCAGTACTTTTCGAGCTGGGAATGTTCGTCATATCATTTCAAGAGTTGGAAAATTTGATTCAAGAAAAAGACCAAGGGTTGAAGTTTGTTGTCAGGGTGATAATTTATATCCTATCTACAATTGGATTTCTGAGAACAGAGAGTTGTCTTTCCCTGTTTCCTTGCTGAATATTGATCAGGCAAAATATTTTAGGGTTTGTGAGAAGTGTCAGCAGTATCTTTTTAAAAATGGTAGTTTTGGTAATAAGCAAAAACGGTAAGGTTGTTGAGTCGGCTACTTTATGTTGGTCGTATAAAACACAGAAGGCGATCTTACCTAAGAGAGATCCAGATAAAGAACGCAAGATGGAGTCCATGTGGTTTATTGCACCAGAAAACAGAAGAAATATGGGAAAACACGTTGTTCGTGTTTTGGAGCAATTCAATAGGAATAAAGAAAACAATGTCGAGGAGCTGTATGGATATTGGGCAATCGTTGGGATTGATACGCGATGGTTTGGTGACGAAACTGTTGATTGGTGGTTGTTGATGACAAATCGTGAAGTAGAAATAGGAGCAATGGACTGAGATGGTATCCAAGATAATGTACAGTTCAAAGGATTCTGATTGGGGGACTCCACAGAAGATTTTTGATCCTATTGATAAGATCTTTGGTTTCAATTTGGATGTTTGTGCGAATGCTGATAACACTAAGGTTGATCGGTTCATATCCGAAAAAGAAAATGCTTTTTTGGTTGATTGGTCTATTGGTAGTAGGACAGTTGCATGGATGAATCCACCCTATGGGAAGCCTGAGAAGAAGTGTATTGTTCCTCATTCGAAGTGCAAAAAGAAGACGTGTTATCGAAGGGGATACCATATAAATGAGGATATACCTGGATTGTACGATTGGGTTTACAGGGCTTTTCAGCAGACGCTGATTCATGATTTGTTGTTGGTATCACTGATACCGGCACGGACTGATGCTGAGTGGTTTCAGGTGGTATTCAGCAGATCGTCGTTGATTTGTTTTGTTAGGGGACGCATCAATTTTGATGGTGCAGCGAAAGATGCGGCTCCGTTTCCGAGTGTTTTTGCTGTTTTCTCATCAGGGGTTCTTGATACTTCGTACTATGAGAGGATGGCAGAATTTGGAAACGTTGTTGATCCCAGAGGGGGTCATGTTTTAGTCTATGGAGGACAATGATGGAGAACGTAATAAGGATTATCAGGCCAAGCTTTGAGGTCTGGACACCGAAAGATGAGTTGGACCGGTCTCTGAGGATGATTGAGCGAGCTGGTAAAAAAAGTCATCTATCAGAGACTGGAGATGCAGAGCAGTTTGTATCGAAGCTGCTGAATTGGGGACATGAGTCTGTTCTGGAGCACCGGGTTGTGACAGTCCTGATTGTGTGTGACAGGACATGTAGCCATCAGCTGGTACGACATCGTATTGCGGCATACACTCAGGAATCCCAGAGATACTGTGATTATTCTGATGGTAAATTTGATGGTGTTCTGAAGGCTATTCTTCCGATGGAGATGTGGGACATTGAGGAGGATTGGGGGGAGTCTTTTATTACCGGTTTCAACAATTGTGAAATATCTTATTTTGATATTCATTGGCGTGGTGACAATATTTTATTGGTTGGAAAGACGATGCTCGGTGACGATGTCGTTCGGTATGTGGATCCCTCGGATGGACAGGCTTTCCGTATTTGGGCTGAAGGTGTGACGAGTGATTATGAGAGGTATATTAGGTTGGTGGGAATGAAGAAAAAGCCAGAGGATGCCAGAACGCTGCTTCCAGGGGCGGCAAAAACGGAGGTTGTGACAACATATAATCTTAGGGAGTGGAGGCATGTTTTTAAGATGAGGTGTTCGAAGCACGCTCAGGACGAAATACGGGGTATAATGACGAATCTTTTGGGGTTCTTAAGTCGCAATATTCCTGTGGTTTTTGACGATCTTGCAAGTAAATTTGTCCCACTATCTTCATTCTAGATAAATCACTATGTCTGAAATTAAGTTCGCAAAAAGCTTGCAAACGAATTTTGTTTGCCTATACTCTTATTTAGGCCCTGGCGAGATACCAGAAGACAAGAAAACTTTTTTTCGGAGGAAAACAGAAGATGGGAACAATTTACGAAGCAGTGAACCTCGGCGATCTTGGCGAGATCGTCAACGAAGCGGAGTTGGCTGTTCAGCGACTCTCCCAAGAGGAGGATCGTGTCGAGGAACGGAAACGCGAAATCAAGGCCCTTCATGATTCCGTTGACAGGCTAGAAGCAGCAGGGGTACTGTATAATGAGTGTGAGGTCTTCATTGCGCGATGCAAAGCGATGGCCGAAACGGCGAAAAACGCCATGGAGCGCGTGAAAGAGGCCCAAGAGAAGCTTTCCGGCTTCCTGAAAGAGGAGCTGGAGCCGTATGAGGATGGTAAAGCGAGGTCTCAGTCCTTCAAGTTCGCAATACGGACGAACCCGGCCTCGGTGGTGATAACGGATGCTGACGCGATTCCAAAAAAATACCGTACGGAACCCAAACCGATTCCACCGTGGCAGAAGTGGCCCCCCAACAAAACAGCAATCAAGACCGCACTTACCAAAGAGCATGTCAAATCGATCAACGGCGCCGATATTCAACAGACAACCCGGGTCGAGGTCAAAACCCGGTAAATCTTATTTTTGCGCCATGGTGTTATAATGAGGCGCAATCCTATACCGAAGATAAAACCAAAAAAGAAATTGTTGACTAATATCCAGAAAGATTTTCTGGTTTCGATGCTCTATGCAATTGTTGAGAAAGGTGGCCCTGTATCTGTTGAGGAAATAAAGGGGCATCATGGAAAGTCAGACAGTAGAGTTCGATCTCATCTGAAGGCTCTTTCTAGGCGTGGACTCATGCGGTGTGTTGGAAAGGCAAAGGTGAAGAAATATGTCCTGTCTGATGAAGGGGTCGACTTAATAAATGATCGTATTTGTAACGATCCGAAATTCGATAATTTAGAAGGTCTCTGTATAGGTGGAAAATGTCAACGTGTAGGATGCTCGTCAGAGGCAGTAGATTTTTTCAGGGACGGATATTATTGCAGAAAATGTATTATTGGTCATGATGATGCTTCAGATTTGATGGATATACGGATGAGGCATGAGATGATGTGGTGTACTCCAAGTATGGGTAGTCAGTTGTTGGAAATGGTTGCCCCAACATTTGGAGAGGATTTGCTTGACACGGAGGAGTAAATATGAAATCAATTTCATAACAAGTATTAAGGGCCGAAAGGATAAAAAATGAGTAAAACGGATGATGACCAGATGATTTTTCCGGGAATGGAAACCCCCTCGAAAGAGTTCGAAGCAATAGAAGAAGAAGATACCAGGTGGGACGAGACAGCTTCCAGTGAACAGACGCTGATTGGCAAAGTAGACTGGAACATCATTGATGTATTTGGAGAGACTGGTTTGCTCTCTAATAAATTCGATGGTTATCAGGTTAGGCCGTCTCAAGTCGAGCTTGCGAGTGAAGTTGATGCCGCAATGGAAGGGGGTCACCATCTGGTTGCTGAGGCACCGACGGGCCTTGGCAAGTCGCTTGGGTACCTTATTCCAGCGATTAAAAATGCGGTGACACATGGAAGGCGTGTGGTTGTTTGTACAGCCAATATTGCCTTGCAAGAGCAGCTCTTTTACAAGGATCTTCCGTTACTTCAAGAAATCCTTCCGACGAAGTTCAATTATACCCTCGTAAAGGGACGGAATAATTATTTCTGTGTCAGAAACAGAGAGAAGCTCAAAGAGGAGTTTGCTCAGGGAAGGTTTGGTGAGGCGAAAAAACCTGGTGATATAGAGTTGGAAGACCTCTATCCATCAATGCCGGATGACCTTGTCGAGCTGTGTAAATGGTCGAAGGAGACAGAGACTGGAGATAAGAGTGATCTGCGATTTGAGCCAGATATGGAGACTTGGAACAAGGTCTCTGTTACGGCTGATGATTGTTTCGGATCCGGATGTCCATGGAAAGCAGAGTGTTTTGCCGAGAGGGCGAAAAGGGCTCTCCAGGATATGCACGTGATCGTATCGAATTATCATCTCCTGTTTGCTGCGGTCCTGATGAGGATGGCGACCGACAGGGATATTGTTCTCCCACCGTTTGCCTATTTGATTTGTGACGAGGCACACAAGGTACCAGAGATTGCGAGAGCGTTCTTTGGGTGGACGATTTCCATATATCGAATCAATCGTATAATCGTCCAATTCAACAAAAGGATACATCAGGCCCGTGCTGGAATGACACCCGATGAACATTCGTTGGCTGAAAAAAGGATTGGAGATGTGACGGTGTCCCTTCGTAGGTTCGAGGAGGTGATGCGACAGATCCACGGGAAGAGTATGGGTGCGGTTAGAATCAAGGATGACCGGAAAGTACCGTTTATGTCCTTCAGCCTGGAGATGATTGATCTGGCAGCGAGTCTGAAAGACATCGGAAATCAGCTGAATCAGGAAGCTGAAATGGAATGTAAGAAGCTCTCTAAGAATGCCAGAGAGATTGGTGATCAACTTAAAGAGCTTTCTACATTGGACGATCCCAACGGTGTTTATTTTGTCGAGAAATTTGGCCGGTCTGGAAGTCTGCGGATGTGTAAGCGACTCATGGATGTGTCTGATATTCTATGGAAGGAGCTTTACAGTAATACGATGTCTACGATTGCCACGTCGGCAACTATGGCAATAGACGGTAATTGTGATTACGTAAAGGACGAAATGGGGATGAGAAAGTCGAAGGATATTGTTGTTGATTCCCCCTTCAATTTTCGTAAGCAAGCTCTTTTGATTTTAAGTGCCAATGCTCCAGATCCGAAAGAGCGAGACACTTATCCCGATAAGGTTGCCAAAATAATAAGGGTCATTATCGACCAGGCCAAGGGACGGACACTTGGCCTTTTTACCTCGTATCAGGTTTTGAAGACGGTTGCGGAGTACCTCCGTAGTGATGAAGTGAACCTCGAATATCAGGTATTGGTACAGGGTGAATATCCGAGGCGGGAGCTGATACGGATGTTCAAAGAGGACATTTCGTCAGTGCTTCTAGGAGTTGAGAGTTTTTGGGCTGGGGTTGATGTTCCCGGTGAAGCTCTCAGTTGTGTTGTGATAGACAAGATTCCTTTCCCTGCTCCAGGTGATCCGGTCCTGGATGCGATACAGGAGGCCAAGGGGGGCTTTCTGGAGTCGTTTTTTCAGGTATCGGTGCCAAGGGCAGTTCTTCAGCTCAGGCAGGGAGCTGGACGCCTCATACGAAGCGTGAATGACAGGGGGGTTCTGTTGGTTCTGGATAGGCGTTTAATAACGAAGGGCTATGGAAGCACCTTCATTAATTCATTGCCCCCTATGAGGCGGGCAGATGGCCTCAAGCGAGGAGAAGTGAAGTTTTGGCTTGAGGAAAAGTAGAGGAGGAGATTTTGAAGATCAAAAACAATCGGCTCAAAGAGGTAAACGGTGTAATTGTTGACCTTGCTGGTACACGAAACCCGATGCACAGAATTCACATAGCCAGGATTTTGACAAAAATGAAGGCAAGAATCGATGATTACGATTTCGCCGTCAAGGCGAGTCCGGAATTCTTGCAGTATGAGGATAAGAGAAGAGGGATCCAGGCCAAGTATGGTGAGGCTCAGGTGGCGCCATCGGGTCAGGTCCAGGTTGTCGTTAAGCCTGAAAACAGGAAAGCCTTCGAGACTGAAATGTCAGATATGAAGATCAAGTACGCTGAAGCGATTGCTGAAGAGGCGGATCGTGCTGCTCTGGTCAGGAAGGTTGGCGAGGAAGAGGTCGAAATTCCGATTAAGGCCGGTGTTGTAAAAGCTTCTTGGCTGGGTGATTTTGTTGATGGTCGTGGCTTGGCCATCCTCATGGAGTTTGAGCTTATTTCTGATCAGGAACTCGAAAAGGCTCTCCTCATCGAGCAGAGGAAACAAGAAAAAGGAAGAAAAGATGATGTTGAAGGAGGGTCAGATGACGACCAAAAGTAGTGTTCCAAAACGGACAAGGACGCAATTAACAAAGGCTGTGATCAGAAAAATCGCCAATGATGTGGTGGCGCAACAGGTCGAAAGTGGCATTTCAGCTGCCAGAGATCTGTTTGTCGTTAAGGTCCTTCAGGAGATGGATCGTACCCCTACGGAAGGGGAAATTGATTCTTTCATGAAGGAAATTTCTGACATTGCTACGGCGCTAAAAAAAAGAGTCCGATAATTTTCCAAAGCGGTTGTGAATCTTTTCCATTTTGATTTTTGGGTAAAATCGTAATTAAAGTGTTGATTCTTTAAATACTTTTACCCTTTTCGGACATCTTTTGGTATGATCAGAAACATGTTGAAAACATCTCAGAAACTTGCCCACCTCGGAACGAAAGCTGCCCGGTTTTGGGTTGGGTTCCAAAGGATGTATTACAATATATGTGAAACGGTGAGTTAAAATGTGGGCCGATGTAGATACTTTGAAGAAGATAGATATTGCGGTTTTGAACAACAAGCTTGAGCTGTCAGATGATGACGAAAAATTTATTGCTTCAGTCAGAAATCAGATAGGTGCTCAACGCAAGGAGTTATCGAGAAAACAACGGCAATGGCTTGGTGATATCCAGGCCAGAATAAGAGCGTTTTGAAGGGACAAAGGATGAGGGAAAGGATGAGGGGTCTAACATTTTGGCCGGAATGGCTTTGGGCGATTCGACACCTCGGGAAAGATGTCGAGAACCGAGGATACCCACCACCATCGCTGATAAGGGGGAAGCGGATAGCTCTCCATGCAGGGAAGAAGATTGCAGGGCATTTGAGTCCCACAAGTAAGCGGGTTTTTGGTGCCTACATGAATGTTGTCAAGATGGCGAGAAGGTCTGGTATCGTTGAGGAGTTTATCACCAATTATAATGGTGATGTTATTGGCATAAAATGGATAGCGAAGCGGAGTATCAAAGGCTTGAATTTTGAACATGAAGTTCATGATAAGGAGAACGGTATTCTCCTTGGTGAGTTGATGTTCAATAGTATTTTCACTGGATGTATTGTTGGCACAGTGGAGATTCTTCCTCGGTTTGGATATTTTGATCCTTCTGGAGATCCTGTATCAAAATGGGCTGCTGAAAATCAGTATCAGTGGATGATGCGTGATATTCGGTTTCTTCCTCAGCCAATACCCTGTTCGGGTAAACAGGGGCTCTGGTTTGTCCCTTGGAACATTGAAGAAAAGATTATGAAATCGATAGGTGGTTGAGATGGGTTTTTCAAACAAAAAAGATGATCCAACCCCATGGATTGGGGTGGATCTGGATGGTGTTTTGGTCGTTGATGAAGGCTGGAAGGGTGCATCTCATTTTGGGGCTCCAATAGTCCGGATGATAGACTGCGTCAATAAATGGTTGGACGATGGCCAGAGGGTGAAGATTTTTACAGCCAGGGCTAATCCTTTGGTGGATACCCTGGAGGAGTCGTATTTTGAAAGGATGTATCATCTTCAGCGCTGGATTATGTCGGTATTCAAGCGTGAGATAGAGATCACCTACGAAAAAGACCTATACATGATTGAGTTATGGGATGACCGTTGTGTCCAGGTCGAGTTGAATACTGGACGTCGGGTTGATGGAGAGGATAGTGAGGATATTCGTCCAGATCGTTCTGGTTTCTGGAGGGTGAAGGAGAAGCCGTACAAAGGGATAACGTATTATCGTGTTTTGAAGATTATTCAGGTTGGGAATCAGTTTTGTGTTGACCCGTTTTTGCCGTTGCACATTGTGGAGGGAAAAAGATGGTTTGATGGTTGGGCTGGCATGGTGAGTCCACTTGCTGAGAAAGGATGTGAAGAATGAGACCTGCAATTTATTTGCTCAGAAAAGAAAAACGGAAGATTATTTCGATGTCTCCAACATTGTTTGGTCTTTTGGTCGATGATGATGGAAAGCCGAAACTTACTGTCTATGGCGATTCATTTCCTGTGGAAGGAAGTGTTTCCGATTTCATATCAGAACAAGAGAGGTCGATGCGGGAAAGTTCAGATGGTGATGCGTATCGGCGCCTTACTGATCTTTTCAGGGATGAGGTATCTGAGCTTTTGTCAGAAATACAAGCTGAGATAGTTGAGGGACAGGCGGTGATGGTATGGCCTGATGGTCGATACAAATTAATCAAGGATAATGGCGATATTGACGATGATACGGAAGAAATTGAAGGTATCAATATTGTTGACGAGGGCGTGTTCGTCTATGGGTATAGTGAGATTCAGATGTGGGGAAATCTGGTTGATGAGCTGATACAGAACTTTGTTGATAGTATTTGATGTTCGTTACTCGGCGAGATGAATTCGTTTACATTATGTTTTATGAGGACAGGGGTGAATTGGATGCGGCTTCTAATCAGCCATTGACGTGGAAGGAGTTGTTTACCGATGGGGAGGAAGAAGAACAGGAAGCGGTCATGTCGGTGCAAGATGCCAAGCGTTGAAGAGCTCGGGGAGGTATGTGGATATCGGATACCTTGTCCATATCATGGTTTGGGGAGCGTATGTGGTGCCGGTGATGATCCATGTGATGAGATGGAGAGTGTATTTGCCAGAGATGACATAAGGGAGGCGAGAAGGGACAGAAGGGACAAATGAGTTTTACTGGTATATTGGTCTGTCGGTATAATTGGGAGGATGAGACTATTCTCGATTCTATTATTGGCTGGGAGAAGGCTCGGAAGCTCGTAGAGGATTTTGTTTCCGAAAACGGAGTGTGCGATGCTTTGATAGGGGTTGGTCTTGGTATCGGGTATATCATTGTCGAATTCCAGAGAGGCAAACCAAAGAGGGAAGCTATGTATACAATAATGGAGGATGGTGAGGTTGGCTGGACAGAGACAAGTAGTGGAGACACCAAACTCATGAAGGCGTGGAGGGCCTTTTTACGAGGTAAAATATGAGCAAGATTTGATGGAAAAGCGGTTTTGGCAGGGGGCTTTTTGGTGGGCTGAAACGGTAAAGAGGAAAGGATTTCCATTATGGGAAAAGAAAAGGGCAAAGATGGTGAAAGACGTCGGTTTTTTTATGGTGTCGATTTCACAGTAAACAAGGGGAAATTTGATGTCGTGAGCATCGCTATTTTGGATGCGAAGGACAAGAAGGGACGTAAACTTCATCTCTTCAACAAAGAGGCTGATTTTTCGAATGTTAGTGATGAGGTAAAGGCAACTTTACCAGATAGACATGGTCCGAAATGGCGGCTTTGGCGGGAGAAGAGGTCGATGGCGGTCATGATACTGGACTTTCTTTGTATTCCGGATATGACACCAATCGAGTTTTGGAACTACAATTCAGCTCATCAGCATGTGGTTTTGTTCTCGCTCCTCGATACTATCGTGAACCATCCAGGAAAGGCATTGTTGCCGGACATGACATTGTATGTGAGGCAATATGCTGCTCATGCCGAGATTACTGTTCCGGAGAGTGCTTCGGAGGATGTTACGGCGATAGAGGAAGCTGAGCGGGCACGGTGGTCTCTCGGGAACATCAATGAGCAGATCTTTCGGAGGCTTTTCAGGAGAAGAGCATGACGGTCTATGTAGACGAATCAAAGTATGTTCTTGGTCGAATGGTTATGTGTCACATGGTGGCGGATACAGTTGAGGAGCTTAATGAGATGGCTGATGCCATTGGTGTTGATAGAAAGTGGATACAGAAAGGGACTCTTCTCCATTATGACATCTGCAAGACCAAGAGGGCTTTAGCTGTAAAGAATGGGGCAATTGAAACGACGAGCCGGGAAGTCGTAAAGAGGTTTTGTCGTGGGAAGGAACAAATCAATGGAGAATAAAAAGAGGAAGTTTTTCTATGATTTTGAGTTTATGGAAGAACCTGGAAGTATCGAGGTGATCAGTGTTGGGATTGTTACTCAGCAGAGTGATGGTCCTGAGCTGTATCTGTGTAACCGGGATGCCGATCTCACCAGGGCCAACGATTGGGTGAAGGAGAATGTCGTTTCGCAGCTTCCTGGAGAAACCAGTGAGCTGTGGGTATCCAAGAAGCGGATGCGTGATGAGGTCAAGCGTTTTTTGGCGCCGTCGAAAAAGAGTCCTGTGGAGTTGTGGGGATATTATTCGTCATATGACCACGTTGCTCTCTGTTGGCTGTTTGGGCGGATGATAGACCTTCCCGCCGGGATGCCGATGATGACGATGGATGTGAAGCAGCTTTCCGTTGATATGGGCATTGAGATTCCGAACACTGATAAGGAAGAGGAACACAATGCATTATCGGATGCGCGGTGGAACCGGTGGGCTTTTTACTATATCCATAGGAAACTACTGAACATACGGATGAGAACTTCGATCAGTTAGGTATGTTTTTTTGTCACGAAAGACAAGTCGTGTCTCTATCAGATGGGGAGAGAGAGGAAACGAGCATAGTTGTTGGATGGTGAACTCGATGCCGCGTGGTTGCGGCGTCGAAACTAAGACCGTTTTTCGCGGGACAAAAAATCCCTTGGGATAATGCAAAACAGTGACAGTTGAATATGAAGAAACCAGTGAAGATAAAGGCGATGATCCTACCTTCATCTGAAGGAGGATATGGAGCATTCATCCAGAGGCTCCAGGATGGTATCTGTAGGGCGGGAATGATACCGGGTGGTCCAATGTGCCCTGCAAGGATAAAGGATAACAAAATGGAAAAGAAGGACGGTGGTGGGTATACAAAGGACACTATCGAGAACATCGAGCAAGTCATGGAGGCTCATTATGACGAGTGCTGGATGAAGGCTTTGGCTATCCACGACAAACTAAAAAAAACCGTCTGTGTTGACATGCAGTACATGGATGAGGTGAGTGGTTGGATAGTGAGTATCGACCAAAGGATAGTGTCTATCGTCCATCTCATGAAGGCTTCTTACAGTGGGGTAGTCATGAATGTCGTTGAGAAGCTCATAGAGAGCTTTGTACATCCAGACGTCTTTAACGATTGGGTGTTCAAGTTCCATGCAAATGATGAGACTCCAGGAGGTCAGTCTGTTGTCAGATAACCTTTTCCCAGCATGGGGAACCACGAAATGGTGAGTGTCGTTGTGAGAGTCCAAAAGCAAACAACTTGAGAGGTAAAAGATATTGGCCAATCACTTCAGAATATGAGTGGTGTGGTAGCCATCCATTCTTTATCCTTGAGCCTATCTCATCTCAAAATTGATGGTCTTGGAATAAAGATGTTGTTAAGTATTTTTGTAATTAAAAGACATAGCAAGAGTGGAGAATTGCACATCAAAGACTGTGAGGGCCACCCCGCTGATTTTTTAGATCAAGTATTTATAATCTTCTTGTAATTATCCTGGCAATTATCCTAGTTATGTAATAAATTATAAATAGGAGAAAAATACAATGACACAAGAACAAATTTTTCCATTCAAAGGTACCATTGAGGAGTATAGAGAATATCCAAGATCTCCCCTTGGAGAGTCTAAAATTGTTTATCTTCGAGAGACTCCAAAGTTTTGGTTCGACGAGGCAGGTGGTCGTTATTCCAAAGACACGGGTGTGGGAAAGAAGGGGAATTCATGGGTACTAAATATTAGGTCCATTGAGGCCGCTCCCCGGATAAGGTGGGAGTTTGATCCGGTGACCATGGATATAGAAGGGAGGGTCAGAGATGGTGTCTTCGGTGGTAAGATTTTGTTCGAGATATATTCTGATGTTTGTGGTCCATCTGAAAAAGGGGAGGAATATTGGACATTGGTCTATGTTTGTATGAAGAAGGACATGGACGGGGTCTATCCGAGTTCGGTGTTTGGAACAATGGAGGAAGCTCAGGAGATTGCCGAAAGGACTTTATTGTTTTTCGAAGATGGACGTGAGGTGTAATGTGAAAATGAAAAGGTTGCCGTATGTGGCCATTGAACAAGTAAAGCTTGTGATGGGGTATACGGACTCAGAGAAACGGTGCAAAAATTGTGGTTCGTTTGCTTCTATGACGGAGAATGGTAGGGAAAGTCTACCGGCAAGATGTGAGGCCAATCTGTTTTGGTTCGAAGTGGATGAGGGGGGATATTGTGGTCACTGGTGGGATCCCAAAGATTGTGATCGTGATGGGAAGGGAGACCACCGAAAAGATGGTTGAAAGAGATGATCATTTGATCATCGAGTGATTATTGATCAGATGATCATCGAGTGATTATTGATTAAAGAGTGATCGTTGAGCAGAGAGGATGTGGAAAATGATAGAGGTCGGTATTGAGCCCAATATCGTTGGAGAGCGTGTGTTCTTCCGGAAGAGATTTCGGTTTTGGGTTATCTGTTCTGATATTGTTGAGAAGCTGTGGATGATTTCTGGGAAGGCGACGCGCTATCATCGAGACAGAGTTTTTGTGAAGCTCAATAATGGCATGATACTGGATGATTCGGTTTTCTTTTTGACAGAAAAGGAGTGTGTTGATCGCGGGGTACGTCTCAACTTGGAACCAAAGTTTCGGGCTACCGGGTATCCATTGGGTAGTACTTTCTTTGCTGTGAGTCACAATAGTTCGTATCCGTTTGAGTACATCGGGCCGATGGTGGAAAGGGGAGATTTCACCACTTTGCTTACCCGGTTAGATGGAGAGGGTCAGACCGTCGGTGTTGAACCTGAGTATATTCGGTCGGTGAATGTCTTTTCGATACCATCGTTCAAGTCGTATATTACCGAGTCAAATTGTGAGGATTCTCGACTCAGACGATTGGTATGTGATGCCAAGCGGGATATTGAATTAGTAAAAAGAAAAGTTGCGGAAGAAGAAGAAAAGCTGGAAGCTCATAGATCGCAATTGAGTCATCACGTATTGATGATGAAACGTAATGACGACTTTTTTTGAGAATGGATAAATTGGACCAAATGGACCAGTAAAAAAGGATGAAAGATGTCGAATGGTAAAAACATTCATAAATGTAGGAGTATTGGTTGTTCGGTTATGGTCGATGGTTTGGTGTATTGCCGGACTTGTCTCCGTAAAATTGGGGACAGATTTGCTGAGAGTCAAATGGTAGAACGTGGGGAGGTTGT